>Ga0105099_10001570_pt1 | contig 14161 bp, 13 predicted proteins | sample PPLLak3cmMay2015_2_FD_79138 | JGI IMG/M metagenome (GOLD analysis project Ga0105099, IMG submission 79138) | Freshwater sediment microbial communities from Prairie Pothole Lake near Jamestown, North Dakota, USA - PPLs Lake P8 Core (1) Depth... | ecosystem: Environmental > Aquatic > Freshwater >...
TCTTCATGTACACCTGGCGTGACCGGGAAATCGTCATGGATCTCCTGGAAATGATCTCCGGCAACCGCGTCCACTATGCCATCAATACAGTCGGAGGAGTCCGCCGGGATGTCGACGAGGCTCTGAGAAAAAAAATTCTCGATGGCCTGGCCATCCTAAGAACCCGGAGCGAATACTACCTCAAGATCGGGGCGTCGGAACCGACCTTCGTTGGCCGCCTGGCCGGGGTCGGCCGCCTGACTAAACAACAAGCGATGGATCTTTGCGCGACCGGCCCCACGGCCAAGGCTTCCGGCGTCGCCTTGGATGTCCGCAAGAACGACCCCCATGCCTTCTACGATGAAGTCGATTTCGACGTCATCACCGCCGACTCCTGCGATGTACTCGGACGGACGGTCGTCCGAATCAAGGAAGTTCTGGAATCTTACAAAATCTGCGAACAGATTCTCGCCAAGCTCCCCGACGGCCCCATTGCGGTTAAAGCTCCCCGAAAAGCCAAACCGAACGAAGTCGTCAGCCGGTACGAGGCACCCCGGGGGGAAAACATCCATTACATCGTCTCGAACGGCACGGACAAGCCCGAACGGCTCAAGGTCCGGGCACCGACGCTGGGCAACTACGTCGCCACAATAGAAATGTTGCGCCACGGCTTCATCGCCGACGTCCCGCTCATCTTTGCCGCCATTGATCCCTGCGTCTGTTGCGCCGAGCGATCGGTGGAACTGATCGATGGGAAGTCGGGGAAGGAGCGGATTCTCCGCTTCTCCGACCTTCGCCGGATGGCGAATGAACGCTTCCGCACACTGCCCCTTCAAAGGAACGTCGCATGGCCGTTTTGAAAACGATTCTCTATCTCTTGGTCTTTCCCGGCCTTCTTTTTCTATTCGTTTACTCCACCTTCGTCGAATGGTTCGACCGGAAGGTTTTTGCCCGGCTTCAGAATCGGATGGGGCCCACCCACACCGGTCGCTTCGGCCTGCTCCAGCCCATTGCCGACTTTGTTAAACTCATGGCCAAAGAGGATATCGTTCCGGACAACGCCGATAAAAAACTTTTTTCCGCCCTCCCGATTATCGGCCTGGCCGTGGTCATCACCTCCGGGCTGCTTCTCCCGATCTGGCACATCGATTTGGCTGTTTCCAGCCCGATCTCTTTCCAAGGGGACGTCATCATCCTCCTGTATATGCTCAGCTTGCCGACGCTGATCTTCTTTCTCGCCGGCTGGGCTTCGACCAATGCTTTTTCCATCATCGGAGGGACTCGCGTTCTGACCATGCTCTTCGGATACGAAGTGCCGCTCTTCCTCGCCGTTCTCTCCCCGGCTCTGCTTGCGGGATCGTGGCGGATGGCCGAAATCGCCGCCTTCTACCGAGCCCACCCGCTCCTAATTTTACCCAATCTCATCGGGTTTGGGGTTGCCGTAATCGCCGTACAGGCGAAACTGGAACGAACGCCGTTTGATATTCCTCACGCTGAAACCGAAATCGTCGGGGGGACATTCACCGAGTATTCGGGTAAAAAGCTGGCTTTCTTCCGTCTCATGACCGATATCGAGTTCGTCGTTTCCGCCGGTCTACTCGCCACCGTCTTTTTAGGCGGTTTTGGCGGCGGTTTTCTTTCCGCCTTTGTCCAATTCATTCTCAAGACGCTGTTTATCGTCTTTCTCCTGTCCGTCTTGAGAGCCGTGACCGGGCGGATCCGCGTCGACCAAGTCGTTACTTTTGCCTGGAAGTGGCTGGCCCCGCTGGCCGTCCTCCAGCTGCTGATCGTCATCCTCATCAAAGGGTTTCTATTATGAAGATCGCCGTATTCCTCCCTGAGCTTTTTCGTCATCTTTTCAAGAAACCCGCCACCCTCGATTATCCCTTTAAAAAGGTTGCCGTTCCCGAGGGTTTCCGGGGAACGCCGTTTCTGCATCCCGAGATCTGCATTGTCTGCAAGGCCTGCGAACGGGACTGCCCGGCCGAAGCCATCGAAATCACTTCGGTTAATGAGGCTGAAAAACGGTTCAAAATGATCATTCATAACGACCGGTGCCTCCATTGCGCCCAGTGTGTGGATTCCTGCCCAACCACTCCGATCAAGGCCATGGAAATGGACAACCTTCATGAAATCGCAGCCTTCAGCCGCCACGATCTCAAGGCGGAATGGGTCTATGTCCGGGCTCTCCCGAAACGGCCGGCCGCCCCGACGACTGCGCCTGCGATGATCAACTCGGAAAAACCTTCGGCTTGATTTATCTTTGACGCGCCATCCCGAGCGCCGCTATCGGCTCGAAACCGGAAGCGGCGCTCTTTTTTTTTCATCCCCCTAATCGCTCGCCCCATCCTCGGCCCTGAGCCGGATTCTGCCAACCTTTTTTGGTTCTCTTCTATTGAGCGTAGGTAGTGGGAGAAGAAAGGAAGACGGTTGGAGCGGACATTTTTAAAGGTATAGCTTAGGAAACGCGAAAGAAGGAGCGGCGGCTGTCAGCCTGTCGATCCACCCACCCCAAATGGAAGAGAACCCGTTTTTTAGAGCGAGTTTGAAAAAGATGGGAAACCTTTCATTGTCCGGCTATGGTTCCATATGATTTCGTATTAGAATACTCCGTGATGACCGTTGCCGAAACATCCTGGACCGAACTCTTGACGGAGAGCATCTGCGGGGCGTCCCGCCTCATCCTGCTCGGCATCGGAAACGATCTCCGCGGCGATGACGCCGCCGGCGTTCTCTGCCTTCGGGAATTGAAGAGCCGTTTCCATGGCCGCCGGGACATTCTTTTTATCGAAGGCGGAGAGACTCCTGAAAACCAAACCGGTCGAATCCGCGAATTCCGGCCGGACCTGGTCGTCATTCTTGATGCCGCACGCGGAGGAGGGACGCCGGGAAAAATATTTCTCATCGATAAAAACCTCATCGCCGATGAGGACGTCTCGACTCATCGAGTATCCCTTGCCATGCTCATTCGTTACCTTGAGATGAGCATAGGAACGCGAGTCGTTTTATTAGGAATCGAGCCCGAGTCGACCGATTTCAATCATCCGATTTCTTTTCGAGTTCGAAATGGAATTTCCGTTCTTGTTGATTATTTCCTCGAAATATTATAAATCGCAAATTCAATCCATCTTTTAAGTCTTAAAAAGCGTAATATTGAAATTCTCGGAGCCCTGCTCTATACTCCGCCGCAAGGGACATATTTATAATGAGCTGTTCAAAGAATCGGTTCCGCTCCATGGTTTTTTTTTCCTGCTTTTTGCCCGCCCTTTTCCTGGTTATTCTTGGGATCGCCGCCTCCGGCCTTCAGAAAAAGCCCGCGCCTTTTCCCTTCCGAACCCGGGTTGTTCTCCTTGGAACGGGAACTCCCAACGCCGAGCCCGAGCGCTCCGGTTCCGCCGCCGCCGTCATCGTCGACGATACGGCCTATCTCGTCGATTGCGGACCGGGCCTCGTCCGGAGAGCCTCGGAAGCCGCCCGGAAAGGGACGCGCGCGCTTGAAATCGACCGCCTCGATAAACTTTTTTTGACTCATCTTCATTCCGATCATACGGCGGGTTTTCCCGACTTGATTTTTACACCTTGGGTTCAAGGACGCCGAACGGCTCTCGCCGTCTATGGCCCTCCCGGAACGAAGTCAATGACCGGACATCTTCTAGAGGCCTACCGGGAAGATATTAAAATCAGGCTCAATGGGAAGGAACCGGCCAATCCGGAGGGTTACAAGATTAAAACGATCGAAATTTCCGAAGGCCTCATCTTCAAAGACGATAAGATGACCGTCAAGGCTTTCCGGGTTCACCATGGAGACTGGGAGAACGCGTTCGGTTTCCGTTTCGAGGGTCCGGATAGGATCATTGTCATCTCCGGAGACCGCTCTCCATTGCTATCAATCGCCGACGCGGCCCGAGGGTGTGACATCCTTGTTCATGAAGTCTATTCTCTGGCCGGATTCAAAACACGGACTCCGGAGTGGAAGGCATATCACGCAGACGCCCATACTTCTTCCGTCGAGTTGGCCCGGATGGCCTCGGAAATCCGTCCGAAACTTCTCGTCTTGACGCACCAACTTCTCTGGGGGACATTACCCGAAGATTTGTTGAAGGAAATTGGAGCGAGCTACAACGGTCCCGTCGTTTACGGGAAGGATTTGGATATTTATTGACGGAATATTCGCTCTCGTCCGGAAAAAAAGCTTTAAAGAGAGTGAAATATTTTCTTGATCATTCCGCTCGGAAATATTGTACTTTTCAACACGATATTCACAGGGTGTAGATTTATTGCGATATATCATATATGCGTAAATAATTTAAAATCAATTATATATAATTATATTTATTTATAATAACTAAATGAAAAAAAAACGGTGGATATCTCAGGCCGATTTCTTTGAAGCTCCCCGAAACCCACGCCTGCGACATCCCGGTAATCCCGAACACGACAAGGCGGGAGAGCTAGGGTAAAAACTCATTTTTCATATCTTCATGATATTAAAAGAAATATAGAATTATTAAATTTTTTATGAATAGTGCAGGTTAAATCTTCATCGGCATCAGAACATACATGCTCTTAAGGCCCTCTTCTCCTTCGGGACGAAGAAGCGCAGCGCTGTTCTCATCTCTCAACTCAAAACGGATTTTTTCAGATTCAACCGCCGTTAAAAAATCAAGGAAATATTGGGCATTGAACCCAATCTCGATGTTGGGACCCTTATAATCCACATCCATCTTATCCCTGGCTTCCCCGATTTCCGGGTTCGAAGAAAAAAGCCGAAGGCGGTTCTTTTCAAGAGTAAATTTGATTCCTTTCGACCTTTCTGCGGAAAGAAGAGAAACCCGTCGTACGGCCGACATGAAAAGTTCTCTTGATAACATTAAAATATGAGGATTATCCTTGGGAATCACCGCCTCAAAGTTTGGAAACTTGCTTTCGATAATTCGACTGATCAACGTCCGATGTCCACAACGGAAAAACAAGTTGTTGTCATCCAGGTCGAATTCAATAACGCCTTCATCGAACTTTCGAAGTTCGTTGAGGGTTTTTTTGGCCACAATGACCCGAACTTCCTTGGCGATATCCAAGTCTTCAATGATTTTAGAGACATATGACAACCGATGTCCATCGGTGCTGACCAGTTCAAGGCTCTTCGGTTTAATGACCATCAAAGCCCCGTTGAGATAATATCTTTGTTCTTGGGCAATGGCGAAAAAGACTCTCTCAATCATGGCCCGGAACTCCGAAACCGGGAGTTGAATCCCTTTTTCAAACTTCGGGTCCGGAACTTGAGGATAATCATCCTTAGGCAGGCAAAGAACCTTAAACTCGCATTCCCCCGCCGTTACATTCATCAATAAATCTTGATCTTCTTTAAATGTCACGGCTTGTCCATCAGGGAGGGATTTGGCGATTTCAAATATTTTTTTCCCCGATACGGTCACCGCTCCAAGTTCCTCGATTTGAGCGGCAAAATGCGTCCTCATCCCGACTTCCAGGTCCGTTCCCGTGATTTCAACTTCCGTATCGGTCACATTGACCAATATATTGGCTAAAATCGGCATGGTGTTTCGTTTTTCAACGATACCCTGAAGAATTTGAAGTTCATCGAGAATGACTTCCTTGGGGACCGTGAATTTCATGGCGTCACCTTCCCTCTTGAATATCTTTTATTAGCATCTCTTCTTCTTCTTCTTAAAATCTAAGATAAGATTAATAAAGATAAGAAAGAAAAGCAACGAAAATGTGCAAGATATTGATAACCTCTTGATAATCCTATTGAATGAACTGAATCAAGCTGTTGATTTCTTTGTCGAATTCTTTTTCCGCCTCCCTCATTTTTTCAATTTTTCGGATGCTATGGATGACGGTTGTATGGTGTTTTCCACCGAATTTCTTGCCGATTTCCGGAAGAGAGCTCGGGGTCAATTCCTTGGATAGATACATCGCCACCTGGCGGGGAAAGGAGACTTTAGGAGAATTGTTTTTAGATTTCAACTGAGCGAGCTTGAGTTTGTATTTATGACAAACAAGCTTTTGGATTTTTTCAACGGTCACGAGTCGCGAGGTCGAATCGAGCAGATCTTTTAGTGAATCTTTAGCCAATTCAAGGTCGATCACTTCGCCTTTAAGAGAGGCGTAAGCAACCACCCGACGCAGATATCCTTCCAGTTCCCTGATATTGGATTGGACCTTATCGGCGATGAAAAGAGCCACGCTTTCCGGGAGCATAAGACCTTCAATCTCCGCCTTTTTCTTGAGGATGGCGATCCGTGTTTCGATATCAGGAGGTTTGATGTCGGCGATCAATCCCCATTCGAATCGGGAACGAAAACGTTCTTCCAAACCTTGAATCTCCCGAGGCGGGCAATCGGAGGAAATGACGATCTGCTTCTGATTGTCATAGAGATGATTGAAGGTGTGGAAAAATTCTTCTTTAGTCCGGTCCTTCCCGGCCAGATTATGGATATCGTCCATTAAGAGGACGTCGATGGACCGGTACTTTTCCCGGAAATCCAGAATCTTTCCGTATTGAAGATGATTAATGACCTCATTCATGAATTTTTCAGTTGTGACATAAACAATTTTCACTCGCGGATCGGCGGCCAGGGAAGCATGGCCGATCGCGTTCATTAAATGTGTTTTTCCAAGGCCTGAACCGCCGTAGATATAGAGAGGGTTGTAGGATTTCGCGGGATTTTTTGAAACGGCGATCGAAGCCGCATGGGCAAACTGATTACAAGAGCCGACGACAAAACTTTCAAAGGAATAATTCGGGTTGAGGTTCGGGTTCAGAAGAACGCCGTATTTCGTCCGGCGTTCCTCCGGCATGCCTCGTTTGAACGTCAAGGAAACGTCGTCAAAAATATATTTAATATCGAAGACCTGCCCGAAAAGCTTCTGGGCACTCTCGTTGATCAGGGTCGAATAATGAAAAGAAAGCCAATCCTTGAAGTAGGAATTGGGGACCTTGATATAAAGATCGTCTTTTTCCCTCCCTATGAAGGAGGTCGGCTCTATCCAAGTTTCAAAACTTTTTTCATCGACCTTGCTTTGGAGGTCAAGAAGGATCATGTTCCAAAGATTTGTCTTTTCTTCCATTTACGTGTTTCAGAATTATTTTTCCACAGATTTATCCACATCTGTGAAAATCCAAATTACCCCACATCATTTTACAGGGGAAATTGCTTTGCTATGATAGCATCCAAATTCGCCGATTTCAAGTGGAAATCAACCGAAATTTCAAAAATCGAATCCGATCCAGAACCTGGTCTCGAACCCCCCTCTTGTTTGGAAGGAAAAGGGCCTTGAGAGACGTTCCCAGACCAACCGTTTGGAGAAATCGAAATGGATCGGAAGACCGATGAAGAAAAACTGGATGCCTCCGCCGAAAGAGCCGATGGCCTCCAATTCCCGGAAATAGGAGCCGCCCGTCGTTTCAAAATCAGGGTTGGTTTCCCAAAAACGGGCCGGATAATTCCCCAGTTTATTTTGGGTGATATCAAAAAAGAGAGTTCCTCTGACGGGGCCGAGCGACCCGATAAACGTATCTAAGGCCCGGATCAGCGGAAATCGGAGCTCGGCATTAAAAAACCAGTGTTCTGTTCCAATGAGGCTGTAAAATTCGGCTGAGCGGACCTGGTTGTTCCCGCCATAATAAGAAATATATTTATCGCGACCGAGGCCTTTGATTCCCTGCCAGCGGAGAGCGACCGTGAAATCCGACCCGAGATAAAAATATTTCCTCAAGTCGGCTTCGAGGGACGTGTTTTGGATAAAGGCCTCGGCGACAGGAAGGGTCTGGTTGATGGAGAGCCGGAAGGTATGCCCGGCGGCTGGGCCATAGGGAGCCTTGAATAGAGTCGTCTCCCCGACCAGGGCGACGGAGGCTTGAAGGGCGTCTCCATTAAGAAAGTAGCCGTTCCGGGCGTCAAAATAGCCCCCGCTGTAGGTGCCGGTGGAGTCTTCCTCATAGTGGAAAAAACCCAAGGAAACCTCAATCCGGTAATATTTATCGAACGGGTATTGCCCCATGGCCGAGAGACCGGTGATTTTACGAGTGGCGATGGCGTCCTTCGTGGTCTGGCGGAACATCTGGGATGGATTGTAGTCATAATAGTAGGGATAGTAGTAAAGCGTATACTGAAATGCGCTCAATTGGAAAGGGAATCGATTCTTGAGATTAATATAACTGAAGCTGAAGGAGCGGTATTCCCGAACTTGATAGGCCATGACCGAAAAGGTATGGTCCCCGAGAATATCGGAAAAAGCCAAGGCGGCTCCCCCCCAAATCGAACCGTCTGAGGTGATCATGGCATCGATGGGAGGCCGGGACACAAGGTAGAGTTTCCCAAGACCCTTATGCGTTTCGATTTTGTCTTTTTGGAGAGTGAAACTCAGGGTAGGTTTGAAGGGTGCGGGCTGGGCTGTCTCCGGACCGGTGGGCTGAGTCGGTTCAGCCTTCCCGATAGAAGAACTCTTAAATATTTGGAAAGCGCCTTTATTGAACGAGGAGAAGAGGACTTTCTCCGGCTCATTCGGGAACGGAGTCGGAAAAAAGTTCCCGGTGCGGACATCCGTGTATCTTTGGACCTCGCCGGTTTCCGGTCTGACAGTATAGATATTGTATGCTCCTCGTCCGTCTCCCGCATAATAGATTGTTTTCCCGTCGGGAGAGAAAGCCGGGCAGATGGTGTGGTCCGGCCCGAAGGTGACTTGTTTCCGCTCAGCGAAATTTCCGAGAGGAGAAAGATATATCTTGTCCGTTGTACCGACTCTGATGGAGTAGGCAACCATCGTCCCGTCAGGAGAAATCACCGGAGCCTTTTCGAAGAGATCGTTTCGGGTCAGGTTTTCGGTTGATCCCGAGATAAGGTCGACAGCGAAAATATCGCGGCGACCTTTTTCGAAGGCGCCGAATAGAAGCTTTTTTCCATCGGGCCAGAAACAAGGACCGGCCGGTTGATCCTGTTCAAGATGGATCGTCCGAAGAGTTTCGCCGGTGATGGCCGAGACGATAAAGAGGGAATGACGCCGGCCGGTTCGGGCAAAGAAGGCCAGGCTGTCCCCATCGCGGGACCAAGCCAGGCTTGTTCCATAAGAGGGGTCGATCTCATATTTGATGGACTCGAATTTTGTTGAGAATCCCTTGGTGATATTCCGGAGGACTTTTCCGTCTTTGGCCGAAATGAGAACGATGTCGATATCCCCATCGAGGGCGTTGAAGGTGATGGTGGCGACGAGTTCTCCCGAGGGGGATAGGGCATGGGAAAAAGCAAAGTAGTACGGGTTGATCGGGAACTCCGGGCCTAGGGGGATGCTGTAATCATCGGGGTTGTCCCGAGTGAAATAATCCTTGAACCGCGCTCGTAGATAACGTTTAAATTCCTGTCCCAACTCGCGGGCTTTGATTTTGAAGGATCGCTCGATCGGGTCTCTACGGCTGAGGAACGGAAGGCTCTTGAGAGATCCCCAGAGATCACGGATGGTGTTAACTCCGTACTTCTCCACGAGGAACTCATAAAGGGCGTGTCCGAAATCATAAGCCGGATCGCGGGGCAGGGGATATCGGGAGAACAGCTCTCCGGACTCCGCGAATTCAGGGATTCGGTCGTTAAGGACGGCATCCCGGGTGATGAGGGTGGACCAAGATGACCATTCGCCGGTGACATATTCCGAGAGACCCTCAAATGTCCAAAGCGGGGGTTGAGATAGCGCGTTTAAGGCCCCGCCTTTATCTCCCCAGAGGATATCGAACTGAAAGATGTGGGCAAGCTCGTGGGAAATCAAAGTTTGAAGTTCGTCCTCGGGCATGTCTCCATGGATTCCGACTCGAAAGAGAACCGGCTCAGAGACGCCGAGAACCCCCTCCGAGACCTGAAAGACGTTGGATTGTTCGAAATCGGTGAGGGTTGTGTAGTACAGAAGCGGAACCGGCTTCGCCAAATCATGTTTGAGTTCGGCGCTTAATTTAGCATAGGAGCTCTCGGCGAAATCCGCCACGTTTTTAAGGAGACCCTCGTCCGAGGTATAGAAATAGATGCGGAAATGATCCGTCGGGTAATTCTTCCAGGGAAACTTCTCATAGAGGACCCGGTTTTTTCCGTAATAGGGAAAATACATGTCCTGGGCTACGGCCTCCGCCGCGATGAGGCAGAGAAGGAGAAGACCAAAGCCGAGAACCGGAAGGGCGCGGCGTGGCATGGAAACTCCTTTACTATTTCGTCAGGAGATAACGATCGAGGCTCCGGGGCGATCCGAACAGGGCGGAAAGAAGCTTCGGGGCGATCCGATCAAGAAGGTCATGAAGAGCAAAAGCCGCCGTCGGCTTTTTGTTTTCGGTGTTCAAGGACTCTCGGTACTCTTTCCGAAAGGCCACGTTCCCATCTTCGGCCTTGAGGAGAACGACCTCCAGGTTGAGGGAGAAATTTTTGTTTTCGGCCCAGGGATTGGGCGTGTCCCAAGGACCATCGAATTTTCCGGAGGAGGAAGCGACCAGCGCCTTGCGGGTCTCGGCCACGAAGGACACTTTTCCGGCCAGGATGAGGGCGCCGGGAGAGCCTTGGCCCACCTGAATCCAAGGTTCTTTTTCGGTCAATATCTCTTTGTTGGTCCAGGTTATTGATTTTTCGGTCAACCGGCCTTTAAATTCGCGTTTAAGAGCGTTCTTCCAGTAACTGGAGATCTCTTTACTGAGATCCAGGTCCTTAATCCCCGCCTCCACCCATAATCCGGCCAGGATGATCTCGGGAGCATTCAGGGCCATGAATTCGGGCTTTCCCGGAACCTCCAGGCGGACCCGTTCCGTAGACAAGTCCGAGGTACATCCTGCGGCGGCAATGACGACGGTGAAAAGAAGAAGCCCGCTATTTTTTCTTTTTTTCATCGAGCCCTTTTGTCCCGGCCGAAGGGTCGGGTTTTTTAAGGATTTCTTTACAATTTTGGTAATTGGACTTTACATAGGAATTGTTCGGGGCGAACTTGAGAGCGATTTCGTATTCCGTGAGAGCTTCATCAAACAACCCTTTTTTTTCATAAGCCACGGCCAGATTGTTGTGGGCGGCAGGGGAATTCGGGTCCGTTTCGAGAGCTTTTTTCCAGCGAAAAAGGGCTTCGTCCCAGAGGTTTTGATGGGAGGCCCAGATCCCAAAACGGATCTGATCTTTGCCGGGAGAAGAGGCGCAACTCAAAAACAACCAAGCCAAAGAAACAAGGAGAAGGCTGCGGGTGATTCTTTTCCCCATGACGAAATCCAAGTTATCCTTTTTTGCCCGACCCGTCAAGTCGACTTTCATACCTGAGAAAGTGCAATTTTTGTACCAATCCTCATTCGAGGGGAAAAAGCATTCTTGAAGAAAGTCTGAGGGAACGTTATAATCTGCCGAGCTTGATCATCTTCACGGAAATCCAAAGATGCCTGTTCGTGGATGACGAGTGAATTCCCCGCCTTGCAGGCCTCCTGGCTTTTTTAGGTGCGCTCCGGGGACAGACAAGGCCGCCCGCAAGAGATGGATCCTACGAATGAAAATCCGTGGAGTTTGAGACAAAGGAGACAATCATGGGAGTATGGCTTGAAGGTAAACCAACGGCCGACCGGATCCGGGAAAGCGTTAAAGAGGAGGTTTCCCGCCTTCGCCTTTCAACCGGCTCCGTCCCAGGCTTGACGGCCGTCCTCGTCGGAGATAATAAATCTTCTCAAAGTTATGTTCGAACCAAGGAAAATGCCTGTCGGATACTGGGGCTTAACGGCCGGGTTGTTTCTCTCCCGGCGGATACGACCAAAGTCGCGCTCCGAGCTCAGATCGAAACCCTGAACTCCGACGAAAGCGTTGACGCTATTCTCGTTCAGCTTCCTCTCCCGAAACAGTTCGTGGCCAACGAGGTCATCGGTTGGATTCGGCCGGATAAAGATGTGGATGGAATTCATCCGACGAGTCTCGGACTTCTTCTTCAGAACCAGCCCGGACTGCGTCCCTGCACGCCGATGGGCATTCTTGAGCTGATCAAGGCCGCCGGAGTCAGGATTGAAGGCCGAGAGGTGGTCGTGATCGGTCGAAGCCTTATTGTCGGGAAACCGCTGGCCGCTCTGATCACCAATGAGAACGGGACGGTCACGATTTGTCATAGCAAAACCAAAGATCTGGCCGGCGTCGCGGCCCGGGCCGATATTCTGGTCGCAGCTATGGGCCAGGCCGCCTTTGTGACCCGGGAATTCATCAAACCCGGAGCGATGGTTGTCGATGTAGGGACCAATGCCGTTTCGGATAAGGAAATGATCGGCATTTTATTTGGAGATGACCCTCAGAGAGCCAAGGATATCGCCGATAAAGGGTATACGCTCGTTGGTGATGTGGACCCTCGAGTCATTGAAGTGGCCGGCTGGTTGACTCCCGTTCCCAGGGGAGTCGGACCGCTGACGATCGCCATGTTGATGAAAAATACTTTAGAGGCATTCAAGCTTCGCCGAAAAATAGTCTGATCTCCCCCGCGAAACTCCTTGATGATTTTTGGCGGCCTGATAGAGATGGTTCCGGGAATTTGCGTTATCCTTGCAGTTATGGTATAAAGAGACCCCTTTTATTAAAGATCGAGAGTATTATTATGCCGAAAACATGCGATGTTTGTGGTAAAGGACCCGTCTTCGGGAACAACGTCAGTCACTCCCACAAGGCGTCCCCGAGGAAATGGAAACCGAATCTTCAACATGTCAAAGCCCAGACGAACGCCGGAAACAAGCAGATCTGGGTTTGTACGCGTTGTTTACGCTCCGGAAAAATCCAAAAAGCCCTATAACTCCGGCCGAAGCTCCACGGATTTACATCCGTGAGATCCATCCTTTAAATCCGTTCGACCGAGACGAGACCCTCGATTTTCATGATTTCTTCGCGAATGGCCTCGAGGTGTTCATTGTCTCGGACCGTGAGGGTCATCCGAATTTCGGCTTTTTTTTCGGCGAAGGTGGTGACCTCAGCTTTGGTTATGTCACCCTCAAGCCCGGCGATTACGGCCGTCACCTTAGCCAGGAGGCCCGGTCCATCATCGGCGATAACCAATATCCCGGCTTTGAAATGAATCGGGGTCAGATCCCCCCAAGACATATCGACCAAGCGGTCCGGCGCGAGGAGTTCCTTAACGACACGAGGACAGCGGAGAGCATGGACGGTGATCCCTTTTCCGGCCGTGATATAACCGACGACCGGTTCTCCTTTGATCGGAGCGCAGCATTTTCCCAGACGGACCAGTTCCTGCCCCTGGTCTTTGACTTGGATATCGGAAGGAGCCCCGATTTCACTCTTCCGTCGCGGTTCCAGTCCGGGCGGCGAGATTCGCTCGAGGAACCGGCGTCCGAGGACGATTTTCCCATGGCCGACGAGAGCGAAAAAATGTTCCATGGATCGGAGAGGAGAGGGCGTGGTTTCGGCCAATCGGGCGAGTAAGTCGTTCTTATCGGGAAAACCGAGAGGAAGGCGATATCGGGATGTTTCCCGGTTCCATAATTTTCGCCCTAAGGCGATGGCTCTTTGGTTATCGCGTTGCTTGAGGCGGCGTTTGATGTGATGCCGAGCCCCCGAAGTGAACGCCATCGTCAACCATCCTCGGGCGGGGTGGCGTTCCGGCGCGGTTGTGATCTCGACGATATCTCCGGTGCGGAGGAGAGTCCTCAGCGGAGATGGCTTGCCGTTGATTTTCGCCCCCGCGGCATGAAGGCCGATTTCCGTATGAATTCGGAAAGCAAAATCCAAAGCGGAGGCTCCCGAGGGGAGAGAGATGACCCGCCCCTTCGGGGTAAAGACATAGACTTCTTCAGGGATGAGGTTTATTTTTAAGTTCTTGAGGAACTCCTTAGGGTCACGTTGTTCCTTAAAAAGTTCAACCATTTCTCTCAGCCATTGGAGACGCCGATCCTCTCTCACCAACCCTTGAGGATCTTCATCTTTATACCGCCAGTGGGCGGCGATGCCGTTCTCGGCCAGGCTGTGCATCTCGGTCGTCCGGATTTGAATCTCGAAACTGCTCTTGTCCTCCGTCAGGATGGTCGTGTGAAGAGCCTGGTAGAGGTTGGGTTTGGGCATGGCGATGAAATCGCGGAAACGCTGGGGCAAGTGGGGCCAGCGCTGGTGGATGATGCCAAGGAGAGCGTAGCAGTTCTTGACGGAGTCGGTGATGACCCGCAGGGCCAAGAAGTCGAAGA
>Ga0105099_10001572_pt1 | contig 14156 bp, 10 predicted proteins | sample PPLLak3cmMay2015_2_FD_79138 | JGI IMG/M metagenome (GOLD analysis project Ga0105099, IMG submission 79138) | Freshwater sediment microbial communities from Prairie Pothole Lake near Jamestown, North Dakota, USA - PPLs Lake P8 Core (1) Depth... | ecosystem: Environmental > Aquatic > Freshwater >...
AAGGCAGGTTTCAGGATCCGCTTCCAGAGCCTCGATAAGCTCGATGCCAGGCAGCTGCTCGGAGAACTTGACAGCACATACAAAACCGTTGCTGACAAGTACCTTGCTGCCAGAAACAACCTTAAGGCAGAAAACCTGCATGAGTTCCGCAAGAAGGCGAAGGATTTTCTCTATCAGCTCTATTTCTTCAGGCCGCTCAATCCTCCTGTCGTAAAAGCGCTTGAGAAGAAGCTTGATGCGCTCACTCAGGGTCTGGGCAAATACAACGATCTTGCACAGCTGATAAAAGCCCTGGGATACAAATATTCAGGCCCCGGCACATCTCCGGCACTAGATGAGCTTATTGTCATTATCAGGCAGGAGCAGGACAGAAACCTTTCAAAGGTATGGCCGCTGGCATATAAAATATTCTGCCCCGGACAGAAACTGGTCAATATCCTGGGTTACAGGATTCTGGTGATCTAGTAGATTGTTACGAATCCTGACCAGGTTTCATCTCAGATCAAACCACCTGGAAAAACCTGAACACTCTTTTTCCCGGTAGGTTTTATGATAATATTCGTTGGTATGATTATCATAAACATAATCTTTCCCCCATTCATCTGCCCTGGCGGCAGTTTCCTCAATAGCCTTGATTATAAAACAAAGTTCTGCATCAGTCATCGTTGGATGAAGTGACAATCTTATCCACCCGGGTTTGAGCGACAGATCCCCGGCTTCGATCCTGTCGGTGATCTCCCTGGAGAGCTTAAAATCGACATTCAGCAGGAAATGGCCGTATGTACCGGCGCAGGAGCATCCGCCCCTGACCTGTATCCCAAACCGGTCATTAAGGAGCTTGGTGAAAAGATTATGGTGGATATTGTCGACATAAAAGGAGAATATACCGAGCCGCTCCCTGATGTTGTCAGCAAGGATATGGAGACCTTTTATCTTTTGCAGTTCAGGGAACGCAATTCCGGTAAGCTCCTTCTCTCTCCCGTGGATATTTTCAGTTCCCATCTGCTCCTTCAACTTCACTGCAAGAGCGGCCTTGATACCCTGAAGGAACCCTGGAGTTCCGCCGTCTTCCTTTACCTCTATATCGCTGATATAGCTGCGGCCTCCCCACCGGTTGGTCCATTTTACGGTACCGCCTCCGGGCGTGTCGGGTGTCTGGTTCTTGTAAAGCTTTTTGCTGAAGACGAGCACGCCGGCACTGCCGGGACCACCCAGGAATTTATGAGGTGAAAAGAAAATTGCGTCAAGTTGTTCTGACTTGTCGTCCGGATGCATATCAATGTCAACGTAGGGTGCCGATGCGGCAAAATCAACAAAGCAGAATCCGCCATGCTCGTGCATTATCCTTGCCAGTTCGTAATAGGGAGGAGAATAGCCCGTGACATTGGAACATGCTGTAAATGAGCCAATGAGCAGAGGGCGCTCTTTGTATCTCACAATCTCTCTTTTGAGAACCTCAGGATCGACAGTCATATCTTCAGCAGGTTCAAGCAGAACCACTTCTGCAAGTGTTTCATACCAAGAGGTATGGTTTGAATGGTGCTCAGTATGTGTCAGAAAAATGACCGGTTTGTGCTTATTGGGAATATCCTTGCAGTTGCTGAAATCATCCCTCGTGAGAGCACAGTAATGGATCGCCTGTTCCGGTACCTTAAGTCCGAGAATGCGCTGCAGTTTTGCAATGGCAGAGGTCATACCCGTGCCCGTAAATAACAGGACATCATTATCATCGGCATTTACATGCTTTTTCACGATCTTCTGTGCATAGTGATATGCATTGGTCATTGCGATGCCTGTTGCCGACGATTCCGAATGGGTATTGCCGACCATGGGGCCAATCTCCCGGGAAAGCTTCTTTTCGATAGGTGCATATAGTCTTCCGCTGGCTATCCAGTCGGCATATACCAGCTTCTTCTTTCCGCAGGGGGTATCAATTTCAGAATTGATACCGACTATATTTCTGTGGAAGCGGCTGAAATATTTTTCGAGTTCTGTCATAAGCAGTTACATATCCTGAGCGGAGTAAAATTAACTATTACTAGTGAATTAATAACTACTTTAAGTCAAAGCAGGATATTTTGAAAAAAAAAATTAACTTCATCCGTAATAATAAAAAAATATTTTCCAACTAAAAACACTATTATGAAAAAGCTTCTTTCATTCGCAGCTATAATGATTTTCTGCATCCCGGCCATTTCGGCCCAGCAGACAAAACAAAAAATTGATCCTGCAGGCCAGTGGAAATTCGAGGCCCCGTATGCTCCTGAGGGTTTCACCGCAGGTACTATTGACGTCGGATTTGCTGACAACAAGTATACTGTTAATATGTTGTTCACTACATCAGGCTACTCATTTACCGGCGAAAAAACCGCCGTCAGGAATGATTCACTTTTCTTCAATATCTTTGTTGAAGGAACCGATGTGAGCGTGGCCCTTAAAATGGAGGATACCACAAAAATGACCGGCAATGCTGTTCATTATGAAGGTACGGTTCCTCTTACGCTTACAAAAGAGGAAGTGCAAAAGTGATCTCATCATAAAATAAATTTTGAAATCAGATGTTCAGGAAGGTAATTCCTTTTTTTGCATTGATAATCGTCCCGGTCCCGCTGTTTTCGCAGGTAATAAACAAAGTGCCGCTGAGCCCCAGGACCACCGGCTACAGCATTGATGTGAAGCTTGACACGGCAGCAAAAACAGTTTCCGGGACGATGGAGGCATTTTGGGTAAATAATTCCCGGGAGAGTGTGCCTGACATCAGGCTTCATATGTATATGAATGCCTTCAAAAGCAGAAATTCAACTCTCGGCAAAGAGTCAGGCAGATCACCGGGAGTAAAGGAAAGTGATCCGGGATGGATAGATCTTAAGTCGCTGGATGACAAGCAAGGAAACAATCTAATTCCCCTGATGAAGTATATCAGTCCTGATGATGAAAATCCATCAGACAGTACCGTCCTTCAGGTAATTCTTCCTAAGCCTGCGAAGCCGGGAGATACGGTTTTTATTTCTGCTGAGTTTGAAACTAAACTTCCTTCACGCATAAGACGAACGGGGTTCTCGGGCGAATACTTCTTTGTTGCACAGTGGTTCCCTAAATTCGGGGTTTATGAACCGGCCGGGATGCGTTACCGGGCAGAGAGCGGCTGGAACTGCCACCAGTTCCATATTACCTCTGAATTCTATGCCAATCACAGTGTTTATGATGTAAAGATCACTCTGCCAAAGAGATATGTGCTTGGCTCGGGAGGAATGCTTATTAAGGAATCTGATGCCGGAACAAATCTTAAAACCGTAACTCTCAGGGCTGAAGATATTGTTGACTTTGCCTGGACAGCCTGGCCCGGATATGCAGTTCATACTGACAAATGGGAGCACGTGAATATTACACTTCTTCTTCCTGAAGCAAGGAACAGACAGGTTGAACGGCAGTTTACTGCTGTGAAGAATGCACTGGAATATCTTACCGAAAATGTCGGACCTTATCCATGGCCGCATCTTACTTTCGTTGATCCGCCGACTATAGGAGCTGGAGCAGGGGGGATGGAGTACACGACACTCTTCACTTCAACGTCGGCCGACAGGATGCCTGAATGGCTTCATCTGCCTGAAATGGTGACGGTGCACGAATTCGGACATGCCTATTTTATGGGTATGCTTGCTACCAATGAATTCGAGGAGCCCTGGATGGATGAAGGGATGAATTCCTTCTGGGAAGCCAGGATAATAGATCACTACTGGGGTGAAAACTCGGGTTTGATCGATAACAGGCACCTTCAGGTAGCCGACAAGTCATACTCAAGGATAAGTTATGCAAGATCTCCAAACAGGCAGGTTGTAAGCAACAATGAGTTTTCCTGGAATTACCCTTCCGGAACTTACGGCATGATGTCGTATAATAAAGTGACTGTGTGGCTTTATACACTTATGGGTATCATAGGCGAGGAGACAATGAATGAGGTATTCAGGGAATATTACAGACAATGGGCATTTAAGCACCCGGCCGGGAAGGATTTCATTAATGTTGTGAATGAGGTCGTTGCACGGATTCACGGGGATAAATTCGGACCCGACATGAACTGGTTCTTTGAGCAGACCCTTTACGGAACCGGCATTTGTGATTACAAGGTGTCAGGATTCGATAATATCAGGCTGAAATCAGAGGGAAATAAAGACTCAGATACGCTTTCAGGAGAGCCAATGTCAAAGGATTCTCTTTATAAAGCTGTGGTAAAGCTTCAGCGCCTGGGAGAGGTGATGCTTCCTGTTGAGGTTCTGGTTCATTTTGAAAACGGGGATGAAATACCGGAGATTTGGGATGGCAGGGACCGCTATAAAGAACTGACATTCTTCGGTCATGGCAAAATGGAATGGGTGAAAATTGATCCGGAATACAGGATAAGGATGGATATCAACTTCATAAATAACTCGATGACCAATGATCCTGACCGTGTTCCCATCCGGAGAATGGCCAACAAGCTGATTTCGCTGATGCAATTTTATATAAGTGCTTTAACTCTGTAATTTACGAATTTATGAAGATTTTTAAATCACTGGGATCAGGTGCACGGCTGGCTCTGAGATCATGGAAAGCAATACTGATCGTATGGTTTGTTATGCTGCTCCTGGTTTCACTGTTTGTATTGCCGGCAAAAAGCATCATGAGGACTGGCTTTGGCAGCAGTACAATTACCGAGCTGCTCCGAAGCGGAATCAACGTTGATGTCCTTTCCGACCTTGAAAGGTATTTAGCCAGCATATTGTCGTATCTCTCATCCGGATTATTCCTGCTTTTGATGCTCGGGATACTGCTCTATTCGTTATTCGCGGGAGGGCTTTTCAAAAGTGTCAGCAACCTGTCGCAGGTATTATCTGTTCCCTGTTATTTCCGGGCATCGGCGAAATATTTCTGGTATTTCCTTGGACTCTGGTTTTTTGTTATCATAATGATACTTTTATCAGGTTTATTAATTATAGGCCTGCCGGTGGGACTGATCTCCCAGGCAGAGAATCCTTCTCCGGATGTTTTACAGGTTGTGGCAATTATTGCCGGTCTGTTATACCTTGGATTACTGATTATATTCACTCTGGTTGCCGATTATGCCAGGGCATGGCTGATCGCAGCTGAGAAACCGGCTCTCTTCAAGGCTATGGGATTTGGGTTCAACGAAACCTTCAAACGCTTTGGATCATCATTCCCTATGATGGTGCTGATATTGATTATTATTCTGATCTTCAGCTGGATGGCATCCACAATAATAGGATTATGGAAACCAACGACAGGAGGTGGTGTATTCCTGTTCTTCATTATATCGCAGATGCTCTTTTTCGTGAAGATCCTTCTGAAAACCTGGCGGTACGGAAGCGTTACTTCAATGATGGAACTTAACAATCCAATGACGGGCTAAGAGCCGATGGAAGAAAAAAAACTTTTCGCATTCAGTGACAGGAACGTAAAACTTAAGTAATCCCTCTTTCCCGCCCTCCCGCCCTCCCGCCCTCATTCCTTTGCGCAGTATAAGTATAAATACCACAAATAAATAAGTTTTAATGGTCTTACCCGTTCATGGGGTTAAAACTATTTTTGCTGGTTATTAATTAACAGTACAATCCTGATACTCAAAAATGCCCAGGTATTATGAAATGCTGATGGAGGACGTAAGGTTCAGGGAAGGCCTTAATGCTTGCATGAACTGCGGTGTCTGCACAGCTATTTGTCCGGCAGCTGAATTTTACAACTACGATCCAAGGAAAATTGTCGACATGGTTCAGGGGGAAAACGATGAGGAGATCGAAAACCTTCTTAAGTCAGAAACGATATGGTACTGCGGCGAATGTATGTCATGCAAGACAAGATGCCCGAGAGGCAACACTCCTGCCCTGGTAGTAATGGCACTCAGAACACTGTCGCAGAAGCTTGGATTTTTCACCGAATCTGAAAAAGGACGTCAGCAATTTGCTATTAAGAGAACTGTAGGCGAAAATATCTTCCGATACGGATACTGCGTTGCATCCTATGCGGTCAGTCCGGAAATGCACAGGGAACAGGGCCCTATATGGGAGTACATTCTGGAAAACACGAAGGAAGTCTATGAAAGGCTTGGCGGACAGGTGAATGAACTCGGTGCCGGCCCCCTTAGAAGGATACCTGACGATGTCAGGGAAGAACTCAGAAACATCTTTGAAGTGACAGGCGGGACAGAGTTCTTTGAGAATATTGAAAGGCATTCAAAGCAGAAAGCAGCTGAAATGGGACTTGAGTTCAAAAAGGAAGGCCTTGATAACGAGTACTTTATTGAAGTATTCACTGCCAATAACAAGAAACATCACATTTAAAATAGTCTATTAACCTGAATGAAGACAGAAGGCAAAAGAAGGATATGGGCTGACTACCAGAAAGAGATAGCCGATGATCATTTTTTCTATGTACGGTCCTGTATAAGGCAGAGTTTCTTCCCTGGTTCGGAGCAGTTCTTCCTGCATTTTATGAGGAACGTCATGGGCAAGGATGTCTTTGAGAATCCTTCACATACAACATGTACCGGTATCGGATACCACGGCGATGTTGTCCCTCTGAATACCATTATGACTGTTGTAGCCAGGCATTTTGCACTTATGAAGGAAAACGGATATAGGAACATAGCCATTTCATGCGTGACATCATTTGGCATATATACCGAGATCATCGAGACATGGAAGCATTTCCCGGAAGAGCTTGAGAAAACAAGGGAATACCTCTATAAGGCCACAAAACGCGAATTTGACATACCGGAGTCGATGGCTCATACCAGTGATATAATTTACAAATTCAGGAATGAGATAGCCGGAAAGGTAAAATACCCTCTCGTAAATAAACAAACAGGGGAGTCACTCAAAGTTGTGGAGCATATCGGATGCCATTACTCAAAGATGTTTCCGAAATATGGAGTCGGTGGTGCCGAATTTCCCAATGTGCTTGGAGGTATGATTGATGCATGGGGAGGGAATGTTGTTGATTATCCTGAGAGAAGGCACTGCTGCGGATTCGGTTTCAGGCAGTACCTCGTACAGGCAAACCGGGGATACTCACTTTCCAATACGGTAAAGAAGTTTGATTCAATGATGCCTTTCAAACCTGATTTTGTTCTGACCAACTGTCCGGGCTGCAACATGTTCATGGACAAGTGGCAGTATACAATGAAGGAGATGGAAGGAATTGTATATGGAGATAATGGTGAATCAATTCCTGTCCTGACATATGAAGAACTTGCAGGTCTGGTTATGGGGTACAATCCATGGGATCTCGGGCTGCAGTTTCACATGGTACAATCGGAACCGCTGCTGAGAAAAATGGGTGTGGAATTCGATCCTGACGATAAATTCAAAACAAAGGACGGCAGGCAGATGCCTGTACCTGAAAAGCTGATAAACACCTGATATGAGCGGGAAGGTAGTTGTAATCGGAGGAGGTTCTGCAGGTATGGAGTGTGCCGGACAGCTGGCAAAAGCGGGCTTCAGCGTTACTCTTATCGAAAAGAAATTAACAACAGGAGGACATGTAAACAACTGGTACCATCTCTTTCCTGACCGTCGCGACAGTATTGAAGTGATCCGTTATCTTGAAAAACAGATAGGTCACGGAAACGTGACACTTCTTACAGGCAAAACAGTAAATAACATCATGACGGACCATAATACCCTGATTGTCAACACAACAGACGGTGATGAGATATATGCCGATGCTGTGGTCATGGCAACCGGATTCGATCTTTTCAGGAGCGAACGGAAAGAAGAGTATGGCTACGGGATCTATGATAATGTAATCACTTCTGCCGACCTTGAAGCTATGTTCCGCAAAGGCGAAGTAAAGAGAGTTGACGGAAGAATCCCTGAGAAGGTTGGGATGGTACATTGCGTGGGTTCAAGAGATGAAAAGGTCGGTAATGTCTATTGCTCAAAGCTTTGCTGCGTTACCGCGGTGAAGCAGGCCATGGAGATCAAAAAGCACAATCCTGATGCCCGGGTGTTCTGCTTCTATATGGACATGAGAATGGGAGGAGCGCTGTATGAGGAACTTTACCGGGAGTCACAGGAGAAGTATGGAATAAACTACATACGCGGCAAAGTGTCAGAAGTATCAGAAAATATTAACAACAGGCTTGTTATAAAGGTTGAAGACACTCTTGCCGGAAGACCTCTCAGAATGGAGCTCGATATGCTGGTACTGATGGCCGGAATGGAAATGTCGCAAAGCGGGGCGGAGATAGCCCGCTCGTCAGGAATTGCAACAGGTGAAAACAGGTTCTTCGCACCTGCCGACCATCATTTCGGAAGCAACAAAAGCAATATAAAAGGTATATTCTATGCCGGCACGTGCACTGCGCCCATGAATATCACCGAAACAATATCACATGCGCGTGCTGCTGCGGCAGATGTAATTGATTACCTGAGAAACGGAAGCAGGTGATATGGAAAAATTCGGATTTACCCTATTGAAGGAACGGCATATTAATTACGATGCAAACGACAGGAGCATCGCTGAGTATATTGATAGCCGCGAGCCAAGCTTCAGGCTATGCATCGAGTGCGGCTGCTGTGCGGCTACATGCACTACTGGCAATTATACACATTTCAGTCTCAGAGAATTACAGATATTTCTCAAGCGCGGTGAGAATGATCTTGTCCGGGAAAACATAAAGAAATGCATGCTTTGCGGAAAATGCATACTTGTATGTCCGCGCGGCGTTAACACCAGGAATGTCGTAATGCTTGCCAGGGAGGCTTTTCAAAAAAATGTAAAGAATGCAGTTTGATCCGTTTGTCATACCATTTAATATCGGGCTCTACTTCATACTGATCTATGCCGTGGTCAGGAGTGTGCGCTGGTTCACCGATCTCTCGCGGCCTGACAAGCTCAGGCTGCAGCGCGGGTTCTTCGGGAAGGCATTCGGCCAGAGTATAAAGGAAATATTCATGGAGAGCCTTATACACAGGAAGATATTAAAGTCGAATTTCCGCCTTGGCTACATGCATATGAGCCTCGCTTTCGGCTGGTTCCTGCTGATCCTCTTTGGCACCATTGAAGCCGATTTTTTCGGTGAAAAACACCTTAATCCTCCCTATAAGGCCATATTCTTTAAGTTCTTCAATCCCGATCACGGCCGGTATGGATTTGAAGCAGCATATTCGTTCTGGATGGATCTCATCCTGGCCTTCATCCTTTCAGGTCTTTTACTCGCTGTTATAAAAAGGTTCTCATCAGGTGTGGTCGGGATGAAGAAGACAACTAAACTGAAGCCTCTTGACAGGATAGCTCTTACTTCGCTGTGGCTTATTTTTCCAAGCCGTCTTCTGGCAGAAAGTTTTACCAGCGGTGCATATGGAACAGGCAGCTTCCTCACCGGACCACTTGGTTCGGCGCTGGCATTATTCCTCCCGGCACAGCAGATGGCATATCCATTCTGGTGGCTCTATTCTCTTTCACTGGGAACATTCTTCATATTGCTTCCGCTTACACGATATATGCATATACCCACGGAACTCTTCCTGATCTTTGCCCGCAACTCAGGCATTTCAACAGGCGATCAGGCTGGAGCATTCACCGAAATGCAGACATACTCGTGTTCTTCATGCGGGATGTGCATTGATGCATGCCAGCTGAATTTCTCTGCAGGCATAACCAGCATACAGGGGGCATACCTTCTGAAAGGCATACGCAACAACGAGAATGTCAGCGAAATAGCTTTCAACTGCCTTATGTGCGGAAGATGCGACTTCAAGTGCCCGGTCGGGATCGAGCTTACTCCGATCAGGATGATAAGGAGAAGGACAGGAGAGACAGAACCTGTGAAGACGACAATCTGGAAAAAGTATCTGCCCGACAGGCATGGCTTAGCACCGGCAAAGGCTAACGGCAAGACTTCATACTCATTTCTGCCCCGGGAAAAACCTGTAAAAGCTGATGTTATATACTTTGCAGGCTGTATGACGCATCTGACACCAGCTATAAAGAATTCTATGGTGAAAATACTTGATGCGGCAGGTGTAAATTTTAATTTCATCGACAGCAGCGGCGGAGTATGCTGCGGCCGGCCACTGATGCTGGCAGGACAGGACAGGGAGGCAAGGGAGCTGATCAATTTCAATTCACAGCTGATCTGGAAGTCAGGAGCTCATACGCTTGTAACCTCATGCCCTATATGCTATAAGGTTTTCAGGGAAAGCTATTACCTTGATGTAGAGGTTCTTCATCATTCCCAGTATATTAAGATGCTGATAGATGACGGCTCCCTGAAGCTTAATTTCCTGCGTAAAAAAGTTGCTTACCATACTCCCTGCGACCTTGGAAGAGGTTCGGGCGTTTATGATGAGCCTAAGGATGTCCTGAGTCATGTTGCCCGTCTTCAGAAAACAAATTTCGAGGATGAGAATTCATTGTGCTGCGGCGGAAGCCTCGGCAATATGAAGATAAGCTTTCACGACAGGAATAAGATAGCCAGGGATGCCGCCGCTGAACTTACCAGGGGAAACCCTGATATGCTGGCAACGTCCTGCCCTCTCTGCAAGAAAACCCTGGCTGCGGCAACCGGAACTCATGTGGCCGATCTGGCTGAAATAGTTGCAGAGGCAATTGCTCCTTCCGTGTCAAAAAAAAACATAAATGATCCTCTGATCCGGATAAGGGAACCCCAGAGGGTGATCTGAAAGAAAAAACCCCTGCACGAGTTTTATTTTTAATTCCGGATTATTTGACTTTATTTTGCGGATTCATCCGGAATGAAAACAATGGAACAATTTTTGCAGCGTTCTATATGCAGCTTAACAAAAAACAGGCGGGATAAACAGGAATGAAAAAAACACTATTAGCACTGACGGCAATTGCAGGTATCAGCCTTCTTTATTCATGTAACAATACAACAACGGAAACCGCATCTGTCGCTGAGAAGATACTACAGCACGATGACGGAACAATTTCCCTTAAACTCGACAATGCCGGTTTCTATGCAGATGCGGAAAACCGGGTGGACAATACTGCAGAATGGAACGTTGTTGTTTCAAGATCAGGCCGTTATAATGTCTGGATAACAAGCGCCACACTCGACACTACCGATCTTAAATACAAAAACCCCGTGATGGTGAATATACAGGACAAAATGATCCAGGCCCGGCCGGGCTGTGACAAGATTATAATAAATTCTTCTGATGTTCCGGCCCCATATTTCAGGGCCGATTCATTCATCGGCTCGCTCTATCTTCAGGATACGGGTCAGTTTTATGTCCAGGTCACAAGCGAGATGATTCTCCCGAAAGACTATAATGTCGCAGGAACTTCTGCAGAAGATATTACAAGGCTGATATCCGTTTCATTTACGCCTGTTGTCACCCGCTGACTCTATCCATTTCCTGGCGTTTACAAATGCCTGGATCCACGGCGTCACTTCATCACTCTTTCTTTCAGCAGGATAATAACCGCACTGCCATGGAAGGAAAGCTCTTTCGAGGTGGGGCATCATTACCAGGTGGCGTCCGTCATCAGAACATAACCCGGCAATATCATGATCTGAGCCATTAGGATTGGCCGGATATGAATGCCCGGAGAATTTAACCGGTATATGGTATTTCTTTTCAGGATAGGGGAGCGAGAACTGTCCCTCTCCGTGGGCCACCCATATCCCGAGCTCCATGCCTGCCATGTTTCCGAGCATTACCGATCTGTTCGGCAGAATGCTTACTCCAAGGAAAGCCGATTCGAATTTTCCTGATTTGTTTACCAGTAGTTTTGGCATCTTTTTATGATCAGGATATATGAGTCCGAGCTCAGCCATCAGCTGGCATCCGTTGCATATTCCCAGAGAAAGGGTATCATTACGCCTGTAGAATCTCTCAAGGGCGCTCTTTGCCTTCAGGTTATACCTGAAAGCACCTGCCCATCCTTTCGCCGAACCGAGAACATCGGAATTTGAAAATCCCCCTACGAATACTATCATGCTTATATCGCCGAGGTCTTCCCTGCCCGATATAAGGTCGGTCATGTGAACATCCTTCACGTCAAAGCCTGCCAGATAGAGGGCATAAGCCATCTCCCGGTCGCCGTTTACACCTTTCTCCCTTATTATTGCTGCCCTTACTCCGCTCTTCTTTCTTCTGTCGGGCGATATACCCAGCGATCTGAAAGTACCCGCGAAACTGCCATGATCAATGTTAAGGCTGTTGCGCTTATAGCTTCCGTATCTTTCCATTGCAAGCTCATTGCCTGATTGTATGCGGTCGAAAAGGTAGGATGTCCTGAACCACTTATCCCTGAGTTCGTCAATGTCAAACTTGAATTTGTCGCTGCCGTTAGTTACAAAAACAGATCTCTCAGTAACCGGGTGTCCTATTGAGTAGTAAGAGATGCCGTTTTCAAGAAGAACCTCTGACACTTCATCCTCATCCTTAACCTGGATGATGATTCCGGGATTCTGGCTGAAAAGGATCTTAATGGTATCTTCCTCATTCAGGGCTGTCAGGCTGACTGATAATCCACCCCTTGAATTTGAAAAGCACATTTCAAGAAGTGTTGTCAGCATACCCCCTGCAGAAATATCATGGCCTGCAAGGATCTTGTTCTTTAATATCAATCCCTGGATAGTCTCAAACACTTCAGCGAAATAACCGGCATCCTTAACAGAAGGAACTTCATCGCCCAGGTTGTTCAGCACCTGTGCAAAACTGCTCCCCCCTGGTTTGAATGAATCACGGCTCATATCAATGTATATGAGGCTGGTATAAGGGTCATTGACCAGGACAGGCTCCACAATTTTCCGTATATCTTTCACTTCACCTGTCGCAGAGATAATAACGGTCCCCGGCGACATAACAGCCTGGTCGCGGTATTTCTGGGTCATCGACAGGCTGTCTTTACCGGTCGGAATATTGATGCCGAGGCTTATGGCAAAATCACTTGCTGCCTTAACAGCGCTGTACAGCCTTGAATCCTCACCGGGATTCCGGCAGGGCCATGTCCAGTTGGCAGAGAGAGAGACACCCTTGAGTCCATAGGTAAGAGGTGCCCAGATAATGTTTGTAAGTGCTTCGGCAATTGACAGCACCGAACCTGCCTCTGCATCAACCAGCCCGGCTGCCGGTGCATGCCCGATTGAAGTGGCCATCCCTGACCTTCCCCTGTAATCAAGGGCGATTGCGCCAAGATCATTGAGAGGAAGCTGCAGCTCCCCTGTGCACTGTTGCTTAGCGATCCGTCCGGTCACCGACCTGTCAACTTTATTCGTAAGCCAGTCCTTGCAGGCTACCTCCTCGATCTGCAATACCAGCCCGGCATATTCATATAACCTGTCAGCATCATATCTGAGCTTCCCCGGAACTCTTTTGTCAGTTTTATCCTTCATGACAGTTTTCGGAGGCTTGCCCAGGAGGGATTCAAGTTTTATATCAATGGGCTTTTCTCCGGTGACAGGATTTACAAAAGTGAACTGATGATCACCTGTTACTTCACCGATGAAATAGAGCGGGGCTCTTTCTCTCTCTGCTATCTTTCTAAGAGTATCCATTGAAGCCATGTTCATAACGAGACCCATCCGCTCCTGGGATTCGTTGCTTATTATCTCCCTGGCTGAAAGCGTCGGATCACCTACCGGAAGCTTGCTTATATCAATGCTGCCGCCTGCCAGTTCCACCAGCTCAGAAAGACAGTTTAGATGTCCGCCTGCTCCGTGGTCATGAATTGATATAACAGGGTTTTTGCCGGATTCGACGAGAGCCCTGATAGCATTGTAAACCCGTTTCTGCATTTCGGGATTTGCCCTCTGAACCGCGTTGAGCTCAATTGAACTGTGGTATTTCCCTGTTTCAACAGAAGAGACAGCTCCTCCTCCCATGCCTATTCTGTAATTATCTCCTCCAAGCAGAACAATTATATCTCCCTTTTCAGGGATTTCCTTTTCACTATCTGCTTTTTTCCCTATACCTATTCCGCCGGCAAGCATTACTACTTTGTCATAACCGTACATCTTAAGGTTTTCAAGATGTTCAAAAGTAAGCAGGGATCCGCATATTAGAGGCTGTCCGAATTTGTTCCCGAAATCACTTGCTCCGTTTGACGCTTTGATAAGAATATCCTCAGGGGTCTGGTAGAGCCATGGCCTCTCCTTTGTTTTCTTTTCCCATTTGCGGCCGCCA
>Ga0105099_10001573_pt1 | contig 14151 bp, 8 predicted proteins | sample PPLLak3cmMay2015_2_FD_79138 | JGI IMG/M metagenome (GOLD analysis project Ga0105099, IMG submission 79138) | Freshwater sediment microbial communities from Prairie Pothole Lake near Jamestown, North Dakota, USA - PPLs Lake P8 Core (1) Depth... | ecosystem: Environmental > Aquatic > Freshwater >...
ATCCGCCGCTGTCGGTCAGGATGGGTCTGTGCCAGCCGGAAAATGCATGCAAGGAGCCAAATTGACGGATAACCTCTGCACCTGGGCGTAGAAAAAGATGGTAGGTATTGCCCAGAATGATCTGGGCGCCTAGTTCTTCGAGGCGATCCACAGTCATCCCCTTGACACTGGCCGCTGTGCCAACGGGCATGAACACCGGGGTCTCAATACGCCCATGGGCTGTTTCAAAATATCCTGCCCGAGCCAGGGACTGGCTGCATCTTGCCTGTTGTTGAAAAATACCGCTCATATTACTCCTGTTCATCGATCAATGCGTTGACCATTTCCAAAGCCACCCATTCCGCAGCCCTTTCCTCCCGCCCCGGGTGAGGGAAACGGGCACCAATCAGCGGGGGTATCGGCCAATACACTGCTCGCAGGTCCGGCCAGACCTGCTTCCAGGACTCAACCACAGTCTCTACAGCCAGCTTGGCAACGGCATGGGCCAGAACATGTCGATATCCTTTTCCGGATTTGGCCTCCAGCATTCCGGAAGCCATAACGGCCCGCAAGTGGCCTTGCTGACGCAAGTGTTTCACCAGAAAGATGAGGGGTGCCAGGTGGGCACAAAAATCCCGTTCAAAATCCTCAAATTCCAGCTCTTGCGTCTTTTTATAGGTCATGGGGCCATAATTACTGAAAAAATAATCAACCCGACTCAATGTATTCTGGTGCTCCTGCCAGAATCGTTTCACTCCGTAAGAAGAGGAAAGATCGCCTTGCAAGGGCAGCAGAAGTTCGCTTTCGCATAACGCTTGGCTGAAATAATGGGCCAAAACCCCTATGCCCCGATCATTCAGGATGTTGACCAATTTTCTCCCCAGCAGGCCGGAGGCACCAGTTACCAAAGCCGTCCGCTTTGAGTTCAAGCCCCCTTAACCCCCATGTGCCGTTCATAGAGCGTCAGTGTATTGACCATCAGCATGGCCACGGTCATCATCCCAACCCCCCCCGGAACTGGCGTGTAATAGGATGCTTTTTCAAAAGCCTTGGGGTGAATGTCACCGGTAATGGCGTAGCCCCGTTCTTCAAATCGGTCCAATTCATCCGGCAGACACAAACGCTGAGCCTCTTCAAGCCGACTGATATGGTTGATGCCCACATCAATGAGCACGGCCCCGGGCTTAACCATTTCTGCCGTCACCATTCCCGCCTTGCCCACTGCAGCCACCACAATATCGGCCCGGGATATCTGATCAGCCAGATCTGTGGTGCGGCTGTGGCAAACGGTCACGGTGGCGTGGCGGTTGAGCAACAAGCTGGCCATGGGGCGCCCCACGATGAAGCTGCGTCCCAGCACCAGCGCCTGCTTCCCGGCCAGGGGAATCTGATAATGTTCAAGCATCCTGAGAATTCCATAAGGGGTGCAGGGAATCACCCCTTCCCTCTGAATCACCAGCTTGCCGAGGTTGACTGGATGAAAACCGTCGACATCTTTACCCGGGTCCAGGTAATCAAGAATACACCAGGCGTCCAAAGTCTTGGGCAGAGGCAGTTGAATCAGGACGCCATCGTAGCGTTCGTCAAGGTTAAGTCGCCGAACTTCCCTCAGCACTTCGGCTTCTGAACTTTCGGCTGGCAGCCTGACGAGCTCGGACGCAATTCCCAGCTTTTTGGCGGCCAGCTCCTTGGAATGGACATAGCTGCCGGAGGCTTCATTATCCCCAACCATCAACACAGCCAAACCGGGTGCCCGGCCAAACTGTTCACTATACCGTACAATCTTGTCACGGCATTCGGCGTATATCCCTTTTCGAACAACTTTTCCTTCCATGGGAATCATTGGGCAGCTCCTTATCAACTTTACTTCCAGGCAAATAGTGCGATCTTATACTACCCAATCCAGCCCCTTGGAGTCAAGTCAGCCAGGCACTGCTTCCTGGCTGGTCTTCTTGATCAACCAGCGGTTGTAGAACCACATGCTCAGTGCCGACAGCAGACCTATAGACATGAGGATGCCCCAGCCCATAGCGCTCCAGAACGGATCAAGATTGAGCATGGAACTCTTTTCGTCAAGCAAAACCACAGACGCATTCCGGCACATCACCTCATTGAACAATACGGCACCCACTGGATTACCCACCAGGGCACCGATGGCCATAGGCAGATTGGCATAGCCCAGGAAAAGCCCTTCCTGACCTTTGGGGGCCAGGGAACCGATGTATTCGTAGGTCCGGGCCGAGGTGAACAATTCTCCAAAGGCAATCAGGGCCACAGTCAGAATGATAAAAAGAGACCCGATGGGCATCAGATCCCCCAGCACCAGCTGGCGGGTGCCGCCCTGTAAAAAGATGGGCAAGACGTTGATCAGCATAGACAAGCCGATGATAACAGTCCCCACAACAATAGAGGCGATGGGCTTCATCTTGCCGAACTGTCGGGTGACCAGCAGCTGGAAGAAAACGATGACAAAGGGGTTGGCCATAGTGATGAGATCGATGGGGGCCCTGGGGTCAACCGTCTTGCTGAGGTAGAGGGGCAGAACATTGTAGACTTGGGCATAGATGAAGAAAAAACCGCTGGAGACCACCAAAAAAAGGGCGAAGCGGCCATTGCCGAGCACACTCACCATGTCAATCAGGATCCTGGCGACACTTTTCCGGGGCTTCTTTTCCGTCTCGATCGTTTCGAGGTCCGGTTCCTTATAGAAGAACAAGACGGCAAAAAACGCCAGAATGGAGAAAAACAAGGCCACAGCAAAGATATAGCTGAGGTCATAGTGGGTGCGGGCGATATAACTGACCCCCCGACCCAGCAGAGAACCGACATTGATGATCATGTAGAAGATGCCAAAGCCCAAGGTGGCCCGTCGTCCGGCAGTCTTCTGCACCGTTCCGGAGATACAGGGTTTGACGAAAGAGCCACCCAGGCCGATGAGGAAAATGGCCCCCATCAGCGGAATTAAAACATCCATTCCAGCCATCATATCGGCTGAAGCCTGGTCGGCCATTGCTGTCACCCCGAACCAAACAGGATATCCCATGAAAAAATATCCAATACTGAGCAATACAAAGGCCATCAACAGAGATTTCTTAAAACCAATCTGATCAGCCACCGTACCCGACAGGATTGGCAGGAAGTATAAGAGGCCCCACAGGAGTCCGTTCATGGTGCTGGGCCAGTAGGCCCCCAGACCCAATTTACCCAGGTAGATGACCACAAAACTGGCCATGGCATAGTAGGCGCCGCGTTCGAAGAGCTCGGTTAAATTGGCTGTCCAGAAACTACGGGGAAATTTTTCTTTGACATCTTGGGTCATTTCACTTCTCCTTATAGCGTTTTCTCTTTATCGCAGAAGACCATTCTTTGTCAAGATCCGGCCTGCCCTCGTTCAATTTGCCACGCTTTTTAAAGACTCGTATTTTTTAAAAAAAAACACTACACCCCTTGCATTTCAAATATCCACCGTGTTATATCCAGAACCGGAGAACGGATCGGACACACATAGCGGGGATTCCAAAATCGTCCGACCCGAAAATACTGTGATGTTTTGGCCCGTTTGGCCCCCTGTCTCAGCATTGCAACACTGTGAACCTACACAGACCGGCGGTAGCTTAAGTTTGTGCGAACCCAATAATTGGGATATGATTTTTGTCGAATATGGCTTAGTAACTGAACATCCATCATTAAGCTTAACAGAAGCTCAGCTTCCTTTCACTATATTGAACACAAGGAGCACAAAGTGAATACCAATGAAAAAAAAACTTCAAACTCACAAATATCATCAAAAATTAAACCAATTTTTTTACGCCTTTATGACTACTATTTTTTTCATGGGATTTCTGATGTTAATAAAATGGGAGTTAGATTCATCGGACGAAAAAAAATAATTGACAACTTAAAAACAATTATTTCATTTAGTGGATCACAATCAGGTGCCTATCTAATTACTGGGTATAGAGGCATGGGCAAATCAAGCTATTTAGAAAAAGTCATTGATAGCCTGGATTTTTCAAAAATTAAAAATAAAGCATTTACAAATTTCCTCAGAATTTTTGCTATTGCAACTATGTTGAATCTTTTCGACACGCCCCAGTTTCTATTCACTTTGACCATTATTGCCTTTATTTCTCACTTCGGCTTTGCCATAAAAAAAATTAGAGATTGCAAAAACTCAGATCGTTCAGAATTATATAAAAAAACTTCTACCGTGATTTACGAATTCCTGAGACTCATATTTTCATTTGATCCTGAGAACACCATACATTCAGATGCGACATCAAAAAGATTTTTATCAACTTTATTAAAAAGCTTCTATATAGCCACCTTGTCGAGGCTTCTTTCTTCTTGGCTAGAAATTAATTTTATATTACTAATTCTTTTACTTACCGCTTCGTGGACAAGTCTTTCAAGAGTTACTATTGACAAGAATTTGTTTAAACATCCAATCACGACCAGCATAAAAGCCATCCAGGTAATCAGCAATTTTTTTAAATATTCACGAAAAATATGTATAAAAATCAGTTTAGGTCATGAAGAACTTAAGGAAATAGATGTTCTGAAATTAATTTCAAAATCTATTGAAAGAGAATTTATCAAATTTAGAGGTTTTTCATTACGAAATTTTTATATAAAGTGTCTCAAAATGCTTTTCATTTTCCTTATAACGTACGGGATGTTTTACAACTCGGGAAAAATGTTTATAAAACTAAACGAAAGTCTAATGGATATGACTCAATTTACATCTTACTTTCCTAGTCAAGAAAAAGGTTTATTTTCACTCTCTCCCAAAGTGTCTATTAGTCCTGAAAAAATTCTCCTAAACCATGTTGCATTAATTGATTCCATCACACCAGTAAATAAGATAGCTCTTATTACGATTTACTTTGACACAATAGTGGTGTACTTATACCAAAGAACACTTTCGGCACTTCCTTTTCCTTTAAAAAAGACACATCGCAGCACTAATTTTCCATATCTATTCCTATTTTATTTCTCAGCTTTTTGGTTTTTCTTTTACCTTTTTTTACCCAAATTATTCAACATTACAACTGATCGCATCATCCTAAAGAAAATAAAAAAATTAAACAGAGACATTGAGTTTGATTTTGAAGAAAACACAGGCACTGAGACTGTAAACAACAAATATTTCAATATAAAAATTAGCAAAAACACAAAGTTAGCCAGAAAAAAAGCTGATGTTAAAGAGATTGAGAACAGAATATCTGATATTCTCCAGCTGTGCAGTGAAATAAACATTTTTTCACTAAAACCTGAATTCATTTTTATTTTTGATGAATTGGATAAAGTGGGTTCGGATAATACAAACTTTGATCAATCATCCGGGTATGATAAAAATTTCAGCATAACTGAAAGCTATTTTGGCAATGCTGGATTCAAGAAAAAGCAAACTTCAGTTTTCAAAATCCTTTTCAATCTAAAACATTTTATTACTTCTTCTAAAGCAAAATATATTTTTATTGCAGGTCGAGAACTCTATGACGCTGCATTGGCAGATACATCAGATAGAAATTTTTTTATTGGAAGCATATTTGACAAATCAAACATCTATGTAGAGAGCTTTTTATCAGAAGGAATATCAGAGGGTCAATCTATAACTAGCCTTACTGAAAAATATGTATGCCAGTTTCTCTTCCCGGGACCCTATTTAAAAAAAATTAAAGAACCAACACTATTTGAATATCGCCGTTTTTTGTTAACAATCTATAAACCAGGGGAAAACAATGCTGATGAAAATGTTATCGATGAAGAAATAAATAAAATAATCAATACTCTTAGAAATTTTATTCTGTTTTTAACATACAGAAGTAGCGGAGCACCTAAAAAAATATCATCACTATTTGAAGAATACATTACATTAGGACTTAAAAGACAAAAATACGCACACTCAATACAAATTGATTATTCCTATAACCAACTACATTTACTCTTTAATGAAAATACTCAATATTTATTTGGGTTATATTCATATCTGATAACACCTGTATATCTTTCAATCACAGAAAAATTTAAAGAGCTTAATGACAAACTTCTGGTCTCGATTACTTTTCTGGTTGACCATCTCTATAAATTTCATAAAAATGCATTTTCGTGGAGTGATATTGAAATCACACCAGAATTACTTGACATTAACAAGTCACCACAATTGCGAGATTTAGTTCAAACATTACTACAAAAACTTTCTAATAATCATCTTCTCAGACTAAACAGTGGCCTTTTTGAATTCAAATACATAAAAAAAATTTCTGAAGAAATATGTAGTATTTCTAAGAGTTCAGAAAGTGAATCTGCTGCATTCAACTTTACTCTCGACGAATCACAAGCCCTCAAAGATTATTTCCTAGGTAAGCTTAACAATGCTTTATCAAACCATAATAACGAGACTAAAGAAAATGAATTTAAAAATTCAATCTATTCTATTCATATGGCTCTTGGAGACATTCATTTTTTTGATAACGACTTTAACACCTCAATTAGGCACTATTATGAAGCCATAAAATTTCTTAATAGAGCGTATTATTCATCAGAAATCAAGCCTAAGTTTTCATTTCTTCAAAATTATATTAAAACAATGCTAAAGGTTGGGTTGCTACATGAAAAACAAAATGAAAATGATAAAGCCAGTTCGATATACTCTGAAATCGTCAGTAAAATAATAGAATATAGGAATATTAACTTGGTATCATTTTCTCTGGAACCAAAACGAATTGACAAAACAATATTGAAAAAAGCAATAAAAAGAGCACTGATTCCTCCCAATACTAACAGGTTGGATTACAAAAAAAAAGAGGCCACTGTTTTAGTAGAAAATAAGGATAATTACTCCAATTATTTATTAGAATATCGATCCGTAGATAGTGAAGACAAGATTATCTGTTTGGAAGAAGACTTTCACAAACTAATGTATAAAAACCCTTTCAATGTTGAAAAATATGAAGTACTATTATCAATTCAATCTGTCGAAGGGTCTAATTTAATTCACCAGTCTTTATTGGCTAAATTACATATGATAGAGAAAACCCATTTTGAGGGTATAACAAAAGTTGATATCCAAAGAGTAGAACAAGAGTATAACTTCATTACCAAAACCATTGATTATCGAAACAAATATATCTCATACGTAGATTTTTGGTCAAAAGTTGGCGATCTTCTTTACTATAAAAATGGTTTCACGAACTCGATAGATAATCGAAAAATTTCCTCCTGTGGGAACTGTAATGGGGAATTTACAAGTGCCTGTACGCAGTTCAGCGCTTGCTCATATTATCAGAATGGGTTTAAAAGGATCTGCTACGATTTTTTAAATATTAAATGGGAAAAATATCAAAACAAGAATAATTATTTATCGGTATTCTATGAAAGTATTATCAAGTACCAAAAAAAAGCCACTGACAACATCGTCCTTAGCTTGTGTGGAAATACTTTAGCGGGGATAGGTAATACATGTTATAGTACTTCAACAAAGAATGATATTACTTCTCTTTGGTTAAATGAGTTTTTCAATGTATTTAGCAATTTAAAGAAAAAAAATCCAAACACTTTGCTACCGATTCTGAAGAAAAAAACAAAAAAAATTGAACGAGCAATTCTTTGTTTTTTAATATCCAGTGAATTATTTGAATTTTCTGGTAATTATAAAGAAGCCAATATGCAACTAACTAAAATTATGTACATTATTAAAAACTTGATCACCATGAACAAAAAAAGTATTAACAAGGTCATCTTAAACAAAGTAAATGTTATGAAAAATGCAATAGTTAGTACTATTATAAGAAATTTCTATTTATCTAATAACAATATACATAGAATAGAAATAGATGATATAAAAAAATATAGTTTTTATGAATACAATAAAAAAGAAATTCCGGCAAATTATCTTTCAAATGCTGTATTAAAAGATACTACCTTAAGTGCTGATATTAGAGAAATTGTGTTAATAATAAATGAAATTGAAATGAGATTGAATTGGAATGATTATATAAAAACGTATAATGATTACTTAAAAAAAACACCTCTCAATTCAAATTCCATTATTAATAGCAGATACAGGTTAATGTTAGAACTTAAACAAAAGTTAATCCTTAACTTCAAAATTTTAAAAACAATAATAGAAAAAGAATCATTTGATCCAACAAATAATAATGACATCAAGATATTCAAAAAGTTCATACAATCATTACTCATCCCAAACAACTTATCAGATGTATCAAAAAGTTATTTTGAAAAATATTTCAACATTACCATAAATAATGAAACACATTATGAAAGCATTGCTTTAGTATTAAAACGATTAGCAATTGACTCACTATATTGTTGTGAAAAAATTATCAGAATCGCAAATGTGTATGAATTTTCATACTTATCCCACCATACCCTCATTGCATATATTTACTATTGGAAGGCGGGTTGGAGCCAAATTTTTTTTTCATTCGAAAGCCCAGAATTGAATTTACATAACCATACAGACTTTTTTGAATACCAAGAAAATGAACTGGGGATATTATCACTCACTTACCTATATGAAAAGTCTATAGAACATTTCCTTGCTTGTGAAAGCATCCATAAAGGAGGGAAAATGTATAAAGAAATGATAAACAACATGTTTTTTCTCAATGATGATTACGGCGACACTTTAAATTTCTTTCACATTGCATCAGAAAGGTACAGGATGAACAATAACGACTCCATAGTCACAAAAATCGAGAAATATGTTTCAAATTCAAGTATTTATAAGCACGATTCTCATTGCTAAACATGCTTTATTCAATGCATAAAGTGAATAATAGAATTCCGAGTGCCATTCCAGCGATCTCACCACTTAGTGATAGCAGATATCAATTCATTGCCAATATCCGACCTGCCAACAGATTTCCACCACGCCTCAAACCCCAACTCATTTGTCATAAATACCAGAAACATGTTTCAAAATGTCGCAGATTTATCTTGCTCGTCTATGGGGCCTGAGCTGTCACTTAATTGTTGGGGGCGGTATTGGCGTTTTCAAACGATAAACTCTTCCACAGCCGGAATATTTGATAAAAGAGATATCACCAAGGGTTTCACTCTCAGAATTGATGGCATCTATGACCAACAGATTGCCGCCCAGACTCGCTGCCTGATTGCGCAGGGTGATCTTTACTGCTGTGGCATCCATCTGACCCCTTACCTCCACATCACTAATGAAGTCTGCCTCCGCAGGTGCTTCCTGGTGCATGTACAGCAGCACATCCCGGGCTTTTGTTAACAGAATGGGTCGTTTGGGGGGATTGATCAAACGGCAAACAACCACCGTGGCCACCAGGGCCACAATAGCGCCCACAATGATACCGACAGGAGGGTCTGCCATATTGAAATTTTTGTCCCAATCGGCAGAATACCAGTTCTCATCGTAATTCGGAAATTCATGCATATATTCGCTTCGTATGGGCTGCTGTTGGGTCATACAAGCCGTTTGCATGGATATACTAAAAGAAAAAACCAGTAATAAAGCAATGATTTTATTACTCATAGGATTCCTCCATTTTGACTCATGAGGGCAATCCATTTGCCAGAAAATGTCCCGGGAAGTGCCGGCATTTTAGGACAGTCCTATTTTTGACTTCCCGGGTGTCAATGAGCCAGTCGACAATCGCCTTTTCTTGACTTTCACTTTTCTCAGCACTACCATCAGTATATGGTTGTTATTAAAGTCCATATCCCAAGTTCTTTTTTCAACCTTTATTAAAATTCCAGGAGGTCTGCATGCGTTCACTTTATAATCGGTTTCAATTACTGTGTATTTTACTTCTTTGCCCCCTTTTTTCAGGCTTGATCATTGCAGACACTCCGATCACCACACCCGAAGCCCACTTCGGCTTTAAACCCGGCAGTGACCAAAAACTGACCCTGTGGAAGGATGTGGTGGCGTATTTCGACACCCTGCAGAAAGAAAGCGACCGAATCAAAGTTATGAATATGGGCCCCACCACCATGGGAAATCCCTTTCTGGTTGTCCTGATTTCGTCCTCTGAAAATCTGGCTGAACTTGAGTGGTTTCAAAAAATAAACAAAGCCATCACCGACCCCAGAGGGATTGAGAAATCGGTGATTGAGCAATACATCTGCGAGGGGAAGGCCGTCATCTGCCAGTCCTATGGGCTGCATTCCAGTGAAGTGGGCGGCCCCCAGTCTGTTCCCGGCCTGACCTATGATCTGCTGTCCAGGCAAGATGCAGAAACAAAGCGTATTCTGGACAATGTCCTTTTCTTCATGATTCCCGACTTCAACCCCGATGGTGGAATCATGATTCATGAATGGTACCACAGCACCCTGGGCAGTGATTCGGAAGGCTCCAACATGCCTTGGCTCTATCATAAATATATCGGGCATGACACCAACCGCGACGGAGATTTCCTCAATATGGTGGAATCCCAGTACGTGGCCAAAATCCTGTACCGGGACTGGCCTGCCCAGGCATATGTCGATCATCACCAGATGGGCAGTTATGGGGCCCGATTTTTTGTTCCGCCCTACTGTGAACCCTTGCGACCCTACGCCGACCCCCTGATCTGGCGTGAAATCAGTTGGTACGGCTCCCACATTGCCTACAAACTGGAAGAGAACAATATCAAAGGGGTCATCAATTCAGCCATGTTTCCCGGATGGGGACACTTCGGCTGGCATTGGATAACCCCCTTTCACAATATCGCCGGCATGCTCACCGAATCGGCCAGCTCGAAACTGGCCACGCCCCTGTACATTCATCCGGAACAGCTCAGTGGCGGCAGCAGAGGATTCCCAGAATACAAAGCCCAGTCTACCTTTCCCAGCCCCTGGGAAGGTGGCTGGTGGCGACTGGGAGATATTGTGAAACAGAAACAAATCGCCTCCTGGGCGCTGCTTGATCTGGCAGCACGCAACAGAGAGACAGTTCTTAGAAACGCTTATCAGAAAGCAATCCGTCAGACAGAACGGGGAGCCAAGGGCGATTTCACCGGCCTTGTCATTCCCGCCTGCCAGCACGACCCATTAACCATGAAACGGATGATCAACACCCTGCATAAATCCGGAATCGATATCAAAATGGCCAAAACCGACTTCTCTGTAAACAATAAAGTGTATACAGCCGGATCATTTTTTATTTCTTTGGCCCAACCCAAAATGGGCCTGATCCGCAACCTGCTGATGGAAACACACTATGCAGATAACGATTGGACTCACGACAAGAATGGCTCCATCCTCGAGCCCTATGACCTGTCCACCCATACCATGAATGAATTTATGGGCGTTTTGGTCGATCCTGTGAAAAATTTCGATAGCACTGGCTTTATTACGGTTGTCAATGATCTGGAACTTAAAGGTCATTTTACCCCCTCTGCCAATGGCTACTTGCTGGATGGGAAATTGAACGACAGTTTTGTTGCCGTTAACCTGCTGATCAATAAAGGCATTAAGATCAGCAGAGTCACCCAAGCCATGAAGGGAATGAATCCAGGGGATTTTATCGTCGAGAGCAGTGACAACCAGGCATTATCCGAAATAGCCGCCCAAACCGGCGTTGATTTTAACCCTCTGGCGGATCTGCCCCAAGAGGGAATACATTCAGTCAAAAGAAACAGAGTGGGTATGTATCAACGCTACTGGGGTGGCAACATGGATGAAGGCTGGACCCGTTTCCTGCTGGAGAAATTTTCATTCCCATACCGAACCCTGCGGGATGAGCCGTTCACCAAAGGCAATCTCAACAAAGATCTCGATGTCATCATTTTTCCCAGCGATTCAGCAGATATGATCACCGGTCAACTTTCTGAAAGAAGCAGAAGATACCTGTCAGGCGAACTGCCAGCCAAATACAAGAGCGGTATAAACAAAGAGGGGATAAAAAATCTCATCGAATTTGTGAAAAATGGCGGCACGCTGGTCACCTTTGCCGACTCATACAAATTTGTTGTGGATGAATTTAAACTTCAGATCCGCAATGTTCTTGAGGGATTGGGTTCTGATCAGTTCTTTTGCAGCGGTTCAACGCTGAAGGCCGACATTGATATCAGTGATCCCCTGGCCTGGGGTATGCCAAAAAAAGGATTGGTTCTTTTTACCGACAGTCCGGCCTTCATGGTCTCACCGGGAAATCGTAATGAGGACTATCAAACCATAGTTCGCTACAAAGACGAGAATATTCTGAAAAGCGGCTGGCTGGTCGGAGAGAAAAACATCGCCCAAAAGTCTGCCCTGATCAAGGTGAAGTTTGGCAAAGGAAAAATTATTCTGATCGGCTTCCGAACCCAGCACCGGGCTCAGACAGCCGGAACCTTTAAATTTTTGTTTAATGCCATAATTGAATAATACAGGACAAAGCCCGTATACAGAGAGGAACGGATATGAGGAGAATTCAAATTTGGGTGGAGGTGATGGCGATCATGATGGGAATATTTGGCTGCTCAAGCGCTCAACCTGATGTACTGAAGACTGAATTAAAAAGTGAACTGGATCGTTTGGTTTCCTGTGAAGAGATCCCGGGGGTGACCTTTGTCGCCTTATTTGCCGATGGTGAAATGATTAATCTGGCCAGCGGGGTATCAGATAAGGAAAAGAAAACGGCCATGAAACCCGCTGACATCATGCTGTCTGCCAGTATCGGGAAAAATTTCGTGGCCGCCATAGCCCTTAAACTGATCACCCAGGGAAAGATCTGTCTGGATGATCTGGTGATTCAGTATTTTGCTGATGAGGCCTGGTTCAAGAATGTCGCCAACAGTGATCTCATCACCATCCGTATGCTGCTAAACCATAGCACGGGTATCCCCCGCTATGCATATAAAACAAAAGTTTGGCAAGATATAAAAGCAAATCCCGGTAAAACATTTACAGGAAAAGAACGCCTTGAATATATTCTGGGGGATGAGCCCTTGCATCCGGCCGGTTCTGGTTGGGCTTACTCGGATACCAACTATATCATTCTGGGTATGATCATAGAAAAAGTGACTGGAGAACAGTATTATGATTTACTTCTTAAGCAGATTATACGGCCATATCACCTGAGCAATACCCAACCCTCCGATAAACGAAATATTAAGGGCTTGGTCCAGGGATATTCAGAACTCGGAGCCCCCTTCGAATTTTCTGGCTGCATGGTAAAAGATGGACTGTACGCCTTTAACCCCCAGATGGAATGGACGGGGGGCGGGGTTTCCACCAATGTCATTGACCTAGTAAAATGGACTAAATTGCTCTATTCCGGAGATTTTCTGACCCAGCCTGAGCTTACCCTGATGACCACAGAAGTTGGCCTCCAAACAGATATCCCCAACGGTTCTTACGGCTTTGCCACCATCATCTGGAATAAAAAAGGCATTACCAGCTACGGCCACACCGGTTTTATTCCGGGATATCGGTCCATAGTTGAGTATTTCCCAAAATACAAGCTTTCACTGGCCATGCAGGTAAATACCGATACACTTCCAGAAGGATTTGAATGGGATGATGCCTTGGATCGCTTTTTTGAGATCATTTTGAAAAGTGACCGCTTAAAGCAAGACACATAGCAAGGCGAGTTGGGGTGAATCAGCTTATCACTGTCAACACAACCAATACCGGATAATTTTAAAGGAGACTGTCATGAGAAAACTGTAAAATTGACTCCTTAAACAAAGAGCTTTCTGCTGTGACAGCAAAAAGTGCCTGGCTCCCAAAATGACAAAAGCCGAAACCATAATAGACAAAAGTTTTTTCATCATGACCGCTCCTTCACAACCTGAATAAATTCCATCGTGTCATCCGCATTTATATCAATCAACAAGATAACCGTTTGTCCATCTGGAAAATTCACCCTGAATGATTTGCTGCCATTTGTTTTGAGTATGTCCATACCATCTGAATAATACTCTCCAACTTCTCACGTTACAGCGTTGTGGCTCCCTGTGTAAGGCGGACGATTCATGTTGACAGACCTGAACAGAACAGAAGTTTTTTGGGCACATGAGGCCAATTCAGACTTCAATGTCCTGCTTCTGTTGTTCTGTATCCAGCAAAGAGTCATGGATGCCAAAGCAATCAAAGACAATAGCGTTTTTTGGGTACATCAACGGTATTGAAAACTGAGCGTGGAATGAAATATGGCGAAAGAATGTTGATTGAATCAAATCATTGCAATATAATCCTGGCAGGTAAACA
>Ga0105099_10001574_pt1 | contig 14149 bp, 5 predicted proteins | sample PPLLak3cmMay2015_2_FD_79138 | JGI IMG/M metagenome (GOLD analysis project Ga0105099, IMG submission 79138) | Freshwater sediment microbial communities from Prairie Pothole Lake near Jamestown, North Dakota, USA - PPLs Lake P8 Core (1) Depth... | ecosystem: Environmental > Aquatic > Freshwater >...
TGCGCCAGGATATGCCGGTACTACTCCTGTTGCTCCTGATCCTGAAACCTTAAAAACGGAGGACAAAATGAACGAACAGATCACAATCATTATTCGAGAGCTACTGGAGATTGACCCATCGCTGCAGGGGCAGGAGGAGTCCATGAAGAAGACCATTGAAAAACTGATCAGTGAAAAGCCTGATACCGGTTTTGATGAGGCGTACAAGACAGAGTTGAAGGCCGAATTGCTGAAACGGTACGCCAGCAAAAAAAATAAGCAGGCTCCAGCAAGAAGAATCTATTGGGGACTGGCAGCCACGTTGCTGGTCGGTGCGGTGGCTTTATCTGTCTGGTTTACCTCTGATAAGGCACTTAAAGAAAAAGTATCCCCACTTCAAAGTGAAATCGGGGCTTTGAGGAAATCAGAAATACCTGACTTGGATGCACTACCCCTCAAAGAAAAGTCCAAAGAGGATGAATCGGGTAAAAATCAATTGAGGGTTGGCACCAAGACTGAAACTCTGGCTGGAAATGAAAAACTACAACGGATTGATAAAGGAAAACAGGAACAAGCGGTTGCACCGGCTGTTGTGCCAGAAGAAAAACTTGATTTTGACGATAAAGACGAAAGCGGAATTCAAGCTGGTGTTGAAGGGGGAGTCGAGGGTGGGGTATTGGGGGCTGCCCTTGGAGTACCAAGTGATAAACCGATGCGGGCCTATTCAAGACAAAGAGAGGAGACACAGCTGGAAAACTTCAATACCGAAGGTTATGCCACGATTCGTGAGAGTGATTTCCTGCCAGCCATTGACAATCCCTTATCCACTTTTTCTGTTGATGTCGACACCGCATCCTATGCCAACGTGCGCCGATTTCTTAATCAGAATCGCCTGCCACCAGTCGACTCTGTCCGAATCGAAGAATTGATTAACTATTTCGATTATCATTATGAATTACCCAAAGGGAGAACTCCGTTTTCAATTCACCGGGAACTGTGTGACGCCCCCTGGAATCCGGAGCACAAGCTGGTGATGGTGGCTTTCCAAGGCAGGGATCTGGCTGATGATGAGTTGCCTCCGTCCAATCTGGTTTTTCTGCTGGATGTATCCGGTTCGATGGATGAACCCAATAAATTGCCTCTGCTGAAGGAATCATTCAAATTGCTGGTCAGGCAACTCAATAAAAATGATCGGGTGGCCATAGTGGTTTATGCCGGAGCGGCTGGTTTGGTGTTGCCGTCTACATCTGCAAAAGAAAAAGAGGTCATTCTTTCCGCACTGGATCGTCTTTCGGCAGGAGGGTCAACTGCAGGAGGAGCCGGCATCAATCTGGCCTATCAGGTGGCTGCGAAACACTACATCAAAGACGGAAACAACCGGGTAATTCTGGCCACTGATGGTGATTTCAATATCGGCGCTTCCAGTGATGCCGATATGGAGCGTTTGATTGAAAGCAAACGACAGCAGGGTGTCTTCCTCAGTGTATTGGGTTTTGGCATGGGTAATTATAAGGATTCAAAAATGGAAATTCTGGCTGACAAGGGCAACGGTAATTATGCCTATATTGATTCCCTCATTGAAGCTCAGAAGGTGTTGGCCCACGACATGCGCAAGACCTTATTCACTATTGCCAAGGATGTCAAGATCCAAGTGGAATTCAATCCTTCAAAAGTGGGCTCCTATCGACTGCTTGGGTATGAGAACCGCATGCTCAAGAAAGAGGATTTCCGTGATGACAAAAAGGATGCAGGCGAAATCGGTGCCGGTCATTGTGTGACGGTTTTTTACGAGATTATCCCGGCCGATCTGGAAAAAAAGACTTCAGAGGAATTGAAATACCAGGACACTCGCATCAAAGACAGTGCCATGGAAAGTGAGGAACTGTTAACTGTGAGAGTACGCTATAAAAAACCCGATGAAGAAACGAGCAGCGAAATCAACGAAATTCTCAGAGATAAGGATCAAGGCATAAACGATGTGTCGGAAAACATGCGCTTTGCCTCAGCCGTGGCAGAATTCGGTCTCTTACTGCGAAATTCGCAATATAAAGGGCAGGCCTCTTTCGAAAATGTACTGACAAGAGCCCGGGCCAGCATGGGTAAAGATCCTTATGGTTACCGCCATGAGTTTCTCAGACTGGCAGAGATCGCCTCAATTCTGATCCAAAATCGCCATCAGTAGTTGGGAATCTTATCGGAACTTTTTCTTTTATAGTCATATATCAGGATTTATGGGGGGAGGTGGGGCACAGCCCCACCTCCCAAAAAACCGAGAGATCGCCGTAAAACAGAATTTTGAAACCAACTCATCGTGTTTAACGCTTGACAAAGAAAGTGACTGCTTCCTATAATAATTCTGCTCGAAATAAATCACTCTGGAGGCTTGCGATGGGTATTTTTGAAAAACTGAAGGGCGAGTTTATTGATATCATCGAATGGTTGGACAACTCATCGGACACTTTGGTATATCGATTCGAACGGTACGGGAACGAGATTAAATACAATGCCAAACTGGTGGTCAGGGAATCTCAGATCGCAGTCTTTGTCAATGAAGGTCAGATTGCCGATGTTTTTACTCCTGGAATGCATACTCTGCAGACCCAGAACATGCCCATCCTGAGTACCCTGAAAGGATGGAAATACGGCTTCCAAAGTCCCTTTAAGGCAGAAGTCTATTTCGTTTCGACCCGCAAATTCACCGACCGCAAATGGGGCACCAAGAACCCGATTATGATGCGTGACCCTGAATTCGGCCCCATCCGCTTGCGAGCATTCGGTACCTACACCTTCCGCGCTACTGACGGAGCAATACTGGTTCGGGAGGTGGCTGGAACTAATGCCCATTTCACCACGGATGAGATTACCGAACAACTGAGAAATATCATTATCACCCGCTTCTCCGACATGCTGGCTGAGAGCAAGATACCCGCCATTGATCTGGCTTCCCGATACAATGAATTGTCTCAGACTCTGCAAGGCATGGTCAATGAAGAATATGCGGAATACGGTCTGGAATTGACAACACTTTTGATCGAAAACGTCTCCTTTCCTCCCGAAGTGGAAGAGGCGATTGATAAACGAAGCAGTATAGGTGTTATAGGCGATCTAAACAAATACATGCAATACCAGGCCGGTCAATCCATGTCGCAGGCAGCACAAAATCCCAGTGGGGGAGCCAGTGATGGCATTGGTTTGGGGATGGGTTTTGCCATGGCCAATCAGATGGCTCATATGTTCACTCCACAGGGACAAGCACCTTCTGGACACATGCCCACACCACCGCCGCCACCTCCAATCGTCTATTATCTGGCTATAAACGGTCAGCAACAAGGCCCGTATAATATGCAACAATTACAACAGATGGCTGCCAGTGGACAGTTGACCCCAAAAACCCTTTCCTGGAAGGCAGGAATGGCTGGGTGGCTACCCAGCGAAAGTCTGCCGGACCTGAGTGCACTATTCGGGGCAGTACCTCCACCTCCACCACCGGTTATCTGATCTGAAATTGAGGATAAATTAATGACAGAGATAGAATCAGAAATCAATCAATCGGTTAATCAGTCATTGGCTTGTAAGGGATGTGGCGCCACTCTTGATTTTGCCCCGGGCACCAGTTCTCTGAAATGTACATACTGCGGCGCTGAAAATCCCATCGAACAATCACAGGAAACGATAGAAGAAATCGACTATGATGCGTTTATATCTCAACCTCTGGACAATGCAGAACAGCTTGTCGTGCATACGGTACGTTGTCCGGGCTGTGGTGCACAGATAACTCTGGATGAAAAAGTGACATCGGATCTGTGCCCCTACTGTGATACCCGCCTGGTGATCAGCCAGGGTGGTGATCACGCCATAGTCAAGCCCAAATCTCTCGTCCCTTTTGTTGTTGATAAAAAAAAGGGCAACCAACTCTTTCACGATTGGATAGCGAAACTCTGGTTTGCTCCGGGAGATTTGAAGGAAAGAGTAGCCAAAGAGGCCATGGACGGTATGTACGTACCTTATTGGACTTACGATGCCCAAACCTTCAACCAGTATACAGGCCTGCGGGGAACTTATTATTACGTGACAGAGCACTATACCACCCAGGAAAACGGCCAAACTGTCAATAAAACCCGCCAAGTACGAAAGACCAGCTGGGTCCCCTGTGCCGGATCAGTTGATGTACCATTTGATGACGTGTTGATTCCGGCCACCAAATCTTTACCTGACAAGATTCTGACTTTTTTGCCCCCATGGAATTTGAGCCAACTGACCCCCTATGACGATCGCTTTCTGAGCGGATTTCGCTGTGAAACCTATGGCGTTGATGTCAAATCAGGTCTCGATCATGCCAAGATTATCATGAAACGGGAAATTGAACATCAGATTCGCAGTCATATCGGTGGTGATGAACAAAAAATTCTGACATCTCATTCCAAATATGATCACATTACCTTTAAACACATTCTATTACCGGTATGGATCAGTTCGTATCGCTACAATAAAAAGGTGTACAGATTTTTAATTAATGGACAGAGTGGGAAAGTAAAAGGTGAGCGTCCTTACAGCGTCTTGAAGATTGTGGGGCTGATTTTGGCTATTGCTCTTGCCGTAACACTGTTTTTTGTCCTGACCAAATGATCTGATAAACGATAACTAAGGCACGATTTTGAGGAGTTTATAATGAAAGCACATGTTTTGATTGTTTTGCTGATTGTCTTTCTAACCGGAATTTCAATAAAAGCCGATGAAGGTATGTGGCCACTCAGTGAACTCGACAAACTTAACCTGACTGATGCGGGTTTTGAGATAGGTGCCAGGCAGATTTTCAATCCAGATGGATCTGTGTCTTTAATAGACGCCATTATCAACCTCAATGGTTGTTCTGCATCCTTTATTTCGACCAATGGACTGATTCTGACGAATCACCATTGCGCTTTTGGTGCGGTGCAGGAAGCCAGCTCGTCAGCCCATGATTATTTACGCAATGGTCTGGTTACCTGCAAGCTTGATGATGAAATCCCAGCCAAAGGAATGACCGTTAAAATTACAGAATCCTACCGGGACGTCTCAAAAGAAGTTCTCAAAGCAGTCAAAAAAGGAATGAGTCCTTTGGCCAGAACAAAGGCCATAGAAAAAAAAATAAAAGAGATGGAGATTGCTGCCGAAAAGAGCAATAAAGGTAAACGGGCCGAAGTTGCTGAGATGTTTCAGGGAAAGGTCTATGTGCTGTTTCTTTTTACATACCTCAAAGATGTGCGATTGGTTTATGTTCCACCACGATATATCGGTGAATTCGGTGGAGAAAGTGATAACTGGGTCTGGCCTCGTCACACGGGTGATTTTACCATTCTCAGAGCCTATGTGGGTCCAAATGGTGAAAGTGCGGGTTATGCAAAAGAAAATATACCCTATACTCCCAAAAAATTTCTGAAAATCGCTCCCCAGGGAATCAGTGAGGGGGATCTGATGTTCATTCTGGGTTTCCCCGGCAGAACATACCGACATCAACCCGCATCATTTTTACATTATGAAGAAGAGATTCGCATGCCGGCTGTGGTCAGGCTCTACCAGTGGTTGATTCAAACCATGGATAAAGCCAGTGAGGAAGAACGGGACGTACAACTTAAGCTGGCTTCAAGGATTAAGGGACTGGCCAACCGGATGAAGAATTTTCAGGGCAAATTGAAAGGCTTGAATAACCTGAAACTGACTGAAAAGAGAAAACAGGAAGAGGATCAACTGTTGTCTGTGATCAGTGATACCAAACTGAAAAATGAATTTTTAACTATCCAGAAGAATATGAGTCAGGTATATGACGAGATGGGACTTGTCTATCCGACCCATCATTTTGTTACCAGCGTCCACTCCAACTGGAGTGTACTGAGTGCCGCCTTGAGTTTGGTTCAATATGCGCACGAACGGAATAAAAAAGATGAGGATCGTGAATCGCCCTATATGACCCGAAACCTGGAAAAGACTCGGGAACGGCTGATCAGATCGGTAAAAAACATCCATATACCGGTGGATGAGAAAATAGCGGAATACATTCTGATGACCTTAGGTGCAGAAATACAGCCTGAACGGTTACCCCTTTCTATACGAGAGTTATGTTCTGCCGATAGTTCGGAAAGAAAAAAAATGATCAGTGCATATTACGACAAGCAATTTCTTAATGAAGAATCCTTTGGCAAAATGTTTGATGAAATTCAGCTTAATGATCTGAAGAAAAGTGAACTCCCGGCGATAAAACTGGCTTTGGACATTTACCCCCTGACCCAACAGATCAAAGACAGTGATGACAAGTGGAAGGGGCGTCTCGACACAAGCATGGCTCGTTGGATCGACATAAAACAACAGATACAGAAAGGACACTTTCTTCCCGATGCCAATGGTACATTTCGCTTGACCTGGGGCCGCATTAAAGGCTACAGCCCAAGAGATGCGGTGGTTATGAAACCCTTTACCATCCTTGAAGGTTTGCTGGAAAAGGCTCAGTTGGGAGGCGATTATAAAATGGAAGATGAATTTCGCTCCTTGGTAAAACAGGCGAAGAACTCAAAATTCTTTCAGGATAAAATTGCCGGGGTCCCAGTGAATATTCTGTATGATGCCGATACCACTGGTGGTAATTCCGGCAGCCCTGTGCTCAACAGTCGTGGAGAACTGGTTGGCCTCAACTTTGACCGGGCCTTCGAAGCCACCATCAATGATTATGCCTGGGACGAAGGGTACAGCCGTTCAATTGGTGTCGATATCCGCTTTATTCTCTGGTACATTGAAAGTACCGGGGCATCTGAGTTGCTCTCAGAGATGACCTGTTCTCAATAGCTGGTTCTCAGGAAAATCTGAGTAATATAGATTTCTCCGCCAGGACCCTGAGCCGCACCGACGCCGCATAACTGGAAATTTCCCAGCATGTTGGCTCTGTGTTCACTTTTGCCGAGCCATCCGGTCACAATGGTTTCGACAGGATTGGCCTGATCCGACACGTAGCCGACATTTTCTCCAGCTGCAGTGAAAGTGAAGAATACTTCGAGTTGTTTTAGCCGATCAGGAAACCCCTCATGCCCAAATGGGGTTTTGCCTTCTGCCATGCTCAGGCTGTGTTTCTCTGCAATTGCAGAAATGGGATTTTGCCAGCCCAGTTCGCTTAATTGAGTCAAAAGGCGATGCTGATTGATCAATGTAAAAGTCTGCTGAGCCAGGTCTGGTCGCGCTTGAGCGTCTTTTGCTTCACTGCTTTTTTTGCAGGATGTCAAGGCGCAAAGCAGTAGGCCAAGAATGAAATATAAAGTGAGAGCCAGGCTGAAATGGTTTTCTCTTGAAAACAAGCGATTACACGTCAATTTTTGACTCCATTTCCCTGATTCTGGTTTGTGCATTTCGGGTTTAATACTGCCTATGCTATCCTATTTCATTCTGACACGCAACTGGAGAAACAATGCAGGCGAATCAGACGGACAAAAAATGTGAATGGATCACTATTCAAAACTGTAATGAACACAACCTTCGGAATGTGACTCTGAAAATACCTCTGGGGAAACTCACTCTGATCTGTGGCGTATCGGGTTCAGGAAAATCGACACTGGCACATGATGTCTGTTTTTCTGAAGGGCAAGGCCGTTTTCTGGAAACATTTCCTGCCTATACCCGAATATTTCAAACCCGGTTAAACCGGTCTCACACCAAACATGTTGACAACATACCTCCTGCGCTGGCTTTGGAACAGGTTTTTTTGAGCCACAATCCCAGATCAACTGTCGCAACCCTCAGTGATTTGTACAGTTCGATAAGACTTCTTTATTCCCGTTTCAGTTTGAGCCAGGACTCAAAACGACCCTCTCGCTCTCATCTTTCCTTTAATCACCCTTTGGGGGCTTGTCCGGTATGCCAGGGGCTGGGACAGGTTTACTGCCTGGATCATGATCGCCTGATTCGGGATGAATCCAGTTCTCTTCGTGAAGGAGCGCTTCATCTCAGTACATCCAACGCTTACATAATGTATTCTCAGGTCACTATTGATGTGTTGAATCAGGTTTGCCAAGCCCATGGTTTTTCAGTCGATATACCCTGGAATGAACTGGAAGATGAACAGAAAAAAGTGGTGCTCTATGGCAGCAACCGTCTTAAAATCCCTTTTGGGAAGCACCCCTTGGAATCCCGCCTTAAATGGACAGGTATTACCGCAAAACCCAGGGGACTGGGAACCTATCGAGGCATCATTCCGGTCATGGAGGAGATCCTTAAGCGCGATCCAAATGCCAACATCTTACGTTGGTGTAAGCAGGATGCGTGTCCTGCTTGCCAGGGACTGCGATTGAACTCGGATGTTCATCATCTGGTCTATCAAGATACATTTCTCAAAACTGTCTTGACATTTTGCATCAGTGAATTGGCATCATGGGGAGAAAATATACTGGGGCATACTCATCTCAGCCAAGCTGAGGCTATATTGATCAGCAGCATGGTAGCCCATGCAAGGCTTCTGGATGATCTCTGCTTGGGGCATCTGGAATTACTGCGATCGGTTCCTTCACTATCACCAGGAGAGGTTCAGGGAATCCGCCTTGCTTCACTGTTGAAAAATCCCATCAGTGATGTGCTCTACGTAATGGATGAGCCGGCATCTTCTTTGCACCCTCTTGAAAAAATAAGAGTATATAAGCACATTCGCTCATTGCTTAAACATCAGTGCACCATCCTGTTGGTCAGTCATGATCGCACAGCTCTGAACAGTGCCGACTGGGTGGTTGAGATGGGACCTGGCGGGGGGAGTGAAGGGGGGCAATTGCTTTTTTCTGGTAGTGCTGCGTCATTTCAGAAAAAAATTGAAAGCGAATCTCCAGACACACCCAGCTCTCTGGCCTGGTCAAGACAGCTGCCAGTCCTTTCACAGTCTTTGACTGTCAATGAACTCGGACCACTCGTTTCGTCACCAGAAGGCGTATTGGCAGCCATTTGTGGATTGGCCGGAACCGGGAAGTCGAGAACACTCAATGACTTGTCGAGAGTCCATCACAAAACAACAAATGAGGAAGGTAAACGACGGCGTGTCATACTGGTAGATCAGCAGCCCCTGGGTCGGAATTCCCGCAGCAATCCGGCTACTTATACAGGTTTGTTTGACAATATCCGTACGTTATTTTCTAAAGAAGAAAGCGCTGCCAAGCTCGGATTGAATGCCTCTTCATTCTCATTCAACAGTGAGTTGGGAGCTTGCCCTACTTGTCAGGGAACAGGTTTCATTGAGATCACCCTCCATCACCTGAGCCCATTGAGGCAAACCTGTGAAGCATGTCAGGGCAGGCGCTATCTTCCCAAAGCCCTGAGTGTCCTCTACAATGGTTTGGCCATTGATGACGTTTTGAAGCTGACAGTCAGCCAGGCACTGGATTTTTTCAAACATGAAAAAAAGATCAGTTCCCAGTTAACAGTCATGCATGACCTGGGTCTGGGCTATCTGACCCTGGGGCAACCATCATCAACCCTTTCGGGAGGTGAGGCACAACGGATCAGATTGGCTTCCTTCATAGCCCCCAGCAAACGTGACCGAGCTCTTTATCTGCTTGATGAACCATGCCTGGGTCTTCATGATCTGGATATACCCTGTCTGTTATCGGCTCTTAAAGCCTTGACCAGTCAGGGGGCAACGGTGGTTGTTGCAGAAAACAATCCACTATTCTTGGCTGAGTGTGAACATGTAATCGATTTGGGATCAAGCACTCCTGCTAGTCAACAAAGTCAAGATGAGGCGATGACTGTAAAATCCCATGATGATATTCTCATGTCCGGTGTCCGCACTCGCAATTTGCAAAATCTGTCAGTAAACCTTCCCAAACACCAATTGACTGTTATCAGCGGTCCTTCAGGAAGTGGGAAAACTGCCCTTTTATATGAAACCTTGTTTAAGGCCTGTCAACGTCGATTTGCCGAGCATCTTTCACCCTATTTAAGGGATCGGCTGTCGCTTAGCGGGCATGGAGACTACGATGACATAAGTCCCCAAGTGGCTGCGATCGCCCTGACCACATACCACGGCAGAGGAAATCCCAGATCCACGGTTGGTACGCTTTCGGGCATCAGTGATACCTTGCGAGTGCTTTTCTCACGACTTGGCAAAGAAAAAGGGCAAAAAAAAACAAAGTTTCAGGCATCTGATTTTTCTTTTAATCATCCGGCTGGAGCCTGCCCATCTTGCGGCGGATTGGGAAGAGTTACCCGGGCTGATGCCACATTCTGGCTTGTTGATTCTGGTCTCAGTATATTCGACGGGGCTTTTGCCCGGCATAAAAGCGCATCGTTCTTCTTCGATCCCCAAGGGCGTCATATTGCAGCGCTATGCGCTGCGGCGGATGCATTGGGTATAAATCTCACAGTACCCTGGCAGCAGCTGACTTCTGAAGCCAAGTCATTGATTCTGGATGGATGTTTGGGAGAATTTAATGTAATTTGGCACTTCAGTCGTGGTAAACGCAGTGGTGAACATCGTTTCAAGGCACCATGGCCAGGGTTTCAACGCTTAATTCTGGATACTTATCAGCAAAAGAAGGATCACAAGAAAAACCGTTTCAGTTTTGATCAGGCTGTCTATGAAACAGACTGCCCTGAGTGTGGGGGCTTGAGACTCAATCCACTTTCTCTGGAAGTCAGTGTTGGCCATGTGTCTCTGAAAACAGCACTGGCATGCTCATTATTCTCACTATCAAATCAAACAAAAGAGTATGTCCGGCTTTTTTTTAAGGGAAACATTTCACAAAAGGAAAAAATTGTCTGTGATGAATTGATGCCCGTTTTACATCGTCAGATGGAACAGATTATTGGCTTGGGGTTGGGATATCTGAGTCTGTCGCGCTCTGCTGATTCTTTGTCCTACGGGGAGCACCAGAGATTGCGACTCGCATCTTTTCTCAGCAATCGTCTGAATCATTGTCTCTTCATTCTCGATGAAATCAGCAGGGGTCTTCATCCCCTGGACATTGAATGCCTGCTCAGTATGGTGAGAACTTTGCTCAACCGTTCAAATACTGTTGCAATCATAGACCATCATCCCATGGTTCAGAATGCAGCCAACTGGCGAATTGAGTTGGGGCCTGAAAGCGGAAGTCGGGGAGGTTTTATCACTTTTATGGGATCCTCCAGATCAGAAATGCTTCGACTTGATCAGTTAAAACACTTCCCTGAAAAGAAGAATCACGATGATAAGATTGTCATTGAGGAAGCTGCAGCCAACAATCTGAAAGGTATTCATGTGGAAATCCCATCCAGGGGGCTGACTGTCCTGTGTGGAGTGTCGGGTAGCGGTAAAACGTCACTCTTGAGAGATGTAATCGGACAAAGTGTTTTGTCTGGCAGGCCGGTAAACTGCGGACACATAAGCGGTCTTGAACAGTTTTCAGCTGTTTACAGCATTTTGCAACAGGGTTCGTATACAGAGCACAGGGAAAGAGTCATTGACTTGATTACGATGAAAAAAAATATTACCTCCTATTTTGGGAATCCAAAACTGACACCCTGCCCACATTGTCAGGGAGAGGGCGAGATCGTCACCGATCTCGATTATATGGGATCTTTTGTCATTGAATGTTTCCATTGCCAGGGGACGGGGTACGATCCCGGGATCACTGGTGTCAAAAAAAGGGGCAGCTCATTACTCAATGTATTGCGTTCTGAACTCGATGCTTTACCAAAGGAATTGATTACTGAATTCAAAATGGAAAAGGAATTGGCCATGCTCAAGGAATTCTCTTTGGGGTATTTATCCCTCAGCAGGCGGGTCGGATCTTTGTCAGGAGGAGAACTGAAACGGATGAAAACAGCCAAAACATTTCTGAAACTGGATGAAAAACCGGTTTTGCTGTTGCTGGATGAACCAGATGGGGGATTGGCTATGAAGGAGTGCCAACAGCTGATGGATAGTCTGCACAGACATCTGGATAATCGCCATGCCGCATTGCTTGTAACCCATCATCCTTTGTTTATGACCGGGGCTGACTGGTTGATAGAACTGGGGCCTGGTGCGGGCGAAGCGGGTGGTACCATTACAGCCCAGGGCACTCCCTGGGAAATTGTTAACGGTGATTGGCCCCTTTCCCCAACTGCTAAATTTTTGAAACAGGTTTTTCAAGACATCAATATGACTAAATTTAGCAGTAAGCACAATGGTTGAAGTTTATTAAATCTTTTGATAAAAGGTTTACGTATATATTCTTTTTATGTTTGAATTTCGAATTGACAGGCTCAGGACTGTTTTTCCACAAGAGAGGGTTTCATGAAAAAAGTGCTGATGTTGCTTTGTTTTATGGTTTTTGTTTATGCCAGTGATCATGCTTCTGACCAATGGATCCGTTATTCAGCCATTTCCCCCAAAGGGGATCAAATTGCTTTTACTTATAAAGGGGACATATACCTGGTTGATGCCCAGGGTGGATCAGCCCATCCGTTGACTTACCATCAAGCCCATGATTTCAATCCCATCTGGAGTCATGACGGTCAACATATTGCCTTCGCTTCTGATCGTCATGGGAATCTGGATGTTTTTATTGTCAGTGCCAAGGGGGGAGAGTCTGTCCGACTGACTTATCACTCAACAGATGAGATTCCATACAGCTTCAGCGCCGACGACCGGCATGTACTTTTTGGCGCCTGTCGAGGCGATGATGCATTGCACCGTCAATACCCTGATAAGGCCTTTAACGAGCTCTATTCGGTTCCGTTTACCCAAGGTCGGGTCCGGCAGATCTGGACAATACCCTGTGAATCTGTCCAGGTAAGCCGTGATGGACAAACTATGATATATCATGACATCAAAGGCGGAGAAAATACCTGGCGCAAACATCATCAGTCTGCCATCACCCGTGATATTTGGCGATATAATGCCACCAGCGGTCAACATCAAATGATAACCAGCTTTGCGGGTGAAGATCGTAACCCGGTATTTAGTCCGGATGAAAAAGGTTTTTATTACCTTAGTGAAGAAAATGGATCTTTCAACGTACGATACATGGATTTTGACATTACTGGAAAGAGTGAGGCTGTCACCAAATTTACGATGCATCCGGTTCGCTTCCTTTCCATAGCAGACAATGGCACCTTGTGTTTTACCCACAATGGCGAGCTCTATACCATGAAGATAGGGCAAGAGTCTGTCAAAGTAGAAGTTACCTTGATATCTGCAGCAAAGCAAAATGACACTCAACTGGTTTCTGCCAACGGTCAGATCAGTGAAATGGCCGTTTCTCCGAACGGTAAAGAGGTAGTGATAATTGTCAGAGGTGAAATTTTTGCCGCTTCAGTGGAAGGGACGTGGTGTAAACGCATCACAGAAACTGCAGCCGCAGAGGCGTTTATTTCCTTTTTTGAGAAAGGAAAGTCCATTATCTATGCCAGTGAACGAAACGGCCGGTGGGGTATTTATCAATGCAGTCGCAAAAATAAAGGAGAGCCTTATTTTTATGCATCAACCGTTATCAATGAAGAACCCTTGCTGGTGAATGGTCAGGATAACTATCAGCCCAAAGTCTCTCCTGATGGACGATTTCTGGCCTATATAGAAAACCGGAACACTCTTAAAATCCTTGATCTGACCAGTAAAGAGAGTCGAACTTTGCTGGATAACAGCCGTCTGTACTATATGAGTGAAGGAGATCAGTACTTTGAATGGAGTCCGGATAGTCAGTGGCTTCTCGTTGAATGTTCATCAATAATGGGTAATAGTGAAGTTCTTCTGGTCAAAGGAGATGGAAGTCGTGAACCAATTAATCTGACTGAGAGCGGCTATGCGGATCAGAGTCCCAGGTGGGTTAATGAGGGGAAGCAGATCTTATGGTTCAGTGACCGTCACGGTCTGCGCTCATACGCCAACAGCGGCAGCAGACAAAAGGATGTGTACACAATGTTTATGAAAAAGGCAAGTATGGAACGTTTCAGGCTGAGTAAGGAAGAATATACTCTGCAGAAGGAAATAGAGGAAAAAGAGGCTGAAGCGAAAAAGACGGCGGATAAAGATAAGGATAAAAAGAAAAAGACCGAAAAGGAAAAAGCAACAATCAAACCGGTGGATATAGACTGGAAGGGACTTTCAGAACGTAAGCAACGACTGACTATTCATTCTTCATTCCTGAGCGATGCCGTGTTATCAAAAGATGGCGAGACGCTCTATTATCTGGGACGTTTTGAAGATAAA
>Ga0105099_10001575_pt1 | contig 14134 bp, 9 predicted proteins | sample PPLLak3cmMay2015_2_FD_79138 | JGI IMG/M metagenome (GOLD analysis project Ga0105099, IMG submission 79138) | Freshwater sediment microbial communities from Prairie Pothole Lake near Jamestown, North Dakota, USA - PPLs Lake P8 Core (1) Depth... | ecosystem: Environmental > Aquatic > Freshwater >...
CCCGTTAATTACCGGTTTAGGACCCACCCGGACCATTCTGCTTTTCTGTGCCCTCTTTATCCTGACCTGGTGGCTGATCAGCACCCACAAAACCCTTCGGCGAAGCTTGAGCACTGTCGCTCTGATGGGCCTGTTCATAGTCAGCAGTTTTTTTGCCGACCCTCTTTTCCCCATTATTCCCAAAATGGAGAAGCGGGGTTACCTCTTTCATTATCACAACAAGCTTATCAAACACAGCAAATGGAGCCCCATCAACAAAATCGATGTCGCCCCGTCGCAAATAGATCGCGACATCATCTGGATTGACGGCGGTTCAATGGAGTCCCCGCTTTTCAGAATCAACCAGCCCATCAAAAAGTATGCCCCGATTCAGTTTGTTCACGAATCCATGCCCTACCAGCTTGCCCGGAAGGGAGGTTCCTCCTTCATCATCGGTTCAGCAGGGGGGTATGAAGTCTTTTGCGCTCTGACGAACGGCATCAAAAATATTGTTGCCGTTGAGATGGATCCCGAAATTTGCCGCCTGGTTCGTGAGGATTACGCCCCTTTCCTGGGTAATCTCTTCACCTACCAGGGAGTTCATCTGATCAACGATGAAGGCCGCAGTGTACTACGCCGCCTGGACCGCAAATTTGATGTTATCCACATGATCAATTCCCACAACACCGACTCCCTTCTCTCAGGTGGGATGAGTATCGCCGAGACTTACATTTATACCGTTGAAAGCTTCATCGACTACTGGAATCACCTCAATGATGATGGTTTTCTGGCTATTGTCCATATCTATGGCGAAAGAATGTTCAGTACAGCCATGCAGGCTTTACGGGAGATGGGTATCAAAGATCCCCAAAAGAGATTTTTCGTCATCCAGCACAAAAAGGGCTTCAACTACTTTTTCATGAAGAAAGGGGAATTCAGCACCAGCGATATCGACATCCTGACCCGTTTTTCCAACCGCTTTGCCAACAATACTGACCCCAATGACAAATGGGAGATCATCTATCACCCCAATCAACCTCAGGATAATGTATATGGTAAACTCGCCGGTCCTGCTTTTAAAAAAACAATAAATGAATCATCGGTTAACATTAAGCCAGTGCGCGACAACTCTCCCTACTTCAACCAACCCAATAAAATAGGCCAGTTCAATTTTACCAACAACTGGATCAGCGGGGACTACGGTCGTGAAGTCATCCAGAAGAATAAACTCTATTCCAACAGCGTTTACCTTTCAATTTTGGGCATTTCACTACTGTTTTCCGTACTCTTCATTTTCATTCCCCTGATGAGAAAAAGTCGGGGGTTAAAGATGGAAAAGCGGGCCATATTCTATTTTTTCTGCATCGGCCTGGCTTACATCGTCACCGAGATCATTCTCATAAAAGTTTTTCAACTCTACCTGGGCAATCCAGCTTACTCCATCTCGGTCATTATTTTCTCATTGCTGATTTCTTCTGGTATTGGCAGCCTGATCTCCCAAAAAGTGGAAAACATCCTGAAAGGAAAAACCATATTGGTGCTGTCGCTGGTCATTGCCGGCCTGATCATTATCTACAGCCTGTTCATGTTCGAAATGGTTTATTCGCTGATGCACTTCAGCTGGCCCATTCGCTTCCTGATCAGCCTCTTGACTATTTCCATCCTCGGTTTACCCATGGGCATGTTTTTCCCCATCGGTATGAGATATCTGGGCAATAAAAATCCCGTCATGATCGGTTGGGCCTGGGGAGCCAACGCCTTCGCCACCGTTATTGGTTCTGTCCTGGCCGTTATCTTCGCCATCAACACCAACTTCACCATCACCCTGGCTGCCGGAGCCAGTTTCTATCTGTTGGCGGGTTTGGCTCTTCGCAAGAGAGAGCTGTAATCAGATTTGGCTTGTTGTACCAATGTTGCGCTTCACCCACAGCCCTGATTCAGTGACTGGTAACAAGTAAAAAACCTAGCGGCAAGACAAAACCAGCAGAGTGAAATCGTCGCTCATGCGCTGACCACTTGAGAAAGAATCTATCTTTGTGCGAATGGTTTTCACGACATCCTGAGCACTTTTCCCCCAAAGTGTGGCCGCCAATTCAATCAGCCGGCCCTCTCCGAATTCTTCACCTTCAGCGTTGGGGGCTTCGCTGACACCGTCTGTAAACACGACAACCAAATCTCCCGGCTCCAAAGTCAGATCTTCCATTTCGTATTCGGCAGACTCTGTGAAGCCAGTGAATAAGCCCCCCTTATCGAGACGGTGGATTCCAGCTCTGGTCACCAGGACGGGGGCCACATGACCCGCATTAACAGTGGTCAGCTGACGATGGTCATCATCGACAAGCATCCAGAAAAGTGTGATAAATCTTGAATGTCGGGTAAACTGGCAGAACAACTGATTGGCCCGGGTCATAAATCGGGCAGCATCGAAAAAATAGAGTTGGTTCAGGGCGTTGAGAGTGGCTTGGCTGGATGCTGCCAATAATGCCGCAGACAAACCTTTGCCTTCCACATCGGCTACCAGTATGGGTGTCTTGCCATTCTGCGCCATTAACACATCGTAATAATCTCCACCCACCTCATAGATCGGATCGTAAGAAACAGCCAGTTCAAAATGGTTGAAAACAGGCATTTTCTGCGGCAACAGAGATCGCTGCAATTTGTGGGCTATCTGCATTTCATGTTCCATGCGCCGGGTTTCTATAAGTCGTTCCACCATAAGCGCATTTTCGAGGGCAATCAACGCAAAACGGGCCAGAAACATGACATACTCACTGCTCTGTTCGTCCAGGGGCTCACGGCCAAAGCGTTTACCCAGCAGAATCCAGGCCAGGCTATCACCATGCTCCACCCGCAGAAGTGTCACCAGCTGTTGCTGACCAAGCATCTCCCAAAACTCGGGCTTGGGTTCAGCCAAATCGTCCAGCATAATGGGAACAGGCATTAACAAACAATCGCCAAGATGTCCCTGTAATCTTTTTTTCACTGCATCGGCCAAACGGCAACCACGAACCCGCATAATCTGGTGCCCCGGATGCCAGAAGATCAACCTTGAAATCCCCATTTGCCCCATCAGCGTGGATACAAATACCCTCAATATCTGCTCAAGGTCTAGTGATGCATGCAGTGTGGCCGAGAACTGATACAGATCAGCCAGTTGAACATCCTTGAAACGAAGGGCACGTTGCAATGATTCTAGAGAGGATGATTCCATTTAACCATTTCGCAACAGTTGATCCCTTTGCGAGTTGAATACTCCACCGTATCCATAATCCGGCGCATCAGCTCCACGCCGAGCCCACCTTTGCGTTTATCGCGAATCAGTTGCTTGAGATCCATCTGGTTCAAAGCTGGCTGTGGGGGTACTCCATGAAAGAGAATCCTGATTTTGAGGCCGTTTTCGGCGCTGTAAAACTCCAAAGCAATGGGTCCTTCAGCTTCACCTTGATAGGAATGCTTGATCACATTGGTAATGGCTTCATCAACAGCCAAGGCGATCTTCTGCGCCTGAGAGGGATCGAATGAATTGATAGTCGCCAGATGTTTGGTCAATTCGACCACCATTTTGAGCAGTTCCGTTTTGGGCGGAATGCGGATTGACAGGTCAGGCTTTTGCGGAAACATCCTTGAATCGCTCCATTGCTTCCGCTTCGTCTTTCAAAAACTCATAAATATCCGTAAAACCGACCAAGTCAAAAATTTCAAAAACCTGATCGCTCAGTTCACACAGCTTAATGTCACCACCCTTTTCACGGACCTCATCAAGATAGCCCATGATGATCCCCATGCCAGCTGAACTGATGTAGGACAACTGCTGACCATTGATGATGATTTTCACCATGCCATTGCCGATGGTCTTGACCATCTCCTTTTCAAACCGATCAACATGGTGGGCGTCGAGATGTCCTTTCAGATACAGACAGGCCACATCTTCACTGATCTTGGACTTCACACTAAAGGTTCTCATTACACACTCCAAGTACCGGGCCCTGTTCCCAGCGCTTCCATTCAATAGCCATTGTACCTAAAAAAAAGACGGGAAACAACTGAAGCACAACACTTAATCTTCTATCAGAGCCACCGCGGCAGCCATCTGGTCCTGATGGCTTATTGAAAGATGGGTTCTTTTACCACCAATGCGCTGCAGCACGACTAAGCACTCTCCTCTGATTTCCAGAAATGGCCGACCCAGATTATCCTGCTTAACTTCCATTTCCAGCCAGTTCATCTTCCCACGCAAACCGGTTCCCAGAGCTTTAAGGAACGCCTCCTTGGCGGCAAAACGGGCTGCAAAATGAATGTGGGGGTAGCGTTTTTCACGGCAATAAACAATTTCCGCCGGGCAGAAGAGCCTCTCACAGAGGCCCTCCTGACGGGTCAACGCCCGTTCGATTCTGCCCACATCGGCCAGATCAATTCCCAGCCCCAGTATCATTTATTATTTTATTTCCTTCTCAAACCACTGGGACCGATTGGGGTCCTGCGGTCGCTTCACTTTTTTAACCGGCTTTTTTTCAAGCTCTTTGAGGAGCACCTCGATGGCCTTCTCCAGCGTGGGGTCCTGGCCCTTGGCCAATTGATCCGGCCGATCGACCACTTCGATATCGGGTGCAACGCCGGTGCCTTCCACTGCCAATTCGCCATCGGTATCCACAAAGCCAAATGTCGGCACGTTGAAAAACCCACCATCAACAAAGGCAGGATTACCGGAAATCCCCACCAATCCGCCCCAAGTACGGGTTCCGATCAGAGGACCCAAGCCACTTTTTTTGAAGTAATAAGGCAAGGCATCGCCCCCCGAAGAGGCATAGTGATTAATAAGCATGGCTTTGGGACCATCATGGGAGATACCGGGATCCTTGGTGAGCTGCAGACCGGCACGCATCCAGTAGTTGAGCGGTTTGCGCTTGAGTAATTCGGTCATAACCACGGGAATGAAGCCGCCGCCGTTGTAGCGGTCATCAATGATCAAGGCCTCCTTGTCATGATAAGCATACATCCCCTTGAAGAGTTCCCTATTGCCCTCTACGGCCGTATTGGGCAGATGGAAATAGCCGATACGCCCCCCGGAGAGACGATCCACCATGGCACGGCGCTCGTTAACCCAATTGAGATAAAACAGTTCCAACTCGCTGGCTATGGGAGTCACCATGTATTTTCTCTGAGCCGATCCATCCACTTTGGCAGAGACCACAATCTCCGTGATTTTATTGGCTCTGTCCACCAGTAAGCGATAGGGATTGTCCTCAGTGGTCAGTTCCTCGTTATTGATCCGGATAAGATAATCCCCCTCTCTGACATCCACTCCATTTTCAGTCAGAGGGGAACGGGTCCGGTTCTGCCAGTTTTCTCCATGATAAATTTTTTTAATTCGATAGCGCTTGCCATCGGCCACTAATTCAGCCCCCAGCAAACCGCTCTCAACCCGTTCGACTCTGGGAAAATCCCCCCAGTTGACATAGGCGTGGCCCACATTGGTCTCGGCCACCATTTCACCAAAAATATAATCCAAATCAGCCCGATGACTGATTCCCTTGACCAGAGGCAGATATTTCTTATAGAGGCCTGGCCAATCGACGCCATGTATGTTTTTGACATAGAACCAATCACGGTAGATGCGCCAGCCATCCCTAAAGATCTGCAGCCATTCTTTCATCGGCTCAATGGTCTGACGCAACTCATCAAGATTGAGAGTGGTATTTCCGCTTTGACCAGGAGCCACGGCACAGACACCATATTGTTGCCCACGGGTAAACAGCATCTGTTTACCGTCCTGGGAAATATCGATAAGCCGTACACCGTCGATAACTTTTTCTTCTTTGCGCTTTTCAAAGGAAAAAAGCATAATCGCATCATCCTGATGATACAAAAGTCCATCAGGAACGACATGCAGATTCCGGTAGGTTCCCGAAGAGAGGGGCAAGGCTTCAAGCCGGGTAACCAAACCGGCCTCATCAATAGCCACCGTCACAGAGGGGGATGTTTTGTCCTTTTTTTCTGCGGCTTTTGCCGATGTGGCCGGAGTATTTTGCGGCAATGGTTCTCTGATTTCCTCTTTGGGAAAGAGTTTGCCGGTGTCTGATTTCAGAGCCAAGGCATATATCCGGACCCCATCACCATAATGGTAATCAAATTCAAAAGATGAGAATTCCAGGTTGAAATCCCTTTGCGACAGGAAGAACAAATACTTCCCACAGGAAGAAAAAGACGGCTCATTGTTGTCAAAGGTATCTTCAGTGACAACAAAAGCCCGCTTGGCGGACAAATTATACACCCAGATAACGGCATTGCCGTTTTTTGCATTTTTGGTATAGGTCAACCAGGCAGAATCCGGCGACCAGGAATAGTCATGAATGTCAGAGGATTCCGCATGATCCACAATAATTTCCTTGCCATCGGCTACCTTCATAATCAAAAGCCGCTGATCGCGATCCGAAAACGCCACCATCTGGCTGTCCGGTGACCAGGCTGCCGGGTAGCGCCAACGCGAACTCCCATGAGTCAACTGACGGCTCGAAGCGCTCTGGCGATCAAGCAGATAAATTTCATATTCACCACTTTCATCCGAGTAATAGGATACATATCGCCCATCCGGGGACCAGCTGGGGCTCATTTCCCGAACACCGGCACTTTTGGTCAGGGGCTTGATCTCACCCTTTTCGGCTGGCACCGAGTAAAGGTCACCACGGGCAGAGAAAAGAATCTCCTTACCACTGGGTGATAAAGCCGCATCATCTATAAATTTGGATACTGATCGAACCTGAGTCATTCTGCCCGGGAAATCATAGGGCAATTCAATATTCAATTTCCGACTCTGCCGACTGGTCAGATCCAGCATATGAATGTAACCGCCCTGTTCAAAGGCAATCTGACCACCCTGTCCGGAAGGCCATAACACATCATAATCTTTGAAATGAGTGATCTGTTCGCTGTTTCCGCTCAGCAAATCAATGCTCCAGACATTAAGCACCAGATCCTGATCACTCACATAATAGACCTTGTCCCCATACCAGTTGGGCAGGTGATCAGTTCCAGGGAAATTGGTTAGCTGGCGGGCGCTGATCTTTTCAAGGTCAAAGATCCATACGTCGGCTGCGCGCCCTCCTTTATATCGCTTCCAGGTTCGGAACTCCCGACCGATGGGGGTGTAACAAATCTGTTTCCCATCGGGTGAAAATGAGCCAATACCCCCTTCAGTAATGGGCAGTTCGCGCTCCAGGCCTCCGTTAATATCAATTAAAAAATGTTTCCCTTCGCGATCGCCAAAGGGGGTTCGATTACCACGAAAAAGAACCGATCGGCTATCGGGTGTCCAGTCCATTATCACGTGGTCATATCCTCCCCGGGGAGGCATGACACCCACGTCGTTGTACCAGGTCAACTGTTTCGGTTCCCCCCCCTGACTGGGGATGATGAATACCTGGCGATTCCCAGTATATTCACCCGAAAAAGCGATCCATTTGCCGTCCGGGGATATTTTCGGGAACAGTTCAAGCCCCGGGTGAGAGGTGATCCTCCGAGCCGTTCCACCAGAGGACGATACCGACCAGATATCTCCTGCATAGCTGAATACCACCAGATCTCCATTGACATCGGGAGTTCTCATCACCCTGACTTCCGCACTCAGAAAAAGCACAAAAGATAGTGCTGTCATAATTAAAACTATTTTTTTCATATACGTCCTCCAAAATTTAAAAGCGTAGTTTACGGCAGCGGTGGTTTTTTTTCAACCGTCGTCCCTACTGCCTGCGACCTTGCCATTCCTGCTGCAGTCTGGGGATATCGACGGCCAGATTATGGGCCAGCCTCTCGGCTCCAAAAACAGACAAGTGTGAGATGCGTTCTCCATAGCGTCCATCGGCAAAAAGGGCCGGATTATCAATTTCGAAATGCCTGGGATTATTGTAATCCAATACAAACAGATTTTGAAAGCGTTTTTCCAGATTTTTGAGATCTTCAAGCTGACGTTCATGCTGGAAATTGGTTTCATACACCGCAATAAACTCGGGAATAATCAGCAGTATGACCATAACACGGTCCCGACGCAAGTCTTCCAGTAACTTGATGAAATACTCTCCCTCCACACCCGGCAGGGGATCATAGGGGGCTTTCTCCCAGTGTGCGGGTCGCAAACGATTTTCAGCTGGTACTGTCCCGTAAAGCCCTTTGTATCTGGAAATTCCTCCCGGAGTCAGATCACCTCTGGCGGCTACAGGGAAACGAAATGAGAGGTAATCAATAAAGTCTACGAAAAAAGCGTCAACCTCCTTTTTTGCTCTGATGAGATGGGATAAACGACTCCAGAAAGGAGAATCCGGATTTTGCATAACTCTCAGGTCCCAAGTCTTACGCTCCTTTTCTCCCCCCATCAATCCCTGCAACTGTTTTTCGTTGGATTCCTTGACAAAAGTGAAATAATCCAGGCCATAAATATACAGCGTGGGTGGGCCATTCTGTTGGCGAAATTGTAAATAGTATTGGTAATGATAACGGGGATAACGCCCAGGGCTGGCGCTACTCAGGGCTCTGATACCCAGCTGCTTGTAGAGATAGAGCGGCATGATGGCTTCCTTTGCCCGCGAAGTACCGGCAATGAGGGCGTTGTAAAAACCCGGCCGGACAAACTCTGTCTGACCATACCAGTCCCGTCCCACTTCTGCTTTCTTATAAAATCCAGCCGCCACTGTGGCCGTCATCCGGTAAAGACCCCGATCCAGTAAAAAGAGAAAGACCAGACAGGAGACAGCAATCATCCCATTACGCAGTACTGGCTTTTTAAAAACTGAAATAGATGAATTCATTGTGCTGATCCACAGAAAAAAGGATTGTCATCATAAAAAGAAGTCCAAGCCAGAAAACAAGGCCTAAAACATGCTGTCGGGCAAAAGCACTGACCGCTTTCTCGTCATCAAAAAAAGGAGCCAGCAAGATAAAAGCCAGCATGAACAAAAGAGTAAACAGCAAATGGTACAAACCGCTTCCACTGAGTTCCAGGCTGACTCCCCTCAAAACCGCTAAAGCCTGGCTGAAACCAGATGCCTTGAAGAAGACCCAGGCCAGGGCCACCAGATGAAAAGTGAACACCCGTGCCATGACTGGTCGCAGATGATGCCAGCGCTTCAGGGGATCCTTTTTCCAGAGGCGACGCCTTAGCTTTTTAGTCACATGGCCAAAAGCCAGATAGATCCCGTGCAGCCCGCCCCAACTGATCATCGTCCATGAGGCCGAGTGCCAAAGCCCACCCAGCAGCATGGTGACAACGATACCCCCCACATAGGCACTATGTACGTTGCGCAGGCGGGTTTCATTTCCTTTAGGCAAAATGGCATAGGAAATGGGCAAAAACAGATAGTCCCGGAGCCAGGTTGACAAGGTGATGTGCCAACGGCTCCAGAATTCACTCAGGCTGACACTTGAATAGGGTCTGGCAAAGTTTTCCAACGAACGGATACCGAAAATCCGACATAATCCGATGGCCATATCAGAGTACCCTGAAAAGTCACAATATATCTGCACTGCGTAGAAGTAGATCGCCATCAGGACGTTCAACCCCTGATATTGCACCGGGTTACTGAACACCGGATTGACGAACAATGCCAGACGGTCAGCCACCACGATCTTCTTAAAAAGCCCCCAGGTGATTCGACTCAGACCGACGGCAAGATCCTGTCCAACTGCGGTCTGTCCTGACCAGAGCTGAGGTATGAGATTCCTGGCCCGGTCAATTGGTCCAGATAGCACCTGAGGGAAGAAACTGCCGAACAGCAATACCTGAGGCAGTGAATACCTCTGTGGCTGATCAGCCCTTAACTGATCGATACTCAAACTCATCAGTTTGAATAAGAAAAATGAAATCCCAACCGGAGCAATCCATCCAGGCAGCGGCAAAGACCAGGCCAACAAAGAATTCAGGCCCCCGGCCAAGAGTCGGCTGTATTTTAGAAAAACCAACACTGTAACAGGCAGAGCAACGCCCAGGAATCTCAACAAGAACCGGTGTCCAGATGATTTATGCCAATGCAAGAGCCAGGCAGCGAACCAAACAAGGAGTGATACGGAGATCAGTACCACCAAGGGTATTTTCCCCTGACTGCCATAAAACAGCAGTGATGCCGCCAGCAAAACCCATGGGCGAGCCTTTCCCGGCAGCAGCTGAAAAAAAATCCAGGTGATCAGCAAAAAAAGCAAGAATGCAGAAGAAAGCAGATTCATGCCCCCGATTATACCGGCAAAGCACCCATCTCTTCAACTATCGCTGTGTTTTCCCGCTTCTATCCTGGAAATGTGGTATGATAGGGCATGAATCTAAAAAACAGCGACCTTCATTTCCATACTCTGGTCTCCGATGGATCAGCTAATTCATTGGAGATGCTCACTGCCGCCAGTGAAGCCGGGCTCAAGCGCATATCAATAACCGACCACGATGCCGTCGGCGCTTACCGTTATTTTCACCCCAACCTGTTTGGTTTGGCTCAAAGTATGGGGATGGAACTGATTCCCGGGATAGAACTGGACACGGAATACCTGGATCACGAGGTGCATTTGCTCGGATATCAGATCGACATCGGCAATGCGACACTGAACACCCATCTTCGCAAGACCCAGAACGACAGGCGCCAACGGATCAACAAACAGATCCTGGCTATCAACACCCATTTTGGAGAGGCCATCATCAGTAAAGAGGAAATCCTTATGCCTGAGCGCGACTCAGTGATGAAGCCACATCTGATTCATGATCTCCTGAAAACCGGCCGCTTGGGAAATGATTACCGGACAGTCCAACAATGGCTCAGCGATACCATCAAAGTGTCCGTTAAAGTGTTCAAACCGACCATAAAAGATGCCATTTCCTTGATCCATGGTGCCGGTGGTCAGGCAGTTTTGGCCCACCCGGGTTTTCTGTCTGTGGAACACGGCCTGTCGCTTGAGCATATTCTCAGGGAATTAAAGGAATTCGGCCTGGACGGAGTGGAATTGGAATACCCCTATGCAGGTTCATCAAGCTTTTTCCCGGATTCACAAACCGAAGCAGCTGTCATATCAGAGATTCGCGACCTGGCTGACCGATTCTCTCTGTTCACCACCCGCGGCTCTGACGCTCATGAACCCCGCCAACTGGCCGAATTCGCTTCACACAGTTTCTAAATGAAAGCAACTGCCTCCATACCGTTCCTGCCCATGTCCCGGGAAGAGATGCGCAGCCGTGGCTGGAATCAGTGCGACATCATTTTGGTCAGCGGAGACGCATACGTCGATCACCCGACATTTGGTATCGCCCTGATCGGACGTTGGCTGGAACACAATGGCTACCGGGTCGGGATTATCGCTCAACCGGACTGGCACAACAAAAGTGATTTTATGCTCCTGGGCAGGCCCAAACTTTTCTTTGGCATCAGCTCCGGAAATGTCGATTCCATGGTTGCCAACTATAGCTCTATGAAGCATAAAAGGAGACTGGATGATTACTCTCCGGGCCGTTTGGCCGGACTGCGCCCAGACCGGGCAGTCACAGTCTATGCCAAGCGTATCCGTGAAGCCTACGGAGAAGAGGCGCTGATCGTTCTGGGAGGAATCGAAGCCAGCCTGCGCCGTCTGGCCCACTACGATTACTGGGACGACTGCGTACGGCCCTCGATTCTGTTCGATGCCCGGGCTCAGATTCTGGTGTATGGCATGGGTGAGCAAGCCATCCTGGAAATCGCCACCCGTTTAAAAAATGGGGCCATGGTCAGCGATTTAGGCAATATCCCCGGTACAGCCATCATCAGCAAATCCCCTCCTACCGGCCCAAAAGTGGTGAAAATACCCTCATTTGAAGCCGTCAGCCGAGAAAAAAAGGCTTTCAACGAAGCCTTCACGAGAAGCAGAGATCAGATGGAACCTGCAGCTGGCTTAACCCTGGTCCAGGCACATATGAAGCAATACTTAGTTGTCATGCCTCCCCCCATGCCACTCACTGAGAGCGAAATCGACTCTTTCTACTCTCTCCCTTTCACTCGCTCATGGCATCCCCGTTACGACTCCCAAGGGGGGGTTTTGGCATTGGAAACTGTCAGGACATCCATCACCTCCCATCGCGGCTGCTGTGGCGAATGTTCTTTTTGTGCCCTCTTTTTCCATCAGGGGCGCATCATCCAATCCCGCTCAGAGGCCTCAATCCTCAATGAAGCAACAATGCTCTCCAAAAGAAATGATTTCAAAGGCACCATTACCGATATTGGTGGTCCATCGGCCAACCTCTACGGTGCATCTTGTCGAAAATGGAAAAAAGGGCATTTCTGCCATGACCGCTCCTGCCTGACGCCAAGCCCTTGCCCGCAATTGTCACTCAACTACTCAGGCCTGATTCGCCTCTATCGACATTCAATGCTGATTCCCAAAGTCAAGCATGTCTTTGTGGGCAGCGGCTTACGCTATGATTTACTGCTAAAAAAAGAAAGTGATGCCTATCTGGCCCAACTCTGCCGCCATCAGATCAGTGGCATACTGAAAGTGGCTCCGGAACATAGCGATCCGGAAATCCTCGACTTGATGAACAAACCCCGCTTTGAACAGTATGAAGCCTTCGTCGAGCGGTTTAAGTCAACAGCTACTGCTGCCGGGAAAAAGATTCATCTTGTCAATTATCTCATCACCGACCATCCCGGCACCACACTGGCCGCCAGTTTTCAACTGGCCGGTTATTTAAGGCGCCATCATATAAAACCCGAACAGGTGCAGGATTTTCTACCCACACCCATGACTCGCTCAACAGCCATGTACCATACCGGCATAGATCCGTTGAGCGGGAAAAAAGTGTTTTGCTCCACCAATCAGAGAGAACGACGTATGCACAGAGCCCTGATTCAGCCACAAATCCCGACACACCGTCAGCTGGCAGACGAAGCTCTGCATCGCATCCATTCAGGAAATGAAGTATTGGGAAGGAAACCTGGCCGGGGAACGGTGTTGGCAAGAAATGAAAAAGCAAATCGAAAGTGAGACCATGAAAAATTCTAAACCCCCTGAGGTCAATGCCGCACCTACTCATCACCCGCTGTATGAAATACTTCATCAGCTCTGGCAAGAATATCTGACTGAAACCCAATGGATACCCATTGACCGTTGGATGGCCATACACCTGAGGGCCCTTCCCAAACTGAGCCAACGACAAAAACTCTGGTTGGGGCGCCAGCTTCAGGATGCCAGTCGGCTTGCGATCTGTGTCCTTTTCTGTGAGCGCATCTTCATCCGTTTCGATAAGGAACGTGATGGTGGCCTTGACAAAATGCTCCCCCATCTGGCCGATCAGATGCGTCAGGAACTGACAGCAGCCAATTCCGTTAAAACAGTCCTGAGCAATATGAAGGTCAGCGATTTCTTTTTTTGGCTCCGGCTACGCCGTTCAGGGAGCGGTCAAACCGAATCCGGAGCCGATCCCATGCCGACTCCCCGCCACCGCTCAGCCAAAGCACGTCGCCTCTGGCCCGACATTTCCCGGCACTGCCAAGGCACTCCTGACTTACTGGTTAAACTTCTTTGGAACGGCCTTCCACCCGGAATCGAGCCCTATATATCCCAGCGAAAAAATAAAAGTCACTGGGATGAAGCTGAACTGTCTCTATTCCTGACCCGTCATATTCAGCCTTCTCCCACCTGGCTGCGAATCAATCACCACGATCAATTGCCACAACTTCGCCAGGAACTGCTGGCCAAAGGATTCACCATACACAGTGAACGCGAAGAGGCCATGCAAGTCTCTGGCAATGTGGGTCTCTATGAATTAAACGCCCATCAGAAAGGTCTTTTCGAAGTCCAGGATCTGGCCAGTCAGGAAATCGGGAAAAAGATGGATGTCCGCCCCGGGTTTTTTGTCTGGGATGCCTGTGCCGGATTCGGTGGTAAGAGCCTGCAAATGGCAGCCATGCTGAACACCAAAGGCGCCCTCTACGCCAGCGACCTCCATGAAAAAAAGTTGTGCGCATTGCGCCAGCGGGCCAGAAGAGCCAAGCTGGGAAATTCACTCCGCACATTGACTTGGCAGGGTCATCAATTGCCCGATTTCGGCAAGGAAATCTCTCTGCGAAACGGCTTTGATCGCGTGCTGGTTGACGCCCCTTGTAGTGGCAGCGGCACCTTGCGCCGCAACCCGGATGGACGACTGGACTTTGATCCGGAG
>Ga0105099_10001576_pt1 | contig 14132 bp, 10 predicted proteins | sample PPLLak3cmMay2015_2_FD_79138 | JGI IMG/M metagenome (GOLD analysis project Ga0105099, IMG submission 79138) | Freshwater sediment microbial communities from Prairie Pothole Lake near Jamestown, North Dakota, USA - PPLs Lake P8 Core (1) Depth... | ecosystem: Environmental > Aquatic > Freshwater >...
CTGCGTTCCTTTATACCATTGATGAGCACATCGATTTCAGCAATTCGTTCGGGTTTTACAGATTGCTTCTGTGTATCCTCCTGTGGGCTTTTCACCCCAAGTACATAATTTTCTTTCAAAATTTCCTGCATCATTTTGTCTTCTTTATCGGTCCCTTTTCTTCCAAAGATCTTTTTCAGCATCTCACTCCTCCTTGAACAATTCACTTAAAAAAGTTGAAAATCGTTCAACATCACGTTCATTCTGGCTCCAGTCCAGCAGAAAATAGTCCCGGTTGATCTTTCCGGTCCGTTCCTTCCAACTGAGCACCAACTGGCTGCCCCTTGCAGCCGCAGAAACCAGCTCCGCTGACATGATAGCAAAACTATGTTCAGATTTCGAGACCGAATCAAATTGCAGCATATTTTGTCGAAGTACCAAAAAACCGCTACAGCCACGTTGAACAAACCCATGAGCATGGGCCACAGCCAATCGTATTTCGGAGCCGGCGTCCAGCCCACGTCTCCACAATGATTCCCCCTGTTTATATTTCGCAGCAAAAAACTTGGTACTTCCAGCCAGACAAAAAGCACGGGGGTAAGGGTTCAGCTGTACAAGACGATCAACTAATCGCTCGGCCTGGACAAAATGATGATTATCAAGCAAGTTCGAAACGGCTGTCATTTCCCTTTCTGCTTCGAGTCGTTGATCGGTATCCACCGTCGGTTTTGAGTCCGTTTGCGGTCTTTTGCTATCAGTGACAGGCGCTACACTCTTCTTCCGCAAGGGTGGCTTTGCTTTTCTGGCGCTTGGTTCAGCCTTGGTTTTCTGAGGCTCAGACATTTCAACTTTGACTGCAGGATGCGCTTCAATCTTTTCAGCTTGATGAATTTGAGTGGTTTCAGCATTCGGTTTCACCCGTGTGGTGACGTTGGGTTTGCTCACCTCCTTTCTGAGATTGAGGATCAGCATCAACACGGCCACAGGAATCAACACCCAGAGCCACATGTAAAGACGGTTTTTTGGGGGGGATCTTTTTTTATTATCTGGAGCATCACTGGATCGTAAGTATTCCGGTTCAATGGCTATCAAATCATCCGCCATCACCTCAGCTGAGGCGTACCGCTTATTGCTTTTTTTGGCCAACCCTTTAAGGACAATACGCTCCAGCTGCCTATTGATCTGGCTGTTAAAAAGCATTGGGCGCGGAGGAGGTGTTTCCAGATGAGCCTTTTGAATCTGGTACTCAGAATTGCTCTCAGAGTCAAAGGGAACCCGTCCGGTAATCATCTGATAAAAAGAGATCGAAGCGGAGTATATATCCGTACGGTAATCCAATTCAGTACCCAGAATCTGCTCGGGGGAACAATACCAAGGCGTACCGATCAGGGCCCCGGTTTTGGTCAGTCCTTCGGTACCGAATATCTTGGCAATACCAAAATCCAACAACTTAACTGTTCCATTTTCTCCCACCAAAATGTTGGCCGGTTTGACATCTCGGTGAATGACCTGCTTACCGTGGGCATACGACAAGCCTGCCAGAACACTCTTTATGATACTGATTGCATAACCAACCGGCAAAACCCTCTGACACTGAATGATCTCTTTAAGGCTCTGCCCTTCAACATACTCCATCACCATCACAAATTCATTACCAATCCGATTGAAACTGTACACCGTAACAATATTGGGATGACTGAGCTGGGCCTGGGTCGTGGCCTCAACCCGAAATCTTTCCATCAACAACTCATCAAGAGCCAGCTGTGGGTGAATAATTTTCAAGGCAACATAACGATTCAGAATCTCATCCAAAGCCTTATATATGGTCCCCATCCCACCTCGGCCAATTTCGCCGACGATAGTGAAATGATCCAGCTTATCGCCTTTTGCATGCATACCGTGCACTGCCCCTGCAAAAACTACCCATAATAAAACAGGAAATATAAGGCCAGCAGAATTGCGACAACAATCCCCATAAAGATGAATGTGACTCTCGTTTTTGACCGTTTGGGAGGCAACTGAATCGGCTCTGTTTTGCTATGATCACCAGGCTCTCCCACATGAATAACTTGAACCGTGATGTTGTCCATTCCCCCCTGACGGTTGGCCGTCTCCACCAATCGGATCACCGATTCATCTACCGTGAAGTTCTGACAAACTTCTGTGATATACTGATCGGTCAACATGTTGCTCAAACCGTCAGAGCAAAGTACAAAAGAGTCTCCATCAAAAATGGGTATTTCATCAATACTTTCAGGAACAAACCGCTCGCGGGCACCCAATGACATATACAGTATGTTTTTCTGGGGGTGATCGCGAGCTTCCAGCTCAGTGATGCGGCCTTCCTCCACCATTTTTTCAACAAAAGTATGATCAGTAGTCAGTTTCTTGATCTGGCCTTCTCTGACCCGATAAATTCTGGAATCGCCCACATGAACGATATAACCCCGATCACCTTTTATAGCCAGGGCACTGAATGTCGTCCCCATACCCCGTTTGCTGGAGTCAGAATTTGATTTTTTAATAATGGCGCTGTTGGCTTCACGTATGGCATGAAGCATGGAATCCATGATATGGGTATCACTGGAGCGTAAACTTCTGAAAATGTCTACAAAGGTATGTGTTCCCAGGCGGGAAGCCACATCACCAGCCAGATGTCCACCCATACCGTCAGCCACAATAAAGAGGTATTCTTCCTCATTTAATTGTTCGTTGTAGAAATAATCTTCATTACCGCGGCGAACCTGCCCGATATCCGTTTTACCAAAAAAAGTAACTTTCATGTCGAATTATTCCGTTAGTTCCGAAAAAACCATTATTAGCAGATAATGATCTATTAGCATATCACCTTTTCCATGTCAAATCAGCCTTGGTGTGCCCAAACTTTGTTCAGTATAGATGTTGTGGAATACCCTTTTGTCAACCCAAACAACCGCACATCCCCTCCCCGTTCCGCCATTATCTCCCGTCCAACCATTTCCTCCATTCTGTAGTCACCACCCTTGACAAGAACCATCACGGTAGACAAGGCTCGAATAAGTTCCAGCGGGGTGTCTTGGGTAAAAGGAATGACATAATCCACACAGGACAATGCGGACAGCATCTCCATTCGTTCTGCCAAAGGAAAAACCGGGCGTTCGCCTTTCTTCGCCAAACGTCTGACCGACTGGTCATCATTGACACCCACCACCAACAAATCACCACAACTTCTGGCAAACTCCAAAACATCTACATGCCCGGGATGCAATACGTCAAACACACCATTGGTAAAGACCTGCAAACTGCCGGCAAGCTTCCTCAGCTGAGCATCAAGCACCACTACATCTGAAAAAACTTTAATCCTGGGATTCAACATCGATCCCACCAGAGAAACTCCATTGGTGCGGGATGCGGGCAATCCCTACATCCCTGTGGGCCGAACCCACCCTGAAAGTATAGAGAAAATGGTGATAATCAAATGGATAACCATCCCGCTTGTGGACAGCAACGTTGAGATAGTAACTGCCATTTATCAGGTTCAGCGCTGACATTTTTATTTTTACCATCCCTTTCCCACACAAGCGTTTGGAAATAAGCCGGTCTATATAGGTGTTGGTACCATAACACTGAACACCCTCTGAATTGAATATACCGATCCCAAAAACGAAGTCCTCTTGATCTGCGCCTTTGCTCTCAACATCAAACTGCAGCGTCAGGGATTCACCTGGATCATAAATGTACTTTTCTTTACCTTCAGAATCAATCATCTTGACATTTTGCAGGATTATTTCCTGGCTGCCCCAGCGCTTCTCCCGTTCTTCTTCAGCTGCCTTTTCCTGCTCTTCATGAATGATTTCCGCTTTGACTTCATCCTTTTTCCCAACATATTCCAGATAGGCATCAACAACCCGCTTGGCATGCCCTTGCATCGCTATGCGGCCATGCTTGAGCCAAATGACCTCATCGCTGATACGCTCAACGGTTGATAAGTCGTGGGAAACAAAAATGATGGTCTTTCCTTTGCGACGAAATTCGTTAATTTTATCTAAGCACTTGGGCACAAAAGAGGCATCACCCACAGACAGCACTTCGTCAACCAGCAAAATATCCGGATCAACATTTATGGCGATTGAAAAACCCAGGCGCATATACATCCCTGATGAATAGGATTTTACCGGTTTATCAATAAATTCCTCTAATTCTGCAAAGCGCACAATCTCATCATAAAGAGTCAGGATTCGCTTGCGGCTGAGGCCCAGAATAATACCATTAATAAAAATATTCTCCCGTCCGGATATCTCTGGATGAAATCCGGCGCCCAGTTCAATCAGGGCAGAAATCCGACCATTGGTTTCAAGAGTTCCGGCCGTTGGTTTCGAAATACCGGCCAGCAATTTAAGCAAGGTGCTTTTTCCAGAACCATTCTCTCCAATAATACTGACCGTTTTTCCTTTTGGAATAGTGAAAGAAACATCTGAAAGCGCTTCAAATTTTTCTGCAGCGGTCAATTCTGAAAAAAGAGTGCGGTTGACCAAGGCGCTTTTAAGGGTTAGGAACTTATGCCGATGGGCATATTTTTTATACATCTTACTGATCTTTTCAGCGATGACGGCATTCATAATCAAACCTCTTCCACAAACGTATCACGCAAACGATCAAAAACCAGGTAACCCAGATAACATATAATTAAACCAACAGCAAAGGTAACCGGGATTTTTTTCCAGTGCGGTAAAGAACCATAATAAAATGCATAGTGATACGCCTCAATAATGTGGGTCATTGGATTTAAGGTCAACACCCACCTGACCACCGTATTTTCCTGGATGACCTGAGCGTTGAATGGATAAATAATCGGTGTAGCAAAAAACCAAAGGGTAAGCAGGTTGGTCAAAATATCTTTGAGGTCCCGAAAATGGACTGTCAAAGACGCAACCAAAAATGAGAGCCCCATGGTGAAAACCAACTGGACCAAAACAGCTAGCGGTAAAAATAACACCCATAAACTCAGACCCTTGCCAAAGAGTAAAAAAAACAGAACCAAAATAGGTAATCCCAGAAGAAAATTAACCATGTTGGTCAAAACCACCACAATGGGGAATACCTCTACCGGAAACTGGATCTTTTTGATCAGATTGCCTTGAGCAAAGAGTACGTTTGATGCCTCGATGATTGACGAGTTAAACCAAGTCCAGGGCAAAAGACCTGTAAAGAGGAATACCGAATAATTGGCCCCTTCAATTCCCGGGAAACGATTGGGCAGCATCAGGCCAAAGATAACAGAATATACCCCTAAAAGAAGCAAAGGATTGAAAAAACTCCAAAAAAAACCTAGAATAGTGCCTCGATAGCGCGCTTTCAAATCACGACTGACCAATGTGGCGATTAATTCGCGGTAACGATATAATTCTACAACCTTTTTTAACATGTGTATCACTGCCCTCGTAAAATTGACATCATTTCTTCTGAGTAAATACCTGCTTCTGAAAAAAGAATCAGAGGAGACATGCGCTCCTCACTCACTGGAGCAACGGATAATTGTACCAAAAATCGCTCTGCTTTTCTATCAAAAAAGGGTTTTATTGATCGGTACCGTCCAACAGAAAACTTAAAGCGGGCAAACTTGGCCCGATATTCTTCTTCCCGAAATTTTGGAAGAATCATGATCAGCTGACCACCAGCAGCGAGACGGTCCCTCGCCACATTAAGCAGAGAATCGAAATCCAATCTAATCTCCCATTTGGCAAGGGCAATCTCCTGATTTGGACTTATGCGCCCGGAAGCGGGATTAAAAAAAGGGGGGTTGGCAAAAATCAGATCAACCGGAGGATGCGCTTGCCCCGGATCCAGGTAATCACCACAGACCACTTTCAGCCGGTCACCCAGTCTGTTGGCCCTGGCGTTTATCTCACAAAGGCGTGCATAAAATGGCTGAATCTCATAGACTGTAACCCGATGGATATCCCCCTTTAAAAGCAGCAGCAGAGAAATGATGCCACATCCTCCACCAATTTCCACCACTTGTGTCGCTGACCATTTTCCAATAAATGAAGCCAAAGCAGCTGCGTCCACTGAAAAGCGCCAGCCATGTCTGGGTTGATGAAGTCGTATTTTTCCACGATAAAAAGAATCGAAGGTCATTTCCCGGCCATGAAATCGGTTTGGAACCGGACTCATTTGATATGTTGACGCAAAATGTCCAGGGCCGCCATTTCCGACCTCAGACGCACCAGACTTCGCTCCCCCGGAAAGACACGATGAAAAGGCACCTCAAGGCCTTCCCCAGACAAGTGAATAAAAACAAGACCCACCGGCTTGCCAATGGTCCCTCCATCCGGCCCGGCAATCCCTGTTATAGCCAAACCATAATCCGTACAGCAAAGGGCCCTGATGCCCTGGGCCATAGCCTGTGCACACCGGGCAGAAACCGCCCCATGTGTGGACAGCAGGCTTTCTTCAACTCTCAAAAGGGATTGCTTGATGCGATTGTCATAGGCCACAACCCCACCCAAAAATACTTTTGACGCACCAGGTATTTCTGTAAACCGCCGTGACAAGCCTCCGGCTGTGCAACTTTCAGCAAAAGACAGCGTTTTCCCAGCTCTTAACAAATTGCGCAGAAGTTGTTCGGACAAAGAACCGACATCGTCATCGAGGGTAAAGTCTGACAATATATTTCGGACAGCAGCATGAAGTTGATCCACCATCTGTTTTAGTTCGTCAGGATCTTTTCTGGATCGCCCGGTCAAATGCACCTCAACCAGCCCCGGTGATGCCAGAACAGTCGTCTGAATCTGCCGTTGAGCCGGCATATACACGGGGGCTATGCGTGAATCAAGATCAGACTCACCGATTCCGGAACAGCGGATCACCCTTTTATACACAAAAAAATTGGATAAGGGGGCAATCCTGTTCTTAAGAACATCTTCAAAGATTGGCTGCAGCTCATGCCGGGGGCCGGGCAAGAGCAAGACTCCACCATGCCCCATCGGAAGCCATTGACCTGGCGCCGTTCCATGGTCATTTTTCAAAACCTCGGCCCCCTTCAGTACAAATCCCTGACGTGCGTTGATTTGAGGCATCTCCAGGCGTTGCCGGGCAAAGCGCTGACGAATCTGCTCAACGATTTCTTCGTTGTAATCCAGCTCCAATCCAAGGGCTTCAGCAACGGCCTCACGGGTCCGGTCATCCTCTGTCGGCCCAAGACCACCCGTTATTATTACCAATTGAGCGCGTTTCACGGCATTTTTGACAAGCCAGGACAAATTGTCTTTCTGATCACCGACCTCTGCCATAAAATCAACCACAACACCAATCTCTCTCAGTGCCGCAGCCAGATATGGCCCATGCTCATTGCTGCGCTCTCCTGTCAGAAGTTCATCTCCGACAGCAATCAGATACGCTCTCATAATAAACCCATCATTTCATTCTTTTCTTGAAAAAGGTCGGCATCACTTTACTCAAGGTATCAAGAACTTTGTCGGTCAAGCCATCAACAGGACCGACCAGTTCATCATAATACTTTCTGGCAATGGAATGGTTGGGTTCTATTTCCAAGGCCCGCCTGAAAAATCCTTCCGCCCGCTTCATCAGTTTCTCACGATAAAACAACAAACCCAGCGCAACCAGGGGTTCTGCATTCCACCCTTCCATTTCCGCGGCCTTATTCAAGTTGATTTCCGCCTCACGCCGATAATCACCCATATTGGATTGAGTCAAGCCCATAAGCAGGTAATATCCAGGCTTCGAGGGGTCAAGCTTCAAAGCTTGGGTCATGGCCAGAAAACACTCCCGATAGCGCTTCTGTCCATACAACGCCTTGGCTTTCAGATAGATTTCCTTGGCCTGTTCATCGGGCTCAGGAACCACTTCATCTTCAGCAGAAAATTCCCGGAATCCACGACCATCATACTTGGCTCGCTCCTGATAATCGAGCAGTACAACTTTTATCCGTTCTAAAATCACTGACAATTTGCTCATTAATACAGAATCCTGACTTTTTATGGCTACCAATGCTTCTTTTTTTTGAATTAACGCCTTTTCGATCTCGAACTGAGTGGCCGTAACCGGCAACGAAAGATACTGGTAATAATTCTTCTTCCCGCTTTGCAATGCCAACAGATCGAATTTAAAAAGTTCCACCTGTGATGGGTTGTTCATTTTTCACCTTTATCCGTTTCGTTCTCTGCAGAAATCAATGGAGAGGCGCTGAACCACGTACTGTCAGGATATTTCTTCAAACGCCATTCAATGCGCCGCTGGATTTCTTTGATCACTCGGTCACCCCATTCAACAGGCGTTTTTTGCAAGACATCCAACACCGGTTCTTCGATGAGTGTCAGACAATTCCATGCCCTTTTTTCCTGAGCCCCCAGCCCTATCAGCGCCTGAATGAAATCAACATCCGAGAATAAGACCTGAACTGGCTTGGGTATGGTTCCCCCTTTTTTGTACACATAGTCCCGATTGAGTTCGAGAAAGCGCTCCGTGGCTTCCAATGCCGGAGAATAGATGACTTCATTGTACCGAAAATCAAGATAAGGCACCACAAGCCTGACCTGCTCCAAGGTCTCAATAAGACCAAAAACAGTCTTACTCAATATGGCACTGGCTCTTATCGTGGCCTGTTTGTCAATAAGGCGGGTAAAACGAACAAGGTATTGGAGCTTGTCAAGATCCATCATCGGCCTTAATCGTTTCAACTGTTCTTCACCAATCTTGACATCCCGCTTTCGTTTGTTGAGTTCACCCCGTTCAAGAAACGCAAAGCCCATGATCATTTCACCAAAAAAACCACATTCATCTGTGGTTTGACATAAACCAATCGCCTTGTCAAAATCCGACATGGCAAAGGCTTTATATGCCTCCTCGCATCCAGATTGGGCCCACAGCGAGCCCATGCCCAGCAGGAGAACCCACACAACCAGACGCACCGAATTTCTTGCATTGTTCATGACATAACTCCTTATGGCAAAACAGCTCCATCACTTCTATATGCAAGATAACAGAAGAATCAACGCTTTTCAACAAATCAGGTCGGCTTTCCCCTTTTTCCAGCTACTCTGTTCATTTGGATTTCAATTGTGAAAAGATGTCCTTGTTCAAAAACATAAAACTGGTCAAGGGCCAGTCATCTCGGGAATCAGGGCGAGGAGAATCAGAATCACTCAATATTTCAAGGGACGCTTTTCCCTCATCCAACATGGCCGAAACCAGCTCGGTAGCTCGACTGACCTGCCCATTATTAACTCCCGTATAAAGGCGGTTTACTCTGGAGATTTCTCCTCTCAGATCTGAAAATGAGATACTTGGCCAACCAGCCAAACCGGCAATCATTTGCCATGTGGGTATTAAGCCCTCAGCTTCAACAAAGGCTTGTGATTCCTGAAGACGATTATCAAATGCAGTATAACTGCCCGACTCTTCAACATGAGACCGTACTGGCAAAACCAGGTCTGCCTGTCGAGCCGATTCGGTCATAAACATGTCTGCCACCATCTTGAAATCACTGGCCTTGAAAATCGGCTCCATTTTCGGATTTTGGCAGGGATCCTCCCCAAAGCAGAGTATCGCACGGCCTTTGCCTGCACGAAGATGAGAAAACAGATCCAAAGAATGAAATACGGCGCTGTCCTCCCCGCCCCAGGCCTTCAGCAGAACCCGAACCGCAGCCTCATCCTCCACCCGCACCCGTCCTGGCAGTAAAACAGAACTCATGCCCATATCCAGGAGCCCTGTCGTATTGGCCAAGCCATTCCAAACAAGCAATCCCTGACCCGGTGCGTCAAGGCGAGCACCCAAGATCAGCAGATTCAGCAAGCGGGTTTCAAGTCCAAGTGCTTCTTGAGGACGATCAAGCCGCATGATGACAACGACTTTCAACTTAGGATTGGCCAGATGCCCGTACAACGTCCGGATATCGGCAAGAGCCAATCCAGTCATGTCGGCAACGGATTCCGGATCGAAAGACCGGACCTGTTCCATCAGCCTGTCGGCACCAGCCTTATTGATGTCGTTTTCTGACTCATGATGAGTCAGCATCCAATTCAAGGCCCCACTCAACAATTGATCGGCCTTGGCATTCTGAAGTGGAACATGCCAATCGGCCTTACGACTCAAGCGTGTCCCATTCGGTCCCAGGTTGAGAATTCTGGCCCCATTTTTCTGAGCCTGATTGACGTTTATATCAAGAATCAACGCCTCCCGGTTCAGATCAAGATCGGCGACAACAATCAAATCGGCTTCGCTCAGATCATCCAGCCCGGCAGTTGAAGCAGTCAGGCCAACTGTCTGATTGAAGGCGTTCAAACCACTGCATCCAAGCAGAGAAAAACTGCCCAAAGCGTTGGTTTTCAAGCCTTGACGCCCCCATTTGGCCAGAGCATACAAGCGTTCATTTGACCAAAGGGGGGAGGCGGTAATCACGACAGAATCTGGTCCCGACTGTGTTGAAATGGATGCCAATCGCTGCTGCAAGGTGGCCGTGGCCTCATCCCAGGACACTGGCTGTAAGCGTCCATCTTTTCGCAAAAGTGGCTCCCGGATTCGCTCTCCGCTATGCAGAAACCGATGCCCGAAACGGCCCCGGACACATGCATACCCTTCGTTGCGGGTCTTGAGAATATCTTCGCTGGAATTGGCAACATAAAACACTTTATCAGACAAAACCTTGAAGTTCAGTGTGCATCCAATTGAACAGAAGTTACAGACAGCCTGATGATTGATTTTGGGTAAAGTACCCAAAAGTTTGTGGGGATACCGCTCGGCCAGGGCACCTGTGGGACAAGTATCAATACAGTTCCCGCAACTGATACAAGGCGATTCCAGCAGGGATCGCCCCAAGGATGGCCGAACCACTGTCACAAAGCCCCGCTGCACGAAACCCAGCGCACCCACGTCAAGCACCTCCGCACAGGTTCTGACGCAACGACCGCAATTGATACACTTATTGGCATCTAAAAGAACAAATGGATGCCGACCATCCACCATTTCCCGTCGCATGTCACCGGTGAGACCTGTAACATCGGCACCGTACTCGTCTCCGAATTTGCGCAAGGCACAATCGTAATATTCCTGACAACCACATTCAATACAGCGAACCGTCTCGGAGAGCACCTGACTTTCCGACAGCCCCAGATCAACTTCCCGATAATTGTTTATTCGGTCCTGCGTCGCCAGTTCCGGCATCTTTTCTCTGGGTCGGGGATCGCAATCCTTCAATTCTTTTTTTGTCACTTCATTAAACCGATGTTTAAAGCTGTAGAATTTAAAGGCTCCGGCTTTTGCTTCACCCAATGTAAGGTAGCCATCGATGGCCGCAGCAACCCGACCACCATGGGCAATGGCGCTGATAGCCGTCAAAGGACCATTCACCAGATCTCCACCGGCAAAAACACCCGGCAGATTCGTTTCCAGGTTTTTTTCATTGACAATAACCGTACCCCATCGTTCCAGCTCAATGCCCGGCACACCCTTTGCAAAAGCCGTATCCACCTGCTGCCCAATGGCCCCAATCACCACATCACAAGCCACATCGATTTCTGCCCCGGGGATGGGAATCGGGCGGGGACGTTCACCCGGAACCTCTTCCAGCTTCATTTTGGCACAGCGAATCCCTTTAAGGCGATTGCCATCCCGTATCAAACCAATCGGGTTGGTCAGAAAAAGAATTTCGATTCCTTCAGCCTGTGCGGCATGAATTTCTTCTATATGAGCCGGCATCTCGGATAATCCACGCCGGTACACGATCTTTACCTTATCAGCACCTGAACGAAGCGCCGTTCTGGCGGCATCAATGGCTGTGTTGCCACCCCCGACAATCACTGCGACACCGCTGGTTTTGGGCCGATCAAGCAGTTCGACGTCTCGCAGAAATTCAATCCCCCGACAGACCCCTTTGGTTTCGTTTTCATGCTCAAGACGCATGCTGCTGGCCTTGTCCGCCCCAATGGCCAGAAAGGTGGCGTCAAACCCCTCTCGTTTCAGATCATCAAGGGAAAAGTCCCGCCCCAGAACCTGCCCTGTGCGGACTTCAACACCCAAATCGAGTATCCAGGCAATCTCATCATCCAGAACACCCTTGGGCAAACGGTATTCGGGAATTCCGTAGCGCAGCATCCCCCCCAGCTTGGGCCATTTTTCAAAAATGGTCACCCCATGGCCTTTGAGGCGAAGGTAATAGGCGGCGCTCAGTCCGGCCGGACCACCACCAATAACGGCCACCCGTTTCCCGGAGGCCACACCAGTTTTCGGTGTCCATTTACTTCGGGCATCACGATCAGCGACAAAGCGTTTGAGGTAGTTGATGGCTACAGGCGAATCGACAATGCCCCTGCGGCAGGCCACTTCGCAATCGCGTACGCAAACACGGCCTATCGAAAGGGGCAACGGGTTGGTTTGCTTGATCAACACCAAAGCCTCTTCATATTTTTTCATGGCAATCAAGGCAATATAGCTCTGGGCATCAACATGGGCCGGGCAATTGTTGGTGCAAGGGCCGATACAATCGGCATAATGATTGGAAAAAAGAAGATTCAATGCGGTTTTGCGTGCTTCCAGCACCCGCGGAGACCGAGTATAAACCACCATCCCCTCACTGACTTTGGTGGCACACGAAGGAACCAGTTTTCCCAAGCCTTCCAGTTCCACTACACAAACAAAGCAGGAACCAAATGGTTCGAGGCGCTCGTCATGACACAGACTGGGTATCTCATCAATACCCAAACGCTTCACTGCAGCCAGGATGGTTTCATTCGGGGAGGCCTTTACAACCCGTCCATTTATGGTCAAACTCACACTATTCATTTGCTCACTCCTCCGCACTTAGATCTTTTCAACCGCATCAAAGCGGCACACATCAAGGCACAACCCACATTTGATGCACAAAGACTGATCAATTTTGTGGGGTTTTTTAACATCACCCACAATGGCTTTTACCGGGCATTTCCTGGCACACAGAGTGCATCCGGTGCACTTGTCGGGAACAATCGTGTAGGTAATCAGGGCCGGACAAACCAAGGCCGGACATCGCTTCTCGTATATATGGGCTTCATACTCATCACGAAAGTATTTGAGGGTAGTCAAAACCGGATTGGGTGCCGTTTGACCCAGGCCACACAGACTGGATGAACGAATCTGGCCGGCCAATTGCTCAAGCAGAGGAATATCCTCAGGCTTCCCCTGACCATCACAGATTCGTTGAAGGATTTCCATCATCCGCTTGGTGCCAATGCGGCAAAAAGTACACTTCCCACAGGATTCATTCTGAGTGAAGGTAAGAAAATAGCGGGCAAGATCAACCATACAGGTGGTCTCATCCAGTACAATCAAGCCACCGGACCCCATAATGGCTCCCGTTCGGGTAACCTCATCGTAATCGATTCGGAGGTCGGCCATGGACGCAGGGATGCAGCCCCCGGATGGACCGCCCATCTGAACCGCTTTGAAGGCCTTGTTTTCCTTAATACCCCCGCCGACTTTAAATACCACATCATTAATGGTCATTCCCATCGGGACTTCAGCCAGTCCACTTCGCAGAATTTTCCCCGCCAGGGCGAACACCTTTGTCCCTTTACTTTTTTCGGTGCCCATGGCCGCAAAGGCTTCCGGACCATGTTCGATAATCCAGGTGACATTGGCAAATGTTTCAACATTGTTGATGTTGGTTGGGCAGGCCCATAACCCCTTTTGAGCCGGAAAAGGCGGTCGGAAACGAGGCATCCCGCGACGGCCTTCAATTGAGGCCATCAACGCAGTCTCTTCACCACACACAAAGGCGCCGGCCCCTTCCTTGATCTTTATTTTCAGATTCATGTCAGTTCCAAAGATACGCTTGCCTAAAAATCCTTTTTCCTGACACTGACTGATGGCCTTTTTCAAGCGGCTGACCGCCAGTGGGTATTCGGCCCGACAGTAAATAACGGCCTCGTCTGAGCCGATGGCATAGGCACAGATCATCATTCCTTCCAGAACCAGATGGGGATCTCCTTCCAGGGCGCTGCGATCCATAAACGCCCCCGGATCACCCTCATCAGCATTGCAAATGATATATTTTTTGTCCCCTTGAGCCGCCCGGGCAAACTTCCATTTCATTCCAGTAGAGAATACATCCCCACCCCGACCACGTAAACCCGCTATAACAATACTATCAATAAAATGCACACCCGACAAATCCCAGA
>Ga0105099_10001577_pt1 | contig 14127 bp, 11 predicted proteins | sample PPLLak3cmMay2015_2_FD_79138 | JGI IMG/M metagenome (GOLD analysis project Ga0105099, IMG submission 79138) | Freshwater sediment microbial communities from Prairie Pothole Lake near Jamestown, North Dakota, USA - PPLs Lake P8 Core (1) Depth... | ecosystem: Environmental > Aquatic > Freshwater >...
CGTTTTGTCGCCATCCCGGAAACCGGCGAGAAAGGGATGATCTCCGGCCATGACCTCCGCCGCAGTGCCGAACTTTACAATATGTTGCTCGGCCAGCACGGCGATATGCGTCGCCAGGCCGGCAAGCGTTTCCGGGTCGTGCGTCACCATGATCACCGTCAGCCCGAGTTCGCCCTGCAACTGACCAAGCAGTTTGACAAAGCTCCGGCTGCGATCGGGATCAAGGCCGGCGGTCGGTTCATCGAGCAGCAACAGCTCGGGTTCGAGCGCCAGGGCGCGGGCCAGCGCGACGCGCTTGACCATGCCGCCGGAAAGTTCGGCGGGCATCAGCCTGCCATGCTCCGTCTCCAGTTCGACCAACGTGAGCTTGAGATTGACCAGGCGGCGAATCCAATCCTCATCGAGACGCTTCATTTCGCGCAGGGGGAAGGCGATATTGTCGAACACCGGGAGCGCCGAGAACAGCGCGCCACCTTGAAACAACATGCCCAGCCGCCGCAACATCGCGCTCTGCACCACCCCGCCGGCGCCCCCCAGATCCTGCCCGAACAGGCGAACGGTTCCCGCTGCCGGCTGGATCAAGCCCAGAATCTGGCGCAGCAGCGTCGTCTTTCCGCTGCCCGAACCGCCCACCAGCCCGACGATCTGGCCGCGTTCGACCCGCAGGTCAAGGTTGCGATGCACGTAACGGTTGCCGATGCGCGTACTCAAGCCACGCATTTCGACCACCGCCGGATTCGCCTTGCCGTTCATAGCTGGGGAATCCCCATGTTCCGCGTGGCAATCGCAAACACCGCGTCGACCAGAATCACCAGCGTGATCGCCGTGACGACCGATGTCGTGGTATTGGCCGACAGGCTTTCGGTATTGGGCTTGACGCGCAAGCCGAAGTGACAGGCGACCCAGGCGATGATGAACCCGAAAACCAGACCCTTTGAAAGGCCGATGACGAGATTGGCAACCGGCACCGCGCGCTGCAGGTTCTCGACGAAATGGGCCAGCGAAATATCGAGCTGCAGCAGCGCCGAAAGCATGCCGCCGATCAGCGCAATGCCGGATGCCCACAGCACCAGCAACGGCATTACTACGGTCAACGCCAGCAATTTGGGCAAAACCACACGAATGCTGCGCGAAACGCCCATCGCGGACAGCGCGTCGATTTCCTCGGTCACCCGCATCACGCCGATCTGCGCAGTCATCGCCGACCCTGAGCGACCGGCGACGAGCACTGCCACCAGCACTGGGCCGATCTCCCTAATGATCGAGATACCGAGAATATTGACGATGAACAGATCGGCGCCGACGCTGCGCAACTGCAGGGCCGAGAGGTAACTCAAGGAGACGCCGATCAGGAACCCGACCAGCCCGGTGACCGGCAGGGCCAGTGCCCCGGCCTTGTAGATATTCGCGCCAATTTCCTTCCACGGCATCTCGGACGGGTGGCGAAGCAGATACCCGAGATCGAGCAGCATCTGCCCGTACATCGTCACCAGTCCCCTGGCATTGTCGAGCACCCCGAGCACCAGATAACCGATGCGTTCCACCGGTCCGGGAAGCGTAGCCTTCCCCGTGCCACTGACGACCGGTGCCGCCGCGACGCGCTCCAGGGTACGCCGACAGGTCGCGGAAATGCTCAGTTCCGCCGGCCAGCGCTCATTCCACGCCCGCCACAGCAGGACCGCCGCCGCGCTGTCCAGGCGCTCGAGCGCCGTAAGATCCCAGGACAGATCGGCGAGGCCATCCGCCGCCAAGCGGCTCTGCAATTGCGCAAGTTCGGGCAGGAGCGCAGCAAGCGTCCATTCCCCGGTCAGCACAACCTTCCCCGACTCGATCTGCAGACGGGGTGTCGGGGTCACGCAAGCTTCCTCGGCGCGCGGCTCTTCACAAAGTATTCACGCCCGATCTGCTTCCACACCGCGGCTTCTTCAGCCAGCGCCGCGGCCGTCCATGGATTCGCCTGCAGCCACTCGGCTGGCAGGTCGAGCTGAAAACCGTTGGCCGTGGCCGTTGCCCGCCAGGCGGGAAGCACACGATCATCGCGTGTGCGATGCAGCAGGACCGCCAGACGCAGGCAGAAAATCAGCCGCCAGGCGCTGTCGACCGCAGCAATCGCCCCCAGCTTCTCCAGCTTGCCTCGGTGACCGAGCACCAGCATTGCCAGGCGCACCTGATCCTTCTTCGAGAAACCGGGCATGTCGGCATAGGTCAGAATGTAGGCGCCATGCTTGTGATAGGCATTGTGCGCGACCGAGATCCCGATTTCATGCAGGCGGGTCGCCCACGACAGAAACTGTACGTCCTCTTCCGACGGCGAGCCCTCGGCCAGTTGCGTCAGGGCCGAAAGCGCCGTCGTCTCGACACGCTCGGCCTGATCCGCCTCGACCTGATAGCGGCGGATGAACTGCACTACCGTCGAATCGCGCATGTCGTGGTGGTGGAAGCGGCCAAGCAGGTCGTAAAGCACACCCAGGCGCAGGGCGCCATCGGCATAAGTCATGTGCTCGATGCCCAATTCCTCGAAAATCGCCGCCATGATAGCGATCCCGCCCGGCAGCACGGGCAGGCGATCGCTCTTGATTCCCGGGATGTCGAGCGCCTCGGCCGAGCCGGCCTTGACCAGCATGGAACAGAGCTTGTCGAGGCCCGACCGGCTGATGCCGCTCTCACCGTTCGGGTTCAGGCGGTTCATTTCGAGGATATCGGCAATCGCCCGTGCCGAACCCGAGGAGCCGATCGCTTCCTTCCAGCCCATCCGCCGATAATCGTGGGCGATCAGCTCGATTTCCTTGGCGGCGGCGATCTGCGCCTCGCGCAGGCGTTTCCTGTCGATCTTGCGATCCGGGAAGAACCGGAGCGTATAGCTGACGCAGCCCATGTACAGCGACTCCATCAGAAGGGGATCATGCCGTTTGCCGATGATGAATTCGGTCGACCCGCCGCCGATATCGACGACCAGCCGCTTTTGCGCCGACATCGGCAGCGAATGCGAAGCACCGATATAAATCAGGCGCGCCTCTTCGCGTCCGGCGATGATTTCGATCGGAAAGCCGAGCGCTTCCTCGGCGAGCGGGAGAAACTCCTCGGCGTTCTTCGCCACGCGCAGGGTATTGGTTGCCACCGCCCGCACCGCGCCCTTGTCCAGACCGCCCAGGCGCTCGCCGAAGCGACGCAGCGCTTCGAGCGCCCGCGCCTGCGATCCCGGGTCGAGGCGCTTGTCCGCCGTCAGCCCTGAAGCCAAACGCACCGACTCCTTCAGCGAGTCAAGGGTATAGATCTGGTTATCCACCACGCGTCCAACCTGCAGGCGGAAGCTGTTGGAGCCCAGGTCGACAGCGGCTACGGTTTCGTAAATCATGGACTGGGAACTACTGAAGGATTGGCCTGAGCCGCATTCTAGCATCCGCCACAAGGGCGGATTATTTCGGTGGCAGCGCAAAAAAAGCCCGCCGGTTTGCGCCGGCGGGCTTTTTGCGAAGCGCAGCGGAAGAATCTAGCTGGCCAGCGCGTTCTTGATCTGCTCGAGCGTCGACGGATCGTCGATCGTTGTCAGATCACCCGGATCACGGCCTTCAGCCAGCGCCTGCAGCGAACGGCGCAACATCTTGCCGGAACGGGTCTTGGGCAGACCGGTCACGAAATGGACCCGCACCGGACGGCCAATGGCACCGAGAATGCTGTCAACCGTGGCAAAAACTTCCTTTTCCAGCGCCTTGACCAACTCGGGCGTGGCGACTTTGGAAGCATCCTTGACGACGGCAAAGGCCATTGGCACCTGGCCCTTGAGCTTATCTTCGACGCCAACCACCGCCACTTCGGCAATTGCCGGGTGGTTCTGGATAGCCTCTTCGATTTCACGGGTACCCAGACGGTGACCGGCGACGTTGATTACGTCGTCGGTCCTCCCCAAGATGGTGAAGTAACCGTCGTCATCCTTGATCGCCCAGTCGAAAGAGGAATAGACCAGCGGCTCCTTGAACAAAGTGAAATAGGTGCTGATGAAGCGGTCGTCCTGACCCCAGACGGTGGACAGGCAGCCCGGCGGCAGCGGCGGGATGACGGCGGCGATACCCTTTTCGTTGGCGCCGCAGACCGAACCGTCTTCGCGGAAGATCTGCAGGTTGTAGCCGTACACCGGAAAGGACGGCGAACCGTACTTGATCGGTGTTTTTTCGACGCCCGGCAGCGCTGCCAGCATCGGCCATCCGGTTTCGGTCTGCCAGTAGTTGTCGATGACCGGCTTCTGCAGCTCATTCATGAACCATTCATGGGTCGGTTGATCGAGCGGCTCGACGGCCATGAAGATGTGCTTGAGCGAGGACAGGTCGTACTTGTGCATGTAGGCCGGATCCTGCTTCTTAAGCACGCGGGCGGCGGTTGGTGCCGAGAACATGACGTTCACCTTGTACTTCTCGACGATCTGCCACCAGATGCCGGCATCCGGACGCAGCGGCGTGCCTTCGTACATCACGGTGGCCATACCGGCGATCAGCGGGCCGTAGATGATGTAGGAATGACCGACCACCCAGCCAATGTCCGAGGTGGAGAAAAAGGTCTCACCCTCGCCGCCACAATAGATGTGCTTCATCGACGAAGCCAGCGCCACGGCGTAACCGCCGGTATCGCGCTGGACGCCCTTCGGCTTGCCCGTCGTACCGGAGGTGTAAAGGATGTAGGACGGCTCGGAGGATTCCAGCCATTCGCACGGCACCTTGGCATCCATGAACTGGGTGCGCAGGGTGGCGTAATCGACGTCGCGACCGGCAACCTTGTTGAAAGCCTTGTCCAGACCACGGTCGACCATCAGCACCTTGGCCGGCTTGTGTTCGGCCAGCTCAATGGCTTCATCGAGCAGATGCTTGTAGGGCACGGCCTTGCCGCCGCGCATGCCGGCATCGGCGGAAACGATCAGCACCGGCTTGGCATCGTCGATACGGGTTGCCAGCGAACCGGAGGCAAAGCCGCCGAACACCACCGAGTGGATGGCCCCGATGCGGGTTGCGGCGAGAATGGCGAAGGTCGCCTGAGCAATCATCGGCATGTAAATCAGGACGCGGTCGCCCTTCTTGACGCCGAGGCTCTGGTAGATCGCCGCCATGCGCTCCACCTCGCGCTGCAATTCGGCAAAGCTGTAAATCTTCTCTTCGTCGGTTTCGGTCGACACAAAGATCAGCGCGCGATCATTCGGGCGCTTGGCGGCATGGCGGTCGACGGCGTTGTGGCAGAGGTTGGTCTTGCCGCCGACGAACCACTTGGCGAACGGCGGCCGGGAATAATCGCAAACCTGGGTAAACGGCTCCTTCCAGTCGACAAGTTGCGCCTGCTCGGTCCAGAACTCGTTCGGTTTGTCGATGGAATACTGGTGGAATTCCTTGTACGTCGTCATATCTCTTCCTCTAATTTGAATTCCTGCACATCAAAAAAATTGCCGGACTATTTATTCTCGCTTGCCCGGTCATTTAAGCGGCGTTCGATATCCGCCATCGGCAGATTCAAAGCCAAATCCTGGTTCATCAACTGCAGCAACGGCAACAACTCGATGCCGAGCTGTGCCAGATGCGGGCGAACCACCTCATTGCGGCGCGCCGCGATCAGCTCGAGCGCTCTTGGCAGCTTGATCTGGCGCAGCAGCGCCGGCCCGCCATCACCGGAAACAATGCGGTTGCCACCAGCCTGCATGCCCTCGCGCATCCGCTGTCCCGCCAACTCCAGCAGCGCCAGTGCCGAATCCTCCGCATCGACCGGAAAACTGGCCACGCCGATACTGACCGTCAACGAAACCGGCTGTCCCTGGACCGGCACATGCGCTACCTCGACCGCTTCCCGCACGCGCTCCGCGAAGCCGGTAAACAGTAGTGGCGACGTCCCCGGCGCAACAATCGAAAATTGCCCCGGGCCAAAATGCCCGAGCGAATCCTCGGTTCTGACCTTGCCGGCAAGCATCTTCGCGAAACGCGTACCGACGCGCTCGGCAAGGTCCGGGCCGAGTCGTTCGCGCACCTTGTCGAAGTCATCGAAGCCAAGCACCATGATGCACAGATCGACGCCGGAACGCGTCGCATGCGACATCGCCTGCGCCGCCTGATGCTCGAGATACTTGCGCGAAAAGAGGCCGCTGGCCGGATCCTGCACCATGCTCTCGCGCCCGGCCTCCAGATTTTCGCGGGCAGCGACAAGGGCCAGCAGGTTGTTCAGCCGGGTCAGAATCTCGGCACTGCCCGAACCCTTGGTCACGAAGTCCGATGCGCCAAGCTGACGGACGCGCTCACGTTCCTCTTCGGTCTCCTCGCCGGACACCACGATGAAGGGCATTTCCTGCAGGCGGCGTTGCTTGGATGCGCGCACCCGTTGCAGCAGTCCAGCGCCATCGAGCTTGGGCATCTGCAGATCGGAGATGACGGCCTTGATCGAATGGTCGAGCAGAAGCTGCTGCCAGGCAGCCTCGCCGTCGCCTTCCTCACGAACGTCGAAGGTTCCCTTGAGGTTTCTGGCAAGCGCCATCCTCACCAGCCGTGAATCATCGACAACCAGAATACGTACAAGATCCGTCATCTCACTCCCCGCCAATCTCCACGACAACGCGCCCCTTGGCCCGCCCGGTGATGTATTCGTCGAAAGTTGCCGGCAATTCGGCAAACTTTATCCTGCGCGACATCGCGGCCAGATGCGGCGGCCGCAAGTCGTCTGCCAGACGTTGCCAGACGCCGTGGCGATAAGGCTCCCCTATATAACCCGAATCGATGCCAAGCAGCGAAACGCCGCGCAGAATGAACGGCGCCACTGTCGTATTGAGGCTCATGCTGGCCGCCAGGCCGATACTCGCGATCGTTCCGCCTTGCGCCATCGTACTGGCGATCCAGGCCAGAACATCGCCGCCCAGATTATCCACCGCACCGGCCCATCGCGCATTGTCCAGCGGACGAATTTTTGTCAGGTCGAGGTCGCCGCGCAGCATCACCTCGGCGGCACCGAGGCCGCGCAAGTAATCGGCCTCGCTCTCCTTGCCGGTCAGTGCGACAACGTGATAACCGCGACGGGCCAGGATATCGACGGCCAGACTGCCCACCCCGCCCGTCGCCCCGCTGACGATGACCGGGCCATTGGCCGGCCTCAGACGATTTTCTTCCATGCGCACCACCGCGAGGGCCGCAGTAAATCCGGCGGTGCCGAGCGCCATGGCATCGTGAAGCGACAGTCCGTCAGGGAGCGGCACCACCCAGTCGCCGGGCACCCGTGCGATCTCCGCATAGCCGCCGTGGTGCGCGACGCCGATGTCGAAACTGGTCGCGATGACCGGATCGCCGGCTCTGAAACGCGGGTCGGCGCTTTCGATCACGGTTCCGGAGAGGTCGATGCCGCCGACACAGGGAAAGCGGCGAATGATCTTGCCGGCGCCGGTCGCCGCCAGGGCATCCTTGTAATTGACGCTGGAATAGGCCACGCGAATGGTCACGGTGCCCGGATCGAGCCGGGCCGGATCCAGCATCGTCAAGCCGCTGGAAACCTTGCCGTCAATTTGCTCGATCAGCAGTGCCTTGAAGGGTCGCATCGCGTTCCTGATTCTTGGGAAGCAAAATTGTATTCATAATTATAGCGATTGAATATAGCCCGGCTCGCCTTCGAGCCCGATTTTTGCCGACGCCGGCAACTTTGCCCAACTCTTTACAGCAAGACGTTTTTCACATACATTCCGCCGCTATGCGAAAAATCCTGCCCACACTCCTCCTTGCCGCGGTCTTGACGTCCGTCGGCTTTCAGGCCGCAGCGACCGAGCAAGTCCGCAAGACCGAAGAAACCCAGTCCTTCTTCGACCGTTACACGAATGCTGCTCAGGATGTCATTCTGCATAGCCTGAAACTGGTCGGCGTCCGTTACCGTTTTGGCGGCAACACTGAAGACAGCGGCCTTGATTGCAGCGGATTTGTCCGCCTGGTTTTCAAGGACACTCTAGGTGAGCAATTGCCGCGCACCTCGGTCGAAATGAGCCAGGTCGGCCAGCGGATCGACACCAGCCAGCTCAAGGCGGGTGACCTGGTGTTCTTCAACACCATGCGCCGCGCCTTCTCGCACGTCGGTATCTACCTCGGCGACAACCATTTCCTGCACGCGCCGCGCACCGGTGCCGAAGTCCGTGTCGAGAGCATGGAGGACAGCTACTGGGTCAAGCGCTACAACGGCGCCCGACGGATCATCGACGGAAACTGAGCGAAGCAGGCGGCGGTCTCGCCGCCTTTTTTTCGCTTTATTTTAATAACAATTCTCATTTACTTAACTAAAATCAATCGTTACAATGCAAACCATTCTCATTAACCAGATGGAGTTGCAGCATGACGTCGATTGCCCGCCTGATCGCCACCGCCCTCGCCTCACTGGCGCTTTCGGCCCACGCCGACGAGAAGGTTCTAAATCTGTACTCGGCCCGTCACTACCAGACAGATGAGGCGCTTTACGCCAATTTCACCAAGCAGACCGGCATCAAGATCAACCGCATCGAAGGCAAGGAAGACGAACTACTCGAGCGGATCAGGAACGAGGGTGGCAACAGCCCGGCCGACATTTTCCTGACGGTCGACGCCGCACGGCTGGCCAAGGCGCACGAACTCGGCGTCTTCGCGCCGGTCGCCTCGAAGATTCTCGATTCGCGCATCCCGGCGCATCTGCGTACCGACGACTGGTTCTCCTTTTCGACGCGGGCGCGGGTAATCGTGTATAGCAAGGCGGCGACCAAGCCGGGCGAAGTACAGACCTACGACGATCTTGCCAATCCGCGTCTCAAGGGCAAGGTGTGCGTGCGTTCCGGCTCCCATCCGTACAACCTGTCGCTGATGGCGTCGATCATCGCCCACGAGGGCGAAGCGAAGGCCGAAACCTGGGCGCGCGGCATGGTGGCCAATTTCGCGCGGGCGCCCAAGGGTGGCGACACCGATCAGATCAAGGCGGTCGCCGCCGGCGAATGCGGCGTCGCGCTGTCCAACTCCTACTATGTCGCCCGCCTGATGCGGTCGACCAAGCCTGAGGACGTAAAAGTGATGGAGAAGGTCGGTATCATCTGGCCCAACCAGGCTACCACCGGCACCCACATCAACGTCTCCGGCGGCGGCATGCTGAAGACCGCGCCGCACAAGGAAGCCTCTGTCAAATTCCTCGAATACCTCGCCTCCGACGACGCCCAGCGTTATTTTGCCGACGGCAACAATGAATGGCCGGTCGTCGACAGCGTCAAGGTGAACAATCCGGCGCTGGAAGCCCTGGGCAGGTTCAAGGCCGACAACCTGCCGATCGCCAAACTGGCGATGTACCAGGTCAAGGCGCAGATGATCTTCGACCGCGCCGGCTTCAAGTAAGCACACCAGTCAGGGCAAGCACCCCGCCGGGGCGTGGTGCTTTCATTTGCGCGCGCGTGAAATCTGCCGCGACAAGGCGATCAGCGGCAGCAGGCCGACGGCGACGATGGCCAGCGAGGCGGTCGAAGCCTCGGCCAGCCGTTCATCGGATGCCAGCGTGTAGACCTGCGTCGCCAGCGTGTCGAAGTTGAACGGGCGCATGACCAGCGTTGCCGGCAACTCCTTCATCACATCGACGAAAACCAGCAGGCCGGCGGTCAACAGGCTGCCGCGCAGCAACGGCGCATGCACCCGGCGCAGCGTGGCGCCCTGCCCGAGACCGAGGCAGCGTGCCGCATCGTCCATGCTCGGCGTGATCTTGGCCAGGCTCGACTCGACGGTATGCAGCGCCACCGCCAGAAAGCGCACAAGGTAGGCATAGACCAGCGCAGCGATGCCGCCGGTCAGCAACAGCCCCGGGTTGCTGCCGAACCACTGCTCCCACTGACCGGCCAGCCAGTTGTCGAGGCGCGTCACCGGAATCAGCACGCCGACCGCGATGACCGCGCCCGGTACCGCGTAGCCGAGCCCGACCAGCCGGTTGAGGCCGGACGCCAGCGAGCTTTTCGACAGGCGCGCGCCATACGCCATCAGCAGTGCCAGCAGGACACCGATCGCCGCGGTGACGCCGGCCAGCAGAAAACTGTTGCGCGACAGCAGCAGGAAGCGCTCGCCGAATTGGGCGTCGCCTTCGGCCAGCGCCATCCTGAGCAGGAGCAACGCCGGCAGCACGAATCCCAGGAGCAAGGGCAGCAGGCAACCGATGACCGCCAGAAGGGCGGCAAACCCACGTAGCCAGGCGCCGGCCATCGGCCGGTTGCGGCCGGTCGTGTTGTGGTAGCGGGCCCGGCCGCGCGAGATGCGCTCGGCCATCAGCAGGAAGAGGACGAAAGAGAGCAACATGGCCGCCAGTTGCGCTGCGGCGACCCGGTCACCGAGCGAAAACCAGGCGCGGTAAATGCCCGTCGTGAAAGTGTTGACCGCGAAATAGGCGACCGTGCCATAGTCAGCCAGCGTTTCCATCAGCGCCAGCGCAACGCCGGCGACAATCGCCGGCCGCGCCAGCGGCAAGGACACCGCGAAGAAGGCGCGCCACGGCCCCATGCCCAGCGTCCGCGCAGCTTCCAGCATGCCGCTCGCGCGCTCGAGAAAGGCGGTGCGGACCAGCAGATAGACATACGGGTAAAGCACGCAGACGAACATCAGGATCGCGCCCGGCAGGCTGCGGATGTCGGGAAACCAGTAGTCGCCGTGCTGCCAGCCGAAGGCTTCGCGCAAGGCGGTCTGCAGAGGGCCGACGAACTGCAGGAAGTCGGTGTAGACATAGGCCATGACATAGGCCGGCATGGCGAGTGGCAGGACCAGTGCCCATTCGAAAAAGCGGCGACCGGGAAAATCGTGCATGGCGGTCAGCCAGGCGGTGGTGACGCCGAGGGTTCCGACACCGATCCCGACGCCGAGGCTCAACCAGAGGAAGTTCAGGATGTATTCCGGGAGCACCGTCTGGGACAGATGCGACCACGTCGCGCTGGTCCCGCCGACAAAGATGTTGAGACCGACGCTGGCCACCGGCAGCCCCGCCAGAAGGGCGACGATCACGGCAACGGCAAGCAGCGGGGAATGTTTGGGGGCGCGCATGACAGTGAATGCGAATTATAATCGACCACTATGTCGCAACTTGAACTAAATGGCGTCGTCCAGCGCTACGGCGGGCACACCGTCGTCGATGGCGTCGACTTCCGTCTTGAAAGCGGGCAGATCGCCTGCTTGCTCGGCCCGTCCGGCTGCGGCAAGACGACGCTGCTGCGCTGCATCGCCGGCTTCGAGGAAATCGCCGCCGGCGAAATCCGCCTGCGCGGCGAAATCGTCAGCGCGGCCGGCCACCATCTGCCGCCGGAGAAACGGCGGATCGGCATGGTCTTTCAGGACTACGCGCTGTTTCCGCACCTGACGGTCGAGGAAAACGTCGCCTTCGGGCTCGGCCGCAAGCAGCCGCAGGACGCCCGCCTGCGCGTCCGCCAGCTGCTCGCCACGGTCGGTCTGCACGGCCAGGGCGACAAGTTCCCGCACGAGCTTTCCGGCGGCCAGCAGCAGCGCGTCGCCCTCGCCCGCGCGCTCGCCCCGCGCCCCGAACTGATCCTGCTCGACGAGCCCTTTTCCAACCTCGACGTCGGTCTGCGCGAGCGGCTGTCGCTCGAGGTCCGGGAAATCCTCAAGCGTGAGGGGTCAACCGCGATCATGGTCACGCACGACCAGCACGAGGCCTTCGCGATAGCCGATGAGATCGGCATCATGTACGAGGGGCGCATCCAGCAATGGGACGTGCCGTATAACCTTTACCATCGTCCGGCCAACCGCTTCGTCGCCGACTTCATCGGTCAGGGGGTGCTGTTGCCGGGCATCGTCGTCGGCGGCACCAACGTCGAGATGGAACTCGGCAAGCTCGTATCGGACGTGCCGGTCGAATGCAGCGAGACCTGCACCGATTGCCACGACGGCTGCGACGTCGATGTGCTGCTGCGTCCGGACGACGTCGTGCACGACGACCGCAGCCCGCTGCAAGCCGAAGTGCTGCACAAGGCCTTTCGCGGCGCCGACATCCTCTACACCCTGCGCCTGACCAGCGGCGCAGAAGTGCTGTCTCTGGTCCCCTCGCACCACAACCACGCGCTCGGCGAGAAGATCGGCATCCGCCTCGATGCCGACCACGTGATCGCCTTCAAGAAGCCGGGGCACTGAGCGTCCGATGATTCCCTTTCTCAGGCCGTTCGACCCTCTGCCGCCGGTCGCATCGGCCCGGGCCGACATGGGCGGACTGCTCGCCGTCGGCGGCGACCTCTCTGCCGAGCGCATTATCGACGCCTACCGGCAGGGCGTCTTCCCGTGGGGCACGGTCGAACAGCAGCCGCTGTGGTACAGCCCGGATCCCCGCATGGTGCTGTTTCCGGACGAATTCCGCCTCAGCGCTTCATTGCGCAAGACATTGCGCAGCCGGCGCCACGAAGTCCGGTTCGACAGCGACTTCCCCGCCGTCATCGAAGCCTGCGCCGCGATGCCGCGCCCCGGCCAGGACGGCACCTGGATCACGCCGGACATGATGGACGCCTACATCCGCCTGCATCAACTCGGCTGGGCGCATTCGGTCGAAGTTTATGCAGAAGGCGATCTGACTGGCGGCCTGTATGGCATCGCGATCGGTCGCATGTTCTACGGCGAGTCGATGTTTTCCCGGCGCAGCGACGCTTCGAAGATTGCCTTCGCCCATCTCGTCCGCTATCTTCTCGCCCACGACTTCACCATGATCGACTGCCAGATGCGCACCGAACACCTCGTTTCGCTGGGCGGACGCGAAATTCCGCGCGACGATTTTATCGACCGGCTGCGGCAACTGACCCGGGGCGAGCCGCGGCCCGGCCGCTGGACCGCCGACGGTCTCGATACGAACTGGTAAGCATGTCCCTACCCGACGATTCCGCGTTGCCCTTTTCGCTGCTGCAGTTTTATGCTACGTCGCCCTATCCGTGCAGCTATCTGCCCGGGCGCGACGCGCGCTCGCAGGTCGCGACGCCGACCCACCTGATCGACGCCGAGGTCTACAGCACGCTGGTCCGCCGCGGCTTCCGCCGTAGCGGCGCCTTCACCTACCGCCCGCACTGCATCAACTGCGAGGCCTGCATTCCCGTGCGCCTGCCGGTCGCCGAGCTGCAATACAGCCGCGCCCAGCGCCGCGCCATCCGCAACCATGCCGACCTGACCATCCGCCAACGGCCGCTGGCCTTCTGCGCCGAACACTACGCGCTGTACACCCGTTACCAGAACGCACGCCACGCCGGCGGAGGCATGGATGAAGACGGCCACGAGCAATACGCGCACTTTCTCCTGCAGAGCAATGTCGACACGCGCCTGATCGAGTTCTCCGATGGCGACGCGGTACGCATGGTCAGCATCATCGACGTGCTGGAAGACGGCCTGTCGTCGGTCTATACCTTCTACGATCCGGATGTCGCCGGCGCCAGCTTCGGCACCTACAACATCCTGTGGCAGGCCAGACAATGCGATGCCCTCGACCTGCCCTATCTCTATCTCGGCTACTGGATCGCCGAGAGCCGAAAAATGGCCTACAAGTCCCGTTTCTCCCCCATCGAAGGCCTCATCGACGGCCGCTGGCAAACCCTCGACATTCCCGACAACGACCGATGATCCGCCACCTGCTCGCGCTGCTCGCGCTGTTTTCCTGCGCCGTCGTCCATGCCCAGATCGAACGCATCCCCTATGCCTGTGATGACGGCAGCCGCCTCGCAGCGGCATTTTCGACCGATAACGACGGTCGACCGCAAGCAACCCTGTTCATGGGTGGCCAGGAATTCACGCTGCCCCTCGTCCCCGCCGCCTCCGGCGCCCTCTATCGCGACGGCGAAATCCGCTTCCACACCAAGGGCAACGATGCCTTGTTCGAAGACGGCAGAAACCCCATGCGCCGCTGTACGCGCAGCGATGCCGCGCCGCCGCCTGCCGCGGCTACGCCGCCGGGCGCGCCAAGCAGCTTCGTGGACATTACCGGCAGCGTCGCCTTCCCTGCGCGCGGCGTCCTGCCGGCCGGTGCCGTGCTGGTCATCCGCGTCCAGGATACATCGCGCGCCGACGCGCCCGCCTTCACACTCGCCGAGCAGCGCATCGACCTCGCCGGACTGCAGGTGCCGATTCCGTTCAAAATGACGGTCGACCGCGACCTGCTGCGCAAGAACGC
>Ga0105099_10001578_pt1 | contig 14119 bp, 24 predicted proteins | sample PPLLak3cmMay2015_2_FD_79138 | JGI IMG/M metagenome (GOLD analysis project Ga0105099, IMG submission 79138) | Freshwater sediment microbial communities from Prairie Pothole Lake near Jamestown, North Dakota, USA - PPLs Lake P8 Core (1) Depth... | ecosystem: Environmental > Aquatic > Freshwater >...
ATAAAGGATATCTGATACCTTTGAGTGAGTTTGAAGACAAAATAAAGAAACGTATACCATTACTTAAGGATAAGGCAATAAACGTATACATAAATCGGTGGGTAGGAGCACATACATCACGCATCATCTTCTCAGAGCCAGACGAGAAAATAGACGATGGCATTTTCCTAGACAAATCCGGTTTTCAATCTGCTGAAAGCATTTTTGTACAGACAAAAATATTAACTGATGCACTTGGAATCGAAGACAGCGTGGCTGAAATGGAACTTAAGATCAAGCTGCCTGATGGAAAGTTCCAGCATGCAGGATTTCATGATGCTCTAACTGACAAAGATAACCTGTTTTATTTCATGATTATCAAAGAACCAGAAACAGTCTGGATAAAAGAAGAATAAAGGTGCCTGAAAATGAAAGAGAGTCTGAAAATCAGGATCAACAAGCCCGGCCTGAATCTGGAGCTGGAAAGCAAAAAGCCTTCAAAGCACATGGAGACCTTGAGATGTCTTCTTTCAGACATAAATGACATAGGACAGGACATCAAGACCATCAAAAGGGATGACAACAGAGAAGAAGAAGAACTCATGGAAGACATATTTGAAGGAAAAAGTTCAAGATATACAGCAGACCTGCTGAAATTCAAGCCGGCAAAACTGGTAATCGACCGACTTGAAGAAACCTGCGAGATGAACAGACAATACAAGATAATAGCAGATGTGAAACAGTCAATAGATCTCAAGACAAAAAAATCAAGACGGGAATTAGACCTGGATTCATGGAAGAAAGCCATGCAAAAAGAACTTTATGGCCTAAAGATAATGAATCTGCAGGCAGCGATAATACATGTTATAGGGAAGAAAATACATGTAGATGATATCAAGAAGATAAAAGAGGCTACCTTGAGGCATCTTAACTACCCTCCCTGCACAGCATTCATGACAGAAAAAGATTTAGGAAGCAAAATAGTGGTTGAAATAGCTCTGTTCGGCACGTTCCAAAAGACTGCAAAGGAGATGATGTGGGATGACTAAGAAGAGATACAAAAGCTATCTCCCTGATTGGTTCTTTGATAGAGCTCTGGAATTTTATTACAGAATGCATGAAGATAAGGGAATAGATAATATCCTGCATGAAAAAAATAAGACGTGCATATACTGTGGAAAGAAAGCGACTACAAAAAACCGCAGGGACGAGCCCACATGCAAGACGCATATGCAATTAGCAGATCCTAAGAGGATAGACAAACTCAGGGGTGTTATAAAGACTGATATCAAGTGGTTAAGGTATAGGTGTAAGAAGAACAAGAAAAAGCAGCCAAAATGGTGCAGAAAGATGTCGCCGTCGGTAAAGTGTTTCGGTAATAGAAACAAATGCGGCAACGTTGAGATAGTTAAGCATTGCAGCAAGAGAGAATGAAAAAGTCTCCTACAATAAAATCTATTGAAGTCGTCTGGCTTATCTGTTGGTATCCTGGCAATAGGAAGATGAAATTAGGTAAGCGGCCTGTTTGGTGCAAGAAATATAACAAGAAGATGAAGCCTTGTGTATACTGTCTTGATGTACCGAAAAAAACAAAATGCAAGTATATCGGAGTAACTAGCTGGCCAAAGAAAGAAGTAGAGTATGCAAAGAATGCAATTCACAAAAAGTTCAAGGGGCCTATATGTTTCACTAGGAAAGAAGTGGATTTGGAAAAGAAAATAGTCAGATTGAAGTATAAAACCCGTTTTCGCAAATCTTCCGCGTAAAATATTATTTCTCGTGAGTTTTCCGTTTGATCCATTTTCTTTTTCGGATTTTGTATTGGTTCTTCTGTTTTTCTTTGGCTAAAATCTATTAATACTCAGGTCATTACTCGACGGTAAATAAAAGGGTGTGATGAACAGATAAGAATAACAGAACGGGTGAGTGGTAAGATGATATACAACTTTGATGCGCAGTATAAGGCTTTTTTGAGAGAGATAATAGGAGTGAAGATGTATGATAGGGTTGAGAGGGAATATGATACAGAAGAATGTAAGGAGAGGTATATGAAGCGCATACAGGAATCAGAGGTATCTGAGCATGCCAGATTGAGGGATGAATGCGCTGCAGTGATGGAAGCCATGTCTAAAGAGAAAGAAACTGTGATTGATGAGCTGTTCGAGGATGGTTTAAGGCAGTATTTCAAAAAGGATGGAATGCCGCCCTGGATTGTTGAAGAGATGTTCAGAAAGCCAGACTAAAAAAACTGAAGGTCATAAAGCGATGACATACAGGCGCTTGCAGAGACCATAATCTTTTATGACGGGAAGGGACGTACAGTCCCTTCTTGAATCAATTTAATATTATGAACTAGCAGCGGAATTGTTGAGTTGTGCGAGGGGTCTTATTTTATATGGTATCGAATCATTTCATCCACATCAGGGTAAGTAAAGAGCAGTTGGAGCGGATTAAGAGTGATGCTCGGAATAGAGGTTACCCGACTACGGGTTCTTACCTGCGCGACCTTGCGTTCTCAAAGAACAACATAGAATCAAAGATGATTGAGATGTCTTTTGATGTGGGTTTGATTAAGGAGTTGTTGGTGAATGGAAGAAGAAAAGGCAATTAAGCCCGAGTGGATTTCGATCCTTGAAGAGTTAGTGAAGAATTCAAGAAAGAGAAAGTCGAAAGAAGCAAATATCGGGGTAAAACAACAAAATATACCGTAGGTCATAATATTTTATCAAAAATTTCTTACGCTACTGACCTTGATTCCTGCATAAAAGAGTATTAAAGCAATGATGACGACAAGCAACATGAAAGCCATTGGGTGGTTTTCAAGCAGGCCTTTCAAGAATCCTCCAGCATGCTGCTTAAATGAGCCTTTTGGGTCAGGTATGCTGTTCTGCGCCTCAAGTGTTGCCGTTGCTAAGCCTGTTGTGTCCTGCTTTGCAATCTCTTGATTCGCATTATCTAACGCAGGCCAAAGCTCTGAAAGCAAAATCATTGTTATAAATAGCATGAATACTGCCCCAATCATTGCACCGATTTTCGCTAAAGCTTTTTTTGGCATGACTTATATTAACAAGAACTACGTAATAATACTTACGATTTCTTTTTTAAGCAATCTGCAATATTGAACAGAATAAGAAAAAAAGATTTAGGCAGAAAATCTGATTCCGAGTCCTTTTAGTTTTTCTGACAGGAATTCTTTCACAGCCTTGTCGGCGAGGAGTTGGTTCATGACCTGGTCTGATTTTTCTCTTGACCTCATCTCCTCTTCCAGCTCCATTGCGTGTTTCAGGTCGAGAATTCCGCCGCATTTGCAGCAGTGGTTGCTGTCGTATGTGTTTATCGTGTCGCATCGCGGGCATATCTTTGGTTTTAGCTTCTGTTCTTCTTTTTGTGACTCTACGTTTATGCCGTTCATTGCTAGTATTGCCTGGTCGACCTCTTTTCCGCTCATGTGAACATAGGTTGATGGCATGTCGCTTCCCTGTATCCAGCCGAAGTGTTGGTTCATCTGGAATTCTGTAAGGTAGTTTGCCATGAACGTCGCCCTTGAGTGCCTGAACAGGTGCGGGTTGCATCTTTTCTTTATGCCTGCCTTGTTGAACAACAGTCGAATCATTTTTGCCATGTTGGTGTACAGCATCATGTCTTTGTTCCTTTTCGCCCCTATGTTCACCCATAGCGGAGCTTCCGGGTTGTCCTTCTGAGGGTGGATTGATTTCCAGAGGGAGAGGTATGGCGTGCTTGATATGATTCTTATCTTCCTTGAGCCGGTCTTTCCCTGCACTGACAGAAGGATGCCGTGGTTGTCGAAGAGGACATTTTTCAGTTTTAGGTTTCCGATTTCGCTGATTCTTGCCCCTGATTCCCATAGCACGCTGATGAATGCCTTGTCTCTGGGGTGCTGTGCTGTCTCAAGAAGTTTCTTTACGTCGTTTTCTGTTATCAGGTCGCCTTCGCTTGGCAGTTTCGCTTCTGACCTGCTCATCTTTCCGGAGATCCAGCTGACTATTGGCGGATATTCTTTGCCAGGGGTTCCTGTGAGCCATTTGTAGAATCTCTTTATCATTATCTTGTATGTGTGCTTGGTCCAGGGCGAGTAGTCATGCTGCTGGATTTCGCTTACCACTCTTTTCAGGTCTGCTATCTCTGCCTTGTCCAGGTCTTTTCCAAGCCTCTTGCAGATGCATATCATTATCTGCATATACCTGATTATCCTTGGCTTGGATATGTTGTCAAGAATCAGGTCATCCCTGAACCGCAGGATGGTTTCCTTGTTGGCATCTGATATTCCTGCCCTTTTTACCCCTTCAAGGGTCATTTCGTACTTCTTTTCATACTGGTGGATGTCCATTTTCTTATCCTCCAGAATTAGGGCGCTTTTAGAATATAAAAACCTCGTATCCGTTTTGTATCACGGATACGGCGGTGGAATCTCTTGCCAAACGCCCCCGCTGGGAATCGAACCCAGGTCTCAGGTTCCGCAAACCCGAAGTCTATCCGCTAGCCTACGGGGGCTTACATATTGAAGTGTGCAGAATTTATTTAAAAACCTTCACTTTTATTTGGCTTCTTGCAGGTTGTTAAGCTATGCTAATACAGTGAATCTTCCACCCTGTTTTAACAATCTTTATCTTTCGCCACCATATATACTCATAACAGTCGACGCAGGATATTTTCTGTATACATATTTCAATAGTTCAATAGGTTTAAAATCTTGAAATCGGGTGTGCAAAGCAGATATTTTTGGTCTGAAACTCGAAATCAAAGCAGAATGGCGTTTTATCTCTTGTTTTCCCGTCTCTGTTAGTTTATAGAGGTAATATTCACTTTTATCAGTTTCAATTATTTTTTCTTCAACCATACCTTCAGAAACTAAACATGAAACTAGGTTGTTCAATTGTTTGCTATACGGTCCATAATGGTATGGTATGTATTCAAATGCTTCTACATGCTCCTCTTTGTCGAGTACATAAAATATCTTTTGTAAAAAAGTTCGACCATGGATGGAACCGAATACGTTGAACATTTCAAGAATCAACGCCCTTCTTGTTTTTTCATCCATTTTATCCACCTCTTTTTTTCAGGAACTTAAAAAAACTTTCATTTTGTATGTGTGTTGCAAAATATTTGTCATTGTTGCCGCTAATAGACATCGTCTCTCCGATAACCAAAACAAAATAGCTTTGTTTTTTCTCATGATGTAGCAGAATGTAATTTGCATCCGATTTTTTTACGTTCTTATCACCAAGTTTGTCCTTTAGTCTATCATATAACCAATTATCTTGCATGAAAAATTCATCAAAATATCCTATTCCTGTGAACCCTGCAGATAGTAAAGATTGGGTGGTGGAGCTTATTTCTAAAGCGGACTGTAATATGCGTGATTCGGAACGGCTGTCAAATTCCGATGACTTAATGTGGATTGGCTGTTCCAGCACACCAACTTCTCCATCAACTTTCGCTATATCGCTTTTTAGGTCGTTGAGTAGTTCTCGTGGATGAATAGCGCGATAAATTTTATTTTTGGAATTGCTCCCTGAGTCTTGAAAAACAACTTGCTTATTTTCCAGACTTTCTAATATAGTATATGGCCTTGAGACAGTGTCACTTAATTTTAACTCCTTTAATATTTCTTTCACATCCGATGGAGTGACCACGCCTCCCCTCTGGATGATCTTTACTAGAATCTGTGACTCGTCTTTAGTTAGGCCTTTTAGGTTTTTAAGGAAATTTTGGGTATTCTGAAATGCCATCGTTGACACCTATATTATTTTCTTTAGACTATATAATGTTAGTTATTCACAGTTGTGAATAATATTCTTCGTTTTGAATATTATTCTTTTATAAAAAGATTATTATTCTATTTTTAGTAATAATAACCGAAAGATTTAAGAATTTAGCAATTATAGAAAGTTTTAAGAATTTATAACAATATGTGTTGGGAGGTGTAAAAATGAGAAGATTTGTTAAAAGGATTATCGACGGTGATACCTTTGTCGTCGCAAGAAAGATAGGGAATACGGACAGAGTAAGACTCGCAGGAGTAAATGCTCCTGAACGGGGTACTGCTGCAGGAACTAACGCAACGAATCGATTGAGAGGTCTTATCGGAGGGCAGACAGTCACGGTAATCCCTAGAGGGATGAGTTATGGACGTGTTGTTGCCGATGTGAGACAAAATCGACGCAGCGTGAATAAAAGAATAAGGTGATAGATGTGAATATGACAAAAGGAGAAGTGCTACAAGTTCTAAAAAGAGAAAATCCACCTATCAACGCAAAAGAGAAGTATAGTCAACTTTTTGTGGTGGTGGAGTTGAAACGTATCAGTAGAAGTCTAGGCATGATACAGGGAGAGTATCACCAAGATGGAAAGCTCGAGTACAGAGGATCGCTTATGGTTCCCATTAATGACCTGGGCCAACCTTCTTGCTGGACAAAGCTAGAGGAGAACCAGAGCATATCGTACGGACTATCGCTTGATAGCAGAGAACAGAAGGTCCATGAGAAGATTCTCGGCTTTTTCAAGAACAGTTTTGATAATGCACAAATCCAGGACTTCATACCTGGCCTGTGCCGCAAAGCGGAATAATAAACTAAGGTGTTGAACAGATGACTAAGAACGAAGGTAATGGATTAATCGTCTTTTTGATAATATTTGCGATAGCCGTTGGAGTGCTAGTGCTTTATTTCTTGTCACAGCTGGCACTTTTCGTAGGGATTGCAGGCTTACTGGGCTGTATCGTGTTGCTCATCTGGGCCTTGAACGAAGGTAACAGCCAGATTACGGCAATCGCCTGTATCGGTCTGCTAGTCTCAGGTTTGTTTACTGCGATGGGTTATGCAGGAGTGAGATTCTTTGAGAATACGGATTCAGGAAAAACTCTTGTTGACAGCAGTGCAACGATAGTAGATGCTGGCGCGGATACATACAGAGCAGTAGCGGACATCAAGACATCAGAAGCAGACATACACAAAGGGGTCGCACAAGCAATAAGCCCTCCACAAGAGTCACTTAATCCTTAACGTGGTAAACCTATATCCCCTAGAGCTCCTGAGACTGACTTTTCTAATCCGCTGGCTTCTTCGGGGACTAGGAAGACTGCGAGGCTCGAGGTGCCGTAGTAAGAACATGCTTTCTTGAAGAGGGCATCGTCGTCCTTGCCCTGGCCGCAGAGGACGCCTTTGTGATAGGCGACAGCTGTGCCTTTGTAATCGTCAAGGATTCCGCTCGTCACGTCACTCCTGAAGCAGCGGACGTTGTCTGATCCTGATTCTCCCCTCGACTTCTGATTTGACAACTCTCCGTGGTCCAGCAGATAATCATGTCTACATGTCATTTGAACATCATCCCCAACACAGATCAATAGCAGTATAAACTATAAAAATATTGCTCTTCAGGGTTTAAATATTTTATAAAGCTGCAAGAGAGAACCCAGATGGTGGAAGAAGACTTCAAAAGATATTAACACAACAGTTCCACACAGTAAAACCCGCGTAAACAACAGGATGTTTCCGGAATCTTTCCGTTTTTCTCGTCGGAATATTTATTAACGCCAAAATACGCTATCGCTACATGCCAAAAAGACCAAAAGGTTTAAATATGTCTATAACATATGTTAATAACATACTTCAAAATCTGTTCAAGACAGACTATGCCGGGCTTAGGATAGTCGTTTCCTATTCTGCCATGCAGGAGCTTTTCAATGAAGGCAAGTCTATCGATGATGTCGTGGAAATACTTGAAGAAGGGCAGGACGCACCAAGAAAGCGATCAAGCGATACGATCGAGAGATGGCTCAATAAAGGCAGCAAGACGTTCAATGCAGTGATAGTGAAGGACTACAACTGCGAGCTGCACGAGGACTGCTGGGTCCTCATACATTTCGGGAGGTTCACGAGGAAATGAAATGCAATAAATGCGGTAAAACGATGAGACCTGAGAAGGGGATGAAGTTCAACCAGTACAGGATAGACGGGTGGAGATGCGGATGCGGCGAATCCTATTTCGACCCGGTGCAGGCAGAGCACATACTTCTCTTAAACAAGATCAGGAACCAGAAATTCAAGCTGAAGCTCAACCTCGTCAGGAGCAACCTCATCCTGAGGATACCAAAAGAAGTCGGAGAGGCGCTTAATCTGCGCAATGGGGCTGAAGTCGAATTCTCACTGGATGACCAGGATAGGCTCGTCATAAAAGCGTGATTTCTTTTGCAAATAGATGCTTTTATACTTTTTAAGACGCGCATAATATTGCAAAATACAATATTCTTTCTACTACACAAATCATTAAATAGTTTATTCAAACCCGAAAGAGATGGGTGGTAGAGAATGAGGCAGATAAAATTCAATGAGGATATAGGACAGCTTGTCGATGAAGAGAACAGGGTATACAACGGAAGAAGGTTCGCTACAGTCTCAGTCGACAGCGGGCCAGTGGGACAGCACAATCCTGAAGTCGCCAGGAGGAGCGCAGCATATAACCTTATCGGGCTCTCTGAGAATAGAGGAGCAGATGCGTATGAGATAATAACTTCAACAGTACGCGACAGCCATCAGGAATATGATCCGGCACCATATACTGCGAATGTCATCGCACTCTTGTATAAGCAAAAATAATAATCTTTTAATCTTGATTTCTTGAAATAGGATGTGAACATCAACGGAAGTCTGCGAGCCTTATGGCTTCCTGACACGTCTTCTCGAGGGTAGAACATATAGGGACTCTTGGGCAATCCTGGGACAGTCTCCTCCTGATGTATCTAGAACCTGTGAAGCCGTCTTCGATCCCGACTACGATGTTCGCACCATCCCTCTCATGCCTCATCTTCCACTCAGCAAGCTCGAACCTTGAAGTCTGGGCATATGCCCTTTCACATCTATGCTCGAATTCCTTTGCGAGCCAGAACATCACTACACCATATTCTCCTGCTTCCCTCAGATGGTGGGTCTCCCAATCTACCTGCTCATTATACATGTCAACAGTAAAATCTCCCAATGTCTTCATCTGTCTCCTAGGACTTGCGATATAAAGCTCCGGAGCAGAAGACCGTATGATATCGATAGCCTTATCCTGCCATCCGTAAGCCCCTTGTATGGGTCCTGCCAAAAATATCAATGGACCTTCTATCTTTTCAAGATAAGTCGGCGGCAAAATCAGTTTTCCAGTCATTCCAATCAACCCTAACTAATGCAAGAACTCTTTTTTCCTGAAAAATATCAGCACGTACCGATTTATAAACATTTGCACTAATACGGCTCTGTCCCGAGTCTTGCTCCGCGAGGCCTGCACAGCGCTCGCTCTGAACATTAAAACTTAATATTTCCTCGAGTCATCTTTAAGAGATACACTAATCTGCCAGCTCACAGGCTGGTGCAGGCCAGTCTCGGGACAGAGCCCACTAATACCTTGTTTTAGCTGATTTTATCACCATTACAGAATAGTAATATTACTAAAGATTTATAAACAATTTAGCACTAACTATGTATAGGGGGAAGCATGAGTCTATTAAGCCGTCTTACCAATAAGGAGAACAGGAAGAGCCAGGTAGTCTTTGTCAGCAACAGGACAGAGTATGACACAAGGGTGAAAGAACTCCTGGGCCACAATAAATTCTACAACGGGCTCCTGACAAAGAACTCAATATACCAAGGGGAGCAAGTACCTGAGAACAGGGACCTTAGGATACTTCGGGAAGAGTCTGCAAAAGTGTCGTTCAATGTCATGTGCAAGCATACGGAATCAGAACTCAAGATAGCTCTCGACTACCCCCAGCTCATCGAGATGTTCCACAAGATGCCTTTACCTAAGTACAACACACCCATCAACATGATACTTCTATACAGGCTATTCGGGCATTGCCCAAAAGAGCATTATGACATACTGAAAGCAAGAGAGAAGGGTCTCGACCTGACAGACCTCATAGAGACAGACGCGAATGAGCTTATCCAGAAAGACCTCTTCAATAACATGGTGTATGACCCTATTGCAGAACGTGAAAGCCTTCAGCTACCAGTTATAGTCGTATTCTATGACACAGAAAAGACCGCGCTCACACACCTCTACATCAAGAGGAACGTCATAAAACCAACAGAGTATGCAAAGCTCGAACAGCAGATAATAAAAAGGGTAGCAAAGGAAAAACAGGTCATCGAAAGCATAAAAGAAGCAAATATCCCTGGAGTCGTGTTCTCACCAGACAAAGACCTCCTCAGGCTGCCATACATCGTCGGCGGCATACTGAAGAGCCTCGATACCCAATTCGAATGGCTGAACAGCAGAGGAATCGAACTTCCAAGAGGGAGACTCAATGAAGACATCAGACTATAAACGACAGGTGATAATGGTGAGCGATTTCACCTATCGGGACTATGTCCTCAAATCATCCCTAGGACATGATGACGTCTATGGCGGACTCCTCGGAGAATTCCAGGAGAGTTCACCGAAGGCAACATTCAGCTCGCTTGAAGAGCATGAGAAGATGCTGCAGCAGATACCGAATGATGCCCGCGCGATACTCGACTATGAAAGGGAATGCGGCGTCGAATTCAAGATAACGCTGAACTACACCCAGGCATTCAATATCGCACATAACATGATAAAACAGAGGATACCGATAGAAGCGTTCCTGTTCTACAGGATAATCGAACCCAAACACAACCTATACGAAGTCCTTATCGACCAACAGGCAGGCTTCAGGCTGTATAACACGTGCATAACATCAGGCACGAGACCAGGTCCGATATTCGTGATATGCTCGCCAAGGACCGACGGCAAAGAAGAGACGCCAAAAGAAGAGCCAGAACCGCTTATACCTTTCGATGTGACGTACATAAAAGAGGTGGATAACAGAAGGAAAAGCAAGATAGCTAACGAACTCGCAGTCATCGAGAAGCTCAGCAATGTGAGGACAAACGGCATCGTCTACCTTGAAGACAGGAGAATGGATATGGCATTAAAACTCCTCAGGAACATACACATAGACCCTTACGCATACGGCATGCACCTCAATACGCTCATCAGGTCAGAAGATGATTTCCTGATCCGTCAAGAACCTGCAAAAGAACAGGAGAAGACAGACGCGAAAGACAAAAACATAGACAGCATCGTAGACGCTATCGAAGAGACATTAGGTGTACCGAAAACCAAAGCTCTCGACCCCGAAGAAAGAGAAAGGAGAAGGCAGGAGATCCTCGCAAGCAAGGTATTCAAGCAGCTTGCGATGATAGGGAGACAACAGAAGAAGTGAAATTTTTATAGTACGACTGTTTTCTAATCACCAATATGAAAATAATGATAGCCATATGCTTCATGTTGATATCGATCATGATATACGGCTGCAGCGAAAGCAGTAGCTACTCGTGCAATTATGAGTCAAGGCACACAGGCTGCGGCGGAAAGACATGGACTTCATGGGAGAAAGGATGCTATGCGTTCAACATCGATGACTACAAAGAAGGATGGACTCCTGAGAAGGTGTGCGGGAAATTCTCAGGCAGCGACACCGAATGCGGCGGTGGTTGCTGCATCTACACAGAATACAGGGACAATGAAATATCGAGGGGAGGATGCTGATCAACAAGAGATATGGCTGGCAGAAATTAATGTTCATCCTTCAGAGATGTAGAAATGTTTATAAATGACAGAATATTAATTATAAATTGACGAGTAAGTCCTACTGAAAGGGTGACGGCTCAGGATTGAGCTCAGGACAAGTAAGTAGGGTTCGTTACTTTTTCTTGAACAGATCGTTCTTCTCAATCACCGTCTTAGCAGAAATAATATCAGTATAACGACTAAAATCATCCTTCAACTTTGCAGAGTTATATTTATATCCGAAAGCGCCGCAGATAAAATCGGCAACTTGAATCCTGCTGTTGTTATGCGAGGATTCGTGAATAATCTCTATATTGGGAATATCTTTGAAAATAGAGAAGAATTCTGTTTTAACATAATTCTCAAAATTCTCAACTTGGTTCTTTGACATGCATTTGTCAAGATAGATAGTCAGCGAACTATCCCTTCCGAGCTTAACCAATGGCTTCTCCAACAATACCTTCAGAATATAGTTATATAATACAGGAAGATTGTTCCTTAACTTCTCCTGGGTAAATTCTTTCTTTATGATTATCGAATAGATCTCAATATCTAATTTTGAAGCACTGGAAAGGAATTGCTCCCGGATAAGCGGAGATGAATTAGAGAATTTAAGCTCAGGACACTTATGGTCCTTTTTGCATAACTTCCTTTGCCTTATCTTTCTGGGGATCCTCCCTAAATTCTTATTGTTCTCTTCGTCATTAACCTTGATGCAGGCCATAACAAAGTAATCGCTTCCTCCTTTACTGAATCCTAAATCTCCGCTTTCATCAATATACAGGTAGACCATCCGTCAATAGATTTTCAACATTTTAATAAATGCTTTGGTCATTTTCTTAGAAGATATCCGATAAGCTGTCTCCTGAAACTTAATAGCAGGACCATGCAGAGCATCATCCCACACACAGAATAAGAGGACCAGTAGCTCGCATATCCGCCTCCGCCATAAAGCATGAATATGAACTCGTCGGCAAGATGCCTGTGCCGATGCCTAATAATACCTGCCTTGTGACCTTTTGTCTAAGCGATAAGAAAAGCCCGACAAGCAGGAAGGGATAACCGAACCAGAAATGGTGGATGAGATAGCCTCCCACGACAAGGTGCCTTTCCGGCATGAAATATCTTGAGAGGAATATGGAAGAACGTATCAGTATCACTGCAAGCAGAGCTGAGATGAAAAATGGCTCATCCTTCAAAAAAGACTGCCTGATTCTGTTCATGCACAGCGTATCGAAAAGATTTATAATAAACCTTTCGTTATGATGACATAAAAGAGGTGGATGATGGTCGATCTGTTAGGCTTTGAAATTTCTGATGCAATAATACAATTGATAGAAGCGATGCTAATAGCATTCCTTGTAACATTCATGATACTCTACATCTATGTCGGAGCTGCTGTGATGGCGATAGCAAAGAGGACACAGACTCCACAGGCATGGCTGGCGTTCATCCCGATAGCGAATGTATATCTCATGGCGAAGACCGCTGACCTCTCAGGATGGTACACGACATCACTGGCACTTGCAGCAATACCCTTCATCGGCCCATACATAACCACAGCTACGCTCGTATTCATCTGGTGGAGGATAGCTGAAAGGCTTGGAAGGCCAGGGTACTGGTCAGTACTCATGCTGATACCGATGGTAAACATGGTGCTTCTTGGGATAATGGCGTGGGGAAAAGAACTTCCTGCTACGCCTGAGACTATGCCGGAGATAAAGTAAGTTGCGTTTTGATAAATTTTCCAGGACGAATTCTTATAATGAGATCTTTTCCAGAAATAGTGCTGAAATCTGGAGGGAAAAGAATATGGCCGGAGAAGTCACTGATGAGCTGAATGAGATATACCGCAACGCAAAGGATGACGGGATATGGCTGCGGGAGTTTGCGCCGGGTCCGGGAGGGAAGTACCTTGCGGCAGCAGGCAGCATCAAAGAAGTCGAAGGGATAGAGAAGAAGCTCGGCAAGGAGATCGACATAGAGAAGCTAAGCCTGGGAGACATAGTCAACATCTCAATGCCAGGGACTGGCGAAACAAGAGAAGAAGCATGCAGTAACGCTGTCGTAGAATACAAGAGACACCTGAAGAAAGATGAAAATCCCTACGATAAGCTTGAGAGATACTTCTCAAAATATGCCAAAGATAGCCACGACCTGAATAGCAAAGAGTATTTCTCGGCAGCGGTCAAGGTCGCGATGGAAGAATATGATCTAAGCAAGTCAGACATCGCACGCGAGTTCCAGGTCGCAGACAGCACTGTCAGACGATGGGCGAATGGAGTCTCTGTGCCTCATCCACGATTGCGCGAGAAGATACTGGAATGGATCGTCAAGAAGATATGAACATCTCAAACACGTGAAACCAGACCATTCAACAAATTTATATATCTGCTAATTTTAATGAAAAAGATGGCCGAAGAGTATGAGATGGAAGAATTCGCAGACATGGCGATAGCAGGATTAAGGGAATTCATAGATACAGAATCACAATTGGTCCAGGAAGAGCACGAGCTCAATTCTAAATTGTCATCATGGGACTATATCA
>Ga0105099_10001580_pt1 | contig 14107 bp, 12 predicted proteins | sample PPLLak3cmMay2015_2_FD_79138 | JGI IMG/M metagenome (GOLD analysis project Ga0105099, IMG submission 79138) | Freshwater sediment microbial communities from Prairie Pothole Lake near Jamestown, North Dakota, USA - PPLs Lake P8 Core (1) Depth... | ecosystem: Environmental > Aquatic > Freshwater >...
AGTCGGGTGGATAGCCATACCGCCAAATTGCCAAGAGATCAGGGAAAACAGTTTCCTGGTTTTTTTTGTTGTCACAGGACATAATATGTTTATACTAAAAAGCCTTACGTAAAAGGAGGGTAGTATGTCCCTTGCAAAGACATGGTATAGCCCGGAAGATGCCGAATCAAAATTCGGCGTTTCGAAGAATCTTATTCTAAAATGGGTTGAAGAAGGGCTTGTTCGGTGTGAACAGGACTGCGGCAAGGTTGTTTCGGTTAATGGGGACGACCTTGCGCTCAAGCTGGAGGAGTACGTCAAGAAGTGCTGATGGGTTTCTCTCCCACGTAACATGTTACGATACCGAATGTGTAGTCAGTGTGTTCGACGTTTTCAAAGCCCGCATCGATCATCATCTTTTTGAAAGCTTTCTGGTCTGGAAACTCAAGAACTGAGTCTGGCAGGTAGCGATACGCACCTGAATCTGAGAATATACCCGCTATTGCTGGAAGAATACGCCGGAAGTAGCAATGGTACAGGGCCTTGAATACTCGAGATTTGGGGTTGGAGAACTCCAGAATGATTATTCTGCCTCCAGGCAGAAGTGTTCTCAGTATTTCCCGTAAGCCGAGACTTCGGTCCACAACATTCCTGATGCCGAAGGCGATAGTGGCAGAGTCAAATGTGTCATCGCGAAAGGGAAGAGCTTCGCAGGAAGCAACCCCGAGCCCGAGCCGATTGCTGAAAGCTGATGAGTTGAGTTTGTTTTGACCGATTTCTACCATTGCAGGGCAAAAATCAACCCCAATTATTTTGATGGAACCAGCTGTTGCTCTTGCCGCTTCCAATGCCATGTCACCGGTTCCTGTGGCGATGTCGAGTACCCGACCTTCTTGGTGGCTTTTGATCTTCCTGGCTGCATACTTCCGCCAGCGTCTGTCTATTCCAAGGCTGAGAAGCTTGTTTAGGAAATCATAACGGGGAGCGATCCTTCCGAACATTTCCCGGACCTGATCGCTTTTTGAAGGTTTCACCATCATACTGAATTTCCTCTCGAAAATTGTTAAAGGATACGCGTTTTTCAAAAGCCTGCAAAGAAAATTGATGACATAGTAGCATACGGAAAAAGAAAAAGTATTCCGTTTGTTATCTGATAATAGTGCTACTTTCGCAAATTCTCTGAGCTGTCATCTCGACTGACAGGGAGAGATCTTGTAACCAATTGTAAAAGCAAGATTCCTCCTTCTGGTCGGAATAACAAAATGTAGCGTATTCACACTTTTTGCGAGTGTATCAATAGTGGTTTTTTGTTGGGTACCGTTACTTCAAATTGTTGATTGAAGATCATTACAGATGGTCCATTTCGGATAACAATTCACGTGAAGTTTTATGGTCTGAATTTTACCTGAGTCGAGGTTCTTCCGTGTTTTCACTGCTTCGATGGCAAGATATTGTCGATATCATCATCATGAGCTTTCTTGTATATCAGCTGTACAGCTGGTTTAAGCACACAAAAGCTTTTCAGGTTGTTATTGGATTGAGCTCACTCGGTGTTGTGTATCTGGTAACCAAGAACCTTGGTTTTTTTATGACCAGTTGGATACTCCAAGAGCTTGGTACGGCAATTTTCGTGCTGATCATCGTTATCTTCCAGACGGAAATACGTCAAGCCCTCTACCGGATCAGTCCCTTTCGCCGTTTTTTCGGTCGTCATGACTCAGTGCCCACCTTCGACTTAGCAGAACTTTGCGTAGACATTTTTACTCTTGCCGCCGCAAAAACTGGAGCTATTCTTGTTTTTCAGAGAACCGAGCCTTTGGATGAATACATTACTAATGGAGTTCCCTTAGATAGTTCCCTAAACGGCCATCTTATCGGGTGTATATTTTTTGAAGGCTCCCCGTTGCATGATGGGGCGCTGATCATCCGGAATGGTAGGGTTACCGCCGCATCATGTCATCTTCCACTTTCAACGAACAGTGCAATTCCTCAGTATTTTGGGACGAGGCACCGGGCGGGTCTGGGATTGGCCGAACGTTCCGATGCTGCGGTGGTGATTGTTTCTGAAGAACGTGGAGAAGTTTCCCTGGCACTTTCTGAAAACCTTGAGAAAATCGATACTGCAGAGGAGCTTTCCGCTCGTCTTGAAACCCTGCTTCGTCTCCCAACTCGTGAAGAAGTGCACATAACCATGGTGAAAAGGATTTTCGGTAACCTCTGGCCAAAGCTTGCAACCGTAGTTCTGGTATTCATTTGCTGGTTGATTGTAACGGCTCGTCAGGGAGAGATCGTCACTATGAACGCACCGATTCAGTTTCGTAACGCACCGGATACTCTCCTTCTGAGGAGTACTTCTGCTGAATCGGTGGAATTGCAACTCAAAACATTTTCCAGCCTTATCCAGCTTCCGAAAGAGGGAGAACTGGCTGCTGAAATTGACCTTTCGAAGGTTCGCGTGGGAGCGAATAAGATTCTGTTCAGAAAAGAGGATTTTACCCTGCCTACAGGGGTGGTAATAAACCGAATTAACCCTGCTTCGCTGCGCGTAATTATGGAGAAAAAAGTTCGAAAAGTTGTACGCGTGAAACCGCGTCTTACCGGCAGATTGCCGGCCGGGCGGCACCTCCATGCGGTCACTGCCGTCCCCTCAGAGGTCATGTTGGAAGGTCCAGCTTCGGTCATGGCACGGCTTGAGTCAGTCCGGACAGAGGAAATCCGGCTTCAGGACGTTGATAGCAGCTCGACAGTATCTAGAAAACTGGAAGTCCCTGCGCATCTCAGGGCCATATCCACAGACGCGGTTGTTGTCCGGGTGAGTATTGCGAAGTAGCTATGTTTTTGAGAAATTGTCCTGAAGTTGCCTGACCTGAAGTGTAATGTTTTCGGCTAGTTCAAGACTTTTTCTGACCGTTTGTTTACAGGGATGTGTCATTTGAGGTTGACATGTGTCCGGATTATGGGATATAAAGCCAGAAATTTAAAATTATGTTTTGTGTTTTAAAATTAGGAAAGGAGGTCGCATGAAAAGTGGTACTCTTTTGATCGGAATGGCCATGCTTCTGATTACCTTCCCCTCACTTGCTGTCGCCGCAAAAACTCACATCGTCAAGAAAAACGACTCGTTATATTCCCTCTCCAAAAGATACCATGTGTCGGTTCAGGCCTTTAAAACAGCCAACAACCTCATAAACAGCCAGCTGAAGCTTGGAGAAAAGCTGGTTGTTCCACTTCGTTCATCCTCTGCTTCTCAAAGACGCAGTGTCTCAGGAAAAAATAAGCTCTCCGTCTATAAAGTCCGTAAAGGTGACTCTCTCTACAGCATTGCCAGAAAAACCGGGCTTTCCGTAGCTGAATTGAAGCGGATTAACGGTGTTTCCGGTAAGAACCTTAAACCGGGCAGGATACTAGCTCTCCGGGAGAGCAATCCTGTTCAGGAGGCAGCAACGAAGCCGGTCAGAAGTTTTACGGTCAGAAATACCGAACTGTTTTCAAGTGAAGAATATGAAATGACCCTCGCCGAGTTGACCGACACTGATCAGGAAAAGACAGTTGAACTCGGGAAGGATCTTGAACTGACAACCGATGTGTCAAAGCGCCTCAAGAAAAGCGCCTTTAGTTTTCTCGGAACCCGCTATCGTTTCGGCGGCAGCAGTCGCAGTGGTCTTGACTGCTCGAGCTTTGTTCAGCATGTTTTCAGGGATCTCGATATACAGCTTCCGCGAACGGCACGTGAACAGTTTCACACCGGTGAGCCGGTTACATCGTACGTTCTGCAGAAAGGTGATCTCGTTTTCTTTCGAACCTATGCTTCATTTCCATCCCATGTGGGAATCTACCTTGGAGATAACAAGATGATTCATGCTTCCTCCCGCGATCATAAGGTAGTGATTTCTTCCATGAATACTCCGTATTTTCGCTCAAGATTTATCGGCGCAAAGAGATACCCTACGCTGAATCCGGATACGGTGAGTCTGGATGACCTTTTTGCCGGGACCGAGATAGTCGAAGAGAATGATGAGGATGTACTGGCAAATGATACGCTAGGTGTGCAGTTGCGTAACTGACAAAGCAGCTGAAAGTCAACTGAAACAACGAGGCCGGTGTCGCTATACGACAGCCGGCTTTGTTGTTTCGGGGTGGAGCAGCTCGTTGATTGGGTATTTTATGCTCCTGTTATTGCAATAGATTTCTTCAATGATTGGAGAAAGGGCAATAAAGGCTTCAAGTACTTTCGGGTCAAAATGTTCAGGTTTTGTTCTGCCATCTCCTTCAGTAATTATCTTGAAGACCAACTCATGGTCCGCTGAATCCTTGTAGGGTCGCTTGCTTCTCAATGCGTCATACTGGTCAACCAGCATGACGATTCTTCCTTCCATGGGAATGTCTTCCCCTTTCAAACCTCGTGGGTATCCACTGCCATCCCATCTTTCATGATGGTTCAGCGCGATAGAAGCGGCCATATGCAGCACGGGATAGGTTGATCCCGAGAGCATTTTCTCTCCGATCCTTGTATGGGCCTTCATGATTTCGAATTCTTCCTTGGTAAGGCTCCCGGGCTTCAGGAGAATATTGTCAGGAATTCCGATCTTTCCAATGTCATGCATCGGGCTGGCGAAGGTCAGGTTTTCGACGAAATCTTCCGGCAAGCCCAGGTGTTCGGCTATTTTGCCAGCATAGATGCCTATTCTGGCAATGTGTGACCCGGTATCGGTGTCTCTGAATTCGGCAACAGCCGTCAGTCTTTCGATAACTTCTACACTGATATCCTTTACCATCATTAGTGCATCTGCCAGTTCCCTTGTCTTCTTTTCCACCATATCTTTGAGCATGAATTTATAGTTTTTTTCCATCTGGAGGAGGCGATTGTACTTCACGCCCTTTTCGATGGAATGGAGAAGGTAGGTTGGCTTGTACGGTTTGATAATGAAGTCGAAGGCGCCTTTTTTTATTGCCTCAACGGCAATGTCGAGTTCCGCATAGGCTGTCATAAGAATGACGGGAATATCCGGATTCAGATTATGAACAATTTCCAGGAGTTCAATGCCCGACATGACAGGCATCTTGATGTCCGTCAAGATGGCATCGAATTCGTTGCTCTGAATTTTCTGGAGGGCCTCTTCACCGTTATGGCAGGGAAGTACCGAATAGCCGAACTGGGTGAGCAAGGCAACAACTGATTCCAGGACGTACATATCATCGTCAACAACAAGTACCGTCGTTGCATTCGAATCGTTCATTATGAATGACCTTTCTGATGCATTTGTGGCTTAATTCCCGTGGTAGGGATTTGCTGCGATATATTTGTCGGCGTTGCCGGGGAACTCAGATTCAGTTCCTGCTATTTTCTACGGCGAAGCCCGAAATTCTTGCGGTAGCCGCACTCGTCGTGAAGCCAGGAAAGTTCCCTTACGAGTGTTTCCGTGAGTTGTATGCACTCGGGATAGATCTCAAAACGACGCGAATAAATTTTGCACTCTCTGGTTACGATATCAAGATATCTGCAAGGGGTTGAAGTGAAGAAGATAGTACCGTCATCATCTTCAATTTTCTCAAAACAGCAGAGACCGCATTTTTCACAGAGTTGGTCCCAGGCATCATCTTCGGTTGTTGATTTTTTCATTGACAGAGAATACCTAAACTATTCTCAGTCTGTCAATGAATTTAGGTTACCTCGTCCAAGGAATCTATTGGCAGGAAAGAGTTACAATTGGGTAAATTTTTAGGGAAATCCTTTTTAGGTCCTCTGCTTGATTGAAATATCGTTCTGCTACGAGTACTATTCTCTTTAGGTGTTTACTTGAAATTAAAGTTATTATTTTGTCGGTCTCGAAAAGGGTCGTAATAACAGAATGTGCAAATCTGGAGTGTGATGTGGATCCATTGATAAAAAAACTAACCCGTTTACGGGGTGTTGGCGTTGTACTTGCGACCAGATTCAGGGATGCCGGCCTGGATAGTTTTGAGAAAATAGTCGAAGCGGGTGCGGATGGATTACAGAAAATTCGAGGGATCAATCCTCGGGCTATTCTTGCGATCCTTGCCCAAGCTTCTGAGATGGTTGCTGAACGAACCGAAAATGCAGTGGAGCAGTCACTGAACAAGGCCTCTGTTCTTCGTGTCCGGATCCAGGATGTTGCCGAGGATGTTCGAAGTCGCTTCGGTCCGGAAATGAAAGGTAAGATCGGTAAAAAGGTCGAAAAGGAGCTGCTCAAAATAGTCGATCATCTGGACCAGGCCTCACGTGCAATTCAGAAAAAAAAGGTGGTTAGGGGTCTTGTCAAGGCGGAGAAAAGGCTCGTTATTTCTGAGAAAGCAGGATTGAAGAAGGTCCGAAGATGTCTGAAAAAGACCCGCAAGGCATTAACTCGGATCTCAATTCATCGCTAGTTTGTTTCCATCAGGAAAGTCTCAACAGGGGCTGGACTGGAACTTCCCCGAAGCCTCTCGTAATCGGTCGCCACCCGAGACACTGATTGGGCAACTTGCCGGATTCAGTCGCTTTCCTTGCTGTCGCTGTTGTGCCCTGAAGCCGTACGAGAGACTCCGAGAAAGCCCCAGCCCAACTGGGGATAGCACTATTAATGGAGTTTCCTGATGGAAACTGAGTTTGTTGTGAGGGCTCATCGTGGTGCTCAATAAAAAAACTCCTCTCTGGATAGCATCGAAAGGGCTGCTTGCCGAGCGAGGCAGTGATTTTTTTCGCTGCCTTGAAACGGTTACCTCAAGCTACGACCCGGAAGATATACATGATCTGCGGGTAGCTTCACGGCGCCTTCGGGAGGCTCTTTCCCTGTTTCGCAAGTCCTATCCCACCGATAAAATTTCGCGATTGAGGGCAACAGTCCGAAAGATAACGAATTTTCTTGGCGAGTTGCGAAATATTGATGAGTGTCTGGCCTTCCTGCGAGAAGAGACTCTTGAACTGGGGCCGGCGTATGCTGTTGAACTTGCCGGCTGTATTGACCGGTATCTCGCGAACCGTTTAAAAGCGCGGAAACAACTGAAGCGTGATCTGCGAAAAATCAAACCGGCAACTTTCAGGAAACATTTTGTCAGAACCATCCACGCTCCCTACCTATTCGATCCGCCAACAGGCGGAGATGATCCTTTCAGATCCATTGATGATTTCGCACGCGAAAGCATCGACCAACGTTTGGCAACAGTAGTAAACCTGGTGCCAGAGGCTCGCATTCCAGAGCAGGCTGCCTGTCAGCATCGATTGCGCATTGCCGTTAAGCATTTTCGTTATCGGATTGAGGTATTGTCACCGTTTTTGGCTGACGGCTATCGCAAAGATCACGCCCACGTGAAGGACTACCAGGATATACTTGGCCGTATCCATGACCTGGATGTGTTTGTGGAATTGATACGGGAAATGGGTCTTTCGGAAGGGACTGAGGCCGCTATTGCCGGCCTTTTACGTACAAAGAGAGAAGCATCCTTCACTGCCTTTTGTACAAAACTCGATACCTTTTCTTTTGAGGGAATCGGTGCCCGGATCAGGAGTTTGCTGTGACACGAAGAGGGCGGCGACTAGCCGCGATTGATATTGGTTCCAACTCTATCCGTTGTATTGTGGTGGAGGTTGTAAACAACAGCAGCTTTCGGATTCTTGACGACGAAAAAGCGGCTGTTCGACTCGGCGAGGCCCTTGGCGACGGGAGTGGCATCTCTCCTGCAGCTTGGCAAAGGGCCATGGAAAGCCTTGTTCGCATGAAAAAAATCGTGGACGGGTACGGTGTCGAGTATGTGGAGGCGGTTGCCACGAGTGCCGTCCGCAAAGCGTCAAATGGTCTTGAATTCATTCGCACTGTCTACGAACGCACAGGTATCAGTGTCATTGTAATACCGGGCGAGGAGGAGGCGCGTCTGGTTTCTCTCAGCGTGCTGCACAATTTTGATATGGAGGGAATCCGCTACGGGATGATTGATATCGGTGGCGGAAGTCTCGAGATTGTCACTGCCCTTGGGAACCGAATCGAAGAATATTACTCTCTTGAATTGGGAGCTGTAACCCTCACCGAAAAATTCCTTCGCCGTGATCCGGTCGCCGGTGAGGATCTGCAGAAATTGCTCAAGCATGTTCGGATGTCCCTGAAGGAGACATTTGCAGGGGAAGATGCCAAAGCCCGTTTTCTGGTCGCTTCTGGCGGCACAATTACAACGGTTGCCGCTATGGTCATGGCTACCAGAGGGGAGGCTTACGACTCTGTCCACGGCTATGAGGTGCTCCGTTCTGACATCGTCCATCTCCTAGCTATGCTGGTGAGAAAGGACGTGACGGCGCGCAAGGGTATTCCCGGTCTTAACCCGGACAGGGCAGATATCATCGTGGCTGGTGTTGCAGTTGTTGACGAGCTGATGAAATTCTTTGATGCCAACATACTTCGGGTTAACGAGCGAGGCATCAGGGAAGGTCTGATTCTGGACAGTCTCCGCAAACACTCTCTAATAGGAGACGGTGTGCGTCAACGCAGTTGGCGCGCCGCGGCTCTGGATTTCGGACGCTCCTGCCTTGTGGATGAAGAGCATGCCCGCCAGGTTGCCCGTCTCTCCCTGGATATCTTCGATGCTCTGGCTGCGCCCTTTACTCTGCGGGATCGTGAACGACGACTCCTTGAGGCAGCTGCTCTGCTGCATGACTCAGGCTACTTCATCAACTATTCCAGTCACCACAAACATTCCTACCACCTGATTCGCCATGCGGACCTCTTCGGCTTTACTCCTCGAGAGCGGGAAATCATCGCCAATATTGCCCGCTATCATCGCAAATCATTGCCAAAAAAGAAGCACGAAGGTTATGGACGGCTGACTGAACCTGATCGTGTTCTGGTAAGCAGGTTAGGGGGAATTCTTCGTCTTGCCGATGGCCTCGATCGTAGAAGGAATTGTCTGGTCAGGCAGCTACGCTGTGAATTGACCGAAGCAAACTTCCGGGTTTCGTTGTCAGGTGAGCAGGATCTTTCGGTGGAGATTTTCTCCGGGAAGGCAAAGGGGAGCCTCTTCGAAAGTGCCTTTCATCGCAAGCTCGTTCTGGCCCCTGCCTAAGTATCCGTCCATTTAAGCTGTCGTCCATTCAAAAGTTTTACCTTCCCGGTCGCGAAAGAAGTGCTTTCCTGAAAACCCCTCCCGCAGAACTCATTTGCTGATCTATTTCGTTTTGGACGGTGTTCCGCTCTTCCCTGAAAAATTATCTGCAGTTGTAACGTACATTTTGTCGTCGTGTAACATTACTGCCATGTTTCTCCTGTATCTTCCGAGCAGTGCAGGCGGAAAGTTGTGTTTGTCGATGCAACGCTCACCTTGGGTTGCCGATTCACAATGTTCTTATTACGAGAGAAAAAGGAGGATAATGTGAAAGGGAAGATTATTGCAGTTGGTCTATTGACGGCTCTGGCGGTGGCAGGGAATGCTGATGCCAAGAGTCTCGAGGACGTCTTGAAAGAGAAAGGTGTTATCAGCGAGGCGGACTACAAAGAAGTCGCTAAGAGCAGCCCAATCAGTTACAAGTTGGGTAAGGGTTTTACCTTTGCTTCACCTGACGAGAAGTTCTCGCTGACCGTTGGCGGGCGCATGCAGTTTCGTTATACATTTACCGATTTTGATGCCCTCAACACCAAGTCAACGGATTCAAGCACATTTGACGCAAAACGTCTCAGACTTATTTTTCAGGGTCATGCCTATACTAAGGACCTGACCTACAAATTGGAGATCGATCCCCGGGTTCTCGCCACATCAAGCTCAGCCGGCGGTCTTACTGACGCGTATATGAATTACAAGTTTATCAATGAAGCGCAGGTCCTGGTTGGTCAGACTAAGACCAGGTTCTCCCGATCCACACTTCAGTCGGATGGTGCGCTAATGTTTGTTGACCGTGCGCCTTTTGTTGGCAAACTTGCCCATGGCTATGACATTGGTGCCTTGGTTCATGGAAAAATCGCCAAGAGCTTTGTTGAGTACGACCTTGCCGTTTCCAATGGCGACGGCCAGACAAATGCCGTATCCAATAACAACAACATGTTCTCCACTAGAGTAGCATTTAACCCGTTTGGCGCCATGTCCGCTGATGAGCCCGATCTTGCTATTGGCAAGAAGCCACTTCTTTCCATAGGTGCCAACTATCTCTTCAACACCGTCACAAATGGTTCAACCGCAGGGTATGCCAAGGAGTTTGCACCAGCTGCAGGCACGAAGAATGAATTTAATAACTACGGTTTTGACGCTCAATTCAAGTGGATGGGTCTAGCACTTCAGGGCGAAGCCGATTTTGTGAACTATGAGAATAACAGTACTTCCGTAACGAAGCGCGCTCTTGGCTACTATGCCCAAGCTGGCTACATGATTACTCCGGAAATCGGTCTTGCTGTCCGGTATTCCTACTATGATAAGGACCGTGATACCTCAGGTGACCTGCAGACCGAACAGATTGGTTCCGTTTCCTACTATTTCAGCAAACACAACCTGAAATTGCAGGCCGATGTGGGTAACCTCCACGCCCAGAAAGGTACCTCTGCTCCGCAAGACGACATGCAGTACCGGGTTCAGGCACAGATCATCTTTTAACAAAGTAGCACGGCTCTTTCACGTGAGCCTTCTTGCATGGTGGGGGGACATTCGTCCCCCCTTTTTTTATTCCTGCCCAAAATATCTAAAACCGAAACAATCCCAAAATTGATGGTTTTAAAAAAAGATGGCTAGCGACTTTCTACGAGCGCAGCAAAATTCACACTGATATTTGCAAATCCTCACACGCCTGTAACCTGACCGAGGGATACTTGGATAAGCAAAAAATCACAAATTCATCAGGACCTGGAACTATGGCATCCCATGCAAGGATTCAGGCCGGAAAAAGGAGCTGCAAATGAAACTTATGCCGATTGGAGATTACTATTCCTGGTACTGTGAATGGTGCGATTCCCGGAATCTTACCCTTTGGACACGTTTTGAAAAGGGGAGGGTCTCTTGTGGTGCGTGCCACAATGTTTATTCCCTGGCGGACCAGTTGCCTGCGGTACAGGAACGCAGTCTGTCGCGCGTTATCTGAAGCTATTATTTCAGGATGTCTACCAGGTAAATGACTATCTCAATGGCGATCAGGATAATGATGATCCATTCCAGTCGTGAGGCCCGCCGGGCATGACTGAGGCTGGTGAATACCTCAGTGATATCCAGCAGGGTTTCCGACTTGTGGCGGATCTCGTTGTAGCGCTGGCTCAACTCGAAGAGATTAGCCATGGTCCGGTAGAGACGGTCGGCCTCTTCGTTTTCCCAAGTGCTCTCCGGCTTGTCCAGTACCATGATGTGAGCCAGGGAAGTGTACTTGAAGGAGAGAATGGTTGATGCCATCCGGGCCAACCGCCTATCGGTAATTCTCAGCCAGCCGCGATCAAGCCGGGTGAAAAACCCTTCCACCTCGTCGAGCACCTGGTCGAGGCGTTCCTCGATCCGTTCCAGGGCAACCGACTTGGCAATCACGAAGCAGATGATGCCGATGAAAACCGGGTCGTAGTCCGGCATGAGCGCCGAGTCATTGGTGATGAGCATCTCGCACTCGGTCTTGATCCGTAATGCGTATTCATCGTGGAATCTGCTCAGTCCCAGTTTCTGAAAGGTGTCGCTATGGGCTGCCATTCCGGTGCAGAATATCTTGACAGTTTCCGGAGAACAGTTCACAAATACCACGGCACCAAAGTAGTACAGGTAAACCTTTTCCTCCGTGTCAATGTCCACCGCAAGGGGGCGCAGGTCGTGGGGATTGAGGATCATCGACTCTTCCCAGCGATATCGCCGGCTGATTCCCAAGCGTGTTGCCAGTTTGTTCAGGTCAAGCTCGCCTTGCAGGGCATAGCCGAAGAAATCGTACTTTTTCACGTTGTCTCCTCTATCGTCCATCGCGGCGCAGATTTTCCGCCGTCAGGGTGGCGGAGTGCTCCACCCGCACCGGGCTTTCGATACCCTTCAGTCCGCCTTCGATCTGCATCTTGCAGCCCGGACAGTCCACCGCAACAGTAGGAACCCCGCTGGCTGCAATACTGACCAGTTTCTTCTGCAGAATTTCCCTCGAAATCTCCTGCTGTTTGAAGGCATAGGAACCGCCGAAGCCGCAGCAGCTATCGCTCTCCTCCATCTCCACTACCAGGCGTCCCGCAATGCCTTCCAGGACCTGTCGCGGTTCCCGGTACACGCCACAGCCTCGCTTCAGGTGGCAGGCGTCGTGATAGGTTACGGTTTTGTCTGGTACTGTATTCTGTTGCGGTTCAATTTTCCGCGCGGCCAGCTCGGCGTAGTTGAAAACCATTGCCGCCAATTCCCTTGACTTTGCACGGTACTCCGGTTCTCCTGCCAGGAGTTTCGGGTAATCGTGTTTCAGAGAGACCGTACAGGTCGGGCAGATGGTGACCACAAAGTCGGCCTGCACCTGCAACAGGATTTCAGTGTTCAGGCGTGCCATGTCTCGGGCGATCTCCATCTCGCCTGAATAGCGGGCCGGTATTCCGCAGCAGAGTTGGCCCAAGGGAAACGAGACGTCGTATCCGAGCCTGGTAAGACTTTCCATTGCGTCTCGGCACATTTCCGGGAAAACAAAGTCCGCCAGGCAGCCGGAGAAAAACAAAACCCTGGGACGTTTTTCTGTTTCGATAGTTGGAAAATCGGTTGGGTTGACGACCTGGGTATGGAAAGGTTGTTCCGCGATTGGCGGAAGAGATCGTCCAGCCGTGTCGCCACAGAGCACCAGCGGAAGGTGGCGGATGCGGCCGTCTTTGCCCTGGAATGGCTTTTGAGCAAAGTACGCGGCACGAAGGGCGGCATGGAAGAGGGTGCGATTTTTCATGAAGGCCCCGATAAGGGGCTTCTGGGCCGGCAGCTTTGCCGCTCGTTCCCGCAGGTCGAGGATCAGCCCTTCGATATCGATCTTTGTGGCGCATATTTCATTGCAGCGTCGACAGCCGATGCAGAGGCCGAGTATCTCCCGGGCATTTTCATTTCCATGGAAGAAGGGAGTAAGCACCAGCCCGATACCGCCCACGTAAATGTGGCCGAAGACGTGGCCGCCAACGATCTCGTATACCGGGCAGACATTGGCGCAGGCCCCGCACTTGATGCAGGCGAGCGCTTCGCTGAAACGCGGGTCGCGGGCCAGCTCCCGTCTGCCGTTGTCCAGCAGCACGATGTGCAGATTCTTGCCGGGCGAAGGGCCTTTGATAAGGGAGACATAAGAGGTTATCTTCTGGCCGGTAGCGTTCTTCGGCAGCATGGTAATGATGTCGAGCGCTTCAGTCAGCGTTGGGACGAGCTTTTCCAGGCCGATCAGGGCAATGTGTGTTTCGGGCAGGGTCGTCACCAGTCGGGCATTGCCTTCGTTGCTGACCAGGCCGATGGTACCGCTCTCGGCGATCGCCACGTTTGCCCCGGAGATGCCGACCCGTGCCGTAAGAAAACCATCCCGCAGCGTTGTTCGGGCCGTTTCCACCAGCGAGGGAATGTCTGGCGGGCAGGGCCGGCCGGTTTCCCGGGAGAAGAGTTCGGCAATTTCTTCGCGGTTCTTGTGGATGGCCGGCAGTACCATGTGGCTGGGCCTTTCACCTGCGAGTTGGATGATCCATTCACCCAGGTCGGTTTCCAGGCAGCGGATTCCGGCTTTCTCGAGATAGGGATTGAGACGGATTTCTTCCGAGGTCATGGATTTCGATTTAATGACAAAGTCGCAATTATTCTCCTGGATAATGTCCCGGATCACGACGAGCGCCTCCTGCGGTGAAGAGCAGAGGTGAACGGTAGCCCCGGTTTTTTCGGCATTGGTCCGGAATTTCTCCAGTAAAGACGGCAGTTCCCTGAGTGCGGCTTTTCGTGAAGAGGCAATCCGTTCCCGCAATTCCTCGAAGTCGGTTCCTTCAAAGGCCTTGGCCCGGGCTGCGGGGTACTGTTTGGCAAAGGCGGCAAGGGCCTTGCGCAGGAAAGCGTCGTTGATCTTTTGTCTGATAATCCTTTTCGACATCAGCTATTCTCCTTCGAGAAGCAGGATGTGAAGCTCCTTCGGGCCATGGACGCCGATGGTGAGCACCCTTTCGATGTCAGCGGTCCGGCTTGGACCGGTAATTAATGAGAGGTACGAATGGGGCCGGGAGGC
>Ga0105099_10001581_pt1 | contig 14106 bp, 6 predicted proteins | sample PPLLak3cmMay2015_2_FD_79138 | JGI IMG/M metagenome (GOLD analysis project Ga0105099, IMG submission 79138) | Freshwater sediment microbial communities from Prairie Pothole Lake near Jamestown, North Dakota, USA - PPLs Lake P8 Core (1) Depth... | ecosystem: Environmental > Aquatic > Freshwater >...
ATGCTGATCCGCCACCTGGGTCTGCCGTTATCCTGGAAGCCGCCGTGGCGTCCTAAAGGATATGATGGCGATCAAGCCTGACGAGGACCAGGAGTGTCTCCCCAAGATACTGAATCCATACCGGTCGAGATGCCGTTGATTGGGGTTTATTACTATCCCTACTATCCAGCTCCCAAGAGTGAAAAATGGCGCGGAGGTCCTGACTACGTAGAGGAGTGGGAACTTTTGCGAATTGCCTGTAAGCGCTTTGACCGCCATACGATCCGCCGCCCGCTCGTTTCTCTAGAATTCCCGGATTTTGCGGATCCGTCAAGGATTGACATTATGGAAAGGCAAATCGACCTCGCCGCTGATCATGGAATCAGCCTGTTTATCTTCAACTGGTATTTCGACTCTAGAGGCCGGACCTATCTTGCCAAACCCCTCCGCGCCTTTCTGCGTGCCAGTAACCGGCACCGCCTGCAATTTGCGATCAACTGGTGTTTTTCACTTCCCAAGCGCCGATTGCCCCACCGATGGCAGGGTGATAAGGATCAGGCATGGCGCGCTGTGGTATTGAGTCCAGAATACTTCAGGGAAGTCATCACGATTCTGAGCAAGAGCCATTTTTCCGAGAATAACTATTGGCGAATCAATGGTCGGCCTGCTCTTTCTATGTTTAATGTGAAGACCCTGTGGGAACAGCCTGGCATGTCAACTGAGCGCTTGGAAGAAATGTTCGAAGCGGGACGTGCGGCAGCCAGCCTGGCCTCCGAAGCCAACCCATTCTTCATAGGAATCGTTCCGAATCCGGATGAGACATGCATTCAACTCGCCGTGCACTGTCCCTGGGACGCCCTTACAGGATACGTTTACCTTCCTGAGTTCACATCCCACAAGCATATCCAGGACTACCAGGAGTTAATACACCGACGATTGCAGGATTGGCAGCGGTTTCGTAAACTTTTCAAGTGCCCCTGGTTGCCTTCCGTGGCAGCGGGCTGGGATGCGTCGCCGCGTGGAGATCAGGGGATCAGCTGGGCTGAAATTGAGCGTGCACCCCGCACGGTATACCCCTGGTCGCCGATCGTTACCGGCGTCACGCCAAAGAGGTTTGGATGGTGGCTCTCGGAAGCGTCGAGATATCTTGATGAAACTGCGATCCGGCCGCGTGTCATCAACATTGCGTCCTGGAACGAATGGACTGAGGGCAACGCTATTGAGCCCAGTGACCTGTTCGGCAACACCTTTCTGCAGCAGATCAAACGCTTTGCATCCAGACTGCAACAGACCAGTCGGCTTCCAAATCAACAGCACAGGAAAGTCAGACCATGAGGATCCTTTTGATTTGGCCACCAGAATTGAGGAGGCAGGCAAGCACCTTCCGGCACTTCTGCCAGTTGGGCAGCGTGGCCGGTTACCTGCGCCGCAAGCACCCGGATGCAGAGATGATGGTCAGGGACGGGCTCATCGAGAACACGGCAATCACCACAATGACGCGTGAGTTCCTGAGCGGCTACAACGTAGTGGCTGTCCAGATCGAGCCCTATACGGTGGAATCCGCGCAATGCATGATCCGCCTACTGAGGGAAGTATCTTCCTCAAGGGTCATCGCATTTGGGAGCATGTGCTGTCTCAACCCTGCCTTTATTATGTCGCAACTGGATCTGGACGCCATCTGCTTCAACGAGAACTGGGAGTATGCCGTATCCAGGTTCGTCTCTTTCTCCGCAGGCAACCTGCCAGCCGAGAGTCTCTTCGACATCCAGGTTCGTGACGACACCGGACAAATCCGGAAAAACAGTCCAGGTCCTCCAGTCGATCCAGAGGATTGGTGCCTTCCACCGTTCGATCTCATGGATATACGACGTTATGATGCTGTAACTTCACTGAGCCATCACCGAGAACTGCGGGTCTGCGTAAGCCGTGCGTGCCCCTTCCATTGCCCTTTTTGCCGCAATACTTACATGGGGCTGGCCAGTGTCGTTCATCGGAGCCCAGATGCCGTTGCCCGCGTCTTGGCGGAAGCTCACGCACGCTATCCCGACATGTTTGATAAGTACAGTCTCGCCTCGGCCAACTTCACGCTGGATGAATCCTGGGCAACGGCAGTCTGTGAAAAAATTCAGGCGTTAAACCTGCCAATCCGCTGGAGCACCATGACAAGAGTTTCCCTCCTCCAGGAAAAAGTAGTGCGCCGCATGGCTCGTGCCGGCTGCTATAAGATCGGCTTGGGGATCGAAACACTGGGTGCTACGCAGTCTGCGACTGGGAAGGTTATCGATGAAAAGCTCGTGGAATACGTCGTGCGCATGCTTCGCAGGCATGGGATCCAGCCCCGTGCCTGCATCATGCTGGGGATCCCAGGACAGACAAAGGAAGAAGTGCTCTACACTTTCATGCGGCTGCACGAATGGGGCGCAAGTATCCGGCCGAAAGAGTACTATCCGTTCCAGGAGCTCACGGTGCCCGGGCTGACCATGGACACAGTCCGCCGCTTCGACCGCTCCGAGTATTGTGTTGCTTCTGTGAAGGGAATGAGCCGATCCCTGATGGTTAGGCTCTTATTGAACGGACAGGTGCCCGACGAAGCTATGCGCGAGGTGCTTTCCGCAGGCACAGTTACTTTCTGCATTTTAGGTGGACAGCCGCACGTGCTGTTGCTGCAGGCACGGAACGGCCGGTGGTGCCTGCCGCGCGGAAAGCCGCATTCCCACGAGTCTCTTGCGGACACGGCACAGCGCGAGACGTTCGAAGAATGCGGTCTGACGGTTCGCATTGGTGAAGAAGTGGGTGTTACCGTGGACCACTACTGGTCGCCGTCGGGCAAAAGCCCGACGCGGAAAACAACCAAGTACTTTCTGGCATTTCTGGGGGTTGATGAAGAAACGAGAGTCGATACTACAGATTGGCTCAGAGCCCTCTGGGTGCCGTGGCAGGAATCGGAAGCACTTCTTGCAGACGATGCCTTTTGCATCGTAAGGAAGGGCTTTGAGAGGTTTGCCGGTGGTGTTGATTGTCATTCTCTTTTGCAGTACAAAACCTTCGCTGATCAGGCGAGTTCGACTGAATCAGATGTCTGCGTGAGCAATCCGGATGGAACAAGGGGCGTTGCTGCTTTTTACCCGTCAACCCGTGGCAATGTGGAACGCTATGTCCATGTCAGTCCAAGACGCATTCTTCATGATGGGGTGAGCCCTACAGAGGCACTCTCCTCCTACGAAATCAGACCGTTAGGATTCGGTCTAAAGGCTGTTCGAGCCATGATCGAGCGGACTCTCACAAAGAAACTTGGGATTGTTCCGGTATGGGATACGGATTTTTGGCGAAAGGTATCCGTCCTGAAACTAGAGTGTGCAATCGCCGCCACAATCGCTGGCGGCCAAACCCCAGGCCTGCAGTCGGCTTGCCTTGTGGATATTGGTCCGGCCTTTTCTGCCGCCGAACGTATTGATAGGCTTGAAAAGATGCAGATATTTTCTGGATTATTGATGAAAGGGTGTGAAATGGCGCCGCCTCTCTACATCTCGGGGCGGGCAGCCAACCTGTTGGGAGCGACTGCTCCTACCGAGATCATATTCATGTTGGATGGAGCGTGCCGCTTGACAGCCCATGCGTTGGCACGGAAACAGTGCATGTCGGTACTCCTCATTGACCGGTGCTCAAGTCTCTTCCCATTGCCAGAAAAGTCAAAGCCTTTGTCCGAAGATGGCTGAAAAGCAGGGAAGGGGGGCGCCCATTAGTGCGCCAAGCAAGCTGGCGCAATTCAGGGGGTTTATATCCCCCACAGGCAAAGCCTAGCCAGCAGCCCGTTATCCAAGTTGCATTTAGCCTGGATTCAAAAGAGAAAGTATCTTTAAAAGAAACAAAAAAATCAGTCACTCCCATAGGAGGTGTGTTTGCTTTTTTGGAGTATTTGAAGCGTATTGGTTTTCAGAAAGTCGTGGCCTCAAGTATGCCATTTGCATTGCGGTCGCCCAATGCAATTCCTCCGATAGCAACGTTTACAGTATTCATCTTGGCGGTTGCGTGTGGGGCCAGACGCTACAGCCATACAGGCTTGCTGCGACAAGATGAAGCATTGCGCCGATTGCTTGGCATCAAACGGATGCCCAATGATGACACGATCAGGAACTTGTTCCTGCGTTTTTAACCAGGGTGCGGTATTTGAGTTCTATTCCAGGCTTTTTCGCTGGTTACTGACGCAACTACCTACACATGAGCCGGGATATTCGCTTTTGTTGGATTCCACTGTGTTTGAGCGGTATGGCAATCAAGGAGAGGATGGGGGTCGGTGCTATTAAATTATTGTATTTCTACATATGGGCGAAACAAAAAGCCACTTAAATACGTCTTACCCGGATTGATGATAAAACCTGGTGGGATCCGGTGCCAGGCAACCCGAATTGTTTTCGCAACCGGTACACCATCCAAATTAAAGTTTAACCCGCTGCAGCTCCTGATCCCCTTCAAGTAGGCCGGTTGACAAATGGCATTATTGCCACCTGTGCCAACCTTGAAAATCCGCATCCGCACCGCAGCAGGAGTCGTGTTGGCTGAGGTTGAATAGCAATTACCATTCAACCTCAAGATCACCAGATTTCAAGGCAGCATACATGACCTGTTGTTGGTAATATAGAGCGCACCTTTAATATCTGACCAAGACAAGATTGTATTTGTCTGTCGGTTTTGTTATATTTTCTTTCGTCAAATTTCAGTAACGATGGAAAAAATGACTGCTTCCCAAAAAAAACATGGGTTTTTTATTCTGATTCTCATGGTCACAGTTTGTTTTTCAGAGTTTTCCGAAGAAAATATCCCGCAGAAAATCATTGCGCTTGAGAAGAATCTGGGAAAAGTTGCCGGGGATGACCGGGTGGAATTGTTGAATGATCTGGCTCATGAATATTGCCAAATAGATATTCAAAGAAGTTTGGAATACGCTAACCACGCTTTGGAATTGTCCATCAGACTCAATAACTGGCAAGGGATTGCACGAAGCCATAATCTCCTGTGCAAGAATTATATGTTAAGCGGAGAAGTGGAGAAAGCCAAGACTTTCGCAGAAAATGCCTTGCATATCAGTAAGGAAAAAAAGGATTCCAAAAACTTGGCGGACGCTCTGCATAACATAGGCTGGTATTTTGCCCATATCAGCAACTACGACAAAGCGTTATCTTATCATCAGGAGTCCCTGCTCACTTACGAAGCGATCAATGATAAACCGGGTATGGCGTCGGTTCTGAATGGCATGGGAGGAAATTATTATAGTACCAGTAATTATCAATTGGCTTTGGATTGTTATTTACGTTCCTTAAAAATAAAAGAGGAATTGGGCGATAAAAAAGGTGCAGCATCCACGTTGATGAATATTGGCTTGATACACTCTGCTTTGAATGCCAATCAAAAAGCCCTTGAAGTTTTTATTCAAACCATGCAGTTGCAACAGAAACTGGGAGACAAGAAAAGACTCGCAGCGTGCATGAACAACATCGGATCCATTTATTTTAAGCTCAAGGACTATGATCAGGCGTTGAAATATCACCAAAACGCCTCAACCCTTTATCAGGAAATTGGTTATCGACAAGGAATCACCTCTTCCTATCATTCTATCGGTAAGGTGTATGCCATTCAAAACATCTATGCTCTCGCATTGGAAAACTTTAATAATGCGTTATTCATCAATGAACAAATAGGATTAAATGCTGCAGCAGCAAGCAATTTATATGAAATAGCTGCAATATTTATCATCCAGAAAAAGTTCCAGGAAGCATTTGCTGTTTTGGTAAAAGCGCAAAAGATAACACAAGAATCAAAAAAAGACAGTTTGGTGTTAAATAATTACAAATCTTTTGCAAATCTGTATGCAGCCCAGGGAAATTTTCAAAAGGCTCTTGAAAGCCATATGCTCTACCATGAAAAATTCGCACAGATTTTCAATGAAAATAGTTCTCAGCAAATCAATGAGTTGCAAATCCGGTATGACACATTGAAAAAGGAAAAAGAGAATGAACAGCTGAGAAAAGACACCAAAATCAAGGAGCTTTACCGCAATATATTCATAATTGGCTTTGCCTTGGTCACAGTGATCATGTTGATATTGTTTAAAAAATATCTCTACCTCTTTGCCTTCTGGAAAAAAGAGAAATTTATCGGTGGTTACAGGCTGTTGAAAATAATCGGGGCCGGTGGCATGGGAGTCGTGTACAAGGCCCACAGTATTAAAAACAAATCGGAAACAGCTGCCGTGAAAATTCTCAAGGAGGAATTGTCCGGGGACGATAGCATTATCAAGCGTTTTAAACAGGAAGCCGTAATTATTGACAAATGTGAACATCCCAATATCGTAAAAGTTTTCGACCGTGGAATAGATCACAACAGGCTGTTTATTGCCATGGAGTATCTGGAAGGAAAAACATTGACAGAGGTGATCTTCAATGAAAGTCCAATCCCTCTGGGCATCTGTATTCACATAATGGAACAACTGGCCGATGCCCTCACCTTGATCCATTCGCAAAAAATCATCCACCGCGACCTGAAACCTGCAAACATCATTATTCTGTCTCGGGATGGAGACGCCCATTTCATCAAGCTACTTGATTTTGGTCTCGCCAGGGCCAGATTCCAATCCACCCTGACGAAAACCGGCGAGTTGTTAGGAACACTGATTTACATGTCGCCCGAACAACTTCTGAGCAAGGAAATCACTGTGGCCAGCGATATTTATTCTCTCGGAGTCATTTTTTATGAAATGGTATGCGGCCAAAGACCCTTCGCAATGGACAACGAAATCCTGACCATCAAACAGATCCTGGACGAAATACCGGCAGAACCAGTTTTGACCCGATCCGACATCTCTTGTTCCCTCAACCTCTTGATCCAGAATATGATGGATAAGAATCCCGAAAACAGACCTTCACTGGGGGCATTTCAAGAACAATTGAAACGGATATCCACACCCTCTTCAATAACCTAACATTTCAAGTAAAATCCCCCGTTTGGGAGATCTATCGCCCGATTGGGAGACTTTTTTCAATAAAACACCCATTCAACCGGGATGTTCCAATAGAGAACCCACAAATCAATTAAACGGAAATTCCTTTATTATCAACACTTTCGGAAGTTTGACAATGAAAGAAAATGTCGAGAGAAGCAAATTCTCTGGTGAATGAGAAGTTGGCATCAAAAATGAGTGCATCGTATGTGACCAAAGGATTAACCCGAATTCCGATGTTGAAAAAAGATAAATTTTTTCCCGTATCGTGACAGAGAAAACATCCATGAAAGCAAAAATGTTTCTTTTTTTTTGTTTGGCCAGTTTATGCGCTTTATCGACACATGCAAGCCTTTACCAGCCCCAGGGGATCGGCGGTGGTGGAGCTTTCACCAGTTTCAGCATGAGCCCCTATGACCCGAATCTGTGGTTTGTGGCCACAGACATGGGGATATTGTTCAGGAGCCTGGACCAGGGAGCAAGTTGGCAGCCCGTAGATCAGGCACAAATTTTTTACAGCAGCAATTTGCATTATTCAGCCCCTCTTGGTTTTTGCGCAGACCCGAATATCGTGTTATTTGCCAATGAGGGAAGAAATCCCATCAGAAGTATTGATAAGGGTTCTTACTGGTTCCCTGTCAGCATGTCGCTTAATGCGCAGGAACGAATCAAATACTGGACGCCGAACAGCCAGGATGAAAACACGATTTTATGCGCCACGGATGAGAGGTTATTAAAAAGCACGGATAAGGGTGTAACCTGGCAAGCGTGTAATATATCCGGCCCCTCAAAAGGAACTTTTTTTGATTATGCGGAAAATGATATTTATCACGCCACTGCCGCCGGGATATACAGATCCGGGAATATGGGTATGACTTTTGAATTTGTGCATGCGCCAGCGGTATTGCCCTTGCATGGATTTGCTGGCGGGCGGGACAGCAATGGCCTGACCTTATCCTATATAGATGGGGATGGGGTCAATGCCGTTGGACCGTGGATCCAAGCTTATATCGGCATGGTGGATGGAGCCACCCAAGAGGACTATAACCTCTCTGTGGCCACCAGCGGATTTGTATGGGTAAAGGGCCCTGGAAATGCGAATTTTGACAGGGTTTCACACACGCAGACTTACAGCGGGATCGGTGTGGTGAGCAGTTATTTATACGGCGGTGGGAACCTGCGTTTTTCAGGCACACCCTTCGAAGTGTCACGGGATCAGCATAACCACGGTGGCATTTTTATGGCCGAAAACAATTCCCAGATGATCTATGTGACCGGCAATATTTATTGGCCAAGGATGTACGGACAAAAGACATTTGTTACAGAAAATGCCGGGACCAACTGGCAGTTAAGATATTTAAATTGTAATTGGGATGCAGGATATACACCCTGGCCTGCGGATCGCCTGGAGCACAGTGCCGTGGGAATCGAAGTGGGGTGGTGGGATAACTTCTATGACAATTTTACGATAAATCAGAAAAATGCCGCCATGGCCGGTGGTACCGGATACTTTTTTTTGCATGTTACCAAGGACAGAGGCCAGCATTGGCTGGCTCCTTTTACTGAATTTGCAGACCTGGAACCGCGCACAGCAGGTAAACGATGGAAATCCACCGGGCTTGAAGACACGGCGGTTCACCGCATAAAATTCAACCCTTATAATACACAATTGGTTTACATGGGGCTCAGCGATATCGGCGGATTCATGTCTGAAGACGGTGGAGAAACCATCCGAATGTGTGATGCCGGTTACAACACCAATTATGACTATGCTTTTGACCCAACGAATGATGATGTGGTTTTTGCTGCGTGTTCCAGCATGCATATGTTTCCCTATGATTTTTATAAGTTCATCAATTACGGGCGCGGTGGGATTTTTCGTTCCAATGACCGGGGTCGGACCTGGACACGGTTGACACCCGACACCGTTGCTGATCCTGGTGGATTTAACCGGAATTTTTTATCTGTGGCTTATGATCCGGGGCACAACGTTGTCTACGGCGGCACGCATGGCGGCGGCATAGCCCGGTCTGTAAACGGCGGTCAGTGGGAATATATCAACTCCGGCATTCCGCAGGGCAATGGCCGGGTGATTTCACAAATAGAAGTGGATGCTTCAGGTCATGTCTACGCGCTTTTGTCCGGCGATTTCCTCAGTTACTCCAATCACACCAATGCGACGCAAACCGGCATATACCATCTGGCATACGGCACTTCAACCTGGCAGTTGCTGCGCGGGACCGTTCACAATCCGCCGGGGATGAACCTGACGGAATTCTGGCCAGAGCCCGTACGCTTCGCCGTGGACCCACAAAATTCAAATGTGCTCTGGTTGGTGGATTACATAGAGGAGTATACAGACAAGGGTGAAGGAATTTGGAAGAGCACAGACAGGGGACAAAATTGGTACAGAATGTATCCGCATTCATTGCCTGCAGACATCATCATTGATCCCAACAATTCCAACCATGTGTTTGTATCGGGTCAGGGACGGGTCAATTCCGACTGGATTAACGGCGGCATGGTGCACACCGAAGACGGAGGAAGCTCCTGGCGGATGAACGCCCGTTTACCTATAAAAAATATTGGCAGCACCACGACCCTGGACCCCAATGACCCCACGCATATCTGGTATGGCTTTATTGGTGGCGGTATCTTGCATGGCCCCCGGCCTGAAAACCTGAGCCATTTTGACAGGCCGACTGCGCCACAAAACGTGCATGCCAGTGGTGAACCTGGCCGGGTTACCGTCACCTGGACAGCATCAACCACTTCAACCGGAATAAAAAAATACCTGGTTTATCGGCGAGGCGGATCACCCGCCAATGTTTTTCTCGGGGCCACGGAAAACATTACATTTATGACAGAAGCCGAAACCAATGCCGGAACGACCTATGGCTATTTGGTTATTGCCGAGGACCTCGAAGGCGATATCAGCCCGCAGTCGAACGTATTCTGGTTGGATGCTTTACCCATCACCACTCCTTCCCTGGCTGCGCCAACCAGTTTAACGGCTGCGATGGTATCTTCAGCGCAGATCCATTTGGAATGGCAATACAATTCATCCGGTCATACCGGGTTCAAAATTGAACGCCTCAATGGCCAGAACGGGGTGACGTATGAACAGATCGCCATGGTGGCTGCAGGAACAACCACCTTCGAAAATACGGAATTGATCCAGGGTTGCAAGTATTTTTACAGGGTCAGGGCGTACAGCAGCAGTGAAAACTCTTATTACAGCAATATCGCCAGCGCAGGCGGAGCCTCTATGGACAGCCAATCAATCCCTCTGCAAGCGGGTTGGAATTGGCTTTCTCTCCATGTGAACCCCTCCAACCTGACGCTGGATGGTTTTTTTTCTGGAATCATCAATCAGGTCGAACAGGTTAAAACCCAGACTCAATCGGCCATCCGCAACAACGGCACTTGGCAGGGGGATCTGATTGGCATGGATGGTATTCAGGTGGGAAAAATGTACAAGGTTCGTGTATCTGCCGCCTGCACCCTGACCATAACCGGCGCAGTGATAACGGAGAACACACCGATTCAGCTTTCAGGCGGATGGAACTGGGTGGCTTATCTGCCAACTTCTGCCAAGAGTCTGAGCGAGGCACTCGATGGCATTAAAACCCAGGTTCAGGAGGTGAAAAGCCTGACCCAATCAGCCATATGGAATGGCACATCCTGGAGCGGTACATTGACCCAAATGCAACCTGGGCAAGGATATGCTGTACGGATGACGGCAAATGGAACATTGGTTTATTAATCCTGACTGAGTCGAGTGGATGGCGAAACTTAGATCTGTCCAGTGCGCCAAAAACAAAGAACATGAAGAAAACATATGACACACCCAATCGAAAGTCGCTTATGTCTCAGGCCGAGAAAGCAAATATCAGGAGGATATCGGTTTTCCTGCCTGGAATGGTAATCCTCCTGTTGGCTTGTCGACCGGCTATATCGGCTGTTTTTTATTCCCAGCAAAATGGGTACTGGTCTTCGGCTTCAACCTGGGGAGGAACGGGCATACCCGGAAACGGTGATACGGTTACGATGAATCATCAAGTCACTGTGGATGTGAACATCACGGTTGGTCACAGTCCGGGCACGGATGATCCGGTGGCCGCCATTCGCATCACTTCTTCTGGGCATCTGATCATCGCAGCCGGCGTGACCTTGATATGCCACGGCGATTTACGGCTGCAACCGGGTTATGTGACCTTGCAAGCCGGTTCCGTTTTGGAAATGGATTCTTCCCAAGCCAGTTCGCCTTTAACATCCGTCTATAAAATCGACATTCAACCCGGAGCAGGAAACAACAATGCACTGTTGACGGTTAATGGGACAGCGGGCACCCGCTGCCAGATACGGGCCAATACCGCCGGAGCGCATGCGCAGATAGATGACGGCAACAATACGCCCAACGGTGGCCAGATGATGGCCAATTATTGTGATTTCAAGAGATTGGGCGGCAGCCCGGATTATCAGGCCTGGCATTTCCATCCCACAGGCTCAGGTGATATGTTCCGTGTTCAGGATTGTACATTCGATCAATGCAGTCGCATCAGTACACGTGATTTCTTAAATAATGCCTGTCCTGCCGGTACACACGTGGAATTCATCCGTTGCTCCTGGACCAACAGCGTATGCGATCCCGGAGGCGGTTATTGGGGAATCTACAGCGCTGGTGCTGAATACGGAGCTGTCACCAGAATCATTCAATGCCGCTTTGACAAAATCGTTTATTTGGGGAAACCGCGGGATTATGAGGTAGAAGATTGCGTGTTTATGGAGGGAATCAAGGCGTATAGCGACAATAATGGCCACAAGATGAAATCCTTCAAACGGAATTTCGTACGCTGGATTACCCCCACCTCGATCTGGAACCTGACTTTCGGGAATACCATCGAAGACTGCATATTCATGAAAGATGTTGAGGATTTCAATCCTCATTACGCCACCGTGATGGGCGGCAGTGGCCCGTTGACGATCCGGGGCAATGTCATGTGGAGTACGGTAAAAAATTTCAATTATGCAGAGGGTGACGGATTCATGCTGGGGCGGCCTTCGGCAGGCACCAGACAAGAGAACACCATATTGATGGAAAAGAACATCATGCTTCCCAATGGCCAGGGCCCGGACGGATACAATAACCTCTCCTGTACCCCCTTCACCATTCTGCTTGGGGTCACGCATCCCTTCCAGGTGGTGTTCAAGCGGAACACGGTTTACGCAGGCTCGGATTACGGCGGTTGCAACATAGGTGAGACTGAGATCGCCCAGGCCGGGGATGTGGCTTATTTTAAATCCAATCTGTTCGTGGGGACAGATCACAGTGGCGGGAGCCTTGCAGGGAGGAAGCTGCACAACTTGGGCCATGCCGAAACCGACGTGATCCTGGCGGAAAATGCGGACTACAACGCCGGTTTCCGTCTCGCACCCGGTGATGGCTATGGGAACGGATCGGGTAAAGGGTATCATCGTTTGACTTTTTCAGGCAGTTCTGTGATTGGCGCGCATGATATCGACGACATAAACCCACAGTTTGTGGACAACACGCGCACGCCAGCCACTTGGGATGCCGACCTGGGTGGCTCGGGAACCATCCAAGGAACCATGTCGCGGCTGGCACCGGGTGGTGGCCACAGCATGCAGGAGCTCCTGGACTATATCCGTGAAGGATTTCGACCGCAAAACGCTCTGTTGCGGGGCGCTGGCGATCCATTTGAGAGCAGCCCCGATATCGGCGCGGTGAATATGGACTCACCTTCCATGCAAACGATCTCACTCTTCGAGGGCTGGAACTGGATTTCATTCCAAGTGCGGCCAACGATTCTTACCCTTGACAGCCTGTTTTCAAACATCAGCAACCCGATCGAACAGGTGAAGGCACAGACGCAATCGGCCATTCGCAGCAGTGTCACCTGGATAGGCGACTCGGGAGTCATGAACGGCATCAATCAGCACAGGATGTTTAAAGTGAAAGTGAGTTCCGCTTGCACCTTGACGGTCACTGGCATACCCATCGCACCAACCTCCCCCATTGTCCTGCAAACCGGCTGGAATTGGGTGGCCTATTTACCGACAACAGCACTGAGCCCCGGTGTTGCCCTAGACAGCATCAAGAACCAAGTCACGGAATTGAAAAGTCGGTCCCAGTCCGCCACATATAATGGCGGGTCTTGGAGCGGTAATCTGACACAGATGGAACCCGGGCAAGGGTATACCATTTTTATGACAGCTCCTGGAACCCTGATTTATCCGGCCTCGGCAAAGATATGGAACCATAAAAAAAAGAATGAGGGGTCTGTACATGAATAAAGAATTAAAAATGATCATCGGTTTCATATTCCTGATGACTTTATGTTATCGGGCTGATTTGATCCTTTCGGCCAGTGATGACCCGGATCAGCCTGCCTGCCGCTCGCAAGGTACGAGGGCTCAGGCAATCATTGCCGATCACACGGCAGTGAAAGCATTTGCCAACATACCGCCACAATGGATTGAAGCGGCAAAGCTAAAAGCCTATTATTACGCTCACACCTCTCATGGCTCTCAGGTCACCTCAGGAATGGCTGCCCTGCAAAGCATCGATCCCATGTATAAACATCTTGTGCTCGTCGATGACACCACGCTCATCCCGAAGCTCCCAGCACAGCAAAATCCCATTGCCGTCCGCAGCTATGACAAATGGTACAACCCGAACATGTATGATCCCGAAGGTTACTGGTCCAATCCCACGGGAATGAATTATACCCGCGGCTTTCTGAATTCGGGGTTGTTCGATCTGACCACCTGGACCTGGTGCGATCAAATCATCAGCACCGACCCCTGGGATCCTGCCAAACCCTTCGTGCAGACATATTTGGACAACATTAACGCTCTGGAAAGCGAATACCCCAATATCGATTTTGTTTATCAGACGGCTCATGCTTGGACACAGAATGGGGAGACGAATTATTGGGTGCTCGCAGCAAACAATGCAAAAATACGACAATATGCAATTGATAACAATAAAATACTTTTTGATTTCGAAGACATCGACCTGCATGACCCAGACGGAAATTTTCATGTGACAACCGGAGACGGGACGGGATGTGGTTGGTGCGACGATTGGTGCACTACACACCCTTCCG
>Ga0105099_10001582_pt1 | contig 14098 bp, 11 predicted proteins | sample PPLLak3cmMay2015_2_FD_79138 | JGI IMG/M metagenome (GOLD analysis project Ga0105099, IMG submission 79138) | Freshwater sediment microbial communities from Prairie Pothole Lake near Jamestown, North Dakota, USA - PPLs Lake P8 Core (1) Depth... | ecosystem: Environmental > Aquatic > Freshwater >...
CCTCCCGAGGTCTGGGGATCGAAGAGCAACTCCTCTTCGACGGCGCTGAGTTTCAACTGCGATTCCCACGAACCTTCCACGGCTTTGCGATTGGCCGGGTTGCTGCCGGTGGTTTCCCCCCGGCGGTACATGGCGGCCGCATGCGGATGGAACGGCAGGCTGCGATAGGACAGGTGGATGCGCGTGGTGCTGCCGCGCGCCATCTCCAGACAGTGGCCCACCAGGCCGAACCCGGTGATGTCCGTAGCGGCGTGCACGTCGAACCGGCGCGCCACCTCCAGCGCCGGGCCGTTCAGTGCGGCGATCTCCGGCAAGATCGCTTCCAGATCGCGATAGGGAAGCTTGCCGGAACGGTTGGCATTGAAAAGCACCCCGGTCCCTAACGGCTTGGTCAGGACCAGCGCGTCCCCCGGTCGCGCGCCCGCATTGGTCCATATGCGCTCGGGATGCACGACCCCTGTCACGGCCAGCCCGTATTTCGGCTCGTTGTCGTCCACCGAATGGCCGCCGGCCATGCAGGCACCGGCCTCCAGGACCTTGTCGTTGCCCCCGCGCAGGATCTGCTTGAGCAGACCCATGTCCAGCGCCTTGGAGGGATACATGACGAGGTTCAACGCCAGGATCGGCCTGCCGCCCATGGCGTAGACATCCGAAAGCGAGTTGGCGGCCGCGATCTGTCCGAACCAATAAGGGTCGTCCACCGGCGGTGTGATGAAATCCACCGTGCTGATCACGGCCGTATCCGCGGAAAGACGGTATACGGCCGCATCGTCGCTGGTTTGAAATCCGACCAGCAGGTTCGGGTCGGCCGGCATGGCCAGTCCTTTGAGCGCGTCCGACAGATCCGCCGGACCGATCTTGGCGGCTCACCCGCAGGTGCGCGACATGCCCATCAGCGTTTTTTTCTTCAAGCGGAACATGGCCTCTTCCTTTCGCCCTCTTTCCCACCGCTCCGGGTCAAGATACCATCGTTCCCGTGCCGTCTTGCTTTTTATAGCGTCGCAGGGGCCTTCATATCAAATCAATTCTGTCAGGGGGCTCATAAAAAAACAGGCGCCGGATGCGGTCTGCCGGCGCCTGTTTTTGAGGGGGTTCAAGGCGGCTAAGCCGCCTCCGCAAGGGCGGGATCGAGCGGGGCCCGGCCGGCCGCCTCATACACTCGACTTACAGCCTGCAGGTCCAGCGCGTCTATCCGGCGGATTTGACCTTGGCCATCTGCTCTGCGATGGTGCTGAAGGCCCTGGTGACGACCGAATCCGGGTAAGTGCGCTGAAACGAAACACCGGAGTCGCCGCAGGCGACCATGCGCGGGTCCATGGGGATCCGGCCGAGGAAGGGGACGCTCATCTCGCGCGCGGTCCGGTCCCCCCCTCCCGCTCCGAAAAGATCGATCAGCTCTCCGCAATGCGGGCAATGCAACCCGCTCATGTTTTCGACGAGCCCGAAAATCTCTAGTTTGACGGTGCGGCAGAAATTAATGGACTTGCGCACGTCGGCCAAAGCGACTTCCTGGGGGGTGGTGACGATGACGGCTCGGGCGTCCGGGATCTGCTGGGCCACGGTCAGGGGTTCGTCTCCGGTTCCGGGGGGCGAATCGATAATCAGAAAGTCCAGATTGCCCCATTCCACGTCGGCGATGAACTGCCGGATGGCCGAAAATTTCAACGGCCCGCGCCAGATGATGGCATCGTCGCGATGGGGCAGAAACGACTCCATGGAGATTGCCGAAAGGTTCTCCGAAAAACGCATGGGGTTGAGCTTACGGTTGGAATTGACGTCGGGCATGCCCGTGAGCCCCAGCATGCGAGGCACATCCGGGCCGTGCAGGTCCACGTCCATAATCCCCACCTGGAACCCCTTGTCGGCCAACGCGATGGCGAGGTTGACGGAGGTGCTGGTTTTGCCCACCCCGCCCTTGCCGCTCATCACGACGAATTTGTTCGTTATTTTTTTCAGCGAGCTTGCTACGGAAGCGTCCTGTTCATCTTTGAGCTGCTGCGGGCTCTTGGGCACCTGGTCGAGGATTTCCGTCATCCGAGATATCTCCTTTACACGACAAGCGGAATTTTTATGGGTGCAACGAATGAACTCTGATTCTAACCCGCAGGATCCGGTTGTCAAGCAAGCAAAAAATATCTTCGTTCGCCGGCCCGGGGTTCACCAATTCTTCTGGACTTCTTCATCGGTTTGATATTAGAATTCCGTAAAACTATATATATAGAAAGCAAAAGGGAAAGCCCCGATGACCTGTCTGAAGATGCTGCTGATTCCTTGTCTGTTCCTGTCTCTTTCCATCGATCCGGCCATGGCGGCCACCCTGCGAATTCCTCTTAAAAAGATAGCACCGGTCCAGGACCACCAGCTCAGGGGATCGATGGACAACTACAATTTCACCATCCCCATCCCGGAGCGCTGGAAAGTCATTAATGCCACTCTGCATTTCAGCTATGTCAACTCGTCCGCCCTCATCCCGCGCAATTCCCGGCTGGTTTTCACCGTCAACGAGCGACCCTTGGCCCAGGTCCGCCTCAACCCGGACACTCCGGAAGGCGAGGTGACCGTACCGATACCGGCCGACCTGCTGAAGACGGGCTACAATCCTTGCAGCTTCTGGGTCGCGCAACATTACACCGACGAGCAGTGCGAGGACCCGTTCGCGCCCGAGCTCTGGACCTGGCTCAAGCTGGGTGAGGCCTACTTCATCTTCGAACTCGAGCCGGTCCCGGTACCCCGTCGGGTTTCGGCCATTACCGATTTCCTGTTCGACCCCCGCAATATCTTCGACACGCGCGTCAACCTGGTCCTGCCGGAGCTGACGCCGGCCTATCTCAAAGCAGCCTCCCTGGTCGCCTCGGGAATCGCCCTGCGCTATGAATACCGCATGCCGGACATCACGGTCTCCCAGGGCCTGCAGCCTGGAATGGACAACGTGCTGATCGCCGCCGGCCAGGATCTGCCGGCTTTCTTGGCCGACCCGACACCGATGCCGCCGGCCGGGCCCAGCCTTGTCATGCGCCACCTGCCCGAAAAGAAGGGCGAGGCAGCCGTCGAGAACTCCAACCTGGCGCTGATCGTGCTTTCCGGCAAGGACGAGACGGAGCTGGAGACCGCATGCAAGGCCTTCGCCGCGCTGTCCTTCCCGCTGCCGGACTCCGCCGCCACGCGCGTCACCAACGTGGTGCTGCCCGAGATCGGCGAGCACATGCTCCAGAAGGGGCTTCTGCCCGGCAAGACTTACACCCTGGCCAGCCTGGGCATCCGCACCGTCGAGTTCCGGAACATCGCCCCCCCGCCGCTCAATATCGACCTGCGCTTTCCGTCCGACCTCTTTTTATCGCCCAACACATTTGTGAGCGTCATCCTGCACATGGCCTATGGCGCGGCCATGCGCTCGGACTCCGTCTTGAACGTGCGCCTCAACGGCAAATTCATCTCCGGCGTGCGCCTGGACAATCCCAATGGGGATTATTTCAGGGGCTACCGGGTGGACATCCCTCTTTCCTCTTTCAAATCGGGAATGAACCAGCTCAGCTTCGAGGCCGAGCTCACCCCGCTGCACACCGACAAATGTACCCTCATCCAGACCGAGAACCTGCGGCTGACCATCTTCGAGGATTCCACCGTCATTCTGCCGGAAGTCCCCTATTGGATCAAGATGCCGCAACTCGACCTGTTCTTCCAGGACGCCTTTCCGATCGGTCGCTGGCCGGACATGCGCGAAGCGGCCGTGGTTCTGACCGAAAAGAGCCTGCCGGCCGCCAATGCCGCGGTGAACGTGCTGGCCCTCTGCGCCCAGAAGATCGGCTTTCCGCCCTTCGGCCTGACGTGGCTTTCGAATTACGAGCCCGAAAAGAATCGCAAGGACCTGCTCGTCGCCGGCGTTCTGCCCACCCTGCCTAAGACGGCGCTGGAAAAGGCACCCATCGCGGGCATCGATCCGCTGCGGCTGGTATTTCCCCAAATGGCTCGCCCCCAGGCCCAGACCGACGAGCCGATTCATTTCTGGTCCGCCACCACGCTCACCCAAACGCAGTCCCCGCAGAACCTCGCCGACATTTACAGCCTCAGCCCGGTGACAAACGACCTTTCCGGCGTCCTGGGTCCCGGCCGGGCCGCCTTGATGCAGTTTCAGCATCCCGACGCCGCCGACCGCACCGTCATCATCTTGACCGCCGGAGTCCCGGAGGACCTTCTGGCCGGCAGCCGAGCGTTGTGGAACCCGACGGTTCAGGGCGGCAGCCGCGGCGACCTGCTCCTCGTCAACCTTCAGGAGCCGAATTTTGAAACCCTGTCGCACCTGATCGGCCCGAGCTACTTCCTGGGCAACCCCGGCCAGATCCCAGCCGTGCACAACTTCATCAATTCGCACCCGATTATTGCGCTGGCGGGCCTGCTGCTGCTGTTGCTGGTGTTATGCGCGTTGATTCTCAGGATTCTGAAACGCCGCCGCAGGCAGCGCCTGGCACCGACTCAGGGCTAACTCAATTCAGGGCAAACATGGCGACGCACGGCGCCAGTCGAGATCAAACCGAATCCGTCTTCTCCCCCTTTTGAAATGGGGGCCGGGGGGATTTAGAAACCCATTTCTCATAAGCAGGCAAACGCATCCCGCATGCTGTATCGCCTCACATTATCGCTTCTGATTTGCCTGCTGGCGCCGGCGGTTTGCCGGCCGGCGGAAGCGGCCGACTGGGCGGCTTACCAGCGTGCGTTTGTCGCTCCCGACGGCCGCGTGCGCGACCCGAACCAGAACGCCGCCAGCCACTCCGAAGGACAGGGCTACGGCCTGCTCCTGGCCTGGCTGAACGACGACCGGCCGGCCTTCGACCGCATCCTCAAATGGACCGCGGACAATCTACAGGTCCGCCGCGATGCGCTCCTGGCGTGGTCCTGGGGCCGCCGGCCCAATGGCGCTTGGAACGTCATCGACTACAACAACGCCAGCGATGGGGATATTCTCGTCGCCTATGCGCTCCTGAAAGCCGCGCAGCGCTGGGACCACCCGCCTTATCGCGAAGCCGGCCAGCGCATCGTTCGGGACATTCGCGGCCACCTGGCGCTGACCGTCGATGGATATCACCTGATTGCACCCGCATATTTCGGGTTCAACAGCGAAAACGGTCAAAGCTTCAACATGGGCTACCTGGTGCTGCCTGCCTTCGACGAATTCGCCCGCGTGGATGACGAGGCTTTCTGGAGGCGCGTGCTGATGGACAGCCGGAGCCTGCTGGAAAAATGCGCGTTCTCGCGCTTCAAGCTCCCGGCCGATTGGGTCGCCCTGGGAAGCCACCAAACCAAAGTCGATCAGGCGCGCAGCCCGTTTTTCGGATATGAGGCCATCCGCGTGCCGCTCTATCTGGCCTGGCACGGCGACCGACAGCGCCTGGAGGCCTTTTCGGATTACCTGCACTTCGTGGAAGGCGCCGGATATCTTCCCCGGCGGGTCAATCTCATCGACGAGGCCGTAGCTGCCGATGAGGCTCCGGCGGGGTTTTACGCCGTCATGGGCGTCTGCGCCGAAAAGCTGGGGCGGCAGGCGCTGGCCCGCCACCTTTTCCAGAAGGCTGCGGAGAAGATCGCGCAGGAATCCGAGGATTATTTTTCCAATACGCTTTTTCTGCTCGCTCGTGAAAAACTGGAGTGGTGATGACCCACCGGCTATTATATATGACCGCCTGGCTCCTGTTGGCCGCGGCCGCGCCGACGGCATCGGCCCAGATCCGGCAGGAGGCGCCCGCGCAGACCAGGCGCAGCCATCCTCAGCCGGCCCGCCAGACGACGGATGAACACACCCAGGCGGTCATCCAGCGCCGCTCCGGGGAACAGTTCCAGAGCCGGCCGCACGACAGCCGGACGGAGGCGGCCGAACCGGATTGGGAATACCGGTCTCCCGAGGATGCAGACATCCTGGAGGGCTGGACGGACCGGCCGCCGCCCGGCGGCCAGGCGGCGGAGCTCTCCGGCCGGGCCAAAGCCTGGCACCTCTACGCCCGCGGGAACTACCCGGCCGCCGCCCAGCTCTTTGCGGAGGCCATGGGTTCCGGCGATCGTGAGGAGGCGCTGAACGCACAGCTCGGGCTGGCTTACAGCCTGCTCAAGCAAGGCAAGCACGCTCAGGCCATCCCGCACCTGGCCGATCTCGCCGATCAGGGATATCGCCCGGCGGAGACGCGGCCGGCGCTGGTCCAGGCGCTGATGCGAAGCGGCCGGTGGGCCGAGGCCGAGGAGCGTATCGCCCAGCTGCCTGCCCGTCAGCGCCCCCCATGGGAACGGCGCCTGTTGGAAGCCCGACTGCTCAAGGATTACCAGGCCCTGGCGCAGACGGCTGACGCATCGGCCCTGACCGCCTTCCTCGATGCTCACGCCCGCGCCCGGCGTGCGTGCATCCGACCGGATGTCTTTCACACGGTCGGCCGCAGGCTTGCCGAGGCCGGCGGCCACCTGGCGGCCACGGACCTGCAGCGCGAGCTTCTGGCATGCCCGCTTCCTCCGGACCTGCGCTTCGCAATTGTCAGCGAACTCGCCGCAGCACTGCCCCACGACGAGGCTCTGGCACTGCTGCGGCTGGAAAAGCCCGACTTGAGGCGGACGGCGCCGCAGCTGAGCGGCCAGGTCGAGGATCTCGAGCTGCAGATTCTCAAACGCCGGCTGGCAGCCCAGCCGCCGGACTCGGAGCTGAAGGCCCGCATGGCCGAAGAGGTGCTGAAGATGGCCCCGGACGACCGCGACGCCCTGGCGGCCCTGGCCTGGTACCGGTTCCAACGCGGCGAATTCGAGGAGGCTGAAAGGCTTTTTGGTATTCTTTCGGAGCAGGACCCTGCCGACAAGGATGTTGCGCTGGGGCTGGGATACACCCGCCTGAATTCCGACCGGATCGCTACGGCCCTCGATCCACTCGACCGGGGCCGGATCGCCGAAGACGCCGATACACGGAAACTCCGAGAGCTGGTCTACCGCCAATCGGCGACTCGCGCCTATGCCGCCAAGGACTGGGACGCCGCGGCCGTCTATCTGGAGAAGCTGCTGGCCCTGAACCCCGATGACCCGGACGCCCGGGAGCTGCTCGCCTGGACGCGCTATCGCCAGGACCGTCGCGCGGAAGCCAGAACCCTGATGGAGGAGAGTTTCGCCGAACGCCCCGGCCCGTCGCTGGCCGCGGGCCTGCTCGGACTTTACACCGCCGACGGCGACGCGGACCGGGCCTACCAGCTGGCCAATCGGCTGGCCGCTGACGAGGACCCCGAACTCCGTGCGCCCGCGGGCGGCTTCTTCTTCGACCGCGGGGCACCTGTCACAGCGGCCCAACTCGACCGCGACCCGCAGCGCTGTTATTTCAACGCCGATTCCCCGCGCGCCGAGGCCTTCCTCTATCATCGCAGCAAACAGGGTGACGGCAAGTTCGGCGACCTCGAGGAAACCGCCCTGCCCTTGACGCTCGTCTATCCGACCGAACTCGGCCGGCAGTGGTCCGCAGCCGTCACCCCCAAGTACCTGTCCGGCAGCAGCGGCTCATCCCGCCCCCAGGCCGGCCGCTACTACCGCCTGCTCGACGGCGCCGCCAAGAAGCAGGACTGGGAGGAAGACCTCTTCGTGGTTCAGCCCGAGGTGGGCTTCGAGTTGGAAAGCCGCCTGCATACGGAGATCCATGTCGGCACCACGCCCCTGAACGGACCGGTCGACGCGACCCCGACCTTCGAAGCCCGGCTCGGCGCAGGGGGTGGCTACGTGGACGTGCACCGCTCCAACGTCAAGGATTCGATTCTTTCCTACGTCGGCCAGAAAGATCCCTACAGCAACGATGAGTGGGGGCGGGTCACCCGCAACGGCATCGAAGCGGGCAAGACCTGGCCGCTCTCAAGCCGCTGGTGGGTGAGCGGCGCGGCCGGCTACGACTATTACATGGGCGACAGCGTGTGGGACAACCAGGCCGTTCACCTCGATGCGGCCGCCGGCCGCACCCTGCTCTTCGACGGAGACGAGTTCAGCTATGGGCTGTTCTTCTCCGCCCAACACTTCCGACGCAACAGCGATTTCTACACCTACGGCCACGGCGGATACTACAGCCCCGAGTTGATGACGATGATCGGTCCTTTCGTGCGCTATCGCACCGCCGCCTGCCGGGACTACTGGTTCGATGTGCAGGCCTCGGCCGGCTGGCTGCACCAGCACCTTGACCGCAGCCCCTTCTATCCCCTGTTCGACGGCGACACCGGCGGTTTCACTCCCGAAGCCGCCGCCGACGCCGATGGCGAATACGACTCCGACACCGACGACAAGATCGGTTTCAACCTGCGGGTTCAGGGCATGAAGCAGATCACCGCCCACGTGGCCGCCGGCGGGTTCGCCGCCATCAACAACTCCGCGGACTATACCGAATGGACGGCCGGCGTCGGCATCCAGATCTTCTTCGAACCCCAGAACCTCTTCTGGGGGCGCAAGGACATGTTTCGTGAGTTCGGAAGGTATTCGAACAAATAGACTTCCCCAATCAACCTCTCGATCGCACTGCAATTTTTGCACTAACGCTCTTGACAAAAAAAGCTGGACGGTTTACAAGTGCTTTGCTTAATCCTGAGAACTCATCAGGAACGGGGGACCCACTTAATTGGGGCGAATCGCCGTAATGCGAAGGGTAACCTTATCGGCCCTAGCCCATCAGCTAACCTCGTAGGCATCGATGAGGAAAACCTTCGGAATCGAGCCGAGGTCTTTCCTCCACCAATTCGATTCCGGAGGTGTCGATTATGTCAGGCTCAGATTACTCGGCGATTTTCTTTCATTCCATTTTTCCGTATAGCTCGCCAACGTCCCCCGAAAACAGTCAAAACAGATTCATGCCTCTCCTTCGGAGGGTTTTGGCAGGCGGGCTGTTTTTTCTGGTATTGCTGTTTGCCCCCCTCCGCGCCTTCCCTGCGGATTTAACGCTGGCCTGGGACCCCAACACAGAAGCCAATCTTGAAGGCTATGGCGTGTATTTCAAAAAGGACGCTCCCGGGCCGCCCTATGATTTGTTCGGCAATGTTGCCCTCTCAGAATTCAGCGATCCTGACAACCCGACGTTTACCTTGACTGGTCTTGAGATTGGATCGCGCTATTATATCACGCTCACCGCCTATGATAGCGCCGGAAACGAGAGCGGTTATGCCGAGCCCGTGTGCGCCGAGGTCGGCGATCAAATCCTGCCCTGTGACAGTGTGGACGAGAGCAACGGTTCGGGAAGCGGGGATGCGTCCGCAAACCCGGGGAGCGGCGGTGAAAACTCGGGCTCCGGCGGAGGCGGCGGTGGATGTTTTATCGCGACCGCCTTGGAGCACGCCAATCTTGATGGAACGCTCTTCGGCCTTTTTCTTCTGGCAGCGGTCATTTTCCATTTCCTGCAGAAGATTTTCACCAGAAGAAATTCAACAACCAAAATTTGGGCGGCGGCTCCATTGCAGCTTTCGAATCGGAGGAAGATTGATGCAGGCGATCGCTGACTTAAAAGCACTTGTTTTGGAGATGATGGAAGGTGCATTTCAAGGTGGTGAGGTAAAGGCTGCTCAGCAGATGGGCGTCAACATAACCAATGCCGTCAAGCGCGAAGGGGTCGTCATTATCCAGAACCAGAATGTCGAAGTTTATGCTCGTATCATGCCCACGATGATCAAGATGCTCAAAATGTGCGATGCGTTAGAGTCGAATTGGCATGATCAGATCGGGATCGAACCCGAGCCGCTGCAAAAGCAACTGCCCCCACCCCCGGATCATGATGACATCGACTCGATCGACGCCTGCTGCGCCTGGCTGTATGAAAACCATATCAACTGGCAAGACATGCAGGAGCTGATGAAGGCCCGCTATCTGGAGTATGTAATCAATCGTTTCCGGACCAAGGCCGAGGCTGCCAAGTGGCTCGGGGTTGGGAGCACCTATCTGAGCAAGCTATCCAAGATGTCGATGAATAACTAAAACTGCAACCGATGATCATGCCACGCCGACCAGGTTAACGAGCGCTTTGCAAAAATGATCAATCAGCAGGCTCAAGAATGAAGGACAAACGGCGATGGACGCAAGCGTTACGATTTCGGACGGCACGGTCACGCAATTAAGCGAGTTCTGGGCGCGCCATTGTTTGGTGCTGGTGTTCCTGCGTCATTTCGGCTGACCGTTCTGCCGCGAGCAGGTCGCGCAGTTGCGCGATCGAAAGGCCGACTTTGAGAAAGGCGGCGGCCAGGTGGTCCTGGTCGGCATGGGAACGCCGGCGGAATGCACGGCCTTTTTGAAGAAATTCGACGTCCCCTTTCCCATGATCGCCGACTCCCAGCAGGCGCTTTACCGCCAATTCCACCTCAAGCGCATGTCCCCGCTGGGAGTCCTTTCGCCGGTGGTTGCCATCAAGGGGCTGGCCGCCATGGCCCGTGGCTCCGGAATTGGAAAACCCGTCGGCGATATCCTGCAACTGCCCGGGACCTTTGTCATCGACTCCAGCGGCAGGATTGTTTTCAGCCATCAACCTGCCGGGCCGGCGGACCATGCGACCCCGGATACGATTCTAAAGGCTCTGGCATCAACCGCCCAGTGAGGCTTCTGGCCGTTTAGGGTTTTTGCCCGGCTGCTCCAACCACCAAAACCCTGCACCTTCCCCCGCAACGCCCAGGGCGCCCGCGTGCGAATAAGGCTTTTAACCTCGGCCTTAAAGATTTCCCCTCGCTGCTTCCTTGCGCTGGCCGCCGTCCTATCGACCGGCGGCTGCCGGCCGCACATTTCGCCCCCTCCAGATCATTCCCGGCGCTGCGATTGAGGCACCCTACCGTTCTTCCGGTATCGGACGGGCGCGCACGGTTTCGACCGATAGCGTGCATGCTCGCCAGCCAGCGCCTGCCAAATAGCGAAATCTGCGAACGGCTCCTCTGGCGCCGGGAGGATGAGCCGCGACAGTGGCTGCCGGCTTCTCCGTTTCCCGCCGATGCGCGCCAGCTGCTCTTCAAGTCCCTGCTGTCGGCTGTTGCGGAAGCTCTTCGGGTTTTCCCTTGACACCTTCCCCAAAATTTGGGAAAATTTTCCCAATTATGGCCTTCTACCGAATCGCCCACTTATGAAAAATAGCAAGCACCAGATTCTCGCAGCGGCTGTCGCACGAATCCTGCGTCCACTGATCCGGATCCTGCTGCGGAACGGCGTCTCCTATGGAACCTTCGCCGACATTGCCAGGAGCCAATTTGTCGAAGTCGCGCGCCGCGAGTCTGCAATCGAAGGCCGCAAGGCGACGATTTCGCGGCTGGCGGTCGTCACCGGGTTGACCCGCAAAGAGGTCAATCGAACGCTCCGCCGATTCCACCCGGACGACCGCTCCAGCGCGGACCGATACAACCGGGCGGCCCGCGTCATTTCCGGATGGCGCCGCGATAGAGACTTTCTGAGCCCGCGCGGCAGGCCCTTGGTGCTTTCTATCGGCGGCCCAGGAAACAGCTTTCAAGAACTGGTCCGGCGCTACAGCGGCGATATTCCGCATCGAGCCATCCTGGACGAACTGTCGGCCGAGGGAGCCGTTTTAATATCGGATCCAGACCGGGTCCGTTTGGTTGAAAGAGCGTATGTGCCCAAAGCAGACGAATCCATGAAGCTTCACATCCTGGGGGTTGATACGGCCTATCTAATCGATGCCATCGGCCACAATCTCCAGACGAGCGACACGCCGCCCAAGTTTCAGCGCAAGGTGCTCTACGACAATCTGCCCGACGATGTGCTGCCGGAGTTCCGCAGGCTCGCAAGAAACTATTCGCAGAAGCTGCTTGAAAAACTCGACCGCTGGCTGTCCATCCGCGATCGCGACGCCAATCCCGGCGTCCGCGGAGACGGGCGGAATATCGCAGGGCTCGGGATTTTCTACATAGAAGAACCGGTTTCCGACGATGAGGCCGACGAAGGGCCAGCGCCGCATTCCGCCAAGCGGCCGTAATGACGATATTCACCCACACGATAAGGAAAACGCACGATGCGATACGCGCAATCTAAGATTATCGTCGCAGCGGCGGCCCTGACGATGGCCCTGGCCGCACTCAGCGGTTGCGGGGGCGGAGGAGGGGACAGTGTGGCCGGAGGTGGTGTCGGTGGAAGCGGCGTCACCGTAGCATCGGTCGGCAGCGTAACGGGCTTCGGCAGTGTGATCGTGAACGGAGTCGCCTATGCCACCCACAGCGCCGAGGTCTTTATTGACAGCACCTCGGAGGGGTCGGGTGATGAGGCGCTCGCTCGCAATCTTTCAACCGGCATGGTGGTCCGTGTCGAAGGCGTATTGAATGTGGATGGCAGCGCCACCGCCCGCCGTATTTTCTTCAACAAGGATCTCAAGGGGCCTGTTGAGAACCTGACCGACCTGGACTCTTTTACGAGACAGGTCATTGTTTTAGGCCAAACGGTGGTTTTAGATCCGCTTTGCGTATTTCGGAATACGACCGCCACCGACGTTTTCGTCGGCATGGTTCTGGAGATCAGCGGGTACGCCGAGGAGACGGGCCGGATCCAGGCGACCTATGTGAACAAGATCGCGGATTCACTTCCCCTCGAAGGTCCGGTTGACATCAAGGGTCTGGTTCAGCGTGTCGATACGCCGGCCAAAACCTATCAGATCAACGCGCTCACGATTGATTTCTCGTCGGCCGACCTGAGCGGGCTAACCGGCGGAATTCCTCAAGTCGGTCAACTCCTCGAGGCTGAAGGAAGGCTACAATCTCCGAATCTGCTGAAAGCCGACCGCGTCGAAATGCTGGAGGAGTTCGGCTCAGGCGCATTTGAAACGGCCGAGTTCGAGGGTATCATCACCCGAACCAGCGGCTCGGATGAATTTTCCATCGGCCGGTACACTGTGCTCACGGACGAAACGACCGCCTACTTGAATTTATCACCGAGCGACCTCCATCGCGGGACCCGTGTCATCGTCCGGGGCACTTTGACCGATCGAACCTTTCTGGCCGATGAAATCAGTCTCCCCGGGACCATCCGAATCGAATCCGATGCCGGAGCCGTGGAGCCGACCGAAAATCGCCTGGTGCCGTCGGGGTTGGAGCCCATCAGCATCCAGACAACTGCCACCACGCGTATCATCGGCACGGCAGCCGGCCTGGACGAGATCCAGCCCGGAGAGCACATGCGGATGGTAGGCCAGCGTAGATCCGACGGCACCATATTCGCATCGAGCCTGCAGGTAACCCCGCCCAACCCGACCGTGGAATTGGCCGGCCCGGTGGGTTCGGTCGCGCCGCCCGTATTGGTCGTATTGGGCGTTACGATCGACACGGCCTCGATCCCGGCCGATCGGTTCAGGGGCTTGGGCGGCAAGCCGATTTCATCGGCTGCATTCTTCGACCTGGTCGAACCGGGCGACACGATTGCCGCAAAAGGGGATCTTCAGTCCGGAGCGATTACCTGGACAACCATCGAGTTGGAAAAAAAATAAAACGCAATGCAAAGGAGGAACAACATGAAATTCACTGGACGGAACCTAACGATTTTCGCGATCCTGTCGCTGCTGTCGCTCTTCATCGGCTGCGGCGGAGGGGGCGGAGGCAGCAGCAGCGGCGGCTCCGCTACCACCGGAACCCTGTCCCTGAGCCTTCAGGACGCAACTTCGGAGAGCTATCGGGCGGTCTATGTGACGATCGACCGGGTCGAGGTTCACATGGGCGGCGATGAAGGTCCGGACAGCAACTGGACTAACGTCCTGTCTCCGGACAAGGCCGGCAAGACCTACAACCTGCTGGAGCTCGTCAACGGGGTGCGCGAAGAGCTCGGCATCGTCGACCTCCCCGCCGGACCGTACACCCAGATGCGCCTGATCATCGGCAGAGAACCGGACAACGGCATCAATGTCCTGAGCCAGAGCCATCCCTACGCGAACTATGTCATCACCGAGCCGGATCTGGAAGCTTTTGAACTTAAAGTCCCCAGCGGATTTCAAACCGGCCTCAAGATCGTCCACGGGTTCGATGTCGGCGAAAACCAGACGACCGAGCTGATTCTGGATTTCGACGCGTCCAAGTCCGTGGTGAAGGCCGGCAACAGCGGCAACTGGCTGCTCAAGCCGACCGTCCGGATTCTGGATCTGGCCGAATATGCCATC
>Ga0105099_10001583_pt1 | contig 14093 bp, 16 predicted proteins | sample PPLLak3cmMay2015_2_FD_79138 | JGI IMG/M metagenome (GOLD analysis project Ga0105099, IMG submission 79138) | Freshwater sediment microbial communities from Prairie Pothole Lake near Jamestown, North Dakota, USA - PPLs Lake P8 Core (1) Depth... | ecosystem: Environmental > Aquatic > Freshwater >...
GTGCTCGGCGCCAAGCTCAAGAGCGAACTGTTTGGCAGCGAGAACCCGCTCGGCCAGCGCCTGCGCATCGGCGGCCTGCATTTCCGGGTGATCGGCGTCATGGCGCCGAAGGGCCAGTTTCTCGGCATCGACCTCGACGACACCGCCTTCATTCCGACTGCACGCGCACAGGAACTGTTCAACCGCGAGGGCGTCGATGAAATCAACGTCGCCGCCGAGGAGGGCGTGCCTTCGGCCGTGGTCGCCAGCGTCATCAAGAAGCGCCTGATCGATCGCCACGGCCATGAGGATTTCACCATCATCACCCAGGAAGAGATGTTGAAGACGCTGTCCAATATCCTCAACGTGCTGACCATGGCGGTCGGCGCCCTCGGCGGCATCTCGCTGCTCGTCGGCGGCGTCGGGATCGTCACCATCATGACCATCGCCGTCGCCGAGCGGACCGGCGAGATCGGCCTGCTGGTCGCCCTCGGCGCGCCCCGGCGCACCATCCTGCTGCTCTTTCTCGGCGAGGCCGTCGCGCTCTCGGCGCTTGGCGGCATCCTCGGGTTGCTCCTGGGCTTCGGGCTGGCCCAGGCGATTCACCTCGCCCTGCCGGCCCTGCCGGTGCATACGCCGCTCAGTTTCGTGCTGCTCGCCGAAGCGGTTGCTATCGTCATCGGCCTCGCCGCCGGCGTGCTGCCGGCGCGCCGCGCCGCCCGCCTCGACCCGGTCGAGGCCTTGCGCACGGAATGACGTGCTAAAGTTTCGCCCACCACGAACGCCTCACGGAGAACATGCATGACGCATCACATCGACCAACTGCATCCCGGCATGACCGCCAGCATCGCCAAGACCGTGACCGAGGCTGACATCATCCTTTTCGCCGGCATCTCGACCGACGTCAATCCAGCTCACCTCGACGAGGAGTACGCCAAGGGCACGATGTTCGGCGGGCGCATCGCCCACGGCATGCTGTCGGCGGGTTTCATCTCGGCGGTGCTGGCCAATCACCTGCCCGGTCCCGGCACCATCTACCTGTCGCAAACCCTGAAGTTCAAGGCGCCGGTTCGTCCGGGCGATACCGTCCGCGCCACCGTTACCGTCAAGGAGGTCAATGTCGCTCGGAACCGCGTCACGCTGGATACCGTGTGCACGGTTGCCGGCAAGGTCGTGATCGAGGGCGAATGCCAGATGATGCCGCCGGCACGCGCACCGGCTGTCACCGGAACCGCCTGAATTTCCGGAGGCTGCAATAAAACGCCGGCGCGCTGCCGGCGTTTTTCATGGTCAGAAGGATTCGTCGGCGCGCAGGAAGCGCCACTGACCGAGCGGCAGGTCGCCCAGCCTGACCTTGCCGACCCGCACCCGCTTGAGGCCGGTAACGTGCAGTCCCACCAGTTCGCACATGCGGCGAATCTGGCGCTTCTTGCCTTCCTTCAGGATGAAGTGCAGCTGGTCCTCGTTCAACTGCTTGACCCAGGCCGGCTTGAGCGGCTTGCCGTCAAGTTCCAGACCGTTCTGGAGCAGCTTCAGGCCATTCGGAATCATCTCGCCGCTGACCCGCACCAGATATTCCTTTTCGGCCAGGCTATCCTCACCGATCAGCTTCTTGGCAATTCTGCCATCCTGAGTAAAAACCAGCAGGCCGGTGGAATCGATGTCGAGCCGCCCCGCCGGCGCCAGTCCGCGCAACATCCAGGGCTTGAATTCCGGGTCGCCCGACTGCCTGACCCAGGTTTCGGCGGAAATCAGCGTCACCGCCGGCTTGCAGTCGGCTTCAGGTTGGCCGGAAACATAGCCGACCGGCTTGTTGAGCAGGATCGTCACCTGCTTGGCCTGGTCTTTCTCGGCTTCCTTCGCGATGATGATTTCCGCGTCCGGCCGGATACGCGATCCGAGTTCGGAAATCCGTTCGCCATCGACCAGAACCCAGCCGCGCTCGATCCACAGGTCCGCCTCGCGCCGCGAGCACATGCCGCGCTCGGACATCACCTTGGAGAGGCGTATGCCCTCCGGTGCGCTGGCCGGATCACGCGCAACTTGCGGCGGCGCGGATGGGCGCTCGACGCGAGGCGGGCGCTTATCGCCCGCCTTGCCGCCCCGCGACTGTTCATGAACGCGCGGGGGCGATGCCGCGGTCGACGGCTTGTTGTACGGCCTTTTCGCGGTCACCCGGGCCGGCGTGGCAGGCTTGACCGGACTCAAGGTTCCGGTCGGGCGCTCGCGCACCTTGGGGGCGACTGGCGTTGCGACTTCTTGCGCTGCTGCGGGAGAGGCGGGAGCAGGCGTGGGGGCGGTTTCCGGCTTGCGCCATTTCGCCCACGGGTCGTCGCCGGCCACCGGACTCGGCGGCCGTTTTGACTTGATTTCCTTGCCGGAATCGGTCATTGGATGGCGAGCAGTTCAACCTCGAAAACCAGCGTTGCATTGGGCGGAATGACGCCGCCGGCGCCGCGCGCGCCATAGCCGAGTTGCGGCGGGATGGTCAGCTTGCGCGTGCCGCCGACCTGCATGCCCTGGACGCCCTCGTCCCACCCGGAAATGACATGGCGCTGGCCGAGCGGAAAGTCGAAGGGATCGTTGCGGTCCTTGCTCGAATCGAACTTGCTGCCGTTGGTCAGCCAGCCGGTGTAATGGACGACGACGTGGTCGCCGGCCTTGGCCTCGGCACCTGCGCCGACGACGGTGTCTTCGTAGATCAGGCCGGAGGCCGTGGTGATTTCAGCCATGAAGTGCTCCTCTTGAAAGGCGAAAATTCTATCACAACCGAATGACAAGGCTTTGACTTCGCTATCATTTTGCGTATAATGCGCGGTTCTTTGTAGCACCTCTTGGTATTATTTTTCGGAGTCCAACCCATGTATGCGGTCATAAAAACCGGTGGCAAGCAGTATCGCGTTTGCGCCGGCCAAAAACTCAAAGTAGAACAGATACCGGCAGAAGTTGGCGCAGAAATCACTCTTGACCAGGTCCTGATGGTAGGCGAAGGCGAGTCGGTGAAGGTCGGCGCCCCCCTTGTTGCTGGCGCCACCGTCAAGTGCACCGTGGTTTCCCACGGTCGCCACGACAAGGTCAAGATCTTCAAGATGCGCCGTCGCAAGCACTACCAGAAGCATCAGGGCCATCGTCAGAACTACACCGAACTGCGCATCGACACGATCGCTGCCTGAGTTCAACAAGGAGCTAACAAATGGCACACAAGAAAGCAGGCGGCAGTTCACGTAACGGTCGCGACTCACAGGCCAAGCGTCTTGGCGTCAAGCGCTACGGCGGTCAGTTCGTTCTCGCCGGCAACATCATCGTTCGCCAGCGCGGCACCGAGTTCCACCCGGGCGATAACGTCGGCTGCGGCAAGGATCACACCCTGTTCGCGCTCAAGGATGGCACCGTTCAGTTCGCCGTCAAGGGCGAAAAGAAGCGCCGCACGGTGACCATCGTTCCGGCCGCCGAATAATTCGGCCTGGCGGAACAGCAAAAGCCCTATCCGCCGGATAGGGCTTTTTTATTGCTTTGCAGATTGGCGTCGAACCTTTGTCGACTGCGCCTTGCCGTATGAATCAATACTGTCTGCGGCTTGACTTCGCGTCTCGCCGCCAATCTGCAAAGCAATGAAATCCACCTTTCCCGGATAAGCCGGAAGGAAACGCCATGAAGTTTATCGACGAAGCCAAGATATACGTAAAAGCCGGCGATGGCGGCAACGGTGCGGCGACGTTCCGCCGCGAGAAGTACATTCCCATGGGTGGCCCCAATGGCGGCGATGGTGGCCGCGGCGGCAGCATCTATGCCGTCGCCGACCGCAACATCAATACCCTGGTCGACTACCGCTACACCCGCAAATTCATCGGCAAGCGCGGTGAAAACGGCGGCGGCGCCGACCAGTATGGCGCCGGTGGCGACGATATCGTCCTGCGCATGCCGGTCGGCACGGTGTTCTACGACCTCAATACCGAGGAGGTCGTCGCCGACCTTGCCGAGCATGGTCAGAAGGTGCTGATCGCGCGTGGCGGCAAGGGCGGCCTGGGCAACCTGCATTTCAAGTCGTCGACCAACCGGGCGCCGCGGCAGAAGACCAACGGCGAGGAGGGCGAGGAATTCGAATTCCGCCTCGAACTGCGCGTACTGGCCGACGTCGGCCTGCTCGGCCTGCCCAATGCCGGCAAGAGCACGCTGATCCGCGCCATCTCCGCGGCTCGTCCGAAAGTGGCCGATTACCCGTTCACCACGCTGCATCCCAACCTCGGTGTCGTCCGTGTCGATGACGAGCGCAGTTTCGTCGTCGCCGACGTGCCCGGCCTGATCGAAGGCGCCGCCGACGGCGCCGGCCTCGGCGTCCGCTTTCTCAAGCACCTGCAGCGGACGCGCATCCTGCTGCATCTCGTGGACATCGCACCGATCGACCCGGAGGCCAATCCGGTGCGCGACGCCAAGGCCATCGTCGGCGAACTGCTCAAGCATGACCCGGCGCTGGCCGACAAGCCGCGCTGGCTGGTGCTTAACAAGCTCGACCTGATTCCCGCGGAAGACCGCGAGAAAGCGATCAAGGACTTCCTCAAAGGCTACAAAAAAGCCACCAAATACGACGGCCCGGCGTTCCCGATTGCCGCAATCAGTGGCGAAGGGACCAAGCCGCTGATTTATGCGATTCAGGAGGCTCTGGAAAAAATGGCGCGTCCGGAGATCGACGATGATTCCGATACTGCGGCTGGAAAAGACGCATGAGCATCAATAACTCCCGCCTCGCCAACGCCAAACGCCTGGTCGTAAAGGTCGGCTCGGCGCTGGTCACCAATAACGGCGCCGGCCTCGACCTCGCTGCCATCGACGACTGGGCGCGGCAGATCAGCGTCCTTCGGGCGCAGGGCAGGGAAGTCGTGCTGGTCTCCTCGGGCGCCATCGCCTGCGGGATGCAGCGACTGGGCTGGGGCAAGCGGCCGAAAACGGTCCATGAATTGCAGGCGGCAGCGGCTGTCGGCCAGATGGGGCTGGTGCAGGTTTATGAAGGCGCCTTCGCCAGGTATGGCCTGCACACCGCGCAGATCCTGCTGACCCACGACGATCTGGCCGACCGCAAGCGCTATCTCAATGCGCGCTCGACCCTGACCACGCTGCTCGCTCTCGGTGTGGTTCCCATCATCAACGAGAACGACACGGTCGTGACCGACGAAATCAAGTTCGGCGACAACGATACGCTGGGCGCATTGGTCGCCAACCTGATCGAAGCCGACGCGCTGATCATCCTCACCGACCAGATCGGCCTGTTTACCGCCGACCCGCGCAAGGACCCTTCGGCCACGCTGATCCACGAAGCGACGGCCGGCGACGAAACGCTGGAAGCCATGGCCGGGGGCGCCGGCACGTCGATCGGCAAGGGCGGCATGATCACCAAGGTCATCGCCGCCAAGCGGGCCGCCATGAGCGGCGCCCATACGGTGATTGCCAGTGGCCGCGAAAGCGACCCGATCATCCGTCTGGCCAACGGGGAAGCGGTGGGTACCCTGCTGGTGTCGCAAACCCAGCCGCTGGCGGCACGCAAGCAATGGCTGGCCGACCATCTGCAACTGGCGGGCCGCTTGATGCTCGATGCGGGTGCGGTCAACGCGCTGAAAGCGGGTAAAAGTCTGCTGCCGGTCGGTGTCGTCGCTGCCGAAGGCGACTTCGAACGCGGTGCGGCAGTGGCCTGCATCGCCCCGGGCGGGGCGGAAGTCGCGCGCGGATTGAGCAACTACGGCAGTGGCGAAGCGCGCCTGATCGCCCGCAAGTCGACGGCGGAGATCGAGAATCTGCTCGGTTACGTGGACGAGCCGGAGATCATCCATCGCGACAACCTGATCCTGCTCGGCTGAGGCCCGTCTGCACAACACAAAGGGCGTCCATTACGGACGCCCTTTTTGCATCCTGCGGTCAATGGCCTGATTCGCTGGACAATAAAAAAGGGCGCCGAAGCGCCCTTTTGCAAATCCGGCTCGCGCTGGATTAGAACTTGTGCTGAACACCGATGTTGAAGCCTTGTTGCCAGACACCGGCAGCGTAGCCGTTACCAGCAGAATAGGCACCGGAGTTCGAGGCATCACCCACACCAGCGAAACGGGCGGCATCGTTGTCCATGAAGGAGTAGGTGGTGTACATCTTGGTACGCTTCGACAGATTGTAATCAAGACCAGCTGCGATCTGCTGCGAATCGCCAATGCTGCTATCGGAGTAGATGTACGAGGCCTTGGGCACGAACTTGCCGAACGGCATGCTGACACCAACCAGGAAGTTGTTCATATCAACGTCTGACGGGGCACCGACAGCAGTGGCGAAGTCAGCTTCGGTCCAGGTGTAGGCGCCGGACAGCTTGAGACCATTGCCGAACTGGTAAGCGACACCAGCGGTGAAGTTCTGGATGTCGTTAATCGCCGATACGTTGGTGCCGAGTGCAATCATGTGGTAGTTGGCGCCCACGGTCAGGCCGCCAGCGGTGTAGGTACCGAGGATGGCGTAAACCGTGTTGTTCTGGGCGTTGTTGCTGGTGCTGTCGGCGCCGTCGGCGTTGTTGGAGAACGCCGCAGTCACCTGGAAGCCACCGAAGGACGGCGAGATGTAGGCGGCAGCGTTATCGACGCGCTGCGGATCCAGCAGACCGGAGAGGGTTGAGTTGGTGGCGTTGGAGGCACCGAGGCGCCAGGCGTTGGAGTAGGCGCCAACGGTACCGTTGGCGAACGGATCCATCTGCAGCATGAAGGTGTAGTACGGGGTGTACAGACGACCGCCGACGACAGTACCGAAGCCGCCGCTCAGGCCGGCGTAGGCTTGACGGCCGTACAGGCGACCGCTTTGGCCGGAGAAGCCGGTGTCAGTCTGGAAGCCTTGCTCGAGCAGGAAGACGGCCTTGAGGCCGTTGCCCAGATCTTCGGTGCCCTTGAAGCCGAGGCGGTTGCCGGCGTCAATGCCGGAGTCGAGCCTGCTGGAGCCACTCGGGGTGGGGCCGCCGGGAACGTTCGGAATAACGGAATTGACGTCACGGCCGTCGAAGCGGTAGGAATAGCCGTAGTCAACCAGACCGTAGATGGTGACGTTGGTCTGTGCGAAGGCAGCCGTGGAGGCCAAGCCGGCGACAGCCAGAGCGATGAGTTTCTTTTGCATCAGAATTTCTCCTGTAGTGGTTAGTTTTTAACCTGCCCTCGAAGGGTCGATTAAGCTTTACCTCTCGGATTGAGAAGTTGGGGCCATTTTGGCAAAGCACGGGCAGGTGGGCAACGGATGTTTGCGCTGCGGGTGCCTTTTGCGTCTTCTGTGTTGTGTTGGCGCAACACTGTTGCTGGCAGGCGGGTTTGTCGCACCGCACTGCGCCATTGAATTCAAGCGGATTGCGGGATTTCATCGCGTTGCGCACCCCAAGGGTACTTCCTGCGGGGCGCCGCTGAAGCCGTTCTGGCGCCAGGCTTCGAAGACGGTGACGGCGACGGCATTTGACAGGTTCAGACTGCGCTGGCCGGCCTGCATCGGCAGCCGCAGGCGCCGTTCCGGTGAAAATTGTTCGAGCAGGTCAGCGGGCAGGCCGCGGGTTTCCGCACCGAAGACGAATGCGTCGTTGTCCTTCAAGGTTTGATCGAAGGGGCTGGCCGTTCCCCTGGTGCTCATCGCCCACAGCCGGCGCCGGCCGAGGGCGGTCTGGCAGGCTTGCCAGTCGGCGTGGCGCAGGACGCGGGCGTATTCGTGATAATCGAGGCCGGCGCGGCGCAGGGCCTTGTCGGTCAGATCGAAGCCGAGTGGCTCGACGAGATGGAGTTCGGCGCCGGTATTGGCGCATAAACGAATGACGTTGCCGGTGTTGGGCGGAATCTCGGGCTGGTAGAGAACGACGGCGATCATAGGAGGTCCGTTTCAGCGGGCGCGCGGGTTGTTGCGGAGTCAGTGGCGCAGCGCGCGGGCGGCGACCGCCACGGTGATCTGTCCGGCGCCATGGAGTTTCAGTATGCGGGCCGCTTCGCGGAGTGTCGAGCCGGTGGTCATCACATCGTCCACTATTAGAATGCGCTTGCCGGCGAGGTCGCGGTCACATTCGAAGGCGCCGCGCACGTTCTTGCCGCGCTCCCTGAGCGGCAACTCGGCCTGCGGCGGCGTGGCGCGGATGCGGGTGAGGATGGTTGGGTTGAGCGGGATGCCGAGCATCCTGCTGGTTGTCCGCGCAATTTCAAGCGACTGATTGAAACCGCGCGTCTTCAGGCGCGAGGGATGCAGCGGTAGCGGCAGCAGGAGATCGTAATCGGCGGCAACCAGTCGCTCGCCGAGCCTGAGTCCCAGCCAGGCGGCGAGCGGTAACTGGTGACCATACTTGAGCGCCTGAATCAGGCGGTCGACCGGAAATTCATAGCGAAAAAGCGCCAGCGTCCGCGCGAAGGCAGGCGGATCCTTGAGGCAGGCGCCACAGCGTTCGCCCAGTGTGGTCTCCTCACCGCATTGCGGGCAAAGGGTGGCGGGGAGTTGCGGCAGGTCGGCCGTGCATGCCGGGCACAACAGGCTGGTGGCGCTGTCGGCGGAGCACAGCAGGCAACTGCCCGGCAGCGCGTGCGTGGCAATGCTTTGCAAAGTAGGTTGCAGGGCCTGGGGTAAAATTGACATCGTTACAACCGCCTTTGATGATTCATAATTACTCAAGTGTTTCGGCGCTGATTCTTTTCGATTTTTCTCAAGCAAGGCCTTTCATGCAAGCCAGTTCTCTCGCCGCTGTTTCCCCTGTTGCCCAGCCCGTTCCTGCCTGCCGGTGGACGCTGGATGAAGTGCTCGCGCTTTACGAGATGCCGTTGATGGACTTGATCTGGCGCGCACAGGGCGTGCACCGCGCGCATTTCGATCCGAACGCCATTCAACGCTCGACCCTGCTTTCGGTCAAGACCGGCGGTTGCTCCGAGGATTGCAGCTACTGCTCGCAGTCCGCCCGTTACGACACCGATACCGAACGCGAGCGCCTGATGCCGCTGGGCGAGGTCATCGCTGCCGCCAAGGCGGCCAAGGACAAGGGGGCTTCCCGCTTCTGCATGGGGGCAGCCTGGAAAGGGCCGAAGGACAACGACCTCGACCGCGTGCTCGAGATGGTGCGCGAGGTCAAGGCGCTGGGCATGCAGACCTGCGTGACGCTTGGCATGCTCAAGGAAGGTCAGGCCGAAAAACTGAAGGATGCCGGTCTCGACTACTACAACCATAATCTGGATACCGACAAGGAGTTTTACGGGCAGGTTATCAAGACACATACGCACGATGACCGTCTCGATACGCTCGAGCAGGTGCGCGACGCCGGCATCAATGTCTGCTCGGGCGGCATCATCGGCATGGGCGAGTCGCGCAAGAACCGCGCGGCGCTGATCGTGCAACTGGCCAATCTGCCGCAACCGCCGGAATCGGTGCCGATCAACAACCTCGTGCCGATCCCCGGCACGCCCCTGGCCGACAATCCGCGGCTCGACCCGTTCGAGTTCGTGCGCACCATCGCCGCCGCCCGCATCACCATGCCGACCTCCTGGGTCCGCCTTTCGGCCGGCCGTCAGGAAATGAGCGACGAATTGCAGGCGCTGTGCTTCCTCGCCGGCGCCAACTCGATGTTCTACGGCGATCACCTGCTGACCACCAGTAATCCGGATGTCGATCGCGACGACGCCTTGTTCGCGCGCCTGGGCGTGAAGGCGGTTTGAGCGAGGAATTCGTCGACCGCCTTCAGGTCGGCCGGCGCTTTTCCCGCGTCGCGGCCAGTTACGACCAGGCGGATTTCTTTGTTCGCGAGGTCGACCGCCGCATGCAGGAGCGGCTCGACTACGTCAAGGCCGAGCCGAAGCGCATTCTCGATCTGGGCTGCAGCCGGGGCGGCAGTTTCGCCGGCTTGTCTGCCCGTTATCCGGCGGCGGAATTGCTCGGGCTGGACATTTCCCCCGCCATGCTACGGGCCGGCCGCGCTGATCGTCCGGGCTGGCAGCGCTGGCTGAGCCTGGGGCGCCAGAACCAGCCCCGGCGACTGGCGGGCGACGCGGCGAATTTGCCCCTGAAATCGCAGTCGACCGCAGTCGTCTGGTCCAACCTGCTGTTGCACTGGCTCGACGACCCGCTGCCGGCCTTGGCCGAAGCGCATCGCGTGCTGGAAGTCGGCGGCCTGCTGATGTTCTCGACGCTGGGGCCGGATTCGCTCAAGGAGTTGCGCTCGACGTTTGCCGACGGTTATGCCCACACCCAGCGCTTCATCGACATGCATGACCTCGGCGACATGCTGGTCGCTTGCGGCTTCGCCGACCCGGTGATGGACATGGAGGTGCTGACACTGACCTACGACGATTTCGACGACATGCTCGGCGAATTGCGCGCCGCTGGTTCCGGCTGCGCCATGAAGGCACGACGCCATGGGCTGACCGGACGCCAGGCCTGGATCAAGGCGCGCGCTGCTTACGAAAGTCTGCGCACCAACGGCAAGTTGCCGGCCACCTTCGAGGTTGTTTATGGCCACGCCTGGAAGGTGGCGCCGAAGCAGACTGCCGATGGCCGCACCATTATCCGCTTTGATGCCCCGAAGGAACCCCCCTTGGGGAATACGCCGCGCCGAAAATAGCCGCTAGTCCGGCTTCTGCTTGAAGAACTTGAGCGGCTTGGCGCCCTGGAACTGCGGTACCGGAACCGCCTTGCGCTGTCGTTCGCGTATTCGCCAGCCGAGCAGGAAGGCGAGGGCGACCGAATAGGCCAACGGCCAGAGTAGCGCCGTCGCCTTGACCAGCCAGAAATAATGCACGCAGGCGAGAATGCCGACCAGGTAGATGTTGCGGTGCAGTTCTTGCCACTTGCGCCCACCCAGTTTGCGGATGGCCCACTGGTTCGAGGTCGCCGCCAGCGGAATCAGCAGCAGGAAGGCGGCGAAGCCGACGGTGACGAAGGGACGCTTGAAAATGTCCTTGGCGATCGCGTCGACCGCGAAAGCATGGTCGAAGCCGATGAACGACAGTAAATGAAGCGTCGCATAAAAGAAGGTGAACAGGCCGAGCATGCGCCGCAGGCGGAGCAGCCAGTGCCATTGCGTGTAAGCGCGGAGCGGCGAGATGCACAGCGTCAGCAACAGGAGGTTGATGGTCCAGGTGCCGGTCCAGCGCTGGACGAATTCGACCGGTTCGGGGCCTAGGTGGTCCGCATAGGCGGCCCACAACAGACGCGCCAGCGGTAGCAGCGCGAGGAAGAAAAGGACTGCCTTGATTAGGGTGAGCGGCGGTGGCGTGGCTTTTTGCGTATTCATCAGCCGGAAACGTCTCTCGTGGTTCATTTGCCGGGTAGTCGATTGCGCCACCGAAAAACCGGCAGCCGTGCGTCGGGTTCGCTACCGGGTCAACCGGAGATATAGCGTTCCAGTTCAGAGATGATCATTTGCTGGTTGCTGATTGTCTCCTTGACCAGGTCGCCGATCGAGATAACACCCAGAACTTCGCCCGCTTCCGATAGGACGGGTAGGTGGCGGAAGTGTCTTTCGGTCATCAGCGCCATGCATTCGTCGAGTGTCGTGGCCGGGGTGACATAGGCGACCCGGTCGCTCATGATTTCCCTGACCAGCGTTTCCTTGGAATTCTTGCCGTGGAGCATGATCTTGCGCGCGTAATCGCGCTCGGAAAAAATGCCGACCAGTTTTTCGCCATCAAGTACCAGCAGCGCGCCAATATCATGCTGCGCCATCAGGGTCAGTGCGTGAAAAACGGTGTCGATGGGAGCCACGACGACAGGCGGTCGCTGTTTGCCGGACAGCAATTGTTTGAGCGTTCTCATGGGTGGACTCCTCCGCGCGGTTGAACATCGTTGCCAAGGCAGTCTAGCCGTCACCGGCGCCGCTGCCAAGGTCGCAAAACAAAAAAGGCAGCCTTGGCTGCCTTTTTCCGAAAACTGCTTGTCTAGCGAAGACCGGCGGCGTATTCCGCGACGGCCTTGATCTCGGGATCGGACAACTTGGCGGCGACCATGCGCATCATCTGTTCCGGATCGTTGTTGCGCTCTTCGGAGCGGAACGTCTTCAGCTGCGCTTCGGTGTATTCCGCGAACTGGCCCGCCAGTCGCGGGTACTGTGCGGGCAGTCCGGCACCAGCCGGTCCGTGACACCCGGCGCAGGCCGGAATGCCCTTCTTGAAATCGCCCTGACGCCAGATTTTCTGGCCAAGGGCGATCTTGGACTCATCCTTGGCTGCGGCCGGCATTGCCTTCTGGCTGGAAAACCAGGCAGCGAGATTCTTCATGTCGTCATCCGAAAGCGCTGCAACCATGCCGCCCATGATGGCGTTGTCGCGAGCGGCGGGTTTGCCATCGACCGCCTTGAAGTTCTTCAACTGCTTGTAGAGGTATTCAGCGCCTTGACCGGCAAGATGTGGGTTGGCCGAGGCAGGGCTGTTGCCGTCAGCGCCATGACAGGCGACACAGACGGTTTCAGCGATGACCTTGCCCTTGGCGGGGTCAGCCTTGCTTTTGGCTTGTTCAGCCGCGTGGGACATGAAACTGGTGGCAAGAAGGATTGCCATTGCCGCGGTACGGATCATTTTCGAACTCCTAGTGCGCATTTACAGGCGCTTTGGCCGGAACGGAGGTTACAAACCTGATATTCTATATTAGTTCTCCGCCGTCTTGGCGGCCCTTCAGGGTTTTTTATGCCTTTGTTCCAGCAGGCAACTTTTCTTACGACCGTTGCCCACCTCCGTGATCTGCCACCGGATTCCGTCCGTGAGGTCGCATTCGCCGGGCGCTCGAACGCCGGCAAGTCGTCCGCCATCAATACCCTGGCCGGACGCGTCCGGCTGGCCTATGTCAGCAAGACGCCGGGCCGCACCCAGCACCTGAACTACTTTACCTTGGCCGAAGGCCGGTATTTTGTCGATCTGCCCGGCTACGGATACGCCAAGGCGCCTGTTGAAATCCGCGCCCAGTGGGAAGGGCTGATCGGACCCTATCTCAGCAAGCGCGAGCAACTGGCTGGCCTGGTCGTCATCATGGATATCAGGCGTCCGCTGACCGACCTCGATCTGCGCCTGATCGACTGGTTCAGGCCGACGGGCCGACCGATCCATATTCTTCTGTCCAAGGCCGACAAGGTGAGTCGTCAGGAACAGACAAAAATCCTGCGTTCCGTGAAGGCGGAGTTGGCGACCTGGGGCGGCGCGGAACTCTACTCGGTACAACTCTTTTCCAGCCTGAAAAAAACCGGCGTCGAAGAAGCTGAAGGCGTGCTGGCTGGCTGGCTGGGCCTGGAAAACAAAAGGGCCCCCGGATAAGGGGGGTCCGGGGGCCAAAAAGCCTTAACGTGGTCAAGGCGCCCGCTCAGGGAGGTGAAGCGGGAGACAGCGCGTGCCATCTGGAGATTCAGACGTGGGTCGATGCGAAAAGTTCCGCGCTGAATCAAGGTTATTCATCTGATTGATTTGAGGTTTTGACATGACTGCTACCGGAAATTTTCCCGGAACCCGCATGCGCCGGATGCGGCGCGATGATTTTTCCCGTCGTCTGATGCGCGAGTCGACACTTACGGTCGACGACTTCATCTACCCGGTTTTCGTCCTCGAAGGCGAGGGGCGTAGCGAGAAGGTTGCGTCGATGCCGGGTGTCGAGCGGCAGTCGCTCGATATCCTGCTGAAAACCGCCGAGCGCGCCGTGAATCTGGGCATTCCGGCGCTGGCGCTGTTTCCGGTGATCGATTCGTCGCTGAAATCGCTGGGGGCGGAAGAGGCGTTCAACAGCCATGGCCTGGTGGCGCGCGTGATCAAGGTGCTGAAGCGCGAATTCCCGGATCTCGGCGTGATTACCGACGTGGCGCTCGACCCCTACACCAGCCACGGGCAGGATGGCCTGATCGACGAAAGCGGCTACGTGCTCAACGACGAAACGCTCGAGGTGCTGGCGAAGCAGGCGCTTTGCCATGCCGAGGCGGGCGCCGACGTGGTGGCGCCATCGGACATGATGGACGGCCGCATCGGCCGCATCCGCGCCGAACTCGACGAGGGCGGGCAGATCCATACGCGGATTCTGGCCTATTCGGCGAAGTATGCGTCCAGTTTCTACGGCCCGTTCCGCGACGCGGTCGGCTCGGCAGGCAATCTCGGCAAGGGCAACAAATACACCTACCAGATGGA
>Ga0105099_10001585_pt1 | contig 14067 bp, 11 predicted proteins | sample PPLLak3cmMay2015_2_FD_79138 | JGI IMG/M metagenome (GOLD analysis project Ga0105099, IMG submission 79138) | Freshwater sediment microbial communities from Prairie Pothole Lake near Jamestown, North Dakota, USA - PPLs Lake P8 Core (1) Depth... | ecosystem: Environmental > Aquatic > Freshwater >...
ATCCTGCACAGCGGCATAGGTTCCTTTTCGCTCGTTTATTTCGATGCTGGTGTTGAAGCCGGGCTTGTATTTTTTAATGAGGCGGTGCTCAAGAAGCAGGCTCTCCAGCTCCGATCCGCAGGGGTACACGGAGAGATCGTGCGCTTCCTGTCTCAGACGGTTCAGCTTTTCGGGCGATTCCTCGGTGTCATGATAATAGCTTAAAAGCCGTCTCCTCGCATTTTTAGCCTTTCCGATGTACACGTATTCTCCGGCGCGGTTCTTGAATCCATACACGGCGGGTGTCTGCGGAAGCTTCAGGATGTCGGCGAGGTAAAACGCCTTTTCGCCCCAGTCGGGTGTTTTTGTCATGGTCTGTTCCAGCAGGTCCAGCTCTTCCCGCGACGTTACTCCCCTTGCGGAAAGTCGCTCGACAAGCTCCCGCAGGCATTCCGCGAGAGCCTCGCCGTACTGTGACGCAGAGCGCAGCAACGGTTCCCGGCACAACAAGAGCTTGCAGCACGAAACAATGTCGATCGGTTTTGGCACCGGGAGACCGCATAGTCTGAAAATCCTGCCGAGCAGGATGGTGTCCTCGAGTACAAACTCTCCGGTGTTGGCATAGGTCCGGTTCAGGAAATGCTGCTGGCGTGACGTTAAAAAGAGGGCGGTTCGCGTGTTGAGGACTTCGCGTGCGCGGGATAGCGCCTCGTTTCTGCCTGTATACTGGCCGTCGAATTCGCCGCGGAGCATTTCCCGCTCGTCATACGGCAGCAACGCCGGATCGGCAAGCCATTCGGAGAGCAGGCAGGGCCGGGAAGAAAACGGGTCCCAGATACTGATATGCAGCATGCGGTCTGCCGGCTTCGAAGGGTCCGGCAGGATATACACGGCAGCCCAGGCCAGCGAGCCGCCACGGTGGTGCGCAGGGGCGTCGTATTTTTTTTCCGGGCGCCACAGGCCGTCCTGCCCCAGCGCGCAGCGCCTGTCGTTATGCAGAACGCCCGACACCGCCCGGTGGGCCATTGCGCCTGGCGGATTTTTAAACTTGAAAAACTTCTCTGCAAGCTCCAGCGAGGAGACGCCGTGCGGGGCGCCGTGTATATAGTCTACCATCTCGTCGAGCATGTTTTTGGGATTCATTGTTTCGCAAAAACACCCTTTCAGTGCACTGCTTTTTTTCAACCGTGGCACGGGTATGTTTTGCACCCGCGGGAATACCGTTTCAAAATATACATCTTTTTCCTCGTGACAAAGGGCCGGTACGACAAAATTGAGGCTCCGTATAATCAACGTCGCGCCGCATATAAAAATTATTGCGGCCGCTCCTTGACATTGTTTTGCTGTCAAATATATTTTTTCTCTGTAAATCGCTACCGGTATTAATCATCAGAGTCCGCCTTTTTGTGGTGCGCGAAACAGCCCCGCAGCATCCCGTACAAAAAAGAAATGTTTTTTAGACTACATACAATGAGTGTTTTACGGAACTGTAAAACTTCCAGCCACCTTTTCATTTTTTTAAGGAGTGAGTGTTTATGGCAAGAATCTCAAAACCTCAACTGATCAAGTTGCAGAAGAAGCTCAAGACCGACGCGAAAATCGGCGCCCAGTTCGGCATCAGCCGCCAGGCGGTACATCAGCTGCGTAAAAAGTACGGCATCGAATCCGTTATCGCCAAGAACGCCGAGCGGAACGAGAAGATCGTCAAGGCCTACAAGACCGGCGCATCCGGAACAGCCATCGCGAAAAAATTCAATCTCTCGATTTCACAGACCTACCGGGTTATCAATGAATTGAAGAAGCCGGTAAAAAAGGCCGCCAAGAAAAAGAAAAAGTAACGATTCGTTTCTGCGATTCCAGAAATGAAGCGGGGCTCATGACCATCATGAGCCCTTTTTTATTCCTCTGTTTCCGTCATTGTTTTATATTGTAATCATCATGAATACTCATGCGCCAGAAAAAAGCCCTTCGCTGGGGAAGGCTGTTTCAACCGCGGTAATAATAATGGCCGGGTCAAATGTCCTGAGCAGGGTGCTGGGCTTTGCACGGATAAAGGCGCTTGCCATGATCGGCGGCACCACCGGACAGATGGATGCGTACGTGTATGCGTTCCTGCTCCCGGACCTGTTGAATCACCTGCTTGCCGCCAGCGCGCTGTCGATAACCTTTATTCCGATTTTCCAGAAATTACTGCAGGAACAGGACGAGAAGGCCGCATGGAAATTCTTTTCCAACATCCTTACCGTCGGAACGCTTTTCTTTATTGTCTTTATCGGGATTTCAATGGTGTTTACCGATTTTTTCCTCTCGTTTTCCGGCAAGAATATCAACAATCCCGATAATCCCGGACAGTATGCGCTGGTTGTGAAACTCACCAGGATCATTCTTCCGGCGCAACTGTTTTTCTTCTGGGGGTCGCTGCTGGACGGCGCTCAATATGCAAAGAAACAATTTATTTTTCCCGCGCTGAATCCGATACTGTATAATGTCGGCATCATAGCCGGCGGGCTATTATTAAGCGGCAGGCTTGGCATGGAGGGTTTCTCCTGGGGCGTGCTTGCAGGCGCCTTTATCGGAAATGTCGGTGTGCAGCTTCCTGCCGCTTTAAAAATCGGATTGAGATATCGGTGGCATATCAATTTCAGAGACCCCGGTTTTATCAGATATGTTGTATTGACGCTGCCGTTTATCATCGGATTCTCCCTGCAATTCTCCAATGAAGTTCTCATTAAAATCTTCGGGTCATACTGTTCCGACGGCGTCGGGGCCATCGCAAGCCTTGATTATTCTTATAAAATCATGTATCTGTTTGTCGGCATCTTTGCGCAGTCGTTTGCCGCGGGTTTTTATCCGTTCCTGTCGCAGTTGGCGGTAGAAAAAAAATTCGGCGAGATGAACGCGCTCCTGCAGACCACGATAACCAGGATCGCCGTGCTGCTTATTCCGGTTTCGGGGATAATGATCGTGCTTGCAAGAGAGGTTATAGCCGTATTACTGCAGGGGGGCAAATTCGGAGAGTCATCCACAAGCGTTACCGCGGTGGTATACATGTGGTATCTGCCCGGCACCTTTTTTGCCGGGGTAATCCAGATTTTCTCCAGAGCCTTCTATGCGCTTCAGAAAACGGTTCTTCCGCTGGTACTGATTACGGCCGTTCTGATCGTTTTGCTGCCGGTGTACTGGATTTTTACAAACACCTTCGGCGCTCCGGGTATTGCCGCAACCGCCACGGGAATGATGCTGCTGCTGTTTATTGTTTTTGTTATCGCATGGAAGAGAGAGACGGCCGCGTTTGCCGTACAAAAACTCCTGGCGGATTTGACCCGGATAACGCTGGTAACCGCCGCCGGTATGGGTATCTGCTGGTTGATGAAAAACTCCGTCCGGCACACGTTTTTTGCGTCGGATATACTTCAAAGCATCACCATGCTGCTGATCGCCGGTATGCCGGCCGTCGTTGCAACAGGCGTCTGTTTTGAACTGATGGGATTGCTGCATATCAGAGGCATCGGCGCCACCGTGATGCGGCGGCTGAAACGATAGCCCCGTGCAGGCGGCCGGCTGTCATTGTCTGCTCATGTCAAGCATTTTTTGCAAAGCGCCCAGCGCCCTGTCCGCAATCTGTTTTTCGACGGTAACGGTTGTGCCGCCGGTGCCGTCCAGCGCGTCATAGACCGCCTGAACGGATCCTTTCCGCATATTGGGGCAGGTTATCGAGTTATCCAGAATATAAAACCGCTTTTTTGGGCTCTGCTTTTTCAGGGTATGCATGATGCCGATTTCCGTCGCGATGATATATTCCATGCACGAATCGGTTTTCACAAAAGCGCACATTCCCCCGGTGGAAAGAATCTCGTCGGCCAGATGCCGCGACTCTTTGGGAGCCTCCGGATGCATCAGCACCTTTGCGCCGGGGTGTCTGTTCTTTGCGGCCGTAACCATGGCCGGCTCGATCCGCGAGTGGGTCGGGCAGAATCCTTCCCACAGAGCCATGGTATGCCCGGTTTTTTCCTGTATCCAGGAGCCGAGGTGCTTGTCGGGAACAAAGATGATGCCCTGCGCCTGCGGTATCTGGCGCGCGATGGTTACCGCATTGGAGCTTGTACAGCAGATATCGGAGAGCGCTTTTATCTCTGCGGTCGAGTTGACATAACACAAAACGCAATAACCGGGATGGCTCGCTTTGAACGAGCGCAGTTCTTCTGGATCAATCATATCCGCCATGGGGCAGCCCGCGTCACCGACCGGCATGATGACCTTCTTGCCGGGGCAGAGGATGGCTGCCGTTTCCGCCATGAACCTGACGCCCGCAAATATGATGCACTCAGCCTGCCGAGCCTCTGCGGCCGTTACGCTGAGTCCGTATGAGTCGCCGACAAAATCGGCCACATCCTGAACCTCGCCGGGCTGATAGGTATGGGCAAGTATGATCGCGTTTTTCTCTTTTTTAAGCCGGTGTATCGCTTCCTGTATATGATTCATGCCTGTGCGTATCCTTCTGAATAGTGTTCCGGTAAACGCCGGGAACGGTTACTCCTTTACGTAGGGTGAAATTTTGCGGAGGCGGTCGACGATGCCGGGCAGGCACGCCAGAACCGCATCGATATCCGCGTCGGTCGTATACACGCTGAGACTGAACCTGATTGAGCCGTGGGCGAGCGTGTAGGGTATGCCCATCGCCTGTATGACGTGGGACGGCTCCAGCGAGCCGGTGGTGCAGGCGGAACCGGATGACGCGGCGATATCGTTCTCGTCAAGCAGTAGCAGGATGGATTCGCCTTCTATGAATTCGAAACTGATATTCGTCGTGTTGGGAAGCCGGAGCGCAGGATGCCCGTTGAGCTTCGCCCCCGTGCATGTCGAAAGAAGCCCCTGTTCGAGGCGGTCGCGCAAAGCCCTGACCCGGACATGTTCCACGTCCATGTTTTTTTGCGCAAGCTCGCACGCTTTGCCCAGCGCCACGATATAGGCCACATTCTCGGTTCCCGGCCTGATGCCGTGCTCCTGATGCCCGCCGTACACCAGCGGCTGCAATTTTGTTTTTTCGCGGATATAGAGCGCGCCGATTCCCTTGGGTGCATGAAGCTTGTGCCCGGAAAGCGACAGCATGTCAACGGGCACCTTCCGGCAGTCGATGGGTATCTTGCCGACCGCCTGCACCGCATCGGTATGAAACAGGCCGCCCCGGGATTTGACGATTTCCGCCGCCTCGCTGATGGGAAACAGCACGCCGGTTTCGTTGTTTGCCCACATGATGGTCGCCAGCGTGTTCGCGTCCAGGGGCAGCCTTTCCAGGTGGTCCATGGCGAGAAGTCCCTGGCTGTCAACACCGATTTCGTGGAGCGTGGCGCCTGCATCCGCCATTGCCCTGCAGCAGTTACGGACCGCCGGGTGCTCGACCGCGCTGGTTACCAGCCGCGCCGTGCGCGCTTTCTCCCTGCAGAAACCCTGTATGGCTATATTGTCGCTCTCGGAGCCGCAGCCGGTAAAGAGTATCTCCTGCGGTTTCGCGCCCAGAAGCGCAGCCACCTGCTCGCGCGCCCGATCGATATGCTTTTTTACCAGACCCCCGAACCGGTGAATGCTCGACGGGTTGCCGTACGCATCGGCAAAAAACGGCTGCATCGCTTCAATCACTTCGTCCGCAGCGCGCGTTGTGGCGTTATTATCCAGATATATCGTTGCCGTATGATCCTCCTTGTGGTACACCGGTATCTGCTTGTTTAAGCGGGATGCATTACTTGCTGTTCTTATCCTGTATAAGCGCAATCGCCATAAAAACATTTGCAATTATAAGGCTGAAAACAAGCAAGGATTTAAACAGGCGGAAGAGGTTGTGGACAATCCTCCGCGGCAGGGAGTATCCCAGACTTTTTATCGAGGTCGGAGCTCCCAGAAATTTGTCGACGATCAGCAGCGTTGTCCAGAGGCCTGCCATGGTAAAAAGAATCGTTTTTATGTGTTTCATTGGTTTTTTCCTTTGGTTCTGCATCGGTTTATACACGGGGCGGTCTTTTTTTTCATTTACCGCTTTTATCCGCTGGCGCTGATGTATATATTAAAATATATGGGGTAAAGCAGGTTGCTCAATATAAAGATATGAATATAACAAGAGAGGCGTTTTTGTTTTCCAAAACTGCAACGGTTGTAGTAATCCTGATCATGGCATGCCGTGCGCCGGCCTTTATCGGCGCCGATTCTGTTGCTGACAAATACCGAAAATTCGTGAGCGCGGACAGCGCCGTGATACTCTGCCCCGCGCAGTTCACCCTGCTGGACAAAGCGCCGGTGACATACACCGTCAGGCCGGTGTGCCCGGTATCCGCGGTTGATCTTCTGGTGCACTATTACCCCTTCAGAACGGACACGCTGGCCCGCATTGCGGCCCCTCCGTTCACCACAACGTGGCACTACGAATCCCTGCCCGACCAGGACCAGCTTCATCTCCAGTTCGGGTATATACTCTACCACAGCAACGGCGACACCATTCTCTCACCGCCCCTGCCCCACCGCTGGGTGATAGACCGCAACCGGAAAACGTCGCCGAAGCGGTACGTTTGCAAACAGCCCGCCGGTGACGATTCAATCGCCATAGACGGTGAGCTTAAGGAGTGGGGCCGGTTTCACGCCGCGACAATCGGCGCTCTGGGCAGATTCAGATGCTGCTGGACCGCTCCGGATTTTTACTTTGCCGCCGAAGTATATGATTCGAATGTCACCATTTTTGACCGTATCGAGCTCTGCTTCGATCTGCAGCAGACCCGTACCCCGTTCCTGGGCCCGGGCCACCGTGTTATCGCGTTCGGGCCCACAAGCAGAAGCTTCTGCTGGGCGGTCGATACGGCCGATACCGGCGCCGTGCTGCTTGACAGCGTCATTATGCTGGTAAAGGAGCAGACCCTGTGGCGAAGCAGTCTGACCGGCCAGGGATACGTTGTCGAAGGCAGGATACCCTTCTTTACCCTGACGGCCCTGGAGTTTCCTCCGAAAGAATTCGGGTTTGATGTTGCGGTTGTCAACCGGGACACGCTGGATTTGAACAAGGAGACCGTCTGCTCCTGGTCGGGAACCCCGCCTTCCAGCCTCCACAATCCGTCGGAGTGGGGAACCATCAAGCTCAGGCAGCTTTTTCTTCCGCTGAAGCTGTTATTAATCGCAGCCTTCTTTTTTATAATCGCCGTCGTCGGCGTCATGGTGGCGCTTATCGCCGAAAACAGGCGGAAGGAGTATTATCTGGAAAAACGCGCCAGGGCAGGGCTCTCGCCGGCCATGCAATCGATCATGACCACCATCGAAGGGGCCACCGGGCAAAAAGATCTTTCGCCGGACGCTGTTGCGCGGGCCTGCGGCTGCTCCGTTTCGCTGCTTCAGAAAACCTGTGCGGACGAGTTGCATGCCTCTTGCGAAACGCTCATCACCCTGGCCCGCATCAAAAAAGCAAAAACCTGGCTTGCTGGATCGTCAATGACCATGGACGAGGTGGCGCACGCCGCAGGCTTTGCCGATACGGCGGCGTTTGCCCGGATGTTCAAATCCTATGCCGGTGTACATCCGCAGCAGTGGAAAGAGAACCGCCTGAAAGATTCCCTCGATGGCGAAGAGGCGGATGAGGCTGCCGGACCGGGTCACGAAAGGTAATCGATGAGCACGGCCTGCAATCCGGATTTGTTATACCGGTTATACGTTTCGTGGAGCGTGTCGAGCAGTTTGCTTGCGTCTTCCTGTAAATCAAGCAGATAGGTCGGAATATCCTTCTCGTTTATATATTCGGCCCGGCACCGGGTGACGTCGGAAAAGCTGGTGTAGATTCTGCAGGTGAGCGGCCGTACCGGATAAATGGCGCATACGCCGTCTTGTGAAACAAGCGCACAGGGTCTTTGCAGCTGATAATAGCTCGCCAGAACAAGATCCGCCGGATCGATGTCCGCGACCTCTTTATTCGCGCTGTGCTCCGCAAGTTTCTGCTGGACAATATCGTCGAGCCTGGCGATCTCCTTCTCATTCCCGGCGCACCGCCTGATAATGGCTTCCACTTTTTCCGGAAACTGTTTTCGTATATACGCGGCTATAATTTCGGCTTCAAAAGAGTAGACGTCCTCGACCCAGTGATTGCAGCAAAGACTGCACCCTTTAGCACAGGTCGGCCGCCTGCCGTAGTCGTCGATGATACGCTGCTGGTAGAGTGAAAACAGGGTAAGTATTTTCTCGTAGACCGCGACAAACTCCGGGCTGCACGGCGACGCGATCCGCAGGGACACGAGCTGTTCAAGGAGTACGACGATCTCCTTGTTTACCGCGACCGCCGCGGGAGGTACGGGCAGATTTTCTTTCTTGACAGGGGCTTTATCTTCCAGAAACAACGTCTATTCCTTTTCGTTCTTTTTAAACAGCAGGAAAAAGTCGCAATAGTGTATGGATACCGTCAGGGAGAGGCGCGGGTCGTAGGAATAGTCGTCCCCCTCTTTTTTGTCCCTGATCCACCGGCTTTCAAAACCGAAATGAATGTCGCAATAGTCCCTGAAATATCCGTGCGCTTCGATAAACGGGGCGATGGTCGTTTTCAGGTGCGCGCGTTTGGAGAGACGCTCCTCTTTGGTATAGCCGAGGGTGTCGGAAAACCAGGGCGTCATGACCGTGCAGGTATCTTTCCGCGCCACACAGAGGCCGGCGGTTGCCGCCCAGTAGTTCTTGCCCACGGCCGTAAATGCCGCTCTAAACCAGTCGCCGTCATTTTCCGGATAACCGAGGCTTCTTCCTAAATAGGTATACCGCTCGCCGTTATACGTATTGCCGTTGCTCACCGTATACATCCATTTCGACAGGTACCGGTATTCAATACTCAGGTGGTGGTTGAGCGGTATAAGCAGCGGATCGACCCAGTAAAAACCGGCGTCGCACGCCCAGTGCATCGGCTCCTTGTCCATGATCGATGCGTCGTCGACCTGAAAATCGTCGAAAACCACCTGCCCTTTGAAGGTTATCTTGTCGGTAAACGGGTGCACCCAGCCCTGAAACCCGAGCATGAGGTTTGCAGGACCTTCGGCGTTGGTGTTTATTACCGAATAGATGGAAACCGGATTTACCAACTGCAGGTCGGGAAGCCCGCTTTCGCGCGAAAACAAAACGGTTTCGGACACGCCGACCGACGCCCATCTGCCGAACATGAAATTGAGCGCGTGCGCAACCAGGTAGCGGTCTTTATTGGGCCCGCCGGTGTCTTTCCAGGAGTAGAGCCGGGGTAGCGCGGAAAAAAGGTGTCTGAATTCGAGAAACGAGGTGTGAAACTGCCATTCGAACGCATCGTAGGCAAAGGGATAATTCGACAGCAGGATGCTGCGGTCATAGAACGGGCCCCAACAACGCTTCAGCCGCCCCAGACGCGCGAAGCCGTATTTTCCGGTATATTGCAGATACGCCTCTTCGATAAGGCCCGCCGCAATCCGGTCGGTTTTCCACACAAAACCGGGATCGGATTTATTGCTCTGGTCAACGTCCAGCACCGTTCGCACGGAGAAGTTTTTAAACCTGAAATCGGAGAGCAGATCAAAATGGATGTTCTGATGCTTACCCGTAACAAACGTATCATTCGAAACCGCAGTACTAAAAGCAGGCTCGAGCATCCAGTGATTCCGTGAAAACCGGCTTGTGTCCGGCCGCAACGATTTGCTCATGATTGATGAATAGCCGATATCGTCCCAGAACATACCGCTTGGAGAGCCGGCGATCTCGTTTTGTTCCGCGGCAATTTTGAAAAAAGGCATCCGCCAGTTTTCAAGCGGAACGGAGCCTGCCCTGAAAAGAATGCAAAGCACGAACAACGCTGCGATTGTCTTTTGTGTCATTTGTGTTTATGTACCTTAAGGATGAAGGTTGTCGATACGTGTGCGTAAACAGAAACTGATTAATAGGCAAGATTGCGCCTGAATACGATAAAAAACGTTTTAAATAATATATTCAAATCCAGCCAGATGCTCCAGGAATCGATATACTGCAGATCGAGCCGTACTATCTCGTCAAAGTCTTTTATGGTATTACGCCCGTGTGCCTGCCACATGCCGGTTATGCCCGGTTTGATGCTGATGCGCCGGTGGTGCCATCGTTCGTACTGGCTCACCTCGTCCGGGGTCGGCGGGCGGGTGCCCACCAGCGACATTTCGCCCTTCAGCACATTGATAAACTGCGGCAGCTCGTCAAGGCTCAATTTGCGGATTATCCTGCCGATGGGCGTAACCCGCGGGTCGTCTTTTATTTTAAAAATAGCCCCGTTGCACTCGTTTTCGTCGGCAAGTTCCTGTTTTTTTTCTTCCGCATCGGCGTTCATGGACCTGAATTTATAGATGACGAAACGTTTGCCGTTTTTCCCGACACGCACCTGCTTGAAAAAAACCGGCCCCGGAGAGCTCATCTTTATCAATAACGCCAGCAGGGGATAGCACAGGGCAAGTACCGCCATACCGACAACCGATCCGCACACGTCAAAGATGCGCTTGAATATGATCTGGTCCGGATCAAGCTCGACCGTCTGCGAAATGAAGGTGGGGTACTCCATAAAATCGTGGTATTTCCACTGGGCAAAACGGGTCACGGTCGAAATGTTGACAAAAACCCGGGCCGGCCGCCCCATCTCCTCGCATATCTGCAGATACTGATCTATCCTGAATCCCTCTTTTGTCGTACTCCGGGGGATGCAGAAAAAAACCTCTTCGACATAGCTGGTTTTCAGCACATTCTCGAACTCGTCGCGGGAGATGCCCAGATCCAGCCGGTTTCTGATGCGCAGCCCCCATTCCGGGTGCGAGAGTATCTCCTTGTTGATCTGGGCAACAATCCGCCCCCTGCCGAAAAGAATGATCGGCGTGATGTTGTGATTCTTTTTTCTCACCCAGCCGATAGAAAACATCAGAACGTACTTCTCGGTATATATTAAAGCAAACGCGATGCCGGCAAACATGAGGTAGAGGGACCTGCTGTTGTAGGCGTCGGGCAGCAGATACAGGATTGCGGCGCCCAGCACTCCCGCGAAAAGAAAGATCATGACGACCCTTTTGTACAAGCCCCGCATCCAGCTGAAATCGAGAATCGAGAAGAGCTGCCGTGTCCATGCAAAATAGAGATAAAAAGCGATGAATCCGGCAAGCATCAAAAAATAATACTGAAGCGAATGCAGCGGCTTAGACTGGGATACGATACGATGGGCCGCAAAAAAGGCGCCGGTGATCAGCGCGATGTCCGCTGTCGCGATAAGCTGTTTTACGAAGATCGGATGTTGTTTAAGCATACCCCCCTCTCCTGCGGCTATGCGCTTCGTTATTCATATTTCCTGAACTCAAACGGAAAATCGAACGTCATGTTCCCGACCTTTTCAGGAACCGGTTGAAAGGTTATTTTTTTAACATACTCCAGCAGCGGATTAATAAACGTCTCGTTTTTTATCTCGGAGGTTCTGATGGTCGCCCCGATGACCTCTCCTGCGTAATTAACCTTAAACGTCACATACACCGTGCCGGACATCTCCGGGTGAAGCTTAAGGATTTTTTTATACAGCGCCTCGAGATTGGGAATGTGCCCGCTGATCGTGGTTTTTATTGATTCCTGATTGCGATATTTCAGCGCCAGCGCGGAATTTTCAACCGGTTCATATTTTTTTTCGGCAAGGCTGTGCTGTTGCTTCTTTACTGCGGCGCTGTCAAAAACCAGGCCTTTGACCAAATCGGTAACCGGCGCAGCCTCCTTTGAGTCCAGCGCTTCGGAATAGATAAAATTTGCGATGCTCTTTGAAAGGTTCTCGTCCGTGCCGAAAAGAGAAGAGAGTATTGCCGCAAAATCAGCCTCGGAGCCGCTGAAAACGGAATCTTGAAACAGGCGCGCATAATCAAATGGGGAGGAATTGCAGCCGGACGGCGTTTTTATTATTCCGGCGATGGAATCTATGGCGGATTTGACGGCGTCCAGGCTCTTTGCCGTCTCCAGCTTCTCTTTGATCATCCGGGACGCCTTATAAAATGCGGCTGCGCCATCATCACTCCACTCGCGGCCGCTCTGGCGTGAAAGCTGATCCTTGAAATCACCGACCACTTCGCGGAATCCGGCCGTGTCTGTGGTCTGCGAAGACTGCTTTGCAAGCGCCCAGACAAGCGTCAACTGCTTTGCTTTGGCATGCGCCTCTTCCTTGCTTGCGGATAAAACCGAGAGCTGGTCGCAGGTAATGGTATCCCTGCCCACGACAACGATATCCTTCACCTCCTGCTTCTTATTGCCGCAGAAGAGCCCGCTGCCTATGCAGAGCAACGATACGACGATGACGGTTGATACTTTTTTCATGATGGCCGTGTCCTTGTTAAAACAGTCTGTTTTGTTCTATCTCCTCTTTAAACTCCTCAAGAGTTCCTTCGTTTAAAAGAACCGTCCACTTCCCGTTTTGCGGTTCGGCAAAGAGCTTCTGCTGCAGCCGCATCCTTTTTTTCAGGGTCTGGGCCGGCAGCGCCCCTTTTTGTATCAGGCGCCCCAGGCGTATATCCTCCGACGCCTGAATCCAGTACAGCACGTCGAACCACGGTTCTATCGCCCAGTGCGCAATCAGCGCAGCGTCAAGTATGCACGCCGGTGCGCTGCATTCCGATACCTCTTTGTAAAGCAGATCAAGCAGTTTCGGGTGCACAATACCGTTCAGGGTTACCAGATTTTTAAAAGAACCGAACACCGCCTCGCCCAGAGCGCCGAATACAACGGCGCCCTCCGCAACAACAGCCTTGCCGAAATTGCGGACCAGGCCTTCTCTGATGTCAGCATCCCCGTTCATCAGGTTTTTGGCGATCTGATCCGCGTCGATAATCATGCAGCCGGTGCGGGCAAGCATCTTCGCGCAGGTGCTTTTCCCGCAGCCCATATATCCTGCAATGCCGACTTTAATTGGCGCCACCGTTTTTTTTACCGAAACGATATTTACGGACTAAAACCCTGTTGCCTTTTTTATTGAATTGAATAGTGTCCACGTGGTTGCGGACAATATAGAGCCCTCTGCCATGATCTTTTATCAGGTTTTCCGGCAGCGTCGGGTCCGGAATCTTCGACGGGTCGAACCCCTCTCCCTCGTCCATGACAGCGACTATAACAATGGTATTGTCCACCACATGACCGACAGTAACTTTCTTCAAATGATCGTCACTGTTGCCGTGCCCGATGGCGTTGGCAAGCAGTTCCGTTATGGTCAGCTTCATTTTCCGTATACTTTCGTCGGAGTATCCCGCATCGTCCATATCACGCAGCACCTTTGCCGAAACCGAGTCGATCTCTTCGTAGTAGGATAAAAACTGCAGATACACCGGCTGATGCTGCTCAAAACCCAGCTCTTTTTTTATCTGGTCCCTCCGCGACTGCGTAAGAATCTCCACCACAACGGAGGTAATGTCGTCGGTTTGCCTTTCACTGGTCATCAGCTTTTCATATCGCTCCTTATATTGTTCAAGAAAAACCGACGGCGACGTATATTTCTCGTTGAGAATAAAGGATTCGAGCTGCTTTCTGCCCAGAGCCTCATCTTCGGTATTAAACAGGCTGTATATCCCGTCGGTAAAAAGAAACAACCAGTCATCCGGGAAAAGGAATATATGATCATTCTCGAAATTCACCTCTTTATAGATGCCCAGAAAAACCCCGGAGCTCTTCAGGTGAATGATTTTTTTCTCTTTTTTCTTGAATACGACCGGGTAGGTATGGCCCGCATTGCAATAGGTGAGTTTATTACTGTGCAGATCCAGAAAAGCCATAAACGCGGTTATAATAAAATGCGAGCACCCGGTTTCAACAAGCTCGGTATTGATCCTCTCCAGAATAGCCTTTGGCGAGTTCAGCAGGTGTATGTTCTTTGAAAACGCCACTTTGGACAGAGAGGATATCAGCGCCGCGGTAACCCCCTGCGAGGAAATATCGAATATGTAAAAGGCTATAAGGTCCTCGGATATCTGGATCACGTCGTACAGGTCCCCGCCCACCGATCTGCAGGGTAGAAACAGAGACGCCATGTCAACACCCTGGGTTCTGGGCAGGCTCTTGGGAATCAACGCACACTGAACCCTGCGTGCAAAATCA
>Ga0105099_10001586_pt1 | contig 14065 bp, 12 predicted proteins | sample PPLLak3cmMay2015_2_FD_79138 | JGI IMG/M metagenome (GOLD analysis project Ga0105099, IMG submission 79138) | Freshwater sediment microbial communities from Prairie Pothole Lake near Jamestown, North Dakota, USA - PPLs Lake P8 Core (1) Depth... | ecosystem: Environmental > Aquatic > Freshwater >...
AACTCTGCCCCCTTAGGTAAATTACTTTGGTCGAATTTTAGATGCAGACAAAAATGAAGCGTTCTTCATTTTTGTCATGACAATTCTGAAGTTTACTTCATAATTGTCAATATGAGACGTTATCTGGAAGAAGCCATAATAAAAGATCTTGAGCAAAAAATAGTCCTTTTGTCAGGCCCGAGACAGGTGGGAAAAACAACGCTGTCCAGGTAGCTTTTCATCTCGCACACCTATCTCAACTTTGATTCACAGCACAGCCGTGATGTGATTAAAAAAAGCGAATGGGACCGCAGCTCAGATCTGGTGATTTTTGACGAAATTCACAAGATGAAAAAATGGAAGACTTGGTTGAAGGGGATTTACGATACCGAAGGCTGTTCACCAAGACTCTTGGTCACCGGTCTTTAACGCACCAGAGAAACCAGCTTTCAGGTGACAGGCAAATACTTTTTTGAGGTTTATTAGCCTCTCTGATATAATAACCAAGTGGAAAAAACATACAGGAAAATCACTTTTCAGGAAGCGGAGGAACTCGATATCCAGTATTGGAAAATGTCCACACCTGAGGAGAAGCTGGATACCTTGCAAGTTCTTCGTGAAATCTACTATACCTTTAAAAATGAGAATCGAACAAGACTTCAAAGAGTTTATCGAATTATTAAACAGGAATAAAGTCAGCTATCTGATCATCGGTGGCTATGCTTTCTCGTTTCATGCTGAACCGCATCACCTCGGCCACAGGTATAGAATTCCCTGAAGTATGGAAAAATCGAGTGACGGGAAATTACGGCGATATCCCCGCTCTTGCGATCCCATCCTGTGATGTGAGCGGATGAGGGGCAAAGCCCCTCATCCAAGCAACTTCACTCTGTTTAAATCTTTTTGCAATTGTTGTAGATGTTTTCCATAGCAGAAATATCGGCTTTAATCTGGTTGATCAGGTTGTTTATCTCTGACAGATCGACAGAGAGTTTCGCTTTGAGCTTATCGGCGGCAGCTTCAGCTTTTTGAACGGCGTCTTTGATTTTGTCCAGTCCGGGGATCTCGATTTTGAAGTCCAGGTGCAGTTTGCCTTTTATGGCGTTCAACTCTTTGCTGGCATCATCGATCAGTTCATGGACCAACTTACTTAATCCGAATAGTTTTGCTGCTTTATACAGTGCCGAACTGAGCAGGTGCTCAATTTCCTTCTCGATGGCATCGGCTCCATTGACGATCTTTTTCATACTGATACGCAGCTCATAGTGGGAGATTCGCCACGGTTTTGACCAAGTGGGGTCCGGATAAGGGAAACTGACAGAAAAATATTTGTCCATCAATTTGCCCAATTCACGCAAAGGGTCCATCAGGTGAACCAGTTTTCCATCCAGCTGCGCAATGGCTGCTTCGATGGGGTTCATCAGCTCCAGGGCCGGATCCAGTTCTGAAGCAATGATTTCTTTCAAGCCCTCATAGGCATTTTTGACACTGGCGATGGCTGAGTTGATCTGAGTCACTCTTTTGTCTGATGCATTGGCCAAAGTGTCGAGGTCTGATTGTATCTTGTTTTTGTTATCTCCATCGGGAAGTGAGCTGATACATTTCTGGGCATTGTCCAGGGCTGTTTTATAGCGGTTCAGCCCGGAATTGAAATCAGTCAGGCCGCTTATCAGTTTCTGGTCGGCATCATCGGTTTTTTCCACACCATCTTTAATCGGTTTAAGGGATTTGTCCAGTTCATCCAGGGCATTGATGGCATCAGCGATTGGTGCGTTGATGGCATTTATGCCGTCAGTCATTGTTTGGGCTGCGGTTTTGAGCTCAGGCACAAGACTGGCGGCTGTCAACAATGTTTTTACGGTGGATAAGGTTTGTTGCAGTTTTTTCAGATCGGATGAGATCTTTGAAGGGATAGACAGTAGCTTGTCTGCATATTGCAATTTTTCATGCAGATTCTGGCAGGTTGCCAGCATTTGGGTCACTGAACCGCTGAGGGTATTGATGTCGGTGTCCAGATGTTGTACCGCTTGCTGCGACGATAGTGGCATAAGAAAGCAGAAAGTCAGGCACAAAATAGAAACAAATAATCTGTTGCTGGCAATGTTCATGGCGAATACCTCCTGGTATTGTTTATTTTTTTACTTATTGGTACTGGGTTTTATCGCTTGTCGGGGCAGAGATGTTTTGATATTGATGGTTGAAGATTCTTGGCAGGATAAAAAAAACCACTTCCTGTCTGCTCTTTTGGCGACTGGTACGGGCAAAAAGAAGGTTGAGGACTGGGATGCTTTGCAACAGGGGCAGGCCGGAATTTTCATGAATGTCTATTTTTTGGAACAGTCCACCAGCGGCAATGACTTCGCCATCTCTGGCTCGGAAAGTAGATTGCAGGGTATTTCTGTCCACCACAAAATTGGCATTGTTTTCAGGGGGCAGTACGATACTCTCCTCCGCTTTCAAGTTGATCAATATCTGACCGGATTGGGTTAATACCGGAACCATCTGCAGGCTGACACCGGTGCTCACTTTTTCGACATCGATATAAAATTTCTGATTTTCATCGGATTGTTTTTGCAGATAAAGATAGTTGTCAAGACTGATTTCTATCACGGCCTGTTCACCGCTTCGGGAAACAACGTGTGGATGGGTCAGGATTTTGGCCAAGCCTTTTTTTTGCAGTGCCTTGAGGTTTGCTTTGAAAATAAGACCGGAAGGCAGATCCATGGAATTGGCATCTTTTAACTCGATGCCGTTGAAGTTGTTGTTGTCAATGTCACCACCACTGTTGTACGAATTGATAAAAAAACGCTTGTTGCCAAGTTCACTGAGGGAAATACCGAAGTCAGCCATTTTATCCTGATTGATTTCCACCAGGACAATTTCCAGAAGAATGCTGGGTACCGGGTGGTCAAGTAAACCAATGGTTTCTTCCAGTTCAGTAATCTCCTTGCCTTCACCGGTAAGAATGATGGCGTTGTGCTCAGAAACGAGGGTGATTTTGATGTCAGAATCGTAACTTTCTTTCAGTTTGGTGCATAAGGAATTTGCATCCAGATCAAAAAGAGAAATTTTTCGGGTAATCGTTCCATCGGGTGCAGACTTTTTGATGGAGAACAGGGCTTGACTACTGTCGAGAGTGTAGCCATTACTTTCTAAAATTCTGGACAAAACAGCCAGATAATGCTCATGATTGGCTTGTATTGTGACTGTTCCATATAAACGTCCCACATAAGAAACCCCTTTCTTTTGTTCTTTAATAATCCGGTTGACCAGAGGCTCCAGTGGTTCATTCTGACAGGAAAAGCTGATGTTTTCCTTGTCCCAGATCAAATTGACAGTTTGGGGGGCCGATTGGGAGCTGAGGGGTTTATACAGGCTGAAAAGGTCATCAGATTCGATATTTAATGATGGCTTGGAGCAAGCGGTGAATAATGATAAAAGCAAGAATAAGGCAAACAATGCTCTGCGCATTTTTTCTCCTTGATTTGTTTTTCAAGCCCTTGGGATGAACAATAAAGAATATGGTTTGTGAATCTGAATCTGTCAACTTTCGCCTAAAATGCCTCACAAAAAAGAATTGACATGATTCGGTCTGGGCGCCATAATGATGTGATACAAAAAAGGGCGCAATTTCATTGGAGGATTGCATGAAACAAGTGAAGGCCTTAATCGGAACCATGCTGATCATGTTTGTGTTTCATTCTGCCATGGTGGCCCAAAAAGAGATCAAGCCACGACCCAGTAAAAAGGCAGCTGTAACTCAACGCATTGGTTTCGATACAGATATCACCATCAGTTATAGTCGTCCCGGTGTCAAAGGCCGTGTAGTCTGGGGGGAAATGGTACCCTATGGACTTCATCCAGGAAATGAATCCTCGAATAACAATCCTTTTCCATGGCGTGGCGGAGCCAATGAGTGCACCACCATTGAGTTCTCCAGGGATGTTTTAATTAACGGAAATAAGCTGGCAGCCGGTAAATACAGCCTTCATTTTATACCGTCAGAGACACAGTGGGTGGTATTGTTCAATAAAAATAATACTTTATGGGGGAGTTTCAGATATAATCAGGCTGAAGATGCGTTGCGTATCAAAGTAATCCCTTTCAAGGCGCCATTCCAGGAGTGGTTGCTGTATGGTTTTGATGATTTATCTGATTTTGAAACGACGGCATTTTTGCATTGGGCAGAACTCAAAGTCCCCTTTGAAATCAAGTGTATCTGAAAGTGATAATTACAAGATTCAAAATGAGTTTCCCATTAACAGTATGGTTGCTTTTTTTACTGGCTTTTCCTCTCTGGTCAAAGGTTGAAGCGCCTGTACATGCAGGCGATTTGCGTATAGCCCTGGAAAAGATGAATGTTCTGGGCAGTGTCCTCTACATTGCCGCCCATCCCGATGATGAGAATACCGGTCTGATGGCTTACCTGTCCAAAGAAAAAAAGGTTCGCAGTGCCTATCTGTCGCTGACCCGAGGTGATGGCGGACAGAACCTGATCGGAGCAGAAAAAGGAAGTGAAATTGGTATCATCCGTTCACAAGAGCTGCTTGCTGCCCGACGTATTGATGGGGGTGAACAGTATTTCACCCGGGCAGTGGATTTCGGTTATTCCAAGTCGGTGGCAGAAACACTGAAGATTTGGGGGCGTGAAGAGCTTCTATCCGACATCGTCTGGATTATCAGGAATTTTCGGCCAGATGTCATTATTACCCGTTTCCCAGCAACCGAAACAGGTGGAGGCCATGGACATCATGCGGCAGCCACCATTCTGGCTTTGGAAGCCTTTCGGGCAGCTGCAGATAAGTCCCGTTTCCCTAAACAGTTGAAGCAGGTCGGGTTGTGGCAGGCCAAGCGCATTCTGTGGAACAAATGGCATCCGACACTTGAAGAGCAATCCGGTCTGATTCAGCTTGATGTGGGGTCCTATAATCCTTTTCTCGGACAGTCGTACAATGAAATCGCTGCCAGAAGCCGCACCATGCACAAGAGCCAGGGCTTTGGTTCATTGCCAAATCGGGGCTCACAAATTGAGTACTTCCAGTTGTTGGCCGGCACACCGGCGAAGGGTGATCTGTTTCATGGAATTGATACCACTTGGGGGCGGGTGAAAGGCGGAGAGGCAATCGGGAAATCTCTTGATGGTGTCCTGAGGACTTTTCGATGTGATGACCCTGCGGCCATTTTGCCACATTTACTCGAACTGGATGAACAGCTTCAGAAAATAGCGAGTGATCCATGGGTCGGCTTCAAACGTCAGGAGTTGCGGGATCTGCTTTGGGCCTGCAGTGGACTGCGGTTGGAAGCCCAGGCTGATGCGTACTCTTACAGCCCAGGGGAGACAATAAAAGTAAGCGCCAGTGTGGTCCATCGGCTTCAAGGCTCATTAATACTTAAGCGTTTACATTTTCCAAGTCTGAAACAATCTCAGGAATTGAACCAGGAAATACCCTTCAACTCATTGCATAAAATTGAGAGCAGCGTAACTTTGCCAACAGATTATGCCGTTTCGCAACCCTATTGGCTGCTTGAAGAACCTCTGAATGGATTGTTTCAGGTGAAAGATCAACACCTGATCGGGTTGGCTCAGAACCCACCCAATTTGCCTGTTGAATTGGATGTACTTTTGCTGGGTAAGAAGATTACTTTTTCCATGCCCACCTGGTATCTGTGGCGTGACAGAATTGATGGTGAAATGCGGCGTCCTGTGGAGGTTCGTCCACCCGTGACAGCCAATTTTTTTAAAAAAACCGTTGTCTTCAACAACGGAGAGGATAGAGAAATACGGCTGAAACTGAAAAATAACGGTCAACTCAGGAAAGGGCAGGTGTCACTGAGAGCTGGGCCTGACTGGCAGGTTTCACCCATATTGATTCCTTTTGAAATGACAAATAAACACGATGAACGGATACTTGCTTTTCGGGTACGACCACCAGTAAGGATGGGAACTGATGATCTGACGGCGATTGTTGAGGTGAATGGGCGGGTGGATCAGAAAGCGCTTCTGGAAATATGTTATCCCCATATCGAAACGCAAGTTTATTTTCCGGACAGCCGTCTCAAACTGATCAAACTGGATGCCCGGATTACTCCTGGCCATATAGGATATATCAACGGCTCAGGAGATGAGATTCCCGAAGTGCTCAGGGATATGGGCTATGATGTGGTCATGCTGGAAGATGAGGCCTTAATTGCCGGGCAGCTGGGACAGTATGATACCATCATTGCCGGAATTCGAGCTTACAACACCCGTGAACAGCTGAAATACTGCCATACAATTCTCATGGACTATGTGAAAAATGGTGGCACCTGCATCGTTCAATACAACGTGGCCTCCGGTTTGCAAACTGACCAGATCGGCCCATACCCCTTTAAAATAGGTCGTGAGCGCATCACCGACGAAGAGGCAAAGATGCGTTTTATTAATCCCGGCCATCTTCTGCTCAATTTTCCAAACACTATAACTGAAGCCGATTTTTCCGGCTGGGTACAGGAAAGAGGCTTATATTTCGCTGAAAGCTGGGACGAACACTATGAGCCGATTTTCATCGGTCATGATCCCGATGAGAAGGACTTGTCGGGCAGCACACTGTATTGCCGTTATGGCAAGGGTGTTTTCATTTATTCAGGCCTGGCCTGGTTTCGCCAGCTGCCTGCAGGTGTTCCCGGGGCTTACCGCCTGTTCATCAACATGATGAGTGCAGGGAAAAATGACCAGTGAACATGAACGACCACCTCTGTTCAAATCGTGGTGGGGAGTCTACGCTCTGGTGCTTGGTAATCTGTTCTTTCTGATTGTGCTTTTTTATTTTATTACCCAGATTTTTTCATGAAAAGTTCGGATTGGCTGCAATGAGTTACCTGGATTGGCTGTTAATGGGAGGCTTCCTGACCTTTGTTGTTTTTTATGGCATTTGGAAGACCCGGGGGCAAAAAAATATAGAGCAGTATCTTTTGGCCAACCGGGCCACTCCATGGTATACGGTTGCCTTGTCAGTCATGGCCACGCAGGCCAGCGCCATCACTTTTCTGTCCACTCCCGGTCAGGCTTATGTTGATGGGATGCGTTTTGTGCAATTTTATCTGGGTTTGCCGATAGCCATGGTCATATTAAGTCAGACGGCAGTTCCGCTCTACCATCGCCTTAAAGTGTTTACCGCTTATGAATATTTAGAGCAGCGTTTCGATCTTAAAAACCGTTTATTGGGCAGTATTCTGTTTCTGATTCAGCGGGGCCTGGCGGCCGGCTTCACTATTTTGGCCCCGGCGCTAATACTGTCGGTATTGTTGGGTTGGGATATTCAAGTGACTGTGATCAGTATCGGCCTTTTGGTTGTGCTGTATACGGCCATGGGGGGTTCGGATGCCGTCAATAAAACCCACTTCTTGCAGATGGTGATTATTAGCATTGGTATGGTGACTGCCTTTATTGTCATTGTCAGAGCATTACCTGCCGACATATCCTGGCTGGATGCCACACACATTGCAGGAAAAATGGGGAAAATGAACGTCCTCACCTTTGATTTTGATTGGCGGGATCGCTACAATTTTTGGACAGGACTGATCGGTGGGACCTTTCTGGCCCTCTCATATTTTGGTACGGATCAGTCCCAGGTGTCGCGATACATCTCGGGTAAATCGGTGGCTCAGAGCCGCATAGGTCTGCTGGCCAATGCACTTTTCAAGATTCCTATGCAGTTTGGTATTCTCTTCCTCGGCATCATGGTTTTTGTATATTACCAGTTTGCTCAACCCCCTCTGTTTTTTAATCCTGTGGAAGTGAATCAGCTGAGGACAGGAGGCCAAGCCGCTGTGTATAAGCAGCTGGAGGGGGAATTCTCACAAATTCACAGCCAAAAGCAAGTACAAATCCGCGAGATGATCTCATCTCAGCAAAGGGATGATGAAGCAGGGTCACAGCGTGCCGCCAGTCAGATGCAAACCTTACGAAAAAGCGAAATGCAGCTTCGCAAAGAAGCATCAAACCTGGTAAGACAGAATGTTTCGAAATCTGATGGCAACGATATCAATTATATTTTTCTGAGTTTTGTAATTGCCGTTCTGCCGGCCGGACTGATTGGCTTGATTCTGGCGGCCATCCTGTCTGCGTCCATGTCCTCAACTTCAGCCGAGCTCAATGCCCTGGCCTCAACCACTGTGGTTGATATTTATAAACGAACCATCCGACCCCATGAAAGCGATTCTCACTATCTGTTTGTTTCGAAATTGGCCACTTTTTTTTGGGGATCTTATGCCATGGGCTTTGCCCTGTTTGCCTATCGTCTGGGTTCTTTGATTGAGGCTGTCAACATCCTGGGCTCTCTCTTTTATGGGACAATTCTTGGCCTCTTTCTCATTGCCTTCTATTTTAAAAAAATCGGAGCCAACGCTGCTTTTTTGTCTGCGGTGGTTGCGGAGCTCCTGGTACTGTTTTGCTTCATTTTTACTGAGATTCCCTACTTATGGTACAACGTCATTGCCTGTGTGTTTATGGTTGGCCTGGCTTTTATTTTACAGTTTTTTCAAAAAGGATTATCCTGTATGGATGGTCAATAAAGCCCTTAGACCAGCTGGTCTTTTAAAAGATTTGAGGTGTTATGAAGCTTGATTCGGCTGCTCCTTTTGACTTGTCACCAAAAGAAATGGCTGACCGTTTCGGACTGTCAGATTTTGAGCTGGCTGTCCATCTGGATTACGACTCTGTCCGCACGCACTGGATTGAACTCAACAAAAGCTACAAGGACGGTGAATTGAGCCTGGACTGGCAGTCCCACCAGTTGATCTGGGAACATTTTTATCAAGTTCGCTATGGGCGACTGTGGATCCTGTGCGCCATGCAAAAGGGAACTGTCAGGGCGATATTTCCCATGATTAAAGAAGATGCGTCAGCTCCCTGGTCTCTTTGCGATGAGTTTATCATTGGTCGTGAATATTTTTGTCCTCCCGATTTGATCCATCGTTTTGCCCTGCTTTTGTCATCTATTCATCAGGAGGATATGAGCAGTTTTTATCTTCCTCACAATACTGAATCTTTTTTGACAGCCCCCAGTGGTGTTATAGATCTCAAAGTGGATGCAGAAACCTTTTGGGCCGGTTTTAAACAAAAAAACCAAAAAGAGTATCAACGGATCCGGCGGATTAATGCCGACCTGATCACAGAGCGTGATCATGTGGTCCGACGGGAAGAAATAGCCGGCATCCTGCGTTCCCAGCTGGATTACTGGGTTAGGAAAAAAAATGCCTCAAGCGAAGATGAATACAGTTATAGCCGGGACAAAATCCATACCGATCTCAAGCTGATGGAACGGGCGGCTGAAATGGGCAAGCTGATGTCCCTTTATTTTTATGAAGGGAAACAGCTCATAGCGGCCAACTTTTCCGTTCGTCGGGGGAAGAATGGGGTTGATGATTACCTATGCCTGCGGGATTGCAGTGAAACGCAGAAGCGGCGCAGTCTGGGGATATTTGCTATACTGGAAAACATGAATTTTTGCCGCGATCAGGGCCTCTGTTTTTATGACCTCAGTGCCTGTATGGCACCCTACAAAGAGTCGTTAATCAATACCCAAATGACCCATTATCATCTCTATCGCCCACAAAAAGCATAAATAAAAAAAGAGGACAATATGCCACAATTTATCAAACCCCTGGGCAGCCTGAAACAGGTTTCCCAGCTCATCCGTATTCATAACCGTGTCTGGCCGGGATCGATCGGCATCATTGAAGCCTTGGTTGAGAGCGACGAGTGTCTTTTGGCTGTCAGTCAGAAGGGCAATGTTCTGGGCTATGCATTTGTCGAGCTGGATAAGAAGAAGGGATTTGCTGAACTGCAGGATATTACCGTGGATCCTGACCATCAGGGCAAGGGGATCGGCAAGGAGCTGCTGCGTCAGGTGATGGACAAATATGGCTTTGTCAAGCTAATGGCCAGAGCGAGTAAAGAATCGCTGATGCAATTCTATCATAAGCATGGGTTTACCACCGAAATGGTGGTTGAAAACTACTATGGTATTGAAGAAGACGGCGCCCGTATGGCTTGGCGACGGGAGGAGACCTGAGCCGTCTGACGAATCAGGAGAGCCATTCATCGAAAAACAGCTGAAGTTTGTATTTCGGGGATTTATCATGTCATCGTTATCAAGGAGGACATGATAATGAAGACTTTGATTAAATGGTTGCTGATCGTCTGGGTTGCCCTGATATCCCTGATGGCCGCTGAACCGGTTAAAATGCCGCAGCTTTCCAAGCCGGAACAGATTGCCATTGGCAATGGAATACTTTACGTTCTGGAAGGGACCACCATTCATATGTATGATATGAAAAAGTATACCTATTTGGGAAAATTCGGCAAAGAGGGGGAGGGGCCGCAGGAGATTAAGAAGAATCCATACGGTGGACCCATTCTTATGGTGCCCCATCAAGGCAAAGTGTATGTCACCAGTATGGCCAAATTGTCCATCTTCAGTAAGACGGGTGAGTTTATCAGTGAACATAAAGTTGATTTGGCAGACAGTTTTTACCCTTTCGCTGATTCATTTGTCTGCCTGTCAGCCTATAATGGCACCGAAACAAATGGTAAGACTTATATGACTGTGTTTATAGCGGATAAGGATCTTAAGAAAGGGAAGATATTGTACGTTTCTGATTTCGAAGTGGGGATGAACTTCAAGTTTGAGTTTCCTTTCAATCGCTTTTATCCCAATATGACAGATGATCGGGTTTTTGTTATTGCCGGCAAAGAGGGGTTTGTTATCGATGTGTTTGATAAGCTGGGAAACAAAGCGTACCGCATTGAAAAGCAGGAACCCGTCATCAGTGTGCCGGGCAATTATCAGGAGGAGACGGAAAAGGCTTTTAAGAAGAGTGCTCAATTTTCAGGGGCTTGGGAATTCTTCAAGGAGCGGATCAGTTACCGCAAAAATTTTCCGGCAATCGTTGATTTTGCAGTGGATGGTCAGGAGATTTATGTCATGACCAGTAAAATAAAGGGGGATGGTGAACGTGAATGTATCGTTCTGGATCTGAAGGGAAAGGAGAAAAGACGGCTGTATTTACCAATCCCTGAACAGTACGGATTAGAGTTCACCAATGTGTATTTGTTCAGGGATGGGGTTTTTTACCATATGCTTGAAGATGAGGATTATGAAAACTGGGAGCTGCATACCCGCTCTCTGAAATAAAAAAGGACATTTTTTAAGACTATAGGTGGATGTGGGGCTCTGCCCCACTCCCCGTCACCCTCAAAAGCTCTGCTTTTGCCAGTAGGTTTTTTTACTTGTCACCAGTCACCAGTCACTGAATCAGAGTTAGTCAGGCCTGGGCCATTTTTTTGGAAAACTCTTCGGCCATTATCAATGAATCCGGGGCGGTGATGTGGTCTATGAAGAGGGTACCCATCAGATGATCCAATTCGTGTTGCAGCAGCTCAGACATATAGTCATTGAAGGTTTCGCTTTGTTCCAGCCCTTCTTCATCACTGTAGTGGATCGTTATCTGACGATGGCGCAAAATCCGGGCCATAAAAGCGGCTTTGGCTGAGAAACAAAAGTCCCATACTTCAAATTTTTCCTTACTTTTGTCCAGAATTTCAGGGTTGTGAATAAACATAGTCCTTTGTGGGGTTCTGATGCAGACGAGTTGCAGCAAGGCTCCGATCTGGGGTGCCGCCAACCCTCCGCCACGATGGTGACTGAGTTGGAGATGTCCCAGGGTTTCGTAGAGGTCGCGGCGCAACTCCACAACCCGGGAGTCATTTAAGCGTTTTACTGGTTCGCATATCTTCCGTAATCGGGGATCACCAAACAACAAGACTGGGCGTATGGCCATATTTTCTCCTCTTACTGTTTAATAATAGCATTGAAATCGTTGTGATTCAGCTGTTTTTGGATGAATCGATTCGGTGAAGGGATAAATGTCGTCATGTATTGAAATATGGCTCGGGTAAAGTTTTGACTGCCAAGAGGCAATGCGTTTAAAATACAGGGTAGGAGCAGCACATGACCATTGAAGATCTGAACTCGCGAATCGCAGCCTGTCAAAGGGTTCACCTGGCTAATTTACCGACACCTATTCACAAATTGCCCAGCTTATCAGCTTTTATTGGACGGGGTCCTGTATATATGAAAAGGGATGATCTGACCGGCTTGGCTTTGGGTGGAAACAAAACCCGGAAGCTGGAGTGGATTATGGCCGATCTTATAGCCGGTGGATACGACACGATCCTGACCTGGGGCGGATGGCAGTCCAACTGGTGTCGGCAGGTGGCTGCGGCTGCGGCCCAACTGGGTATTGAAGCCCATTTGGCGCTCATCACACAAGGCGCCCATTTGGGAAATTGCACGGCGAACGCACTCTTGGATACACTTCTGGGGGCCCATATCCATGTGGTTCCTGCTGACAAGAATGGCAAGTTTTTTCATTTGGAAGAGCTTAAGGCTGTGCTCGAGCCCATTGTCTCCTGTTTGGCCAATGAAGGGAAAAAAGTCTATCTGGTCGGAGTGGGTGGATCCATGGTTGAGGGCTCTATGAAGAAGCCCCTTGGGGCATTGGCATATTTGCATGCGTTTATGGAAATGCATGAACAATTGAAGACCATGGGGCTGGATATCAAACACATTGTCGTTACCAGTGGCTCTTCATCTACTCAGGCCGGATTGCTGGCTGGCGCCATATTGCTGAATCCAGGAATACGAGTCACCGGAATATCGGTAACACTTCCGAGTGCACCGATGGCCGGCTATGTGAAAAGGCTGACGCAATTGCTACTCGATGATTTGGCATATGAGGGCAGATTTGATGATGACTTGGTTATCGTCGATGACAGATTTTTGGGGAAAGGATACGGGGTAATTGATGATGACACCCTGGAAGTGATTCGGTTGACAGCCAAAAATGAAGGAATTCTGCTGGATCCGGTTTATACTGGCAAAGGAATGAGGGGCTTGATTGCCCTGCTTAAAGAAGCGCCCAGCTCTCAGGGTGCCACCCTGTTCTGGCATACTGGCGGCGCCCCGGCTTTATTCGCTTACGGTGATGAGCTCACTTTTGCTGATTTTTCCTGATTTTTTTCAGCCTTTTTCGGTCATCCAGACGCCCGACAGGACGAGCCCCATGCCCAAAACGGATAGCAGGGCAATTTTTTCGCCCAGTATCAGGAAAGCCGCCAGCTGGGTCATCGGTGGAATGGTATAGAGGTAGGCCCCGACTTTTTGGGATTCAGTCTCTTTCAGGGCAAAAAGATAGAGCAGGGTCGCCAGGAAAGAGCAAGTGACACCGAGAAAAAGTATCGCCAGCCAGGCTTGCGGGGGGGCAATTCGGATCGGTTCCGGGTTGGAGATAAATTCCCAGATTCCTGCCGGGAGCATTAACAATGTTCCCAGAAAAGTAATGGCAGCGGTGAGTGACAAAGCAGGCAAAGATGTCCCAAAGTGTTTACAAAGGACAGTGAAAATGCCCCACATGAAAATGCTGGTCATGACCAACAGATCGCCCAGAATATGTCCTGAAATGGAAAAGTTCATAATCTGATCCGGACCGATGACCAACAAAACCCCCAAAAGAGCCACCATCATGCCCAAAGTCTTGAGCGGGCGAAGACCTTCCTTTAAAAATACCCAGGCGATGACGGTAATGGTTATGGGAGAAGTGATGGCATACACACCGGCATTGGCAGCACTGGTCAGGGTTAAACCGTAAGTCTGAATCGTGTAGTGGAGGCCGGTACCGAACAAAGTGAGCAGAAGGAGTGATGGCCACAGCTTGCGATACGGTATCTGAGGTCGTTTACGCATGAAGAGTAAAGCAAAGCAAAGGGAAGAAACAATCATGCGAAGGGTAACGATGGTGATGGGGGGGAAATATTCCAGAGCCGCTTTACTGGCGACAAAAGATATGGCCCAGAAGAAACAAGTTAACAAGAGGGCGAATCGGGCTTTACTGCTCATCATTCAATTCCTTTTTGGGATTGTTCAGATGCTTGTGGATAAAATGGCGGGAAATAAAAAAAGACCAGGGTTTTCGAAGGTGATAGGTTCCGCTTTGAGGGTTGAAACGGCCAATGGTTTTTTTTTTATAAACAATCTTGTAGTCT
>Ga0105099_10001589_pt1 | contig 14050 bp, 9 predicted proteins | sample PPLLak3cmMay2015_2_FD_79138 | JGI IMG/M metagenome (GOLD analysis project Ga0105099, IMG submission 79138) | Freshwater sediment microbial communities from Prairie Pothole Lake near Jamestown, North Dakota, USA - PPLs Lake P8 Core (1) Depth... | ecosystem: Environmental > Aquatic > Freshwater >...
CTGTGACAGATCGATTATCAGGACACAGATACCAGAGGACTACTGGGCAACGATCAGGTTTTATGCCAGGGAATATATGGATCGGGAGAAAGATATTGTCAGAGATAAGAATCGGATTACCAGTTATCTGGAGACAACTCTTCCGGAATTTGTAGGGATTTTTCCAAATCCTTTGGGTATGAGTGGCCGGGCCTGTCTGCGCGTCCTTGCCAATTTCAGGGAAGCGATAAAAGAGGACAGGAATCATTTTGAAAAGCATATTCGTGATCATCTTTCCGGTAAGCGGCTCATGATTTCCCGTGTCAGGCGTCTTTATGACATGCTTCAACGGGGTGATGCTCTTGGTCTCAGAGCGGGTCGTCAGGCCATGTTTCGCCGGATCATAAACAGTCTTGATCGCCTGGAGATGTATGAAAGACAACAGGATGCTGCGAAGCAGTCTTTGTTGGATTCTTATGAGAAGAGCGAATACAAACAGCATCTGGATTCCATATGGGGAACAACACCTACAGTAAATGCTTTGGTTTTGGGATTTATGGGAGACCCCGCTTCGTATGACGGATCTTCGTCTTTGGTCAAACTGGCCGGGTGTGATCCTGTTCCCAATGAATCTGGAAAATTCAAGGGGAAAACGTCCATATCTCATCGTGGCAGAAATCTGCTCCGAAAGGCGGGAGACCGAATCTCGTTCTTGCTTGAAAAGAGGAACAGTGTTTTCCGTGCATTCTTTAATCATCTGTTGAGCCAGCAAAAGAATAGACTCACGAAACGCCAGGCAAGGGTCGCCTGTGTGAATAAGTATTTTAGGATTGTATGGGTACTCTGTAATCATCAAGTGCCTTTTAATCCGGCATTAGCTTCAGCCCTATGATATTTTGGAGGAAACTTTAGTCGTTTTGGCATAAAATATAGCTTGGTGAGCCCGTGACCTTTGTGGGTGCGATGCCTGAGTGCAATATGGGCAACCTTCTTTTCCATGCCTCGGATGAAGAATATTGGGTAATAACCCGCAAGATAAATCGAGGGGAAAAGTTTAATAGCTATTTTTTCTACTTGACTAATTCCTATAGAATTATTGCATAACTATTACCCAACAATCAATTCTTCAAGTGAACGCTTGGGAACATGGTGGATGCCTTTATCGTCACGCCAGTATTTTATATCCCCCTTCGGGCCAAGCTGCTCAATCACGACACTCTCTTTTGGTTTTCCCAGCGCAATGACAAGCAGTATTTCATATTGATCCGGTATATTAAGATCTTTTCTGAGAGAATCCTTGTTAATCGATCCTATTATGCATCCCCCCAGCCCTTTCTCCACAGCCCCGAGCAGCATGCTCTGCACGGCAATACCCGGATCATGTCCGAAAGAGTCTTTAATCTTTTTGTCTCCCATTACAATGATATAAGCCGCCGGTCTTTCCCCTTCCGCCGGTCCCGCCCAGTTTTTAAGATAGGCCGCCCAGGCAAGATTCCGGAAGATAAGCGCATTCTTCTCGGATTCAGATGACAGAATATATTTCAGGGGCTGGATATTTCCACCGGAAGCGGAAAACCTTGAAAGTTCCAGCAACTCTTTCAGCGTGTTAATATCTATCGTCGTATCCTGGTAAAACCGCCTGTAGCTCCTGTTCTTAAGTACGATTTCCTTTACAGTCATGAATATCTCCTTCAGTCTCCGGGACCATGTTTACAAATTGCTTATTATTCCAAGGAGTCCATGAAAAAATGAAGTAATGACAAGTAAGATACCCGTCTTTTTATGCACTCCGAAAGGAACCTTGATATAATGAAGGCCTGATAAAAGCTGGAACACCAGCAGCGCCATATTGAACAATCCTCCGATCAGGATTATTGAAACGCCTCCGATAGTCATAATAAAACTCCTTGTAAGGGTTCAAGGTTTCCAGGATTCAAGGGTTCAAGTGTCACAAAAGGCTCTCCTTTAATCCTCAATTTATCAATTTCAGCCAATTGCTTTTGACCTTAAAACCAGCATCATTTTATGGCAATGGCCGCTTTTGAGATACCGGCGCTTCCATGAATATTGCAGTACGCCTCCGCTTCGATCTGGGCGGGTTCATTAACTGTGAACTTTACTTCTTTTGCAAAATTTTCAGATTCGGGTGTCTTGGTTGCCGAAAAATCCCACCTTGCGATCTCTTTCCCGTTTACCTTGATATATGCCCATTTTGTATAATGAAGCATGTTGTTACCGTGGTGGGTCACGTTTAATTTTATGGTAACCTCGGTGCCTTTTGCAGTTGATTCTGGAGCAATGATCGTTACCGCAGATTTGTCGGCAAGAGCAGCGCCGGTTGAAAGCAAAAAAAACACCGTCAGGCAGAATAGAATTTTACCGGATTTTTTCATGATTATTTTCTCCTTTTTTTTATAAAACTTATTTTCATGAATATATTTGTTTCGTGCGTAAAAGAAGCGAGAAAGCGGAATGATATTTATTATAGCTTCTATAAACAATTATTTATTTCTTTTCAAGGAATGAATGTTTTAACGGCGGCGGCAACCTGCTCAATCATATCATATTAAAATTGATTGATATTATGTCCGGAATTATATATGTTTCATCGGTAAATCAAAAGGAGACAGAATATGAACAGGATACTTATCGGCAGGGGCGAACAGCCGGTTCATCTGCTTACCGAGTATGGAAACCGTCATGGCCTGGTCGCCGGAGCTACAGGCACAGGCAAGAGCGTATCGCTGCTTGTGCTGGCGGAGGGCTTTTCCCGTCTGGGTGTGCCCGTGTTCATGGCTGACGTCAAGGGTGATATCGCAGGTCTTTCTCAGGCCGGTAAAGCATCAGATAAGATAAAACAGCGCGTCGGGCAGATCGGCATCGAAGGCTACACCAACGAAGCAAGCCCTGTTTTATTCTGGGATCTCTACGGCAAATCAGGCCATCCGATACGCACGACGGTAAGCGAAATCGGCCCCAGCCTGCTCGGCCGGATACTCGAATTAAACGACGTCCAGACAGGAACTTTAGAGATCGCGTTCAAGCTTGCAGATGACGAAGGCCTGTTGCTGCTTGATCTCGACGATCTGCGGGCGCTTCTCGAGTTTACAGCTTCTAACCGCAAGAAAATATCATCCGAATATGGCCTGGTCAGCACGCAGTCCATAGCCGCGATACAGCGCTCTCTTCTGTCGCTGGAGCGGGAAGGCGGAAAAAACCTGTTCGGAGAACCGGCACTGGAGCTGGTAGATCTGATGCGGACGGATTTAAGCGGGCGGGGCATAATCAGTATCCTTGCCGCAGACCAGCTTATTTTAAAACCCCGCCTCTATTCGAGCTTTCTGCTGTGGCTCCTGTCAGAATTGTTCGAAAACCTGCCGGAGGTGGGAGATCTCGATAAACCAAAGTTTGTTTTCTTTTTCGATGAAGCCCATCTGCTCTTTGATGACGCGCCTCCGGCGCTAAAGCAGAAGGTGGAGCAGGTCGTTCGGATCATCCGGTCAAAAGGTGTGGGCGTTTATTTCTGCTCGCAGTTTCCGGACGATATCCCCGACGAGATCCTCGGTCAGCTTGGAAACCGCATCCAGCATGCGCTGCGCGCCTATACACCACGGGACCAGAAGGCGGTGCGCACCGCGGCGGAAACTTTCGTTACAAACAGCAGGATTAACGTGGCCGAGACAATTTCAAAAATGGGGGTCGGCGAGGCGCTTGTATCAACTCTCCAGGAGAAAGGTGTGCCGATGCCTGTGGAACATACAATAATTTGTCCGCCGCGATGCCGGATGGGAGCTATCACGCAGGAGGAACGCACGGCTGTCCGGTCACGCAGCCCGGTTGGCATAAAGTATGACTCGCCGGTGAACCGCGAATCGGCGTATGAAATCCTTAGCAGGAGAGCTGTACCTGAGGATGTGCCTGATACACGGCCGGAAAAAACCGCGGAAGAGCGTCAAACAGGAAGCAAAGGGATGCTGAAAGATTTTCTGTTGGGCACAGGCAGGCGCCAGGGAATGGTTGAAACCATGGCTAAGCAGGCGGCACGAACTGTCGGAAGCCAGATAGGCCGGCAGATACTGCGCGGCGTTCTGGGCGGTATTTTCGGAGGATCAAGGGGACGTTAACTTGAAATATCCGTTTATTTGATATATTGAATCAACATATTATAATTTAATTTTTAACATTTGAAATGAAAACAGATAGAAACAAATTACATGAACTTGGCTGGTCCGTCATAGGGGCCTCAATTGCGATTTTAGCCGCTTTGTGGTTTGTCGGTGACGGACACTCTCCTTTCCTGCTGGCTTCTCTTGGAGGCTCAACGGTTTTCCTTTTCGTGCTGACTGAAACTGAGGCAGCTCAGCCCAGGGCGCTTTTCGGGGGGCATCTGGGAGGAGCGTTAATAGGAATCGTCGCGTACAAATTCCTCGGGGATGCTATGTGGGTTTCCGCGCTTGCCGTTGTGGCTACAATGGTGTTTATGGTTCTTACCCGGACGGTTCATCCGCCCGCAGGAGCAAATCCATTGTTTATGGTCTACAACCACGCCGGGATGAGTGTGCTTTTTAAGCCGGTTATAATGGGAGTTGGCGCATTATTTCTGGTGGCACTGTTCTGGAGCCGTGTTCGCCCCGGAATTTCATATCCTGTCAATTGGAAAAGATAAGATTGAATCTGATTCAGCCGAATCTGTTTATGCCAAACCTCGTTCACTGACAGTCATATTGTTCGTAACTTCTCAACTTTCATATTATTTCTATTATAAAGGATTGCAAAACCCTTTAATAGTTGTCCATGACATCGGAATCATCCGGATCGGCACTTTTGAATTTTAGCCATTCTTATCTCTGGAATCATTTTTTCGTAAATAAATAAGGCCCTTTGGGGTCAATCGGTATTTTTGCAGGCGACTGTTAGGTTTATCCGGTATGGTCATTTCAATTAGTTCTGAAAGCAGCGCAGGAATAAGATAGAGTTGCCTGAAATTTTCTTCACCTTTCAGAGATAAAGCCTCCTGTAATTGCCTTCGTGACATCTCGCCGCGACACACAAGAAGAAGTTTTCTGACTTCCCCCGTGACTTCCCCCGTGACTTCCCCTGTGACTTCCCCTGTGACTTGTCAGACGGCACAAGGGGGCAACCCTTGATTTGTGATTTGGCGGCATTTAACGGGTATTGATTTATTGACATAAAATCGCCCCATTACTTGGAGTTATTTTGGCCTGTGGTAAAAATTGCATAGTCCCGGCTTTGTCAAAGGGGTTGAATTCGACTCCTTTCTTTTATCGCCGGATGCCCCGGCTTCAATTGCAATAAAGGGCTGATCGGACTACAGATATATCGGAAGCCGGGAGAGTTTAAAGGATTGCAATAACCCTTTAAAAGTTATCCATAACATCGGAGTCATCCGGACCGGCGTTTTTCTTTTCTTTAGCGGCATGCCCTGATTCCCAACGCTTATCGAGATAATACAAAACGGGAACTGTCATGCGGGAAAAAAGCAGGGATGCCACTTCGCCTGCCATCAGAGATATCGCAAGCCCCTGGAAAATAGGATCAAAGAGTATGACCGAAGCGCCTACCACCACGGCCGCCGCGGTCAGCATCATGGGCCGGAACCGGACTGCGCCTGCATCGATTACGGCCTGGTCAAGAGGCATTCCCTGGGAGACCCGAAGTTCGATGAAATCAACAAGTATTATCGAGTTTCTTACCACGATTCCGGCTCCCGCTATAAAACCTATCATGGAGGTTGCGGTAAAAAATGCGCCCATCAGCCAGTGTGCCGGGAGTATCCCGATTAGGGAAAAGGGTATGGCTGCCATTATCACAAGCGGGGTTGAAAACGACTGGAACCATCCGACAACGAGCACGAATATAAGTATAAGCACGACTCCGAAAGCTATTCCCAAATCCCGGAAGACCTCGTATGTTATATGCCATTCACCATCCCATTTCATGGAGAAACGGCGGTCGGTTTCAGGAAGCGCCGAAGTATGCTGAACTATTTTGTAGCCTTCAGGAAGAGGCATGGCTTCTATCTTTTTTTTCATCTCTAGTATAGCGTAAACAGGGCTTTCCTTGTCGCCTGCAACATCTCCGGTTACATAGACAACAGGCATCAGGTTTTTGTGGTATATGCTCTTGTCCATCTCTGTTTCAGAGGCCCTGACAAGACTTGAAACGGAGATGAGCCGTCCGTCAGGCTGTGAAATTTTTATGGCTTCAAGACGCTCGATGCCGGCCCTCTCCGAAAGGGGCAGTTTAAGCATTATGGGAACATCTTCTCTTTCACCGGGCTGATGAAGGAGGCCTGCGGGACGCCCGGAAAGCGACAGTTCAAGAGCATCCGCAATACGGGATGCGCTTATGCCGTGAAGAGCCGCTTTTTCCTTGTCAATTACAAGGTTTAACCTTGGCTGTTTATCCTCCATGTACCAGTCGACATCAACAACTCCGGGCGTTTCCTCAAAAATCGCCTTGATCTCTTCCGCAATAAGGCGCTGCCTGTTGTAGTCGGGACCGTACACTTCTGCCACGAGGGTTGAGAGCACCGGAGGACCGGGGGGAACTTCGGCGATTTTAATCGAGGCATTATATTTTTCAGCTATCTTCTGCAAAGGAGGCCTGACACGCTTTGCTATGTCATGGCTCTGGTCTTTTCTTCGCCCTTTTTCAACAAGGTTCACCTGTATATCGGCCACATTAGGACCCTTTCGCAGGAAATAGTGGCGTACAAGACCGTTGAAATTGAAAGGCCCGGCAGTGCCGGCGTAGATTTCATAATCGACAACCTCGTTGACTGTTTTTATGTAATTCCCCATTTCAAAAGAGGCGGAGAGCGTTTCTTCGAGGGTCGAGTGTTCCGGCATATCGATTATAACCTGGAATTCGCTCTTGTTGTCGAAAGGAAGCATCTTGACCTGGACTTTTTTAACAAACACAAGGCCGAGGGAAGTAAGAAGAAGGACAGAGACCAATATAAGAAAAGCGGAACGCTGTAAAGATTTATGTATAAGAGAATCCATGACCCTGCGGTAAAGGAGAGTGCTCCATCCCTCTTTTTCATGGCTGTGGCTTTCATGTCCGCTCTCCCTGATAAGTTTCATTGAGGCCCACGGAGTTACAACAAACGCCACGATAAGCGAAAAGACCATAGCCGCCGAAGCTCCGACAGGAATAGGGCGCATGTAGGGCCCCATCAGGCCTCCCACGAATGCCATGGGGAGTATGGCTGCTATTACTGTCATTGTCGCGAGGATGGTCGGATTTCCAACCTCGTCAACCGCTTCAATCGTGACTTGTATTTTCGGACGCTTCTCATTTTCCGGAAGCCTTAAATGGCGCACGATGTTTTCAACAATAACAATTGCGTCGTCAACCAGTATTCCGATAGAGAATATGAGGGCGAACAGTGTGATGCGGTTCAGTGTGTATCCGTACAGGAAAAACACGGAAAGGGTCAGGGCAAGGGTAACGGGTATCGCGAGAGCTACTATTCCCGATTCACGGCGTCCGAGTGTGAACCAGATGAGTATTGAAACCGAAATTATAGCAATCATCATGTGCAGAAGAAGTTCATCCGACTTTTCTTTCGCAGTTTCTCCGTAATGTCTTGTCACGGTCATATTTATGTCGCCGGGTATTACAGTCCCCCTGGCATCTTCAATCCGCGCAAGTATCCTGTTTGCTACCGTTATGGCATTCGTGCCTTTTCTTTTTGCTATCGTAAGTGTGACAGCGGAGGAAGCGCCTTTTAACAGGTCGTTTGCCTTGATATTCTTCTCTTCCGCAGCAGGGCCTGCTCCGAAAAAGACATACTGATCCGGTTCGGCGGGTCCGTCTGAAATCGAGGCTACATCGCGCAGGTAAACAGGCCTTCCTTCGCGGACGGATATAACCACGTTTTTAACATCTTCGGCATCACGCAGGAACCCGCCCGTATGCACGATGGTCTGGCCTGCCTGTGACGGGAAAGAACCTGCGTCAGACTCCCTGTTGGCGGCGCATACCATCGATAAAATGCGCTCGACATCAAGACCGAAAGAAGAAAGCCTGACCGGATCAATGCTTACCTGAACCTGCCGGCGGTTCCCTCCGGTAATAGTGGTTAATGAAACATTTTCCTCCCGCTTTGCAATGTTTTCGACCTCGGCTGCCACGCGTCTCAATGTGTAGTGATCCGCATCCTTTCCCCAGAAGGTTAATGCCAGGATAGGGACATCGTCTATGTACCGGGGTTTTACAAGAGGGGGCGAGACGGAGCATGGAATCCTGTCCATGTTCGCCATAAGCTTTGACTGGAGCCTGACAATGGCTTCTTCTTCGTTCTGCCCCACGAAAAAACGGACTATCATCATTGACATTCCGGGGCTTGACGTTGAGTAAATATATTCAACCCCCGGTATTTCCCATAAAAGCTTCTCCATTGGAGAGGTAACGCGGGCCTCAACCTCCCTGGAACCGGCACCAGGCATGCCGACGAAGATGTCTATCATCGGAACAATTATCTGGGGTTCTTCCTCCCTCGGGAGAGCTATTACCGAAGCAATGCCAAGAAGTATTGAGGCTATGATAATAAGGGGCGTAAGCTTGGATTCTATGAAATAACCGGCGATCTTTCCCGCCGCCCCGGTTTTCAGGTTCATGATGAAGCCTCCACGCGCGAACCGTTAGCCGTGTTCGACGGGGGATTCAGCAGATACTTCTCCCCGGGTTTAAGACCGGAAAGGATCTCCAGCGATTTGTCGAAGGATCTGCCTGTCCGGACAAGCCTGAAGCGCGCCTTTTTTTCACCATCAACTATAAAAATTCCTGTCAACTGTCCCTGATAGACCAGTGCGGACGAGGGTACGGATAATACGGTTGTCTCTTCCAAGGGGATTTTAACGCGGGCGTACATTCCGGAACGAATGTTTTTATCCGGCGGCAATGAAACCTTTATCAGGAAAGAGCGTGTCTTTGCATCTGCCGCCGGAGCTACAGCGGTGATCCTTCCTTCAATCAAAAGGTCATTTGAAGCTGGAACGGTTATTCCTACTTTCCCGCCGATGCCTGCATTCTTCACATGAGCTTCGGGAATAACGAGCTCAATATAGCCTCCTTCGGTACCTTCAATTCCAAGAACAGGCATTCCGGGAGATGCGAGATCCCCCGGTTCTGCCATTTTTGCCGTGATAAATCCGTTATAAGGGGCATATATCGCGGAATCCCTGTTAAAAGATTTAGCGTACGATAATGCTGCTTCAGCCTGCTTAACCCGGTGGCCTGCCGCCTGAACCATCGCTTCAGCCTGCGACAGAGCTGCCTGGGCCTGGCTGTTTCTTGCCTCTGCCTCATCAAATTCCTGCCTGCTTGCCGAATCTTCCTTTAAAAGGCTCTGATAACGCCTGTATGTCGCATCCGCAAGCTTTGCCGCCGCCCTGGCCGACTCAGCGCCTGACAGCGCTGCCGAGTGAGCTCTGGCCGATTCCGCGGCAGCCTCTTCAGCCTGCCGCAATTGCGCCCCGACCTGGCTGTTATCAAGAACAACCAGAATATCCCCTTTTTTTACAAAGTCCCCTTCCTTTACATTTATTGCCCTTACTGCCGCCATGAGCTTGCTTGAGAGGGTGCTCGAATTTATCGCGCGGACTGTTCCCATCGTCTCATAAAGAAGAGGCTGTTTTTCCATCCTCGCCTCAGAAATCCGGGTCTTTATAACTCCGGACATCTCTTCTTTCGAGTTGCCGGGTTTTATTTTCCCATCGCAGCCTGACAAGGCAATGACCAATAAACACGTTATAAAACATGACACTGTTCTTTGAAGCATGTCGGACTCCCCTTACTGTAAAATCTCATTTATGGTTCCCGCGGCAAGAGCAAGCTGGATCGAGGCGGCATTGTAATCGTGCAGAGCCTTCAGGTAGCCGGTACGAGCCTGCTTAAGGGCCGCTTCGGCATCCAGAAGGGAGATGATTGTATATAAACCGTTTTCATATCTTGTCCGGACAATGCGAAGATTCTCTTCCGCCTGGGAGACGGATTCCTGCGAAGTCTTTATGCGTTTACGGGAACTCAGGGCATTATAGTAGGCCTTGCGGACCTGTATATCTATTCCAAGCTCGAGCTCCTGTCTGATTGACTGGATTCTCTTCAGTGAAGCACGGGCTTCTTTAGTTTTGCCGGATAGCCGTTCTCCGCTGAACAGGTTGAGCCTCATCATCGCGCCAACCATGTAATTGTCTGCGGTATCGCTGAAATCCTCGGAGTTTATCTCATAATTGCCGACAAGGTGAAGGCTCGGCAAATGTCCCGCAAGGGATTTGTCAACCTCTTCTTTGGCCATTGACTCATGCGTAAGCAATTGTTTTAAATCTTTTCGGTTTGCGAGCGCTTTTTGGGTCCACTTTTCCACCGGCTCCTCTATTTCTCCTCCCTGCTCAAGTCGTGTTGATGTTCCGAATGAAGATCCGGCCGGAATTCCCATGGCGTTACAGAGCATCGCTTTCGCTATTATGAAGCCGCTTTCCGCCGCAAAGAGATCCTGCTCCAGTTCCGAAACCCTTACCTGCGCCCGGAGCAGATCACTTTTGACGACAAAACCATTTTCATATCTTGAACGCACCATTTTTAAATGAGATACGGCTGTTTCGAGAATCTGACGGATCAGGGCAAGATTCTCTTCCGCAATAAGAAGTCCGAGATAAGCCATGCCGGTCTGTGCGATTATCTCTTCGCGGGTTCTCTGAAGCATGAACTGCGAGGCCTCGCTGTCCGATTTCGCCTGTTTTAAGCCTATCCATGTCTGTCCCCCGTCAAAAAGAGTCCAGTCGAAAGTTACGCTTGTTATAAAATTATTAATTACATCGGGATCATTAAGCCTGGCCGGATCAAAGTCGGATTGAGCTATTTTTTCCTGGTTAAGTTTCGTCCCGAACGCCCACATTGGATTGGTCGTCCTGCCGTATGTTTCATTCAGGTAAATCTGGGGAAGGAGCCCTGAACGGGCCTGTGTTATACGCGCGTCGGATTCATCCGCCTGAGAGGACGCGGCTTTTGCCCTGGGATTGCTTTCAAGGGCTTTTTTTATCGCATCAGAAAGAGAAAGGAGGCTTTGATCATCTTTTTTGTCCGAAGTAAAAGCAAAGCCGGGAGTGAAAAAAGCTGCAAATACGAGGAAGATCAGGCAGGTTTTAACCGCAAATGATTTGATTTCCATTTTCTAGTAAATATTCCTGAATAGCGCAAGCATGTTGGGATGATGGATCTCTTCAGCCATATCTACAGTGTGACACAGCTTGCAGTTTTTGTTTGCTCCTATCGGATAGGTGTTTTTCTGGTATTGTGCCGGCTGAAAATTATCCCTGTTGTTTCCGAATGCATTCGTTGCAGGATATTCAGCGTGGGTAATTCCATGACATGCCGGGCACATTATTCCGGTTTCATCCGAACGTAAACTGTAGAGTGATTTTTTGTCCTTTGTCCAGACATTTGGCGGCGACTGATCGGTTTCAGGCGGATTGAAACCGGTATGGCAATTCAAGCAGTCCGGCTGATTTATCCATGCTTTCCTCGGTTCAATCTGTTTAGTATTATCAAATGATCTCGGCCTGAGATGTTTCATGAGCCTTTCAGCACCGCTTTTGCCTTCGTTTCTTTCAGACACAAGAAGACTTAAGGCATGATCTTCCATCTTCCCGTGGCAGTTTGAACAATCAAGATCTATTCTGCTGTGAATGCCCCTGTAGCTTTTTGTGAATCCGGATGACGGATGGCAGTTACTGCAAGGATCGGGATCATTTGCCGCAATGTAATTTGCGTGGAAACCATGCATTGCAGCCGAAAGGTTTAAGTGTTTCGACTTTTCACCGGTCTCCGGATGCTCTCCCGCATGGCAGCTCGAACACATCCTGGGATTCCCTTTTTTTGACAGCAATTCAAGATCGGTACGGTTTAACCGGTCATGGGTTTTTAAAATATCAAGTGATGTTTCATCGGAAAAACCGGTTATGTTCTTGCTGCCCCAGTTTCCTCCATGACAGTTACGGCAACCCATTTCAGTAGATACGGGTACAGAAACCCCTGTGGAGCATAGCAGAGCCCCTGTGATAGAATTTCTTGCTTCAACAAAAACAACCGGAAACGGCATAAAGGATCCGTCGTCCCGGTAAGGTATGACCGGAAGATCACCTGCAGAAAAAGCCATAAGGCTTTCATCAAAATCCATGTCGCCGGTTGTCTTCCTGCCTGAAAACCCTTCGTTGTCATTAATCCGGCGGCCATAAAAAGATCTGGAATACTGCCAGAAATTGGAATTTGAAGATGGTGTCTTGAACCCATCTTCGATCCGGTAAGTCATGCGCAGATCAGTTGTAATGATTTCAGGTGTTTTTCCCCTTTTAATGAGCTGGGCATAGATTGTATTTCCGGGCTGAGAAATACTGAAAAACTGGTTGTTGTCGGATATAAAATGCATTCCTTTCCCGCTCCATGCAAGCAGGATATATTTATCCTGTAAAGGGTCGAACAGGGGGATCTTGGGTTCGACAGGAGTGATGGAATATTCCGAAAGCAGTTCCTCTTTACTTACGTTAAGTTCTTTTACCAAATAGGCGGCAAGAGCCTTTTTTTCCGCACTGGTTCCGGGAAAAGGGGGCATGAATTCATTTACTTTACCCATGCCGTTTAACATCGATTCCATTCCGTATTGTGAATATTTTTTTGTCGCGGTCCTGATATCATTAATAAATCCGCCGTTGGAATGGCAGGAGATGCACATCATCCTGAATATTTCCCGGCCGGCCTGGACCTGATTTATTTCATCGATTTTTTTTGAGAGAACCCACCTTGAAGTTTTTAATATTCCGTTATTGATCATAAAATCGACATCTTTTGCGGCAACGGAATTGGAATAAATATTTCCGTAAATTATATAAGGCCTCCTGCCAGCCTCTCTGATCCATTCAAAAGAACCTATGTATAAAATGCCCATGATAAATAGTGATACAGTTACTCCCTTTTTGACATAATCGGGCAACCGTATCGACATAAATATGCCTGCTATAAAAATAAGCGGGGAGAGGAGCAGAAATGTTTTGATAAAAGGCGGTATTTCAGGCGAGAGCCTCAAAATCATCAGTTTTTGAGGCTCGGGAAGCGATGAAACATACCACCATGCTGAAGCAAGCAGAAACAGAAACGGGACAAGGAGCCACTTTGCACAGTATTTCTCAAGGGAATTTCTCAAAGCTTTTTCTTTCACAGCCGAAGAAGTTATAAAACCGAAAAGGCCTGCAAGCATGAAAGCCATGAATGTCCTGAAAAAAAGAGACGGCCAGAAAGAAGGATTGTAAAAACCATCCCAGAAGTTTCCGCTTGAAATCCATTTCCCGGGAGTCAGCATAAAAGAAATTATGCCGTTTATTACAAAAAGAGAGAGCCAGCCGAACGCGAAATAGAGCCAGCCTATTCTAAGATGATCTTTTTTGTTCATCTTTCCGAAGGTATAAAAATATACAAAAAGAGCGACTATCTCACCGAGGAAAAAAACCCATTCAGTTGCCCATCCGAAAACAAAATTATGCACAAGAATTGAAGTCGCTGCCGGGCTCAACAATGATATAGTAAACCATATCCCGACTCCTGTTAAGGCTCCGAAAACCATTGTGACAAGAAGAAAGAACTTTGTATGCTTTCTCGTATATTCCAGTATATCTGCAGAATTTTCCTTGTAACCCTTTATTTCAGTGAGTACGAGAAAGAGGCCTCCGCCTACTGCAAAATGGGCGACATAAACATGAATAACTGCGATAAAGGCGATAAGGGTTCCGCCTCCCATGAAACCGAGATCCCATACAGGGTAATTTATAAGATAATTATCGAGCATGAATTATGATCCGCTGGATCAGGATGTTTTGGCCAAAAGCGCGCATTTTATTATATATATTACAGCAGCTATCCCGATGATAAGGGAAGCAATAAACATTATCATGGGTGAATACTGATAAATAACTTTAAGTTTTTCTATGGAAAAATAGGGCTTGAGAAAAGCTGTTCTGACCATATCCCTCATTATTACCATGAAAAACAC
>Ga0105099_10001590_pt1 | contig 14050 bp, 10 predicted proteins | sample PPLLak3cmMay2015_2_FD_79138 | JGI IMG/M metagenome (GOLD analysis project Ga0105099, IMG submission 79138) | Freshwater sediment microbial communities from Prairie Pothole Lake near Jamestown, North Dakota, USA - PPLs Lake P8 Core (1) Depth... | ecosystem: Environmental > Aquatic > Freshwater >...
AGGTAGTGGCGCCGCAGGCGCGAGTCGCTATTCCGATTCCCCTGCCGTTCCCCGGCCGGGGTTGATCCCCTTTGAGCAGCGGTTGCCGGTACGGACTTGGTCTCCCGGGGAGGCTCCTCAACCATCAGGTGAATGGCCCCTATGGAAACGGTCCAGCTTTCACCCGCTGGTTCCGATTGTTCCCAGGGAGTATTTCCCGCCTCTTTGGCTTTCGGTTTCACCGCACCCTTCTCTTGAACAGTATCGGCATCCCAGTCTTCCGCTGCGACCGCTGCTTCCCCTTTTTTGATCAGAACCTGTACTATTGCGTCTTCCAGGTTATTCCTGTTTTTATTGCGAAAATCGTCCTGATCCCCGTCCGGAAGAGGCCGCCGAATCTGCTCCGCCTCCAGCCAAGGCGCTGAAATATCCCGATCATGGATCAGTATCCGGGACACTCCGGCCGGTGCAACGGCCGCAACGGTCTTCCTGGAATCCATTTCCCGGCTTGGCACATCTGTTTCCGTCACCTGCGAATTTTCGGCCCAAGTTGTTTTCTCTCTTTTTTCCATCATCGCCGCCGGATCACTTGCCCGGATGAATACCGGCTCCCCACTTCTCCCGTCCAGATCGTTATCATTCCTTTCTTGAACCGGTGTCGAGGCGGCCCCAAGCCCGGCAGTAGCCTTTCCAATCCTTTCGAAAACGGGATGGAGTGCTTCCACCCGGCTGTCGTTGCGCTCGGCTGTCATCTCTCCGTGGGTACGGCCGGTGGTTTTTATTTCAGGAAAAACCGTTGGCAGGGTTCCTGAAGGCTTGTCAGGGAATGAACCCGGAGGCGCTGGGATGGTCAGGATTTCCGCGGTATGAATGGGAATGGTCATGGCATTACCAGGCCCAGTCTCACGGTTTCCCCGCCACGCCCCCGGGGCCCGGATCATCTCCCGCAAGCCGTTGAAATAGCCTCTCATTCAAGCACCTCCCTAGCGATCCGGGACAGGTAGTATTCGCGGCGCCGGCAGGGAAGCCGGAGAATTTCACTTTCTGCCCAGTGATAAATGCAGGCCAACCGGTGAACCGCATCGAGAAGGCGCTCCTGCCGCTTCTGCAAGTGGTCCAGAAGCAAAGCCTCCAGATCCAGGGAAAATGAATTCTCGCGGGCGCAAAGAGGACAGATTACCTGCAGATCAAAATCGATCAGGGGGTCGGCTCTCTTGAACAGATCATCGAGCCTCCGGCAATCCGTTTCATCCCATGCGTCGGGTAGCGGCGGCTCCCCCTCCCGGGGGATGTGCAGGGTGCGGATCATCGCCATTCGTGACTCTCCGGGCGGACAGACGGAAAGCCCAAGCCGATGCCACTCCCGAAGATCATTCCCCGTGGGAACGCGGAAGCAGAACCGTTTTTCCCCAAGGGAAAACTCGATGGACTGTTCCCCGTCCGCTCCGGGCGGCGGGAAAAGAGAGAGAACCTCAGCCGCGGAGAGATGCACCTCCATTTTTTCCCGGCACGGTCCCTCCCGACATTGCAGGGAAATGCAGAAATCATCCCCGTCTTCTGAGCCAGCCAGGATAAACAACCAGGCGATTCTCATGCCCTGCGGGAGGTTCCAGAAAAAGTCCCCGCTCAATTCACCGTTCTTTTTATCAGTGACATGACTTTTCAGGATCTCCGTCACCAGGCAGGGCCTTGCCGGTTGCGTAAAATCGACCTCCACATCCTCCCCCCTGCCGCCGAAGGGGGTCCAACGCAGGCGGTCGAATCCCCATCGGTCCGGCCCGGATTCAGGAAACCGGGATCCGGAGAGATCATGCGGATTCATGGTATTCATCGGAAACAAAACCGTCCGACTCTGTTATTCCGCCGCCGGTACGTCACCTTTCTCTTCGGGTTCCTTGGTATCAGGATCACGCGTCCAGCCTTCCAATTCAATCTTCAAATGCTCGACAGCCACGGCATTGGCATTGGCATCCAGATCGGGCATGGCTGTATATTCGCTCACCCAGCAATCATATAAAAAATAGCGGAAGGCCACCTGTCCCCGCTCATTCATCACCTCGATCATCAGCTCCTTTTTGTAGTTGACGAGATCCATCCCCGCGTCTCCCGCATAGGGATGGACAATATTGGCCCATTGCTCGAACTCACGGTCGTGGGTGATGCCCCGGTCAAGCGTGATCCCGTCGTATGTGGTTCTTCCCGGCGACTTGTGGTCGGTACTGTTCTCGCCGCCGGACCGATGCTTGACCACCTCGGTGGTTCGTTTGAGCGACCCCACCTTACTGATGCCGAGAACGACCCGGTAATTGCCGTCGGTACCCTTCATCTTGACGCGGAACTTGAAATTTTTATACGGATCCACCCGGTGCGCATTTTTGATAAAACCGCTTTTTTCGCTCATGATCTCTCCTCCTTTCCTTTATAATTTGCCTGTCATCTGCTGGATCTTGATGATGACGAATTCGGCGGGTTTGAGCGGAGCAAATCCCACTTCGATGTTGACGATACCGAGGTTGATATCGGCCTGGGGCGTGGTCTCGCTGTCACACTTGACATAATACGCCTTGTCGGGAGTGCTGCCCTGGAACGCGCCCTGGCGAAAGAGCCTCATCATGAAGGCATTGACATTGAGGCGGATCTTGGCCCAGAGGGGTTCGTCATTGGGTTCGAACACCACCCATTTGGTTCCCCGGAACAAAGATTCTTCGAGAAACAAAGTGAAGCGCCGTACGGGAATGTATTTCCAGTCGGCCTTGCTGTTGTCGTCGAACCCGTCCATGGTACGGCTGCCCCAGCAGATGTACCCGGAAGGGAACTCCCGCAGGCAATTGACCGCCTGCTTGTTCAGGACACCGTTTTCCATGTCGGTCAGCTTCAACTCCAACCCCAGGATTCCCCGCAGGTCAGCGTCGGTCCCAGCTGGAGCCTTCCACACCCCGCGGGTGGCGTCGGTCCGGGCCATCAACCCGGCGATGGCTCCGGATGGGCCAATCGTTTTGACCAATCCGCTTGTCGACTTGTACTTCAGGCGGGGATAGAAAACGGCTGAGTTGGTCTTGACCACCGAAGCACGGAGCGAGGTGATCAGTGAATTGTCCTGCACCACCAGGGGCAGGCCGCTCTTGACCCAGTCCGTCGGCGGGTCGATGAGCAGGAAGGCCCGGTGATCTTCGCAATAAATACTTGCGGCATCCCACAGGCTCAGGAAGGTGGCGTCGTCGATCCCCGTATCGCCGGGGATGACCATCAAATTGAAAATGTCGGCAAGATCGAGCGCATAGAAACCGGTGTGATTATCCTCGCTCCCCTGGAAATCATCCACTTCGGGAGCCGTCCCTTCGGTGCCCGCATCGGTGACTGCCGGGGTGTCCTGATATGACCCCGTTCCAGTGCTCCCCAGGACATACTGCTTGACATTGAGGATGAAATTGGTTCCACCCAGGGTCGCGTTGGCCAATGAAGCAACCTGGGCGGCCGTCTTGTTGACCGAACCGCTCTTGGCCAGAAACGCCAGGTGATAGCTCCAGAGAACGGCCTTCCAGGAGGAACCGGTATCACTATTCACCGCCTTGGCGATGGCGCGCAGCTTTTCCCGAATGCCGTCGGCCTTGTCGTTCTGATCGACAAACCATTGATCCGTTGCATTCGTCGAGAGTGAGGAAAGATCAAAGGTGATGGCGCCTTCGGCATCAATGTTGATCGAGGTGATCTGGTCACGGGTGAGCGCGGCCAATTTGATGATATTATCCACACTATTGAATATAAGAGCTGTCGGTACGGGTCGAAAATCGCTGTAGCGGACCGGTTCGATCCCCCCCTGGTCCAGTCCGAACATCAGGGGGCCTGACAGGTCCTTGGAGGAGGCACGGCGGATGTGGACCGATTTTTTATTGCCCGAATCGGCGGTGACCCTCAGAGCGGTGACCGAGCCAGAGGTGATGAATTCGCATAATACGTTCAGTCCCGATATCGATGCGTTGAGTTGCTCGTTGATCACATCCTCGATTCGACCCGACATGTCGGTAAGGGACCAAGCGGAGCCGGCAACAATGGCGGGAGCGGCGGCGCCGAAAACGGTGGCAAGGCTGATCGGAATATATCCGTTGCCGTCGACATCCATTTCGTATTTGTAATATTGTCCCAGTATGGTTTCGAATTCGGTGCGAAAAGCGCCGATGGGAGTGCTCTTGAAGAACCGCCCCTGGCTGAATCCGGCGAAGCTGTTGGCAATGAGGGTCATGTCATGAGAACCGCCGCTGGCGATATCGGCATGAAGCTTCATGTCGATCAATTCCGAACTCTGGGTGATATAGTCGGGGGCGAACCGGGAAGAATCGGGATCCATGCTCAGGTTGACGTGCTTTTCCCGACTGATCTCCACGCCGCTCTCCTGGTAGATCACGGTCAGGTTGAAGGTCTCGTCGGGGTTGACGGTGTCGTAATCGATCTGGAGGCGGATGCCGTTGCCCCAGGTTCCCGAGCTTTTCGCCGTAGCTTCGAGCGCATTGTTCTTCGACTCATCGGTCAGGACGATTTTTGCCTTTTCTCCCCCATGGGCCAGCCGCACGATATAGCAGTCGGTGCCGCCGTTGTCGAAGAACAGCTTCACACTCTTCCCCATGTCGCTCTCGGCATGACCGCCGCCGAAGGAGCGGCTGAAATCGGAATAGCTGAAGCACCTCACGGCCTTGTCTCTCTGCCCTTTCAGGGTCCGTCCCAGGAAAACGGCAATGGATGTGGCCACTCCCGTGATCGTCTGTACCCCGCTCGGGATCTCTTCGATATACACTCCCGGATAGGTGGGATTGACTGGCATTCTGAACCTCCTTTTATTTATCCGAAAATACTCACGGATATGCTTTTTCAGACGATGGAGCGTGTCGGTCCAGGCTACCGCCGGTACGACACCGTCGTCCACTTCCAACAAAAAGTTGATATCTCATCTCCATTCTGGATCCCTTCCCGAAGATTTCAGTCCCATCGGGAGGTACTCCCGGCAATGACAATGCAGATCTGATGCCAAACGCTCAATCCCATCCATTAAGGGTTTCCAAAATTTAACGGGTAAATAAATCGAGCCCACCCTCGACAATCCGAGGCTCAACTCGATTTTTCTGGATTGTCAGGTTCCGGGATATTTCTCGTTTTTCGGGGAAAAACCGACCGGAAAATCAACTCGGAAAAATTGACGTTATCGCTCTGCCCGCCTGGGAAAGCTGATCCCCTGATGGCGTATGAAGTCCATAAACTTCTTGTAATCTTCTTTCTGAATACGAAACAGAGGCAGAAGACGGCTCCATTTTCCCCCCGATCGTTCCAGGCCCTCGATGAGGATCTCCTTCAATTGATATTTATTCAATTCATGATTCATATACGGCAGATAAACGGCATCCCAGAAACATTTCTGGTCAGCGATCATCTTCTGCAAAATCTTCATCGACCATTTTCGCGGTAGAAGTTGAGCTTTGCCAGTATCCACTTGTAATCGTTCGATTTCAGCACGGAAGAGATCATAGCGGCATTGATCGGGATTTTTTCGCCAATTGAAACAGACCCGTTTGATCAGGTTCTGCAGTTCGCGAACGTTTCCGGGAAAATCGTAGGCAAGCAGCAGATTCACTTCACCGCTGGTCAGGTCTCCCAGGCAGGTATCGCGCCAATAGAAGCGGGCGATCACCTCCAGATCTTCCAGCCGTTCCCGAAGCGGCGGGATACGGAGCTGATAGGTGCTGATCCGATGATACAGATCATCCATGAATTTTCCGTTCAACGCCAGGGTTCTCAGGTCACGATTGGAGGCGAAGATGAACCGCACGTTGGCCCGGCGTTCCTCATTCTCGCCGACCCTCTTGAATTGCCGTTCTTCGACGATGTGGTGGAGCTTCGCCTGGCACTCCATCGCCAGATTGCCGATCTCGTCCAGGTAGACGGTTCCCCCCTCGGCGTATTCGAAGGTGCCGATCCGGTCTTCCCGGGCATCGGTGAACGATCCGCGGCGATGCCCGAACAGTTCCGATTCGAAGAGGTTCGATTGGATTGCCGGACACAGCACCCGGACAAACCGCCCTTGCTTGCGCATACTGGCTTCATGGATCAGTGCGGCAAAGGCATTTTTCCCGACTCCCGTTTCACCGGATATGAGCACATTCTCCTGCAATTCGGCGAGAATCTTCGCCTCCGATTGGATATCCGCGTATCCGATCAAGGCCGATTGATTGAGTTGATCATCCACGGTGCCTCTCCTGGGTGTTCGTCTCCCTTTTCAGAAATAGACAAGCATATCGGATTCCAATTGCTGATTTCACCAGGCGTCTGTTCTCAGAAGCTTTTCGCAAAAAAACAGAATGGATATGTCATTCTATTTATCAACTCGAATAATTAGCTTATCGATTTTTGTTTATATGAAGGGTGGTTCCCCGAAAGAACGCGGTCTCTCCTTGCAATCTGTCAATGATTCATATAAGAAGCGTTGGGGGTGATCAACAAGTGCTGAACAAAAAGAAACCGTTTTCGCGGCCAAATTCCGGATCGTTCAGCATCTGCGCCACCTGCTCGGATGTTGGCAAATGAGTTCCTGGTGAAACCAGCACGCTCTGGTCTCGCCCCTGCTTTTTAGCTTGGTACAGCCCCAGGTCTGCCAGAATCATGATCTCTTCAAAACTGAGCAGATCAGGGGCATCCGCGTAGAACGGAAATGGCGTGAAACCGATCGAACAGGTCCGCTTGAGCTCTTGATTGTTTTTTGCCAGGTCGATCTCGGCAAGGCTGCCGCGAAGCTTAGATGTGAATTCGGCCAGTTTTTCCGGATCCATGTTCTTCAGGACCACCAGGAATTCCTCTCCACCCAGGCGGATCACCTCATCATCGCCGCGAACCGACTCGCGCATCGTCTCCGCGAGTTGTTTCAGCCATTTATCCCCCATGTCATGGCCGTAAAGGTCATTGATCGATTTGAAAAAATCAATATCGATCATTAGGATTCCGTAGATATATCGATCGTTTCGCTGACGGCGGCTGCTTGTATGCCGGACTATGTATAGTTTTTTCTTGAGAAAGGCGTTGATGTCGTCGATCAGGATTTCGGCAATAAAGCGGCGATTACGAAGTCCGGTCAGCGGATCCCGCAGAGAAATCTCCTTGAGTTGCTGGGTCCGTTGGGCGACCATTTTTTCCAGCTCTTCCTTTCTCTGGGTCAACTGACTGACGCGGCGGCGATACGCAAACAACGACCCGGAGAAAATGAAAACCCCGCAGCCGCTGATAAACCACCATGTTTTCCAGAAAGGTGGAAGGATTACGATATCCAGTGATGTCGAATCGTCGTTTCCCCAGGAACCGTCGTTGGATGACGCTTTCACCTTGAACCGGTATTTTCCCGCCGGAAGGGTGGAGTAGGCAGCGAAGCGGCGGTCTCCGATGTAATTCCATTCTTTTTCGAGACCTTCCATCATATAGGCGTATTGGATTTTTTCGTTGGCGCCGAAATGGATGGCGACGAATTCGAAGGAAAAAATGTAATCGCGATAAGAGAGGGTGAGCTTTTTTGTCTCTCCGATCGGTTCTTTCAGGATCACTCTTCCCTTGCGGTCTTGTCCAATCGGGACTGGCCGATTGAATATCTGGAAGCCGGTCAGCTGAACCTCCGGCTGGTCGGAATCATTGAGGATCTGACTGGGAAAAAATGAATTCAATCCGTCCACTCCGCCGAAAAACAGCTCACCGTCGCGCGTTTGCAAAAAAGAAAGTGAATTGAATTCTTCCGCCTGCAATCCGTCACTGCGATCGAAGGTGCGAAAAATTTCCCTGACAGGGTCAAACCGGGCGATCCCCTTGTTGGTACTCATCCACAGGTACCCTTTTTCATCCTCGAGAATTCCATATATATCGTTATTGGGCAATCCATCCTTGGCCGAATAGTGGGTGAATCGGTTTGACTTGGCGTCGAAGCGGTTGAGGCCATTGTTCGTGCAGATCCAAAGCATGCCGTTCTTGGCCTGAAAAATGCTTCGGACACTGTTTTCGCTTATGCTGTAGCGGTTTCCGGGTTCCCGGGCATACACGGTGAAAGTTTCCGATTGCCGATCGAACCGGACCAGCCCGCCCCGGGTTCCCGCCCAGAGCGTTCCCTGATTGTCTTCAAAGATATAGCGGATTTGGTTGCGAATATGAGCGTCATTTTCAGGATTGGGGAGAAAGACGGTGAAGTTTCCGGAATCGGGTTCGATTGCATGCAACCCAAAGTTTGTCGCTACCCAGACCTGACCGTTGCGGTCTTCCTGGATGTGCCAGATCATATTGTCGCGTAGACTGCGGGGATTGCCGGGATCATGACGATACTGGCGGAATTGCCGGGTTTTGCGATCAAACAGGACCAACCCGTTCCGGTGGGTCCCCACCCAGAAGCGTCCCTTGCTGTCTTCCAAGATGGACCAGATGTCATTGAAGGGAAACCGATCGGGATTCCCGGGATCGGCATTGAAATGGGAGAACGTTCTGGTTTTCCGGTCATATCGATCCAACCCGGCATCCGAAGTGGCGATCCAGATGAACCCTTCTTTGTCCTCGATCAAGCCGAAGATGGTGTTCATACCAAGACTGTTCCGGTTTTCCTGAATATGTCGGAACAGGGAAAACTTCACTTTTTTCGGATCGAAAAAGCTGATCCCGCCGCCGATATCACACCCTACCCAAAGTTGCCCGGAAGAATTCCGATACAGGGAAGAAATGCTGTTTTGATTGAGAGAATCGGGATTATCGGGGTCATTTTGGTAGCGGGTGAACAATCGGTTCCCTTTCTCGAACCGATTCAACCCGTTTTTCGTACCGATCCACAGATCGTTTCTTTCGCCCGGGATCACTGCGGAGATCGTATTGTGACTGAGACTCTGCGGATTTTCAGGATCGAAGATGTACGATTCGAACCGATCGGTGTCGGCATCGTAGCGGTTCAATCCGCCCCCCTCGGTTCCGATCCAGAGTTCCCCTTCGGCATCCTCGACCATACAGTTCACATTATCATGGCTAAGGCTGCCCGGGCGATCGGGATCGTGTGAATAATGCTTCATCCTCTCGGATCCCGGGATGATGCGGACGAGGCCACCATTCTCCATAGCGATCCAAAGGTGATTGGAGTGGTCCTGAAAAATGGTGCGGATGACGCTTTTTTTTAGATTCAGAGTATCTCCTTCCATGTCTGGGTAGGGAGAGAATCCGCCTTTTTGCCGATCATACCTGCACAATCCTTTTTCCGTTCCCACCCAGATCGTTCCCGAATGATCCTCGAGAAGACAGAGGACACGGTCCGCGCTCAAGCTGGTCGGTTTCTTTGGATCATGCTGGAACCGGAAAAACTGCTCCAGTTTCCGATCGTATCGGGTCAGTCCCGATTCGGTTCCAATCCACAAGTCACCTTTCTTGTCCTCGATGAGCGCATGAATCCAGTGATGGCTGAGGCTGTTCGGGTCGTCCGGGTCATTGCGGAATACCTTGAATTGATAGCCGTCAAATTGATTGAGGCCGTCCTGGGTACCAAACCAGAGGAATCCATTCCGGTCTTCGAGGATGCAATTGATTGTACCCTGAGAGAGCCCGGCGCTGGTGGTAACATGGCGGAAACTCAATGCCGTCGGTTGAGGCCGAAGCGGCAGGACTCCGAAAATGAGAAGCAAAACCGGCATGACCGGACAGTAATTCGATTTCGTTCTATTCATCGTAAGGGTTGCATCTGAAAACAGTATAAATATAGAAGCATATGGAAATTTTTTCAACAAAAACAGAAACGGTTTTATGCAAATCTTCCCGTCTTACAGAAGCTTGTTCTTTACGTCCTGCATGATCAGGCGGGATATTGATTTCAAAGTTTCGATGACGCCGTCGCCCTTGGTGGCGACTGCTTCGAGAACCAGTTCGTTCTTTTTTCGCAAATCTCGGATCATTTCATTGGCCGGGAGAATATTGGGCAGATCCCGTTTGTTGAGCTGGAGGATGTAGGGAATGTTTTCGAAAGAGATCTTGTACTCCTGCATATTTTCCAGCATATCGTTCAAACTCTCGATATTGGCTTCGAACCGTTCACGTTGGGAATCGGCAACGAATACGAGACCGTCCACCCCTTTCAGGATCAGTTTCCGCGAGGCGCTGTAATAGATTTGACCGGGAACGGTGTACAAGTGGAAGCGGACCTTGTAATCCTTGATGGTCCCCAGCTCCAGAGGGAAAAAATCGAAGAAAAGAGTCCGCTCGGTCTCTGTTGCCAGAGAAACCAGCTTCCCTTTGTTCTCGTCCTTGATCTTGTTGTACACAAAACGGATATTAGTGGTTTTTCCGCTGAGACCGGGGCCGTAGTAGACGACCTTAAAGTTGATTTCTCGAGTCGAATAATTCAGAAAAGCCAATGTCGTACTCCATTACTCGCCGAAAATACGGTCGATGTCTTCGTCGGAAACTCCCTCGAAAGGAGACGAGGGAGGAGTATTGCTCTGGGCGCGCAGTTTTTCCTGGATGGTCTGGAACACCTTTTCCAATTCCTCCACGGCGTTCCGGACCCGGAAGCGAACCAGTCCGAGATTGGTGGCATTGTCGAAAATCACCACCAGCATCGCCTGGTCATTGATCAGGGAAATATGCAGACTCTTGGAGGAGGATTCATTGAGAATGGCGTTGAAATTGTCGATGCGGATCATCTGGGCGATCGAGTTGATCGCAGCTACGCTGCCGGCGATCAGGGAGGAAATGGAATTGAGATTGATCTCGTCCATTTCACCGGAGGAGGCAATACAATGGCCCTCCGAATCGGTAATGAACACCCCCATGGCATGAGTATGGGTCTTCAACTTCTGCAGAATATCCTTCATCAACACATACTCTTCGTTGTAAATGACAAAGTTTTCTTGCATTATACCTGACCGACTCCCCGTTGATAGGAAAAGCGGATCGCTTCAGAACTTTCACTGTCCGCTTGCATTTTTCGGTTACCCGATGTGTGATCCGAATTCTTGATCATTGCATTTGCCGTCGTCCCGCGATCGCCTGAGCGATGGTCACCTGATCTGTATAATCCAGATCGGCGCCGATTGGTATCCCCAAAGCGATCCGGGTAATCAGTATTTTATACTCTCGCAATATTTCTGTCAAATAATGGGCAGTGGCATTCCCCTCGATGGTCGGGCTGGTGGCCAGGATGATCTCCTCGATGCCGCCGGGAGCGATCCGTTGGACCAAGCCGGATATCTTCAATTCGTCTGGCCCAATGCCGTGAATAGGAGACAGATTCCCCAGCAGAACATGGTACAATCCCCGGAACAAACCGGTCCGTTCGATAGAAACGATATTGAACGGTTCCTCGACCACGCAGATCCGGTTCTTTTCCCGGTTGGGATCGGCACAGATTTCACAGGGCTGCTCAGTGGTGATATTGTTGCAGATCGAACAATAGGTGAGAGATTCCCGGGCTTCCCGGATGGTCGAGGCCAACTGACGGGAGACCTGCGGATCGGCCTTCATCAAAAAAAAAGCGATCCGCTGGGCGCTCTTCCGGCCGATCCCGGGGATTCTCTTCAACTCTTCGATCAATTGTTCCAGAGGGCGACTGAACCCGTGCATTCCTCAGAACCCTCCAAATGGAAATCCGCCCGGAAGTTGACCGGCCAAAGGCCCCAGGTTTTCCTTGGCCTTCTCGTCGACTTTCCCCTGGGCATCGTTGATGGCGGCAACGATTAGATCCTGCAGCATATCAACGTCATCGGGATCGACCGCATCACGGGAAATGGTCAAGGCCAGAATCTGTTTATGGCCGTTCATCTTGACGGTCACCATACCGCCGCCGGAACTCCCCTCCACTTCGAGGGCGTTCAACTGATCCTGCATGGTCTTGGCCATATTCTGGGCCATGCTCATCAATTGGTTCATATTGGGAATTTTACTCATTCTTGCCTCCATTGGTATTCTCCACCCCCACCAGCTTCAGCTTGATCGACTCCCTCAGGCTGCTGATGACCTTGTCACCGCGAAGTTTTTCGATCTTCGCCCCCTCGGTGTTCTCCAGGTTCTTCTCGCCCAGGGCGATGTCCACCCTTACCTCCAGGCCGGAAATCTCATTGGCGATCTGGCGCAGGTGATCTTTCTGCTCCTTGACCATTTTCAGAGCATGCTCCATATTTCCGGGGACCTCAATGCTCAAACACTTTTCTTTCCATTCGATTTTAAGGGAGGGCAGAATCGCGGCCAGCCGAGGCCGACTCGCTTCCAGTTTGGAACGGAGCCGTTCCAGGGCCTCTTGGTCAGAGATGGTCGCCGGTGGCGGCTCGTCGGTCCGGACCGATTCGTGCACCGGTGCGGAAGCAAGAACCTTCGGACGATCTCCGCCCGCTTTGAACGAGCGGATCATCTCTTCGATCGGCACCAGCGACGGAAAATAGGAGAGCTTCAGAAATAGGAATTCCGTCATCACCAGGGGATTCTCGGTGTTTCGGATCGTCTGCTCCATTTCCTTCAGGGTATTGAAGTAGCGGATCATTTCGAGGTCGGAGATATTCTTCAAAAGGTCCTTGATCCTGCCGATGTTCTCCGGGTTCAAGCCATGAAGCTTGTCCGAATTTTCCAGTGATTTCACGATCAACAAGTCGCGCATGAACTTCAGGTATTCCCCATAGAAAAACCGCAGGTCCATCCCCCGTTCCGCGAGTTGAAAAATCTGCTCGATGATCCCCTGCCGGTTCTGGGTCAGGACGCAATCGGTGAGGTGGATAAAAACCTCCTCATCTATGATGCCGAGAATCTCGACGACATCGCGGTCATTGACGTCGCCGTTGGACAGAGCAATCGCCTGGTCGAGGATTTTCTTGGCGTCCCGCAGACTTCCCTCCCCGGAACGGGCGATCAGGTAAAGAGAATAGTCGGAGACGACCACCTGCTCCTTCCGGCAGATGTCCTCCAGCACGTTCTTGATGATCTCCAGGGGGATGCGCTTGAATTCGAAATGCTGGCAACGGGAAACGATGGTGGCCGGTATCTTATGAAAATCGGTGGTCGCCATGATGAAGACAGTATGCTCGGGCGGCTCCTCGATGGTTTTCAGCAGAGCGTTCCAGGCGGCGCCGCTGAGCATGTGAACCTCATCGATCACCACCACCCGGAAGCGGTTCTTCATGGGTTTGTACTTGACCGTTTCCCTCAAGCTGCGGACTTCGCTGACACCGTTGTTCGAAGCGCCGTCTATCTCAAGGTAATCGGCCGAAGCGTCCTCGGTGATCGCATGGCAGGTCGGACATTCATTGCAGGGTTCATCGGTCGGCCCCCGTTCGCAGTTCAAAGCCTTCGCCAGAATCCGCGCCGTGGAGGTTTTTCCTACTCCCTTCATCCCCGAAAAGATCATGGCGGGATAGACCTTGCCCATGCGGAGGGCGTTCTGGATTGTGCGCGATATGCTGTTCTGGCCGATCAATTCGGCGAATTTCTGCGGACGGTATTTCCGGGCTAAAGCCAAATACATGATAACCTTTTATAGGGGGGCCCAGGAATCCCTTATCACTTGCAGGATGCTGCTTATTGCTGCTACCTTTCGGTCCTGACAAGATTCACAGCCCTGCATCGACAGGTTCCTGAGCCATCCATACCATATTTGGGTCATGGGGCGACCGATTCGGAGAGGGTGGGATTCGAACCCACGGTACCGTTTCCAGTACACACGCTTTCCAAGCGTGCTCCTTAAACCGCTCGGACACCTCTCCAAACGGAAGCCCTATTTTACCTTGGGTCGCTTCCGATTGCAAGAGGTTTTCTGCCAAGGTGCAGATCGGGGAAATCCTCCATCCGGACCGGCACCCGATTACCGGAATGATCCAGCTATTGATTATCCTGGGCGACCGGCAGTGCTGGCTCGGAAGTCGCTTCCTTTTCTTTTGCCGCTCTGTTTTCACAGGTGCCGCAGAGCTCGGTGATGTTCTTCAATTCCCGGGCCTGGGCGACGGTACCGCTGAAGATTTCTTCGGTTTTATCCGTATTGATATGGTAGCAATCCGAATAGATGTGATACCGGGTGCCCGATTTCGTCCAGTAAACATTGTTCGTACCC
>Ga0105099_10001591_pt1 | contig 14039 bp, 19 predicted proteins | sample PPLLak3cmMay2015_2_FD_79138 | JGI IMG/M metagenome (GOLD analysis project Ga0105099, IMG submission 79138) | Freshwater sediment microbial communities from Prairie Pothole Lake near Jamestown, North Dakota, USA - PPLs Lake P8 Core (1) Depth... | ecosystem: Environmental > Aquatic > Freshwater >...
CATGTACGAAACCTGGCTCAAGGATCTGGGTTGCAAGTGGGCTGATGACGCTTTCGAATGGACAGGCGAACGGGTGTTCAAGCGTCCCGCGAAACCTGACAAACCCGTCACCAAATAGCTGACAGCAAAACACAAGCGCTGCGCGCGCTTGTGCTCTGCAAGTCGCCTTACCACCCGCAAGGCTTCTGGTACCGAGTCCTTCTTCGTGGAGCTGGTATGAGTGTCGAAGGCGCCGGTTCAGCCTTTTCAGCCTGCCTCTCGACAGTGGCAGCCTTGGATATGGCTTTCATAACAGGCAGATTGGCGATCTCGTCGCACTTCTTCTTAGGCAGGATCTCGGGAAGCTTGGGCTCCAGAAGCATCAGAACCTCGTTAAGCTTCCTTGCCTGTTCCCTGGCGCCCTCCAAATCAACCTCCTTGCCTCTGGAAGTGTCAACCGTCAACAGTCCGTCTTGCGCCAGGTTGTTGAGCTCCTCGAATATCTTTCGCACCTCACCTTGGTACTTATCAGACATGGTCCCCTCCAGTTGTAGGACCGCTCGGAGCAGCTGCACCAAGCCCTCCTTGTCCATCTCCTTGGGGTACCCTTCCATTGGATTCCCCTTATACGTGTAGTAGACCTCCAGGAAGCCCTTGCTTATGTCGTACGTCACCCGTTTGCCTGACTTGAAGTCCCAACTGTGACCATAGGCAACGGGATGACTGTGACAAAGCAAGTTCTCCACCTCACAACTATTCGGATGGCCCTCCTGCGGATCCGAATTCATGCAACCCCCCTTTCGGTTGAAGAGACTGCCCATGGCCAGTGGGCAGCCCCGACCTGACCCTGACAATAGGGTCTTCTCTCTACTTGATGGTAACGCGCACACGGGAGCTCTTTTAGTCGCGCTCCGCGAGGAGTTCCTGTATCTCCAGCGTGGGGAAGCGGGGCTTCTTGATCGCCTCAACGATCTTCGGGACCAGCGCCAACAGCGAATTGAAGCCACCCTTGCGATCGCGCATGCTGAACTGAATGTAGTGATCGGCCAACACGGCCTTTGTGATCTCGCGGATCCTTCGGCTGGGCAGGCCCATGACATTGGTTTCGAACTTGCTGAAACAGTTCGACAGCACCGTCGTCATCAGGTCGGAAGTCGGGGCTATTGCGCCCAACATCGCCCAACCGTCTGCGGAGCTGAAGTAGTTTGACAGGGTCAGGTAGCCGGTACCTGCAGTACGTTTCCACACCTGCTCTAAGACAATGTTTCCTGGACGCGACCCCTCGTCAGGCAGCATCGCGCACAGGTTGAGATACTTCTCGTTGCTGCTATAAGTCCTGGTGAAGCAGAAGCATTTGAAGAAGTCGATCGTTTCGGGGTGCAGCCTGTAAAAGACCTTGCCGCCACAGTCTCGCAAGATCCGCCTCAGCCGTCTGTTATGCCACTTGTTATCCGGCTCGTCTTCCGTCAGCTCAACCATTCCATCCTTCGGCTCTGGTGACAATTCCATCAGCACATCGGCCACACTCAAAGAAAGAGTGCCAGCCATCTTAACCTTCGTCATCACTACCTCCTTGACCTTTAGCCGCCTGACCGGATACTGTCCGGCGGAGGCGACCTATGCCTGAGCAACCCAAAGACAAATCGGAGAACCGCAGCAAGCTGAAAGCGGTGCTCGCCAGCCCGTACTTCCTGCCTGCCGCCACCATCCTGCCCATGGTGATCGCTTTCCTGGTGCAACGTCGCATCCGTCCGCGCGCCACACCGCAAGCAGAAGCTATCGCCAAGAACATCCGCGAGAGCGGCGTCGGAGTAACTGTAGAACACGGTAAGCCTGGCATGATGAACCAGCTGCGCGCCATCATGCAATACGGAACTCCCCACGTCGGCGAGCCGGCCAAGATGCCGGGGCACGTTGAAACTATCGTCCACCCATTCCCCGAAGGTGACGTGGCAGGCAGAAGGGCCATTGGAAACGCACCACTATTCGCCAACAGCTTCAGCAAGCTCAATGAGATACAGCATCTGCGAGCCACCGCCGGTGGGCATGCTGCGCCATACTCTGCCGCTGCGCTGGACCACGTCGATAACGCGCTGAAAGCTCTGCCGCCGGAAGCTCGGCTGAAAGTGCTCAGCCAGCGGTTCGCCGAATCTCACAGGCCGTCCGGATACGTCGTTAAGCCGCAGATGACATTCGGAAAGACCGAACCGCTCTACCACACACATGACCTGGTGAACGAGTACAACAATCTCTACAAATTCGACTTCCTCGAGCCACGTCCCGAGTGGGGGGAACTGGCAGCTATCACCGCGGAAAGAGCCAAGCTGCCGCAGACATCGGCAACCTTGGCGTCTGTCCTGCCCTTATTGAGAGAAACAAAGGACCCCGCAATACTGGCGATGATGTTAGGGGGCGCGCCGGCAGAGATGCAGAAACCGCTGATGGCCTATGCGCTGGCTCACGTTCCCGAGACTATGTTCGTGCAGGACTACGTGCCTGCCGTGGCAGAGTTTCGAATGCATGTCCTCAACGGTCGCCTGGTGCCTGGTACGACGGTACCGAGACACGACAAAATGCAAGCAGCTGGCGCACTGGCTGGTTTCCCGTCCAGCATGCAGCAACAGGCTGAGAACACGGTTCAGAAGAACGTTCTCGGTCGCATGCGCCCGGAAGACCTGCACAACCGCATGATGTCGCTCGACGTCGCCGTCAAAGCTGACGGCACGCCTGTGATACTGGAAGTGAACCCGCATACGTGGTCCGGGTTCCTGACTGGGCGTGGCGCTGGAACTGTACCTGCAGCAATCAATATGCACAAATGGATGGGTGAACTGGCCGGTCAAACAACGCTGCCCATGGCTGGCGCACAAGCACTTGGTGCCGGTGCCCTCGGCGCAGGCGCTGCCTATGGTGCGCAGCGCCTGACCGATGGCGATCAAACTACTGAGACTTGACGTTGAACTTCTCCTGCTTGACTGCCTTCCTGATCGAGTAACTCTGCCCGCCGTCGGTCCTGAAACCGCAGAGCATCACATGCCCATTGCAGTTGCAGTAGATATACTCAGCAATCTTGAAACCGTTGTGACATGTCCGGAACACGCACTGTGCCAGACATCGACGTATGTATTCCAGATCACCGTACATGTACCCGTCAACGAATGACAGCGTCACCATGGCTTCGTGTTTGTCACCAACGCTGCGCATGACAATCTCGTACTTCATAGCACGCTCATTTGCTCCCTCAGGCGTTCCTGTGCATCGTCACCGTGCTTCTCATTCAGTGCTTTCAACTCCTCCCGCTGGCGCTCGATCTGCTGCTCCGCAGACGGAAGCGGAGCCCTGGTTGGTATTGCCGCGACCAGTAACAACAGCATGACGAAGAATGGCATACGGCCTCCTTGACGGGGGTCTTATGTCAACTGCACCAGCTCCCCCTAACACGAGTCAGGGGGTCAAGTTCAGGCGGTTAAGTGCTGCGGGATTGTAGACGACCTGACCGATCTCCTCGTGGGCGGTCCATCCGAAGGAGATTTCGAACGTGACGCGGAAGTAGTCGAGCGGACTGTTTTCATGCATGACAAGCCTAACGGTCCATTCGAGAGAAGCAATATGAAAGTCGCTGTCCGGCGTCATGTGGCTGGTCGCGACGCGCATGAGATTCTTGAGAACCAGTTTGTACTCGTACTGATTGGCCATCATGTACTTGCCGTAGTTGTTGTTGTCCAGCGGGTGATACTTGTCCACCGCTGCCATCTGATACTGCTCAGCCAACGGTGTCCACTGCTCCGCGATGCGCTCCGGGTTGATGAAGTACAGCTTCTGGTCAACCATACCCACGACGCCTCTGTGCCCGGCGAACTGGGCATTAATGTAGATCTCTTCAGCCATGTAGCTGCCAAACATCTGTCTCTTCATCACCTCCCTCCCGGAGTCACGCGGATCAGGTGCTGGTCCTCGACGATCTCGCTGCCCTTCTCGAAGTAGAACATCCATGTCCTGCCGCCCCGCTGCCCGTTGGCAACGATCTGCAGGTAGCAAACGACCAGGATATCCTTGGGGCAGCGATCGATCTTCCTGAAGCGCAATCTGTACTCTGTGCGATCGGAAGCCGGCCGCCGGTCGATGAACGGGGACAGAGCGTCGAATGGGTCACCGCGCAGGCCAAGACCCTCGCGCTGGTAATGTTCAGCCAATTCGGACCACTCGTCGGGATCCTTCTTCACGCCGTAAACCAGCAGATTGGCAGGACCAAGATACGTGTAGGAAAGGGTGAACGTGGCGTCGTAGCCAGCAAAGCACCCTTTCCCGACGTACATGCGGCCGTGCAGGATGCCGTCAGGCAGTGCCTTTCGTTCGGTCGGCGTCTTCAACATTCTTAGCCCCCAGAAGCACGGCCTCTACGCGGCTAGTGGCATAGCTCGTGCTGTGTATGCCGTTCTTCTCGCACACGAACGACCACGGAAGCTGCCTGGGATCTTCCGAGTTGAACAGCTTGCACTTCCAACCGCGCTTGTGAAGCCGCTCCCACGCTCTGTCTGCCTGTGCTGCGTTCCCGTTCATCCATCCCTCCTTACACTTCGATCTCAGCCGGATCGACCTCACTCAGGTCGCCTTCGATTACCGGCTCGACCGGTTTGGTTGGCTTCTCTTCTACAAGCGGCGTCACGGGCGCCGCGGTCACCTTGATGGCGTCGCCTTCGTCAAACAGCTTCAGCGCATCCGACAGCCGGGCCAGGTCCAATGCTTCCTGCAGGACCTTCTCCAACTTCAGACGCTCTGCATTTGCAGTTTTGAAATCGGCGTAGTGGATGGCGGCTTCGGGGTCTCCAGTGAAATCGTAGGAGCCCCTGCCTTGTCCGCAGTAGTAGTGGGAAGCAACCCGGCGGTAACGCCCTCTGATGGCGCACCGGTGGTACTCTCGAAAGGCTTTGCGTACGAGATAGGTATCACCCATACGAACTTCGACTCCTTCTCCTGCCCCAGCGGTTCGCGCAGGAGCTCAGGGTATCTGGACGGATCGCGCGCGAACTCCGACAGCTCCACCAGCCAGCCGCCGGAGAAGCGAGTCGCCAGGTCCGTCATGGCCAGGTTATCCATCTCGTTCAGATCTATCCTGCACACCGGTATTGTCACGGTCTCGCGGTTAAGCGACGCCACGGGCTTGCTCAGTATGGCGACAGCCATGGCCCGTGCGTTGACCGCCAGCCGAGTCACCAGCTTCTTGCGCTCCGGTGTGTACAACTGGCCCTTGCCGCAAATGGCCAGGGGCGTAACAATGACAGTGCGTACGGTTTCCACGCCGGAGATCACCGTAGTACGATCCATGATGAACAACCGACCGAGCTCGCTGTACGAGTAAAACCCTATGTCGAAGAGCACATACCAGATTATGTGCCTGGCAGCTGTAAGCATACGATTGCGACTATCGCCGCCGCGAAGACGCTCGGGAGAAACGTTCAGCTCCTTGCAGACGTACTCCGCCACGGCTCGTATCATTGGATGATCCAACGCCGGGCAGTGTCTAAACGAAGCCCCCATGGCACGCTCCAATGAATGGCCCGTGATGATCGCTCACCACGGGCCATTCGCCAGCCTAAGACTTCTTGGCGGCTTCCGCGGCCGCTTTGCGCTTGGCGATGACTTTGTCGCGATGCTCGAGTATGAAAAGCAACTTCTTGCTGAGAATGGCGACGTTCTTGAAGCTGTCCTGCAGAGCAGCCTGGATGTCGCTCTTGAACTTGCTCTCTTCCAGCTTCTGGAACTCGTCGTAAGCCTCTTTGAAGTCGTCCATGGTGGACGTCGCGGTGAGCACGATGCTGTTCGCTGACCGGATTGTATTAAGTAAACCCTTGGCTTCCTTGTTGGTCAGCTCGCCCTCGACCTTCTTAGCCTTGGGTTTACGCTTCTTCTCAGCTTTGGCCTTGGCCTTAGCTTCCTCTTTGGCCTCCTTGTTGATCTCGGAGACGCGTTTGGCCAATTCGTCGGAGCTGAGCTCGCAGGTGAGCCGCTTCTTCAGCAGATCCGCGCGCTGCTTCTCGTCCTCGACACTCAGCACGTTGCTGACATCGCGCCAATTGGCTCCGCTATCGACCAACTTCTTCATGTCCTCTTCTTTCTGGTACTTCAGATAGAAGCGATGCCATGAACCAAGAGTGGACTTGCCAATACCAAACGGCTTGTAGAGATCATCGATCGTGTGATTGCCGTACTTCTTGGGACTACCGAGCAAGTCCTCCACAAACTGGCCCTTGCGCCAGTGGTGGTAGAGGAGCGCCTTGGTTACGTCCTTCTCTTCCACGATAAGCTCGACGACCTTGAGCTTAAACCTCTTGTCACCTTCCTCCTGCTCCGCGGGAGTGATGACTTCGATGTCCTGGCCTTTCTTCACCAGCTCTCTGCCTTCTTCCTTCTCAGACATTGGACCTCTCTCCTATGAATGACGAAGCGCGGAACGGACCTCCGAAGCCCGCTCTGGGAGTCCACGCTTCATCCACGGACGCGGGCAATCTCACACGCCAATTACACTTCGAACTGTGCCGCCACGATCTCCGCTTCCTGCTCCTCGACCTGCTTGCCCTTCTTCTTCTCGCGCTCCTTCTTGACCTTCGCGGCCTTGTCGTAAAACTCCGACATGTTGCCTTTGAAGATCTCGGTTGCCGCCTTCTCCAGGTCGTAACCGACATCGGCATCCAGCTTGGAATCGTGAGCGAACGCCGTCACGGCATTGGCCAAACCGTACCGGCTGCCATCCTGCTCCTTCACAAACATGTCGCGAATCCGCGCCTTGCGGTCTTCGCTGATGTCGAAGCAATACTGCAGGACGTCTGCAGCGCGCTCCGGGTCGTCGACCACGTCCTTCGTGGCCTTGTTCATGTCGTCCAGCATGGCCTGGAAGCGGTCAGGATCGAACGAATTGCGGGTCAGATCCGTGACCTTGCTGAAGAAGAAGTCATTCCTCTTCCTGATCGTTTCGTCGGACAGCAGGGTGTCGGTCGGGTCGTACCGCTTCCCGACGTGGGTCATCGAAACGAGATCGTGGTAGACGCAATAGTTGACGCAGACGCGTCTCAATATTGCGGCGTTCAGGAAGATGCCTCCCTCGCCAGTCTCGCTGTTGCCGGCGCAGAGCGCGGCATTCATTACGTCGCCTTCCTTACCGTACCACCGGGACATCCAGCCGTCGCCAGGGTCGAAGTCGCGGTCGGTGCTGATCTGCCCGGTGATCCCTGGCGCCACGGCATAGAGGTAAAACTTGTCCTCGCTCAATCGGGCATGCCACACTTCCGCTCCCACAGCGTTGAGAGACTCAACGATGCAGAAGAAGAAGTCTGCGTTCGAAATGATATTGTACTTATCGCTCAGCATCGCCCTGCAGTACGGCTGGCCGTTGGTGTCGGCGAGACAGCGCACCAGGCGCTGCTCCTTCTCCGTGTGCATGTAGTCATTGATGAGGTCGGTCCAGGTGCCCCAATTGCGATCGGGCTCGACCTTCTGGTGTGCCTTGAGTCCGGACGGGTTCTGATGGCCAAAGGCCAGCCACTTGTACAGACGATCGGACTGGCGCAGGCCCATCCACTGGGCCAGCTGCGTCCAGCTGCGACGACCCATGGGCACCAGCAGGTTGCTGCCTTTGCCTGGATCGATCTTCATGAGGATCTGGCGATCGACGATCTTGAGCTCGAGGTTCTTCGAGTTGATCAGGAAGTCCTTGCGCTCCTTCTTCTGCCGCTCCAGCTCCGTCATGATCGTGCTGACGGCCTGGCGGCCAGGGAATGAGACACCAGCGTGAATGTGCGTAGCCATTGGGCTATTCTCCGAGGATGTTGTCGAGCAGCTTGGGCAGCACCTGACTGTTGTGCGCCGCCTTCGCCAAGCGGAAGTATTTGGCCACGGCACGGGCCATGACCCAGCGCTCATGCACGTTCAGGAGCCCATGCGCGATCTCGCGCAAGTCCTGGGGCAATGCGCTGTCCAGCTGCGACAACAGACGTCGTTCCTCGTTTGTGAGTCCGTCAGTTAACACATTGTCTACGGGGTGCTTCAGGTTAAGAGCGAGCAGGCGCTTCAGGTTTACCGCCAGCCGCACGTCGGCGCTCATGGTGCCGAGCTCGTGAAGCATGGTGATCCATTCCTGCGCGAAGCGACGACGCTGCAGTTCCGCAAGCAGGCGTTCAATCTCTTCAGCTACAGGAAAGGACTTCGCCCACACCCGCTCCGGGGATGTGTTCTTCAAGGCAGTCCCTTTCAAAACGTCCAACCAGACAGCTTGACCGACTCCACGAAGGAGTCAAGCCTTTCCACGATCACGCCCCTGTCCTTGGACTTCGCACGGAACACGAACCGAATCTTGCCCGGCGGATGGTCCAGGTTCCAGGCCGCGTGGATGATCCACAACGGCGCTAGGGCCTTGCCCATGGTGGCCCGTACGATGAGGCCACAGTGCTCCCGGCCGCTCTCCTCCATGAGCGACATGAGCGCGTCAAACTGCGGGATCTTGGCCATGTTGCGTACCACTTCATTCAGATCGACAGTGGTGCGCCGCGCTTCCAGATAGACGGGGTAGTTCGGGTACGCAGCATGGAACCACGCGAACCCGAACTCGGGATCCTTCTTCTGTGCCGGATGCACTTCGTGTCCGCACAACTGCATCAGCGTGAACAGTGCCCGGGAGGCAAACAGGTGCTCGCTGTTGGCGTCACGGCCATCCAGCTCCTGCTGCATGCTCTCCATGAACTTATCCATTGCGTCCCTCCCGTTTCAACCATCCTTCGAACTCGATCAGTTCGCCATCGCTGAGGCAGCCGTCGTAACCATCAATGTAGTCTCTGCCGAAGTTGTTGACCATCCCGTCGGGATGGATAACGATGTAGCTGGTGTCAAATCCGGCCACCAGCAGCACGGGTTTATCGTCTTCGGCAGGCCACATCACTTTGAGGTCTTTGATCAGTGAGCACACGCGTCCGATCTTCGTGGGCTCATCGGCGTAGGTCATCGGCTTCCGCACTTCGACGATGTCGCCCTTGTACGTCTGAAAGCCGTCGAAGTCGCAAAGGAACTCGCGTTCACTCTCCTTGGCCTTGGTCATCTTCCACTCCACTTAACTCCTTCAGCATTGTCTCGTACCGGCGCCATTCGAGCTCCGTTTCGAACATGAAATCGTAGCCGTCCCTATAGTCACCGAGGCGCTCCACGATAGCCCCGTTTACATTCACCCACACGAGGTCGAAAGGATCCAGTTTGCGCAACAGGAAACCCGCAGTCGGGCTGTTCTCAAAGCCGTACGCCTTCACCGCCCAGCCTTCGTGCCACGCGCGATCGTTGGGATTATACACTTTGAGATAATCGCCACGATACACGTCGCAGCCATCAATTGAGACAATGAACTCCCTCTGAAGTCCAATGGACTCCTTCGTGTGGAACCTCCTTTCGTCAGGTGCAGATGCTGGAAGAGCAGCCGTTCAGGAACTTCTTCGACTCCGTGTACGCCTTGCAGCGGTACAGATCGACGAAGAAGATGAACGGCGGCACGCTCAAAGCCTTGGCAGCCGCTGACACGAACCAGCCGCTGGGGTTGGCCTTGTGGCTCTCGCGATAGCAGATAGTGGATTGAGCCACTTCCGTGGCCCCGGCCTTGCCCATCTTGTCGGCCAGCTCCATTTGGGACATCTTGCGCGCGCGGCGGCAGATCTTCAGGTTCGCCCCGAAGTGGAACTCGTGCCCGCCGGCATAAACGGGTATGTGGGGAACTCCTTTGTAGGGGTCTCGTTCCTTTGGTTGGGCAACCACTGCGGAGAGATCTACGTTCTTCGGGAATACCAGTTTAGCCGGCGGACACCAGTAGCCGCGGGTATGGCCGTCAAAGACCACAAGAACCTTGCCCCAGTGTCCGCCGCTCCGTGGACGGGCTTCAGGGATCACTCGGCCTGCCACACCGCTTTCGGCGATGCGCAGGCCCTTTTCAGTGAAGATGTCCTGCCTGGCTTTAACGTCCATACCCGCGATCTCCGATCAACTGGCATGATAACCGCTGCACATCTCCAGTCAACTAGACTTCCATCGGTTCGTCAGAAGTGGCGCTGACGGGATCGGGCCCGGCAGGCAGCGCTGCCTTCTCGACCTTCTCAGTCAGAGCCTTGGCCTTGTCAGCAATGCTGGCCAAGATGGGATGCCGCTTGATGTGCATGAAGCTGATCAACTGTTCCATCAGCTTCGCGTCAGCGTGGACGGCTTCGCCGAAGTCGTGGTCGGTCAGCTTGGTAAGACCCAGCTTCTTCGACGTGAAGAGCTGGTTGTTGACACTGATGTCGAGCATGTCTTCGAGCCCGCCGCGGATCATCTTGATGCCGCGGAACTGCTTGAGCTCAGCCGACTCCTTGTCCTGCATGCCGTAAAGCATGCGGGCCGTGGCCGCCGACCAATCGAACATGGACACCTGATTCTCCCCTTCATACCACCAGCTGAAATCAACAGTGATCTGCCTGCCGTCGGTGCCCAGCGACGTCTTGAAGCACTCGAGCAGCAGCTTCCTGGTCTCCACCGGACAGGAGACCGCTTCGCCGTTGACCATACGTGTCATGCGCTGCTCCTTGCCGATCCTGGTCAGCCAGAACACGTAGGAACTGTGGAACATGAGCGCCGCGCCGCCGGGCATGTGCTTCTTGGCCGGAAGGCCAGGCATGTCGGACGGCTTCTCTTTGAGGTGATTGGTGAACACGAAGCTGAACGGCCAGCCTGCCATCTCAGCCGACAACACCTTGAGCAGGTTGGTGTAGTAGAGCGCCGTGATCGGGTAACTACGCCCGCCGTAGTCGTCATCTCCCAGCATCTTGTCCACGGTCTCGTCGTCGGTGGAGCCGGTCGCTGAATCGAGCCCCAGGATGAAGGGGATCTTCTTCTCGGGGTCGTTCTTCTTCAGGAAGTCCAGCGTGTGGACGATGCGCTTGCGGGCTTCGTCGATAGTACGGCAGGGATCGATCATCACCTGCTTGAAGCCTTCCGCTCCAATGATCGAAGAGAGCAGCGTGGGACTGACCTTGTTGCCTTCGCACTCCACCACCTTGCCGTACCCGCTCAGACCCTGGAACCAGCGGATCAGCTCGAAGAGCAACGCCGACTTCTGCGACTGCGGCGCTCCGGCGAAGCCGACCGTCTTGCCCAGCGGGAAGACGTCGGAATCGAACAGGTACATCAGCGACAGCGCCGGCAGCGGGATGCCCACCACCAACTCATTGATCTCGCTGCCCATGTAAGTCACGCCGCCTTCATCACCAAACTTCTGCCTGGTGGCTTCCACCATGGCCTGCAGGAACGGCGAGGTCTCCTGAACGTGGATCTGGTTCTTCTTCTTGCTCATGCGCATCTCCATCTAAAGCCTTCAACGATAAGGGGTTGGGTGAACAGTTCACCCAACCCCTTGTGATGTAACGACTTACTTCGGAGGCTGCTGAGCCTCGTTGGCGCGCTTCTGCGCCTCCGCCAGCCGGGCGCGGGCTGCCGCAGCAGCGGATGACGCTGCGTTGGGATCACCCGTCGGCTGGGTAGGCATAGGCGCCCCTTGCGGCTGCCCCTGCGGGACGAACGGCTGAGCAGGAGGGACATAGGGGCGGCCACCGTCAAACGGCGCTGCAGGCGCCGCAGGAGCGCCAGCAGGAGGGTACGTGGGAGTGGCGACGCTGGGAGACACTTCTTCGTTCTCCCCACCACCAACTACTGGCGGCTGGAACCCACCACTGAAGTCGATGGGTGCAGCGGCCGGGGTGACGGTCGTGGGAACCGGAACAACCTGCCCCGCTGGCACGTAGCCGGGCGGGAGCTGAGGATTGGGCGGGTAGTTACCAGGGGGGATCATCGGGGCCGGGGCTTGGGGGGCGGGGGCCGTAGGCATCGGAGGGTAACCGGGCGGGAGCTGACCGGGAGCCTGCCCGTACGGGTATGGAGCCGTCGGCATAGGCGCCGGAGCCGGACCCTGAGGGAAGCCGGGCGGGAAGCCCGGATAGCCCTGCTGGAAACCCACCGGCACCTGCCGCCGGGTCAGCTGCTGGTTCCACTTGCCTTTGACGTTTGAGCCGAGGAGGTCGTAGAAGACCGTGCCGCGGAACACGAAATCAAGCGCTTCGGGCGGGAAACGACTGGCCAGCAGGTTGATCTGTTCCTGCTCGGTGAGGTAGTGCAACAGCTCTTCCCACGGCTTCCAGGCAGACACGACGAGCCGAGGGTCAAGCGGGATAGGCATGCCGAGCTTGGCATCGTACCACTTGCCAAACCCACCACCCTGCTGCTGACCTTCGATCAGGTTGAACTCGATCAGCTTGCCACTGGCACAACCGCACGGATCTCCGCAGGTATACCGGTTGTTCCAGTCCTCGGGGTTGCCAGCGAAGTTGTCAACCTCTTTGCCGCAGGCACCGGCCAACGACCGCATCGCCGAGCCGCGGATCATGAGAATGACCGGCCACACCGGGCGCGGCGTGCGACCGTCGGGACCAATGAACGGCTTGCCTTTGGATTCGAACAGCATGCCCTGTAGCAGGCCACACTGATCGATGGCCGGAAGCGGACCCTTGAAGTCTGGCCACTTGAGCCATTCGTCCACTCCGGCTTCGTAGAACTGCTTGGGACTGTCCTTGATGGCCTTCCGCAGCGAACGGAAGAAGAGCTCCATCGGGCTGGAGTAACCACTGCTGTTGTCGTCGTCCTCATGCCCGACGGTCTGAGTCAGACAGGTGAACTTGTCACCGAGGCCGGCATACGCCACCGCGCGCTCGCTAACGAACCACTTGCCGCAATTGTACTCGCCTTCCGCCCTGCGCCACGGCATCTCCTGACCGTTCTGGATCTCCGGGAACGGCCGGATAACCGTGCGCCCCTTACCACCAGTCAGCTGGTAGATGGAGTGCTTGATGCCGGGCTTTCCGACCAGGAAGCCCTTGATGCCCCCCAACCCACTGCTGGGAGGGATTGATTCTTGCAATGGTCTAACCATTGTACTTCTCTCCTTGCCGCTAAGCGGCGTACTCCTCAATCATGGCGTCGCTTACGCCACGTTCCTTGAGTTCCTCTGCCGTCGCGTCTTCGCCCCAGCGAATCGAGACAGCAATGTCCACGTCCAGACTGAACGTTTTGGTAGGTTTCCACCTGTCGGTGGGCTGCCATGACGGCACGACCGAACCGTACCGCATGCACTGCGGCACGACCTGCTTCGTGACAACTTCCAGGTACTGAACCGGCACCTCCAGCATGGCCGCGTCATGGATGGCCAGCAGAATCTTGTACGTGGCGAGCCTGGGATTCAGGTCACGCCACCAGTAGAAGTTCTGCGCGGCGGTGTTCATCGCGTCGGCCACCGTGCTTTGGATCGGGAAGTTCACAGCTTCCCGCTGCTGCGCGGCGAAAGCCGCTTCTGAATCGTGGGCCATGAACCTTCGGCGTCTGTTGTAGGGATTGGTGAGCCAGCCCGGGTCCTTGACCGCGTTCTGACACATCAACACGTACTCACGGATTTCAGGGTAGTCGGCGTAGAAGCCGGCGATCATTGCTCTTGCCCGGTCGATGTCACAAGGCACGGCGCCCTTGGTGTCCTTGATGATCTGCCTGGCAATAGCCGCGGCACCCCGCTGATACGGGATGCCGAAGGTCACTGTCTTGGAGCAGACCCGCATTGCCTTGTACTTCTTGAGCCACCAGTCTGGCGGCGGTGCGAAGTCGTCATAGCCAGGCCACTTCTCTGCACCGAACCGTGACACCGCGCCACGGGCATGAAGATCGCCCATGGCATCCTTCAGCAACTTCTCGCAGTTGGCCAGGTAGCCCAGCGTGAAGATCTCCGCTGACTTGTAGTCAGCCTCGACCAGCACGCATCCAGGACTGGCTACGAAGCACGAACGTATCGTATCGATGCTCTCGCCCATGATGCGCTCCAGCTCCTTGTCCTGCTTCTTGGGCAGGTTCTGGAGATTGGGGCGCGACGACTTCCAGCGGCCGGTCTCGGACATCTGCGAGATCGACGTTCTGATGCGGCCGTCATCGTCCAGCTCGCTCATCAGCCCACCGGAATAGTTGAC
>Ga0105099_10001592_pt1 | contig 14032 bp, 15 predicted proteins | sample PPLLak3cmMay2015_2_FD_79138 | JGI IMG/M metagenome (GOLD analysis project Ga0105099, IMG submission 79138) | Freshwater sediment microbial communities from Prairie Pothole Lake near Jamestown, North Dakota, USA - PPLs Lake P8 Core (1) Depth... | ecosystem: Environmental > Aquatic > Freshwater >...
AATAAACATAAACAAACCCCACTTCGGCCCAACCCAGCAGGACAAAGCCGCCCTCTTCAAATGCCTTGCGGAATTCGGCGTCGAACTTATTCAGGATGAAGTCAACTTCATCGTAAGTTTTGAAGAGAAACGGAGTATCGAGCACGCGGACTGTTTTGGCAACTTCGCCCAGGCCCACACCGGTGAGACCTCCGGAATGGTACTGGCCGAGCCGGATTTTCCGGATGACATCTTTTTCGTCGCCGGCAACGCCGCCGGCGTAAATTTTAAATCCGACCCGACCGTTGCTCTGTTCCCGGACGGTCTTATCGAAGTCACGCATGATCTTGATCCAGGTGCTCCCCTCCGGGGCCAGCGTCGCGAATTTGACCGTGAATTGTTGGGCCGAAGCCATGCCCGACCCGATGAGCAAGATGGTAAGCAGAATGATGATAGTGCGGAAAGAATGATGCATGGAGGATCTCCTAAAACGTTCTTCTGTTATTTTTTCCTATCGTGGCACCAATTCCACGCGCCGGTTTTTGGCCCGGCCCTCTTCGGTGGTATTGACCGCGATGGGAGCCAAGTAGGCCACGCCATTGGCGGTTAAACGGGCGGCGTTGATGCCGTAATCCTTGCTCAAAGCAGCCACGACCGCGTCGGCCCGGCGTTTGGATAAATTCAGATTGAAATCAAAGCCGCCGACATTATCGGTATAAAAAATATCATAGCTGCGGTTGGTCTTGATATTCATATCGGCGAACGGCGCCAGAAAATTGGTCCAGTTATTGGCATTGGAGTCTTGTTTGGAATCATACAGAAATCCAAGCCTTTTGTAACTTCCTTTTTTTCGATTCGGCATTTTAATGCCTCCGCTGCGATTGATCAGCCTGATTTTATTAAACAATAACACACCGTTGATCAATAAAGCAAATTAAAAAACGGCGATCGGCTTTTAACTTTCAGGTCTTGACAGTTCCATGCCATTTATGATTTATCGCAATGCAAAATGATTCGCAGGTTTATTGAGGTGCAAAGCATGAATTTTTTGATCGGTTTTTTGGCGGGTCTTTTCGGAGGTCTAGTCGGCATAGGCGGCGGTGTGGTCATGATCCCCATGATGGTCGGGATTAAAAAATTGAGTCAGCATCAGGCGCATGGAACCAGTCTGGTCGTGCTGGTTTTTACCGGGATCACCGGTGCTGTCATTTATTACGCCACCAAAGGCGCGGTGGATTTTGTCGCCGCCGGATTATTGGCGACCACCGCGATCTTAACGGCCCATAAAGGCGCACATCTGGCTCACGATCTTCCGGAATGGAAGCTAAAAAAAATATTTGGCGCGTTTATTATCGTCATTTCTCTGCTCTTGGTGCTGAAGACCTATATCCCTCACGTGTCCGATCCTTTGGGCGGCTGGGCAAAAGTGATCATTTTGCTTTCAGCAGGCGCTCTGACCGGCCTCATCTCCGGCATGATGGGCGTAGGGGGCGGCAGCCTGATGGTACCGGCCATGGTGTTATTGGTCGGCATGAATCAGCATTTGGCCCAAGGCAGCTCGCTGCTCGCCATGATTCCGGCCGGAGCAGCCGGGGCTTGGACGCATCATAAACTGGGTAATGTTCAAACCGATCTGCTTTATGGTCTGATCCCCGGCGTCATTGGCGGCGCTTTTCTCGGCAGCAGTATTGCCAATTATCTCCCGGAAAATATATTGCGGGTCGTTTTTGGGGTCGTGATCATCTGGACCGGAATTCTTTTTTTAAGAGCACCGAAGAAAATATCTTAGATTTATTTATTTGCTTCAGATGGCGGCGATTGCTTATTTTCTTCGATTGAGTCGGATTTTTTCTGAATGTCGCCGGACCGGCAACTCGTTCGCAGTCAGGTGGAGATGCCGAGTTTGGGTAAGATATAAAGTTGCAGCAAAAGCCAAATAGCGATAAAAGCGATGATTCCCCAGAAGCCCATGGATGATTTCCTTTCTTTTTTATCGGAATGTTCGTTCACCACGTTTGATGCCCCTGCCCGTATTTTTCACAACCCACGGTCATGAAAGCTATGCGCCTCAAGTAAAAGGTCCGGCGTTGCCGCCGCAAGAGCCTGAATTTCCAACAGCTATTGATGAGTCTGCAGAATTTAGAGAAGCAAATGAAGACATTAACTTGGCCGGATCCTTGGCGCCGCATTTTGGACAGATAACTTGATTTTGCTCAGCGGATGAAAAAATCAATTCTTCAAATATCTTTTCGCATTGATTGCATTTATATTCAAATATCGGCATATCAAACTCCTTTTTGATCCATTTCAACCAATATAAGGCTCCTATTTTTAAAGGCAAGAGACGGCGGAGCGTGTCGGCCCGAAAAGGGGGAAAACAGATGATCAAAGGGTGTATTGAAAGGCTGTTAAAAATAATCATCCATTTTTTCTTTTAATTCAATGGTTTTGCGTTGAAAGACCTTGTTGATCAGGCACAGATCTTCAAGATTTTCGGGTTTCACTAAAGTCGCTTTTTGCACCAGATCCAGAAAAAGGTCTTGATCCTGGGCTTGGACGGCATAATAGCGGGCAAAATAATAATGGACCAACAGAAAACGGCCTTGAGAAAAAGTCATGGCCTTTTCAAAGTAAACCTTGGATTTTTGCAAATCACCGCCCAGCAGGGCGGGGCGGCCGGCCAGCATGGCGCCCTTAAGGAGATTGGGTAAGCCATATAAATAGGTATCATCCGTTTCCAGGCAATGCTTTAGGCAAAGCTCCACGTTGCTGATCTGGGCCAAAGCCTCGGGCTGGTCCAGGTTGAGATTGATCCAATTGATCCAGGCGGCCGTGGTCCAGATCAGAATTTCAATTTTTTTCTTGTCTAATGATATTAAAATGGAGCGGATCTCCGGCTCGCCGGTTTGCAGATCGGCCAAGAGAGGTCCCTTTTTGCCAAGGGCCCGCAGGCCGTAATTTCTGGCCCGCAGGTACAGTTGCGCAGCTCTTTGAGGATCTTTTTCTTCCACAAAGAGCAGGCTGTAGCCGCAAAAACCCATGCTCAAGGAGTGCAGCAAGGCCGGATTTTGAGGATCGCTTTTTAGCAGGCCTTCCAGAAGCTTCAAGTTGGCCGGCATGGTTTGCTCCGCCAATACCGGGTCGCATTCTTCCAGCACCGCCTGGCTGAATCGGGGTAAAAGTGAAGAAGAAGATCGCATGACCAGCCGCGTACAGCCGTTCAGTGCTATCAAAATAAGGCAAACCAGCATGAAGCCTTTTACGGATTTAATAACCAATAAACGGATCTCCTTTTTTAATCGGCGTTTGGATATATTTTTTGGCGAAAAATGCGGCTCCGGCTCCATTCTCCATTGCCAGGACCTGCTTGTAATAGAACAACGCTTTCTCGCGGTTTTGTTCCAGGTCATAACTCATACCCATTTTTATCACCGGCCAGGCCAACATGGCCGGTTCGTTTTCATCATCCGGCGTTTGCATAATTTCAGCGAGTTTTTTTCGGGCCAATTCATGGTAACCCCGGATCATCAGCCGGCTTGCTTCTAGATAGAGGGCCTGGTTTTTCCAGTATATGGCCTGATTATTGTCCGACGGTTCTTTTCTTTTTGAAAGGAATTCTTTCAGGATGACATTGAATTCTTCTTCTTGATTCAGCTGCACATAGGCCCAGCCCTGCAGATATTGATAGCGCCGGCTTAAGGGATAGCGGGCGGAGAGATCCCGCGCCAGAGGCAATGCTTTGGTGGGATCATTTTCCATAAACAGATAGATATAAAGTAGAACACTCCTGGCCTCGGTCGCGGAATAGACCGATTCTTCGGCCGCTTGGTGCAGTTTGCGCAACCCTTCCGCGCTATTGCCGCGGTGAACAAGCAGATAGGTCAAGAATTTCAAAAAGCCTGAAAGTTTGGCCGAGTAATAATCGAACATGCCCAAACCGAGTAAAACGCTTTTATTGTCGGGATCCATGCCGGAGGCGGTTTTCAATGCCGTAATCGCCTCCGACGCCTGTTGAAAAGAGGAATAATATTTTTCTTCGGATAAGCGCAGGCGGGCCTTAAAACCCAGGGCGCCGCCCATATAAAAATAGGTCCAGCTGTCCGCGGTATTGTTCGCGATTTTTTTCTTGGCTACGGCAACGGTCTTATCGATCCGTTGATTAAACTCCGCCACATCTTTTGGGCCCCAGTACCCGTACACCAAACGCGACCAACTCACCATGGCCAAATAAAAATAACCGATCGGCTCTTGGGGCGAGGCGTTGATTTCTTTTTGGATGAGTTCCGTCGCTTGCTCGAATTGGTTGTCATACAGCAAGTCAATGCTCTTAAGAATATTATCATTAATGGGTTGCATCGGCGGTTGTCCCAAAGTCGCTGGAGAGCCGCCCATTAGAATAAACAAGACGAACCCAAAAAGAATCGTTCGGTTTTTGAGAGTCATAGCGGTTTACCTGATTAAAACCAACGGCGCCGGCCTGCTTTTATCAGCGCGCGGGTGGCGCAAGTCCGCCCAGCCGACCTGTTTCCGGCAAAATCCGCGACAGGCCGGAATAATGGCGCGACAAGCTGTAATCGGATGAATGATTACAGGATATCTCAAATGAGCCAGGTGACCACCCAAAATGCCGGAAATTTGGATCTACTCATCCTTAAAATAGTATTTTTGAGATATCCTCTATTCAAATTTACTTCATTTCACGCAAAATTGAACTTTTAAAATACTCGAACATTAATATCAAGACCATTCTTAGTATGGTCTAATTATGACCTGAATTCAAATGGTTATTTTATAATTCCATTATTTTTTAGATCATAACACTAAATTTTCATAATAGATCATTATAAATTAATTATAGGCAAAATAAGTATAATTAAACTAAATAATAAAATAAGGCTACAATAAATCTGATTCTCCATTTTTATTTCAAATAACCGTTTTTTCGGCGAATTTGTGGTTTTTATTTTATTAAAAATAGGGTATGTAGAAAAATTCTTTGAATTTAAGAGGTTGATGATTACGAAATGGAACCAGGTAGGGTGTGGCCTAAAAGGCTCGATCTTCCTAAACTTGAAAATCACAATTGTTTTGCCTGCGGGGCATCGAATCCGATCGGGCTTAAACTCCATTTTTATTACCTGGATGAGAACATCTGTACGGATATTGTTTTGGGCCCAAATTACATGGGCTGGGAAAATATGGCCCATGGCGGCATTATTACCGCCCTTTTGGATGAGACCATGGCTTGGGCGGTTATTTTTTTCAAAAGATCTTTTTTTGTTACCCGCAAAATCGAGGTCAAATATATTCGACCGGTTCCGGTAGGCACTCCTTTATGCGTCAAGGCCCGGATGATGCCGGAAAAGAAAAATCTGCGCGTGGAGGTTATAGCCGAGTTATGGGACGGCCAGAATCGGATTCTGTCCAAAGGAACCGGCGAATTTGCGATTCTTTCCAAAGAACAAATGGCCCTGGTGCCTGAAGAGAAAAAAATGGAGATGCAGGGGTTATTCGACCAACTGCCGCCGCTTTAAATGAAAAAAGGAGAAAAGAGAAAAAATGAATTTAGAACAGATAAAAGTGGGTTTTATGGATGTCTTTTGTTATCTCATTGCCTGCCCCAAAACCAAAGAAGCTTTGGTGATCGATCCGGCCGGAGACGAAGAGAGTCTGGTGAACCATATCCGTGAAAAGGGATTGAATCTGAGATACATTGTCAACACCCACGGGCATGGCGATCATACGTGCGGCAATCAGCCTATCAAAGACCTAACCCATGCTCAGATTGTGATGCACCCTTTGGATGACGAGCTTTTTAATTCTCCGGAGGGCCGGGAAATGGCCAAGCAGTGGGGTTTTCGGCCTTCTCCTCCGGCGGATCAACACGTGAAAGACGGCGATACGGTCCGGGTTGGAGAGGTTTCGTTACAAGTCATCCACACGCCCGGACATAGTCCGGGTGGAATCTGCTTATATTATCCGGGACATGTTTTTACCGGAGATACTCTTTTTGTGGGGGCCATCGGCCGGACCGACTTGCCCGGGGCATCGGAAAGCCAATTTCTGCGTTCGATTAAAGAAAAACTTTTAACCTTGCCCGATGAAACCATTGTCTGGCCGGGCCATGATTATGGTCAGCGGCCGTCATCCACCATTGCCGCTGAGCGGTCCCTGAACCCCTGGTTGCAATAGATAAGTGGATAGACCGGTTTTTTAAAGAGAATGAGCGTTTCATGACCGAAAAGCATATTTTTTTTCAGAGCGGAGCCCTACGGTTGGAGGGGTTGCTGGAACGCATGCCCGGAGAACAGGTCATGGTCATGGCCCATCCTCATCCCCTGTATGGGGGAAATATGCACAATCCGGTGGTCGCCGCGGTATTAAGCGCTTATCTTCGCAAAGGATACAGTACGTTGCGGTTTAATTTTCGGGGCGTCGGCCAAAGCGAAGGTCAATACGATGAGGGGATCGGCGAGCAGGAGGATGTCCGGAGCGCTTTAACTTTTTTAGCCGAACAAGGCCTGACCCGGTTTGATCTGGGCGGTTATTCTTTTGGAGCTTGGGTCTGTGCCGCGGGTTTAAAGTCCTGGACTCAGGTTCAACGGTTCGGCATGGTGTCACCGCCGGTCGCCTTCATGAGTTTTGATTTTTTCTCCTTTGATAAACGGGTGGCCTGGATCATCGGCGCCGAGAGCGATGATATCGCCCCGCCGGTCATGATTCGGGAACAAATCCCATTATGGAATCCTGATGTGATTTTCAAGGTGATAAAGGGATCGGATCATTTTTATGGCGGACGGGCGCAGGAGATCGAAACTCTGGTGGGAGCGTTTCTCGAAAAATCGGATTACGATTCGTCGAACGCAAGCCGGCCGGAAGAAAAAACAGGTTGACGGGTTTGAATTTGATCCGAGAAGCGTTGAGCACAAAAACGTCCGGCAGGGCTGCGATTTAAAACAAATCCAGACCCTTTCGGAGACCATTTAATTTAAAAAACAGCGAGATAAAAACCATGTCCTTTCAAAATGCAAATAAAATAAAAAAATCGCTTTTCTGTGCCATAATTCCGGCGGTTGTTTTTTTGATCTGTTTGAACAGTACAGCGGCACCGCCGTCTTCACGCCGCAGCCCGGTTGTGATTGCCGCGGAAAAAGCCGGCCCGGCCGTAGTGAATATCAGCACGACCGTTCAGGAACGGGTCAATCCCATGCTGCCGTTTGCCGGGGATGATTTTTTTAAAGATTTTTTTGACGATTTTTTTACTCAGGAATATACTTATACCAGTCTGGGATCGGGAGTCATCATCGATGGGGCCAAGGGATTTATCATCACGAATCATCATGTGGTTGTCCATGCTTCAAAAATAAAAGTCATTACTTCCAATAAAAAAGAATTTGAAGCTCAACTCGTCGGCTCTGACGCGCGCTCGGATTTGGCTGTCCTGAAAATCGTGAGCAACGAACGTTTGCCGGCTATTGAAATGGGCAATTCCAACGACCTTATGATCGGCGAAACCGTCATTGCCATCGGCAATCCGTTCGGTTTTTCCCATACCGTGACTACGGGGGTGGTCAGCGCTTTAGACCGTTCCGTGCGGACCAATGAAAATGTTTTCCGCCATTTTATTCAGACCGATGCATCCATCAATCCAGGCAACAGCGGCGGCCCACTGCTGAATATCGACGGCGGATTAATCGGCATCAACACGGCTATCTATCAAAAAGCCCAAGGGATCGGTTTTGCCATTCCCATCAACAAGGTGAAGAAAATCGTCAAGGAATTAATTAAGACCGGCGAAGTGGTGTATCCCTGGCTGGGTGTCGAGATTCAAGAGCTTACCGCGGATTTGAAAAAATCTTTGAGTTTACCCAACACTCAGAATGGTGTTTTGATCAGGGATGTGGAGGAGGAGAGCCCGGCCGCCAAGATTGGAATCAAGCGCGGCGATATTGTCCTGCGTTTGGGCGGTTTAGCCATAACCGATACAAACGATTTCCGCAGCGCCTTATCCGAGTACACTTCGAGCGAAAAAATCGATTTGACTATCTTGCGTAAAGGACAAGAATCACACCTATCGGCCGAATTGGCGGTTTTTCCGGTTCAAAAAACTTTGGACCTCTTTTATCGGCGTTTAGGGATCAAGGTGGAACCGGCCGATAAACGGATTTTGAACAAATATGGCCTGAACAACGGGATCGTAGTGGATAAGATCAGAGCTGAATCCGAGGCGGGACGGTTGAAAATCCAACCGGGCGACCTGATTCTTAAAGTGAATAATCTTCCCATCCGGGATATGGATGAATTCAAAAAGATCATGAGCCGGATTCATTATTTACCCTCTTTGACTTTGGTTATCCGGCGCGGTCCCTATGCCTACTCCCTAACCATGCCTTTTTAATCCTTAAGGAGTGAGTAACATTTATGAAAGTCATTAAAGTCGGCGGCGGCTGCCTGCATGGAACCAAGAATATTCAAGCGATCCTGGATCTGATGGCCGAAAGAGGGGCCGGGCATATTTTTGTGGTATCGGCTTTAAACGGGATCACCGATCTATTGCTGGAAAGCATGGATCGGGCTCTTGAAAAGGAAGAAAACATCCCGCAGATCATGAGCCTGTTGAGAAATAAACATAGGGTGGTCGCCCGCCAGGTGGTTGTCGGGACTCAAGCCTTGAATCATTATGACAGGAATTTAAGTGAATCCCTCAGCAAACTAGAGCGTCTTTATTACGGCCTTAATTTCACCAAGGAAATGACGCCCCGCATGCAGGATGTGATCAGCAGTTGGGGTGAACGTCTTTCGGCCGAATTGCTCTCCGAATCATTGCGCAGCCGGGGGTTGAAGGCCGCTTATCGCATGCCCCATAAGATCGGTTTGATCACGGACGGTAAATTCGGCGACGCCACCGCCCGCATGCAGCAAGTGTCCCTAAATTTGCAACACCATTTAGGCCCGCTTATCAAACAAGGAATGATCGTGTTTGTCCCTGGTTTTTTCGGCGTCAGCTCCAAAGGCGATATTACAACCTTCGGTAGAGGGGGCACCGATTATTCGGCAGCAGTCGTGGCAGCCGCCATGCATGCCAAAATTTTGGAAATTTGGAAAGATGTGGACGGCTATATGAGCGCGGACCCCAAGTTTGTCGACAATGCTCAATCCATTCCTTTGCTTTCGTACAATGAAGCAGCCGAGTTGTCCTATTTCGGGGCCAAGATTCTGCATCCCCGGACCGTGGAACCGCTGCGCCGCAGCCGGATTAATATTGCCATTAAAAACACGCTGAACCCCGACGGCCCCGGCAGTTTGATCGGTTTTCACAGCCCCAAAACAAAAAATGTCATCAAAAGCGTGGCCCATGATACGGATATTTGCATTATCAAAGTGCATGCTTCGGGTGTCGGCGCCCGACCCGGCATTCTGGCCCTGGTGGCCACCCAATTGACCCAAAGCGGAATCAATATTCGTTCCGTGATCACTTCTCAGACCTGTATCAGTCTTTTATTGTCGCGCAAAGATCTTGAAAAAGGATACCAGGCATTGAAAGCATTGCGCCCCCAGCCGTATCGGGGCTTGGAAAAAGTAGAAGATGTCGCCTTGGTCAGCATTGTGGGTGAAGGGATTTTGCAGAGAAAAGGCGTGGCGGCGCGTTGTTTTTCGGCTGTGGCCGCGGCGGATATCAATATAAAAATGATTTCATTCGGGCCCTCCAAAGTGGCTCTTTATTTTTTAGTGCATATATCGGATTTGCAAGGCGCGGTTCAAGCCATTCATGATACCTTTTTTATTCATGACAAATAGCCAAAACTGAGTTATCCTATTCCCGTTTTTGGTTTTGGATTTCGGCTTTTTTCGATTCTTTATGGATCAATGATTACCATGAAAGCTTTTATTTTCGATTATCAATCGAATCAAAAGAAGTATCCATTACCGAATTTTTAAAATCGAGGCATGACCTTTGGCCATAACACCATTCAAACAAAGAAGATTGCAGCTGATTCAAGGCGGTCTTAACGAAACGGTTCTTTACGGTTTTTTAAAAATCGTGCCGGCGCCGGAATCAAACAAACCGTTTCAAATCGACGCCCGGGTATTCGAAGAAGACACCTGGTTAACCATCAGCGCCGATCCTAAGATCAAGCCTGCGGAAGAACATCCTTTGCGTTTAATGCAAAATATGCTTTCGGCCCGGCCCGAACCCGTTGGCAGCGTGCTGGTTCAGGGCATGAATCCCATGCGATTCTTAGCCGTTGTCCATGACGTGGATGCCGAACCCACTTGGAACGAGGAATGGGTGTCCATGGCTTTGAAAGCCGTATTTTTTGAAGCGGAAAAACAAAAAGTGCATTCGCTCGGTTTGCCGTTGTTGGGAACGGAACATGGAAAACTGGAGAAAAATCGTTTTATCGAGATCCTGAGCCTTGTTTTGCAGCAAACGTCTTTTTCATTTTTACAACGCCTATGGCTTATTGTACCGGAACATACTAAAAGTCAAATGATCGCTATGCTCAAGAAGGCTTTAAAGATTTTATGATTACGATGATCCATCGCAAGGCGGATACGATGTTCTGACAGACCGCTGCGGAGACTATTGAAACTCCTTAGAGAGGGTCAAAATCAGAATCGCCGCCGGTCGGGATCGCGCGCCGGATCATCCGGCCTATGTTTTCTGAAGAGGAGCCCGGCCGTAGCGGAATTGGAAAGGGTTAGGACTGATCATAGCCTTAAATATCAATATCAACAACGACGCTATCCCCATCGTTGATATCCAGAGATTCTTTCAGCTTAACCGGGGCAATGATTTCTAATACATTTGCCGGATAGTTTTCCACCAGGGGGATGACAATCCCGCCGGTGGTCTGACCGTTTATCGTTGCCTTTAGCAGGATCGCATCGCAGAATCCCTTTTCGCGGCTTTCCAGCTTCATCCGCGCGTGTTCTTTCAGCTTTCCCTGAAGCCTCTTATCTTCGATCAGCAGATTCAGTGTGCCCAAAAAAGGGGAGAAAAAGAGTTTTTCTATAATTTGTTCCGTGACCCAGGGAATGGAGAGAAATTTTCCCGATTCTTCCAGACCTCTGACGATCTTTCCTTTTACTTTCATTTATTGTCTCGGGTTACGATTTTGAGTCCTTCCTGAACGCCTTCCCATCTCTTAAAGAGCTTGGCATCAATGGAGAAAAGGTCAAGCACTTTTCCTATGGTTTGATTGATCAGATCATCGATCGTTTGCGGCATATGATAGAATGAGGGCACGGGCGGCATAATCACGCCGCCGATCCTGGTCACTTTCATCATCAACTCGAGATGTCCTTCATGGAGGGGGGTCTCTCTTACAACAAGAACAAGCCGCCTGCGCTCTTTGAGGGTTACATCCGCCGCTCGTACAAGAAGATTGTAATCGAAAGAATTGGCAATGGCCGATAATGTTTTCATGGTGCAGGGGATCACGACCATCCCGTCCACCTTGAAGGAACCGCTCGCAATGGCCGCTCCCACATCGTCTACATCATAGACCCTGGAGGCCATGGCTTCCAGGTCTGACATTTTCAAATCTGTTTCTATGTGAAGATTTTTTATCGCGGATTGCGTGATGACGAGGTGACTTTCCACGCCTGCTTTCCGGAGGACCGTTAACATCCGCACCCCATAGATCACGCCTGTTGCGCCCGATATGCCGACAATTATTTTTCCCATAAGTTTATTCCTTTGTGGCGTTAAGAATTTTTTTTATTTTTTCAGGATCGCCTTTCAGCACCTGTGCTCTGTTTTCAATTGATTTTCCCCGAATCGTGGCATTGATTCCTATCTTAGCCACGCCGTAACCCTCTGCCGCTTGCGGATCGATCGGTTGCCCCTGAAGTCCGTTCACAATGATTATATCCTCCGCGGGAAAGCATCGGGTAATAAACGCCCATTCCACGTCCTCCAGATCCTCAGGGTTTACATCCTCGTCCAAAATAATAGCCTTCTTAATCATGGGAAAAGAGAGCAGAGACATCAAGAGGCTCCTGATTTTGAATTTTTCAACGCTCCTTACGTTGACCGCCACGGATGAGCCGAAGGTCTTCGGAATGAAGGTGATCTTCGCAATAAAGGGGAAGAGCTTTTTTATGTTTTCCTCAAGATGGGCGCTGCTCACGAAAGTGAGATATTGATCGGCCTCGGGACTGGTCGGCAGCAGGGCATGATAAAGGGGCGTGTCTCGGTAAGACAACCTTTGCACAACAACGGTGGGTGACTCTTGGACGGTCAGATAGTAGCCGCTGATCTCGCCCAGAGGGCCATCCTGTTTGCCTTTATCGGGGCTTACATAGCCCTCCAACAAAATCTCGCTTTCCGCGGGCATGTCAATGGCTGAATCGAAAGAAGAAAACACTTCAATGCCTTGGCCCCTCAATCCTCCCGCCACTTCGAGTTTGTCGATGCCCCAAGGAACCTTCAGGGCCATGGAAAGAAATAAGAGAGGATCTAAGCCGATGGAGATGCTGATGGGCATGTTCGCATGCCGAGCTTTATATTTTTGATAAATATCCGCAAGAGGCGGGTTGAGCAAGGCAACGCCCAGCAGATTGTTCCCCCTGTATTCCATTCGGTGTATCCCTCGTCCGATAAAGCCGGAATCGGGATCACCGGAAGAAACCATGCCGGTCGTGATAAAGGGCGCGGAATCTCCTTCATAATGTTTCAGGATCGGCAAAAGATCGAGCAGATCTTTGTTTCGGACGTCCAAAGTCGTAAGGCTTTTACGCGTTACCGCTACTTTGCTTTTTCTTTTTGTTGCCGCTTCAAGAAAGGCTTCACGGGGATTACGGGCATCGCCGAAAAGGATGGCGAATACTTCTTGAGCGGGAACCAGATTGGCGACGACCTTGAAAAAAGAATTCGCGACATTTTCAAAAAGGAGTACTTTCCCGCATGTTGAGAGTTTATCTATGAGCTCGGGGATATCAACCCTGAAGACCGGGTCTTGGAGAATTAAGACCCGGTTCTTTTCCCGCATGATGCGAATATACTCTTTCAGGGAGGTAAACAATTTTACATTCCTTCGGGTATGACGCTGACCGTTTCCAGAATAGTCATGGAGCAGGGGCTTTCAATCAGTTGACCCCGGCCCAGCCGCACCCAGAGTTTTTCAGAATACTTCTTCGGATCTTTCGAGATCTTGATCCGCGCATAGGTGGATCGATATTTGCGTTTTCCCGGCGAGAGATCGCGTATGACCGCGACTTGTTCCGCATCTTCAGGCATATCTTTGAAGTCGACGCCGATAAATGTATCCCATGTTGCCATAATTTCCTCCTATTCCTTAAATCCGTAGGTCGTCCACTTCGAAAGGACCTTTTCCCGAATTTCCTTCGGATATACATTGTTAAACGATACCTTGATCGGTATGTCGGCCGCCGGCCAATCCAGCGGGAAGGTACAGTCAAAGACAACTTTACCGGCTACACCCAGACGTCTCTCCGCCGGTGTGGCATAGGGGTTCAACGGAGTGCCCACGCCGGATTTCTCGATCCGGATGCCGTTGACCGGATGGCATTTGGTGCTGAGGGCATGGATCAGTTCATCTTTGTCGTAGATATCCGTTTTTTCGTCTACAACGACAACCATATGAAACCAGGGTCCCAGCTTGCTGCCGAATATAAGTTGACCGATTTGGGTCGCTATGTTCGCATAAGCAGGTCTGACGCCCACGACGACAAGATGGTGCGTTGATTCGGGGAGCATGTACACGCCGGTGATCGGGAGGCCCTGGTCCCGCAACATTTTTTCCATTTCAAGGGCCAGAGAAAAAGACCGGAGAAGCTGTCCCTCATCCGTCGGCACGCCCATGTTGGAAACGGCCATAATGGGTTTTTTCCGCATGGTGATCGCCTTGACCCGGTACACGGTTCTTTTTTCCCGCGGACTGGTCCGGTAACCCGTATACTCTCCGAAAGGCGCTTCCTCTATCATCACATTGGGCACGATCACGCCTTCAATAATGATCTCGGCATGAGCCGGGACGTAAAGATCGCTGGTGACGCACTTGACCACTTCCACCGGTTCACCCAT
>Ga0105099_10001593_pt1 | contig 14020 bp, 17 predicted proteins | sample PPLLak3cmMay2015_2_FD_79138 | JGI IMG/M metagenome (GOLD analysis project Ga0105099, IMG submission 79138) | Freshwater sediment microbial communities from Prairie Pothole Lake near Jamestown, North Dakota, USA - PPLs Lake P8 Core (1) Depth... | ecosystem: Environmental > Aquatic > Freshwater >...
AAAACCAGAAGAAGGGAAATTTAAAAATAGGCTGGGGGAAGAAAACGGATCGAAGAAAACAGCATGTTCAAACCGCCAGGATCAAAACATTTCTATAACACCGCTGGGAGCCGAGCTACTACCAGAGTAAATCTAGAGGTGGTTAAAGCGGAATTTCGCTCTTGGGCTTCTTGATTCCAATTTTACGAAAAAATGCGGTGGCGGCTACCTCAAGTCGAGGTTAAATTCAAGGGGGCCAGAAAAATATTTTTTGGTTCGATCGGAGCAAGATATGTCGGGGGGCAGCAGAAACTGCGAATGGAGTAGCAAACGCTGCGAATGAGCACCAACGGCTATAATTAGCCCCTTTTAGCCCTTTTTTAGATTAAAATGGGTTCCCATCTACCAGCGGGAACCCATTTTGATTTTTACCCCTTCCTTCAGCAACTGTCGGTTCACCTAAATCCTGTCACTACTGCAAAACAACCTGTCATTAAGCGGGTGCCACAAAGCTAAATTGGCACCCGCTACATTAAGATGGTAATGGATAGCCCAGCAAGAAACTGCGCTCTATTTACTAAGCTTTTCAAAATAGTATAGACGTTTATGCTGCGTATCGCGTAGTCTCGGCTTCGAAGAAGCTACACACCAACTTCGGAGACTTTTGCAGCTTCCTCATGTGAGAAATCACAGCGCGCTTCACTTGGGGTTTGGTGTTAACGGCTTGGCGGCCGATTCCATGGTTTTTCAGATGATTCCACACCCACTCATCGGGGTTGAGCTCGGGCGAGTACGGGGGAAGGAAAAACAGACGCAGCCGATCCTTAACCGAATCCACAAATTGGCTGACTTTCTTGGCTCGGTGTGCCGGATGGCCATCAACGACCACGAAAACCGGCTGCTTGGCATTATGGATCAGCCGGATGAGAAAATCGATAAACACTTTCGCGCCTACTCGGCCTTTGGTGATCATGAAGCGCATCTGCCCCCGCGGGCTGATAGCCGATATGAGGTTGAGCCCAAAGCGTGCCCCCGTGGTGGAAACGATGGGCGTTTTACCTCGCTTAGCCCATGTTGTGCCGCTGTGATAGTCCGAGCGGACGCCAGCCTCGTCTGCAAAGTAGATATCCGCCTTGGCCTTGCGCGCCAGTGTTTTGATCTTTGGAAACTCCTTCTGCAACCACTGCTCCACCGCCTCGGGGTCTTGTTGGTAGGCACGCCACATCGGCCGCTGCGCGCTCAGCCCCAACTGGTGCAGAAGCCGGCTGACCGAGCTACGGCTAAGTCGAACCCCGTATTTGTCATGAATCAGGCTCACCACCATGGCGGTCGTCCACAAGGCAAAGGGAAACTTCAGTTGCAACGGGTTCTTATTGGTGATCGTGTTGTAGAGCCAACGCAATGCCGAGCCGCTAAGCTTCCGCGGCCGCCCACCCCGCTTGCGGGCATCCAGCGCGTCCCATCCGCCTTGCCGGTACCGTGCCAACCATCCGTAGAGCGCCTGGCGCGATACCGCCATGACGCGGGCTACTACCTCTGGGCTCTCACCGGCGTGAACCGCATGAATCGCACGTTGTCTCAGATCCGTCAGTTCTTTGTGTGTCAACCGTCTCGCATCTTGCTTCTTCATGCGATTTGTATAGCAAGATGGAAGTAAAATGTCAATACAATTATGCACAGCTTAGTATATATGGCCCAGAAACAGGTGATGGAGGTTTTAGACGAATTGCGATAAAAAAATGCAAAAAGGTGCATCGGGGCTATTGACTTATTCGGAACCTTGACCCTAACGGGTGAAAAGATATCTTGCAAGGATGCGAGCCTGCTTAGCGGAGGTGGTTTAAAGCAAGTCGACCATTCGTTTGATAATGGATTGGTTTCAGGGAAATTTGCTTTTTAAGTGTTATTAAGGACAAGCACAAAGGTTTTAATATATGGGCTGATAAGCCGGATCGAAGGGCATTTCCCCGAAACATAAAAAATATCGGTGTCCAATCATTGTTCGGTCAGGTACAGATATAACGCAATAGAGAAGGTATTGCGCCATCATATCTGTACAACTTTCTGACGTGATGTCTTTGGTGTGAGGCTGTCAGTACCACCTGAATGGCAGCAATCAATTTCTGTAAAATATTTCCCTGAGACGCAATCTATCAGAGTTTCTATTAGCAAAGATCATATCTACACATTTCTGAAGAGCGATTTGTTTTGGGATTACCTAACCAACACCATCAAGGATTCAAAAATCTCTCGTGTGATTTACATTTAGCGCGGCTGATATTTATCATCTCCCAAGGGCTGCTTTTACTGCACATCTTATTGCTCAGGCGTAATGATTACACGACCGCGAGAGGTGAAAGAAATGCCTTATCCACTCTGCGTACCAATCATTATTGATTCAACTATAGGTGGGTTAACAAATTTTTCAGACTTCCATTCAACAAGAAAATTGGCACCAGACCCTCCGATTTTATCACTTTCTGGTGCGATATAACGCAATGATTCTAAGGGCTTTATTATTAATTCAGCTCAAGGAGTTGGTAATCGTCCCAGCTACCGAACTACCATTACCGGACATGGGGCATATTGGGAAATCTTGGTGCTGACGCTTCCGAAAACCATTCCCTTGAGCGATCCCATGCCTCGCGAGCCCATGACGATCAAATCGCAATTACGTATGGCAGCCGCTGAAAGGATGGCATCTGCAGCCGGACCTTCAAGCAAATCTTCCTCAACCTCGATTATTGTTTCCCCGAGCTGCTTCCGCGCCGCTTCGATGATCGCTTGCCCCACCTTGGTCCGCAGCGCGACGAGGTTATTGTATTCGATGGAGTCTCTCAGGTCTGAAGTTCGGGGAAAGGCGTGCACAAGAAAAAGCTTTGATCCAAAAGATTCTGCGATTGCACGGGCATGATCTAACGCAAGCAAGCTTTGCTCTGATCCATCTAAGGCTACGATGATTGATGCAAACATTAGAATGCCTCCTTTCAGGAAGTATTTTCTAATTCTAATCGGTCACATGGCAAGCTTTACCGGTGTTGAAAATCCAGGAAGCTTGATGGCAAGTACCGAACAGGTCAGCTGATCCAGAATAGACTCGGCGGTATTACCGATGATAAGCCCCGAAATACCCGTGCGGGCAATCGTCCCCATGACGACAAGATCAGCACGCAACCCTTCCTCAACTATCGCGATCATCGTTTTTGCCGGTCCCTTTGATAGGTGGAAGCGGGGGGAAAGGCGGCCATAGGCATCTGTGCCGATCCAATCACGCATCTGCTCACCCAGCTGATCAAGTCTTTTTTGGTGAAGCGATTGCTGCCTTCCGGGGTAGGCGAAGATGCTCTCAAGTGAGATGTCTCCCCTTGAGAGCATGGTGCTTTCGGCAAAAGCCTCCCAGGCATGAACTATGTGCAAGGAAGCAGAGTCGGTTAGCGCAAGCGAACTGGCCAGTTCAAGAATTTCCCGGTTGAGGACCTGATCTGCGGCTGCAGGGGTCACCGGATCGAAATCAACAGCCGCCAAAATGCTGCTGTATTTGGATTTTTCAGGTGGTTTCATGATCCATACAGGACAAGGGCATTTGCGCAGCAAATGCATATCGTTGCTGCCAAAAAATATTTTCAAAATGCCCGGGTTTTAAGCGGCTTTGATCACCAGATCGTACCCTTGACACAAAACGGCACGAATTGCTTCCACGAAAGGCGTGCCCATCACTATATCGAAGTCGATTTTCAGGCAATTGCGGTGGGGTTCGATCAAAGATTCGAGTACGTTCATGTGGCAATTCATTGTGTCCTCCCGGTAATCTTCCGCAACAGGGGGGATCACGTCGATGATTGTCAGTTTTGACTGGTTGCTCTCTGCCAAAGATACGGCACGTTCTAGTGCCGAAGCCTGATCAACGGTCCCTTCGGTGACGTAAAGGATGTTCTTGAACGGCTTCATATGTCACCCCGGTTAGTATTGTGGATGTCTGCCAGTTTTGAAAAATGCCATACACTAGGAACTATTGGTACTCATCGATACCGTAGGCACTCCGGCAGGGCATATTTGTTTGATTCTCTCCACCGCCACGCTTTCACCCAAGACCACCAGCCGGTCATTCGGGACCAGGCGCTCATGTGGTCCGGGGGAAACGATACGCTCCTCTCCACGCCGAATTCCGACCACGGTGACCTTGTATTGCTGACGGAATTTCAACTCTGCCAAGGTTTTGCCTGCAACATCGGAGTCACAGGGAACCAGCACTTCATCGACGACAAATTAGTCAGGGGTGCCTGAAGAATCGATATCATGCAATTGTCCAAGAAGGTCTTCAGCACGCTTCAACTCATCATGAGGCCCCATCACCACCAGCCGGTCTCCAGGGTAAATCCGGAATTCCGGGTTGGGGTCGTAAAACACATGTCCGGCCCTGTTCACGGCAAGTATCGATGTGCCGGTGGAACTCCTCAACGGAATTTCATGAATTTTATTGCCCGTAAAAATTGAGCCGGACCTCAACCGTATCTCATGAAAGGCGATCGGCCAGTCGATGGTCGACGTGAAAACCCCTCTGGCATGGGTGAGTGAATCCGCTGCTTGTTCGGCGGCATCGGTGAAGGGCCGCAGCACGACATGCGCTCCGGCCGCCTTGTAGAGATTCCACTCCTCGGGTGAAGTCGCCGTAAGCGCAACTTTTCCGGCAAATTTTCGATGAGTCAGGAATTTCAGCAGCGCAAGGTTCAGTTCTTTGCTGCGCACGGTACTGACCACCCACTTAGCCTTGTTCAAAGGCAGCTCTTCATGAAGCTCCGGATCGCCCATGTCCCCATAAAGAACCGTAACGTCCCTGGAGCGCCATTTCTCAAGCGCACGGGGATCAAAGTCCACGGCTACCAGACTTTTTTTCCTGTCCAAGAGATGCTCGGCCAGTCCGCTGCCATAGTTTCCCAGACCAACGAGAATGACATCAACAACGGGCTGGATTTGAAAAACGTCAACACTCACCTCCCGGTACGGATAGGCTTTTTCAAATATTTTGAGTGGTTCGGAGAAAAAGCGGTAGAGCGGCTCCGAATAAAGAATCATGTAGGTCGAAGCGAAAATGGTTACGACTCCAACGAGCGTGATCAGCCCCATGGTTTCCGGGCTGATATGACCGAGGCTCAGCCCCAGGGCGGCGACAATCAGGGAGAATTCGCTGATCTGGGCAACCGTGAGACCTGCCATAAAACCCGTGCGGCGGCGGTACCCCATTACGCCCATGATGATCAGCACGATGAGCGGATTGCCGATCAAAACAAAAACAGAAAACAGCATGGATGCACCGATCTGTGAACCGACGGTGCTCCAATCCAGCCGGGCTCCAAGGTCAATGAAGAAAAACAGCAGCAGAAAGTCGCGCAGTCCCGTTAAACGGGCTCCGATGGCGTCTCGATAATCCGTGGAGGCCAACGAAACACCGGCCAAAAACGCCCCAACTTCCTTGCTGAAGCCGAGAAAATCGCTGAAGGCCCCGAGGAAAACAGCCCAAGCAATCGCAAAAACATTCAGCAATTCCTGAGAATTGGCCATTTTCTGAAGAAGTGGTGGCAGCACAAAACGCATGACTATCCCGACACCGGCTAACATTCCAACTCCCTTTGCCGCAATAACGGCCGAAGCAGCGAGTGCAGATTCTCCTTCCGGGAGATGGGAGCCGAATGTCGTCAGGCCCACCAAGGCAAGGATGGCCGCAATATCCTGGACGATCAGGAACCCGACTGCGATGCGACCATGCAGGGAGTCGATCTCTTTTTTATCCGAGAGCAGTTTGACGATGATGATGGTACTGGAAAAGGTCAGGGCAACGGCAACGTAAGCAGAACTGATCAAGGACATCCCGAGGCCCAGCGCGATGAAAAAACCTATAGCGGATGTAAAAACTATTTGGCCGAGGCCTGTCGCCAGTGCTACAATCCCGGTTGTGCGGATTAGGTCCAAGTCGAGGCGCAGGCCTACGATGAACAGCAACAAGGCAATCCCGATCTGCGCCAAGAGCTCGATCTGCTGATGGCTCTCGATGACCCCCAAGCAGGCCGGACCGGCCACGATGCCGGTGGCCAGAAACATGATGATCAGCGGTTGGCGCAGCTTCTGGCCGATGGCTCCAATTACTGCCGCAAGGCCTAATATTGCTGCAATTTCGTAAAATGTGTTGCCAAAAATCATCCGGCCCACCTCTGGAATACCACAGCGGCACTCCAATTCGGTTTGCGATATTCTTTCAACTTTGTTTGTTATTAATTGGATGTTAGCACATGATAATTAGATTTCAAAATTGTGTCGAAATTTTCATTACTAAATACATACAGAGTCACAAATGAAATTCGCCTTTCGCGCCTTCTCCAATCCTTGCTTAGGCTGGAGGCGTGGTTGGTTGAGCAGATCAAAAGTATCGATTGGGGGATTGCAGATTAGTTGCGGTTTACGGTGCGTCCAGAGGCTTTCGGCTCCTGAGATTGGCTGAAACTATCTCAGAAATGGTTGCTCGGAGATTTGTCGGATGAAATCAAATTCTTGCAATTTACTGAGATTTATTAATTTTATCCCGCAGCTGACCTGAACACTTGAAGGTTATGACACGCCTCCGGGCCAGCATCATTTCCTCGCCGGTTGCCGGATTCCGTCCTCGCCTCTCGCCTTTTTCCTTTACATAGAATTTGCCGAAACCACTGATCAGGACATTCTCACCCGATACGAGTTTGGATTTTATTAGCTCAATGAGGGTATCGACCAGATCTACTGCTTGATTACGAGGGTATCCATTTGATTCTACCAGGGCGGTAATCAGATTGTCCTTGGTGAGGGTCATGGAAAGGCTCGAATGATTGAGGATTGGAAAAAAGTGGCAGAACTTCTACGTTCCGCAACTTACTGTTTCTATAACATTTTTGTCAAGAAGAAAGTTCCTCAGACGCTCATAATTGATTTTCGATAACTACGACTACCCTGCCATGCATTATCCAGGTCTTCGCGCAATAGGGCCCGCATTGCGCTATATCCATAGGACCGTGCACCTGCCGGAATCCGTGCGGCGTCCAAACGGGAAAACTTTCGAACGTTACCGGTGAACAGGCATTGGGAACTTTCTGTCTTTTGGCCAAAATACCCCGCCCGCTTAAACCTTGGTCTGGAAACAGCATAATGACTCAGGATGATCCTTTGAATCGTTTGCAACAACCGTTAAATATGCTGTGTACATGCCGAGCGCGAGAGAAGCGGATAGCAGTCCCACGCATGCAATAAGCACCGGGCAGCGAACCCTGCCACTGCAATTGTCATCATCCCGGAGGCAGAGGAGGCACTTTTTGAATACAGCACCACAAAACCGCAAGTTGCGATTAGGGCCGATACTGTTATAGTCAGTATTACCAGGACACCCATAGCTGCCAATGGAGGGAGCCACCACTATGCGAGCTGCCGTAAAAAAATCAAAGCGAATAACCATTTTGGGAACCCCAGAGTTCAAGGCCTTTTTGTCCAAGGAGGCCAAAAAAGAAGGCATCAGCGTATCCGATTTGGTTCGTCAGCGCTGCAGCGGCAAGCCAAAGTCCCAAGGGCAGAATGAGGTGCTGGCCGCAATGGTAAAGGAACTGCAGGCCGCAGTTGCCAAAGCCAATGCTTCAATGGGCGAGGGGCTTAAAAACGCAGAATCGGTCTTGGCCGAATTGCATGGGAAGAGAGGAACTTGAGCATGTTCAAGGAGGCGATTCGGTTGGTGCTCTTTCGGAGCGTGTCCTGAAGCTGAATATTTAACTCGGATAGGTCTCAAGCTCGAATAAATAGCGGCGTGAATCCATTCGGCCGCATAGGGTAATCTGGAGTTCAAATGGCTAAAAGGGTCTGCCCATTCTGGGTTGGGTATCTGTTGATAAACCCTCTCAGGAAACTATTCGAAAATCCATATAAACTTTTTGGAAAGCTTATCCGCGAAGGAATGATTGTAATTGAGCCGGGAAGCGGAATGGGCTATTTTACGATTCCCCTGGCAGAAATTGTAGGACCTTCGGGGAAGGTTATTGCAATCGATATCGAGCCCAAAATGATCGCGGTTTTGGAGAAAAGGGCATCCAGTGCGGGAATGATCGAGAGAATCGAGCGGCGGATATGCGAATCTGATCGGTTACCGATAGAAGATCTTCGAGAACGAGCTGATCTCGCAGCCGTTATGCACATGCTCCACGAAACGCCTGATCAGGGGAGGTTTCTGAAGGAGATGTATCATGCGCTGAAGAAGGACGGAAAATTGTTAATCATAGAACCCAGGGGGCATGTTTCCAAACAGGATTTCGAAAATAGCATTGCCCTTGCAAAAAGGCATGGGTTCCGTCCGGATGAAGCATTATTTGACTTGAAAGGCCGCAAGGTTCTTTTGCAGAAAATTTAATTGATAGCATCTATCAACGAACCCAGCCGCTGGAAAACGGAGGTGGTATTTCAGAATAGAATGATTCCCACCGGACTCGCGAAGCTAACCGCTGGCTTTATCGTTATGCTTAAAGTGGAGACACAGGTTTATGACAGAAAGGTATTTTGAAGACATTACCGAGGGAGAGCCACTTCAGTGTGGCCGAGTTACCATGACTCGAAAAGATATAATTGAATTCGCAAGAAGATTCGATCCACAGCCATTTCACACAGACGATAAGCTCGCCAAGGAGTCCTTTTTCGAAGGCCTTGTCGCCTCTTCGCTCCACACCCTTTCCGCGTGCACTCGCGCAGTCGTGGAGGCACTGGGCAAGGTGGCAATTTTGAGTGGCGTTGGCATGTATGAAGCGAAAATGTTCAATCCAGTGAGACCGGGAGATGTCCTTTCTATCAAGGCTTGGTGGGCTGATCTGAAGCGGTCGCGGAGCAAACCACGATTCGGCTTTGCCGGAATTCGATGCAAGGTTACCAATCAGAAGGGGGAGCCCGTGATTGAATATGGGTATCGCTACATGTTGGCTTCCCGAGATTCCTCGCAAGGTAAAGCCGCGAGATGAATCATTTGGCACTCATGATATCAAGATGTCGTAATTCCGCGTAACAAGGCACTGAACTGGGTGCTCAACATAGCGCGCGGTTGGCTTGGACGTGGCCCTGCATTCACTAATATCAAATGGCGGAGATTTATATGCTTTTGATTTCGGCAACCGACAAATGGCGAACCACTCATCCTGGAGCAGTCATCGGCCTGCTAGAGCTTTCGGGAGTGGAGAACACCCATGCCTCTCCCCAGTTAGATGAGCGCAAACGAGAGATCGAAGCTCGTTTGAGAGAACGGTATATAGGCTTTACTCGGCAAGATTTTTTGGCCTTGCCTTTAATGTTAGCTTATGATCGGTATTACAAACGCTTCAAGAAGACGTATCACGTCCAGCTCCAGGTTGAGTCCATCGTCCTAAAAGGCAAGCACCTCCCGAGTGTGTCCCCTTTAGTTGATGCCAACTTCGCTGCGGAAGTCGAGACGTTTGTGCTTACTGCTGGGCATGATGTAATCAAGTTGCAGGGCACGATTTCCATTGACGTGTCAGACGAAGACGACCAGATCATTCAAATGAATTCTGTCTCCAAAACCATTCGGGCTGGTGACATGGTGATGCGTGACGCGGTTGGGGTTAGTTGTTCTATTCTCTACGGGCAGGATAATCGGTCGCCGATTTCAAGGGAGACTTCCCAAGTGTTGTATGTGGCGTATGCACCTGCGGGAGTTTCTGCCGGCACGGTTGAGGCGCAACTGGAGAAAATCGAAGAACATATTCGTCTCTTCTCTCCAAAGGCGATTGTGGAACAGAATCAACTGTTGTTTGCTTAAGTTACAAAGCAGCCTAACAGGGCATGGAGTCGAACCTCGCTGAGCGCATTTAAGGCGGGTCACCCTCACTCGCCAAATCATTATGACTGGCCTAATAATCTATTTTGGCCCTTGTTACCTGTTGAAATTATTGAATGTAAAATCTTGAAAGCGGGATTATGAAACCAGTTCAAAGTATTTTGGCTATCTACCCAGTCCCATACAGGCAACAAACGCCTGCTGTTCGTGCAATAGTACTATACACTTGAACCTCCCAAAACCTGAGTTTTTGACAACCAAGCCTGTAAGATTATGACACGAGGGAGGGTTCAGATACCACTGCCATCACAGCCTAATTCCTGTTGGTCGGTTTCTGGTGCTTTCATCCGACGGTATCTGGAATTTAGCTAAATTTGTGAAAGTCTCAGCTGATCAGATCGAACCCGAAAAATTTTACAAATGAGGGAAGCGCATGGTAGCGATAGGCATCATTGGAGATTTTAATCCGGAGGCTGAAACGCACCGGGCGACGAATATGGCACTGCAGGACGCTGCACAGGCCTTAGCCACAAAGGTCACAGTCTCCTGGGTTTCCACGGTCGAACTCAGTGAGGGGGTGGTGTCAGATCGTCTTGCGTCCTTTGACGGACTTTGGAGTGCACCTGGAAGCCCATACTTGAGCATGGAAGGAGCCTTGCGCGGGATTCGCTTTGCGCGTGAAAAGGGACGGCCCTTCTTTGCTACCTGAGGAGGCTTTCAACATGCTCTGGTAGAGTATGCACGTAACGTTCTCGATTTGTTTGAGGCAGACCATGAAGAGACTTCCCCTCACGCATCGACCCTAATTATTAACCGTCTTCCCCGATCGCTCGTTGGGCAGACGCAAACGATTCAACTGACAAGAGGGTCGCTTGTTCAGCGAGCATATGGCAAGGGAGAAGCGGTTGAACAGTACCGCTGTACCTTCGGCCTCAACCCAAGTTATCGTAAACTCGCTATCCGGGAACCTCTCTGCATTTCAGGAGTTGATCTACATGGCGAGGTGCGCGCGGTGGAACTTATGAATCACTGCTTTTTCGTGGCAACATTGTTTTTGCCGCAATTGTCGTCGAGTCCTGAAAATCCACACCCGGTAATTATGGCATACCTAAAGGCGGCGGTGACCTTTAGGGGTTCAAGATAAGGAGGTCAGGTTTAAGGGATTGCAGCTACCCGATCATAAAACTTGGTGTGTTCACAGCTTACCGCATTGGCGGTGATACATCCGACGTATCATTAATCCACTTAATTTGCGTTATGCTCAATTGCCGCCGCTTGGCCCTTCCCTCCGCCGCTTGGCATTTCCATCTCAAACCAATCCTTCCGTCGCAGTAGAGATTATCCATCGTAATCCATTGTGCGATGACTTGAGGCTGCCGCTTGAAGCCACTCCCACCAGGTGGTAACTATGTCAGGGTTGTTTTGACAAATGCCCCGTTGTGGCTATTATTAAACGACTTTCATAAAAAAAGGAGATAATATGAAATTATCTTGCGCTCATTGGTGCAAAATAAAAGAATTTATATCCAATTTGAAGTGTCCCCGATGTTTCAGCGCAAAAGTTAGGCTTTGCGAGGAAGAGAAAGAGGATAATGCGGTATGTGAATCCTGTGGTTGCGAATTTAAATTTAACCCTGAGGTTGATGTCCACAGCCGGGACTAGGCAAACGCTGTTCGCGTTGACCAAGGGTAAGGCCGAGTGCGGTTCTGCCCCCTGCCATGAAGGTGAAGTTTTCAGCCTTTTCCAAGAGTTCATGTTTTGAAATGCAATCTATCACCGGGAAAATACTTTGAGCGCTTGGCGATACTGATAGCGTCACACCATAGAGCCCAAGTATCGAGATAGGGGAAGGCCTCACAGCCTTCGCCACCGGGTCGCCAGAGGCGGTCACCCGCCTCCGGCTCCCACAGAACGTAGCGTGCGGATTTCCCGCACTACGCTCTTCGAAAATTGATTCACAGCACCGCGATAGCCTGCAACTCCCGGTACGGGAGATATAGCTTTGGTCACAGTTACGGATACCGCTGATTAATCCGATGGAACACTTCCCATGTGATTTGACCCGTCCGACTGCGGCTGCCCAGCATGCGTTGCCAGCAGCGCGCCACGGCCCGAGATACCCGCTGCAACGCCCGGAAGTTTCCCGCAACGCCATAGTAGCCATAGTGGCCGCGCAGTACCCGGTTGAGGTTGATCACCTGCTCCTTAACCGGCAAGTGGCGCATTCGCCGCATTAGGTCTTGCATCCGGGTAAGGCTGCGCTGCAGGCGCGACTTCTCCGTGCGCAGCCCCACCCTGAAGTTGCCCTTCTGATTACGGGTGCAGTAAAGCGTGAAGCCCAGAAAATAAATCGTCTCCGGGCGTTTCCTGCCTTGCCTGCCCGAGTTGCGTTGGGCAAACCGACCAAATGAGGCCAGCTTGGTCTTGCTCGGCTCCAGAGTCAGGCTGAACCGCTCCAGGCGCTTTGCCAGCGCTTCCTGAACCCGAAGGGCATCCGCCCGATGCTGGAAGCACACCACAAAGTCATCGATGTACCGCACCAGATAGGCTTCACCCTGCAAACGGGGCTTGACCACGCGCTCAAACCAAAGATCTAACGCATAGTGCAGATACAGATTGCTCAGCAATACGCTGATCGACCCCCTTGCGGGGTACCCTCCTCGTTCGGATGGATTTCTCCATCTTCCAGTACGCCTGCTTTCAGCCACCGCCGGATCAGACTGATCACACGCGGATCTCCGACTCGGTGCTCAATAAAGCGCAACACCCACTCATGGTTTAAACTCCCGAAGAAGTTCTTCAGGTCCGCCTCCAGCACCCAACTCACCTTGCCTCCGGCGATCACTTCGTTGAGGGTCGCCAAGGCACGATGCGCACCCAATCCCACTCGTCCACCAAATGAGCACGGCAGAAAGTCCTGCTCATAAATGGCCGACAACACCTGGGCGGTGCTTCGCTGGAGCGCCCGGTCCGTCACACACGGAACCCCCAAAGGGCGTCTCTCCGACTTTCCGGGTTTCGGGATATAACCCGCCGGATCTCTGGCGCTTTATACCCCTGGCGGTGCATGGATTGGAGCATGGGCTCAATCCAGTCCTCAAAACCCTCCTTCGCCTGTGCGACCGTCTGGCCATCCACCCCCGGGGCCGAGTTGCTCGGGATCTGACACAAATTCCCCCACACCCGCTCCCGAGTGATGTGATGCGCCAGGGAGGTAAACCGGAGCTTTGGCTCACACCGAGCTTTCGCTGCTATTCGTTCGAGTCCCGTTGCCATGGCTGGCGGTTCTTCTCTTTGCATAGAAGGCCGTTTCCTCCCGTTGTATGGAGCCCATGTTGCCCACGAACGATTCAACTTCCGCTGGCCGCTTCCCCATGTAGCCGTTTCTCCCGACCTCAGAGTACTATCAGCCAGTCTGACTTCCGTCTGGCCATCGAGTCGTCCTCGCGTTGCTGGCTCGTCGGACCCTACAAGTTTAGGCTTGAACCAGACGGATCTCCCTTGTTCGCATGAAATCCCTTGGCTGCATGCTGGCGGTGCGAACCCCGGAAGCACCCCAGGACACTCGCCTTTGCGCATCCTGGGATTCTGCCTTCCCCTTTGAGAGACAGGGTCGGCTACTTCCACCCGGATCGATTTCGGGGCTACCTCTCCGTTCACTTGCGTTCCGGCCTGCAGCCTCCCTGTCTACGCTTCGCAATGACCGTTACCGGGCACCACGCAAGACTCGGTAAGCAGTTGCTGGCTATGCTTTACCGCTGCTGCCATCTCAGACAGCTGAATTCCATGCGCTTGCAAGGCGCAACTCTCACACTACCCGGCATACGGAGCCGTACCGGGCGGTTCATGTAGTCGTGACACTCGGTTCGTAATGGTCGAAGAGGAAAAACAGGCCCTTCTCAGCAAAGAAACGGTTGGACAGTGCCACCTTGACCGGTTTGGCATTGGATAGCGCCCACGGACCTTTACGGGAAACCGCGATACCGCAAGCGCCTTTTCCGCTGACACCCAGTGATCTCAACCGCTGGTACCGAGTGTGGCAGTTCTTGATCCACTGCTTCATCATATAGCAGCGCAGCCTCCGGCGAATCCAGCTGTCCAGGTTTCTGATGATGGCGGGGGTTTCGATCAACCTGAAGTAGCCCAGCCATCCTCGCAAGTAAGTGTTCAGCTCTTTGTAACCGTCAAATTAACCTCAT
>Ga0105099_10001594_pt1 | contig 14016 bp, 10 predicted proteins | sample PPLLak3cmMay2015_2_FD_79138 | JGI IMG/M metagenome (GOLD analysis project Ga0105099, IMG submission 79138) | Freshwater sediment microbial communities from Prairie Pothole Lake near Jamestown, North Dakota, USA - PPLs Lake P8 Core (1) Depth... | ecosystem: Environmental > Aquatic > Freshwater >...
AACTTTATGAACTTTATGAACTTTATGAACTTTATGAACTTATTCCCATGCCATTTTGTCAACCTCTGACTTATGGCAGACAATTTGAAAGGTAATTTTGACTATATGGAAAACAATATTAGAGATGGTAAAGAAAAAGGCTGATAAAGAGGAACAAACTAGAGGTGGCAATGCAAGCGGCAGCCATGATAATATGAAGCACAAAGGCATGGAGTCGGACAGGAAGATGGCAAACCACAATCAGTCAGAAAACGAGGAACGGGAGAAGACAGAAGATAATATTGCTGCCGGGGCTGTCACAGAGTCAATGGCCGCGGATGCCCTGAATGAAAAACTGGCAGAAATTCAGGACAGATATCTGCGCCTTTCTGCTGAATTTGACAACTACCGGAAAAGGACACTAAAGGAAAAAATAGAGATGACCAGGACTGCTTCCGAATCAGTGCTTGTAAAACTACTCCCTGTGATTGATGATTTTGAGAGGGGTCTGAAGGTTATGGACTCAGCATCCGACTGCAACGCCATGAAAGAGGGCATGAACCTGATATACTCAAAGTTCAAGGCCTTCCTGGATCAGAACGGGATTAAGGAGATTGATGCCATGAATAAGCCGTTTGACGTTGATCTGCACGAAGCTGTCACAAAAATTCCTGCACCGGAAGAAAATATGAAAGGAACAGTCATTGATGTTGTTCAGAAAGGATACCTTTTAACCGATAAGGTTATTCGCTTCAGTAAGGTTGTAATTGGTGAATAACCGAAAAGATTCAGGATGGAGAAAAGAGACTATTACGAGGTATTGGGCGTTTTAAAGAACGCGACAAAAGATGAAATAAAGAAAGCCTACAGGAAACTGGCTATCAAATATCATCCTGATAAAAATCCGGGCAATAAGCAGGCCGAAGATAAATTCAAGGAAGCAGCCGAGGCCTATGAAGTATTAAGCAGCGACGATAAAAAAGCAAAATACGACCGATTTGGACATGCAGGAATGGGTAATTCCGGAAACGGATACTCAGGAGGAGGCATGACAATGGAGGATATTTTTTCCTCGTTTGGTGATATTTTCGGAGGAGGATTCGGTGATTTCGGTGGTGGTAGCAGGCGAGGCGGCAGGCGGGTAAACAAGGGCTCAAACCTGCGGGTTAAAGTAAAACTGAACCTGAAGGAGATTGCCAACGGAGCCGAGAAAAAGATCAAAGTAAACAAATATATTCCCTGCAAAATATGTGATGGTACCGGCGCCGCCGATTCGTCCAGCATAACAACATGCTCCTCATGCAGGGGTACAGGACACATTACCAGGGTTACAAATACTTTCCTCGGTCAGATGCAGACTTCTGCTGTTTGTCCCACCTGCGGAGGTGAGGGTAAAACAATAACCCGGAAATGTACCTCATGCTATGGTGAAGGAATTGTTCAGGGGGAAGAAGTAATCAAAATAAATATTCCTGCCGGTGTCGGCAAAGGGATGCAGATGACTGTTGCCGGAAAGGGAAATTCGCCAAGGCGTGGGGGTATAGCTGGTGACCTTCTTGTGGTAATCGAGGAAGAGGACCATTCTGAACTGATAAGGGAGGGCAACGACTTGATTTATAATCTTTTTATAAGCATACCCGACGCGATAATGGGTACAGCTGTCGAAATACCTACCGTCGATACAAATGTTAAGATCAAGATAGAACCCGGAACACAGGCAGGTAAGATTTTACGGCTTAGGGGTAAAGGGCTTCCCGAGGTAAATGGATATGGCCGCGGCGACCTTCTGGTTAACGTAAATGTCTGGGTTCCAAAGAATCTGACAAAAGAAGAAATGAGAGTAATTGAAAAACTTCGCGAATCTCCCTCCTTCACACCGGCACCCGACAGAAGTGACCGAACCTTTTTTGAAAGAATGAGGAATTATTTCGAATAGAAGCCGACCGGCATTTCCGGTTCAATGCCTGGAAAACACTATTTCACCGATAGCATGGGTCGGTTTGCCGATTTCATTTTTACATCACATAGAAATTATATTACTTTGAATATTAATTTACTTCAGGACCGTTTAACCTTTTCAGACAATCCCGATGGAGTTGATTTATAAGCTATTTTTGAACTGGATTCTAATCTAACCCAATTATATGGCAATATTTGAAGCATCAGAAGTTACCAAACAGTTCGCCAATCACCTGGCACTTGATAAGGTAAGCATTTCTGTTCCGGAGCAGAGCATTTACGGACTACTTGGCCCGAACGGAGCAGGAAAGACAACCCTGATCCGCATAATAAATCAGATCACTGCACCAGACAGCGGAAAACTATTTCTTAACGGACAACCTCTAAAGCCGGTCGATGTGGCTCTGATCGGTTATCTTCCTGAGGAGCGTGGACTATACAAAAAGATGAAAGTCGGCGAACAAGTACTTTACTTTGCCCAACTAAAAGGTGTTCCGAAGCAGGAAGCAATGAAAAGGATAAAATACTGGTTCAAAAAGCTGGATATTATCGACTGGTGGGATAAAAAAGTTGAGGAGTTATCAAAGGGTATGCAGCAGAAGGCTCAGTTTGTTGCCACAATACTTCATGAACCTAAACTTCTCATTTTTGACGAACCATTCAGCGGATTCGATCCGGTAAATGCCAATATGATAAAAAATGAGATTCTTTTTCTTCGGGAACGCGGAGCAACGGTACTGTTCTCGACCCACAATATGTCATCGGTTGAGGAACTCTGCGACAATATAACACTGATACACAGGGCAAGGGTCATTCTTGAGGGGAAAGTTGATGATATAAGAAGCAAATGGGCTGGCAATGAGTATGAAGTTGCATTTCAGGGTAAAGCTGAAGTGGATGTAAATGACCATTTCAAGCTGCTCGATAAACGGAGTGAGAATGGAAAAACCCTGATAAGGGTGGCAACCGCAACAAGCATCAAGTCGAATGAGGTTCTTCAGTCCCTGATGCGTTCAGGTAATATTCTTGCCTTCAACCCTGCTCTTCCCTCGATGAATGAGATATTCATCAAGGTCGTACAGTCGAGAAACGAAACAGTTGATGCATAACAGCCTAATAATCATATTATGAACAAGATATCAGTAATTATTGAGAGAGAGTACATTTCGAGGGTAAGGAAAAAGTCATTCATTATTATGACCCTGATGGCTCCAATTCTAATGGCTACCCTGATAGTGGTGCCAACTCTGCTGATGAACACGGGGACACCTGATTTTAAAAAGATTGCCATTGTTGAGGATGGTTCAGACCTGTTCAGGGGTGTTCTGGAAAATACTGAGAATGTGGAATTCGTCTATATCGACACTGCTGACATAAACGAACTCAAGACGAACTTCAGTGAATTGGGCTATTACGGGGTACTATATATAAATAATCTGGTTGTTACTGTTCCTAATGCCGTTGAACTGATCTCAAAAAAGCAACCCCCTATTGGATTGCTGGATAAGATTTCTTCCTCTATGGAAAAGGAACTTGAGAAACAAAAACTTCAGGCTCTGAATCTCGAAAATATTGATGAAATTTTAAAAAGTATCAGGAGTAAAGTTGATATACAGACCATTAAAATTGACGATGAAGGGAATATTAAAGAAACAAGTACCAGTGTTTCAATGATCCTGACTTATCTGTCGGCATTGCTTATGTATATGCTCGTATTTGTTTTCGGCGCTCAGGTATTGCGTGGCGTTATTGAGGAAAAAACCAGCAGGGTGGTTGAAGTTATTATTTCCTCTGTAAAGCCAGTTCAGCTTATGCTCGGCAAGATAATTGGGATTGGTCTGGTAGGCCTTACACAGTTTGTGCTGTGGGCAGTGCTGACTGCCGGTGTGGTTGTGGTGCTTAAAAACACCATACTCTCAGAAGGCCAGGTACAGGAGATATCCCAATCAGCTCCTGAAAGTATTATTTCATCCAATCCGCAGATACCGGCTGAAGTTAAGGGAAAAGTTGACAACGAATCTGCTGCCGAAATTCTAAAGCTACTTCAAAGCGCAGGAAACCAGAGATGGTGGCTCATAATTCCCAGTTTTATTTTCTATTTCCTGACAGGGTATTTTCTCTATGCTTCAATCTTTGCAGCCATCGGCTCGGCTGTTGATAACGAAACAGAAACCCAGCAGTTTATGCTGCCGGTAACGATCCCAATAATTTTAGGCCTTATGGTTGCCATGGGTACCATGCAAAACCCGGAAAGTGAAATTGCATTCTGGTGCTCAATGATACCTCTTACATCACCAATTGTAATGATGGCCAGGCTGCCGTTTGATGTTCCAATGTGGGAACTTGCCCTTTCAATGGGAATAATGGTGATTTCCTTCCTCGGCTTTGTATGGATGGCAGCGAAAATATATCGCACAGGCATTCTTATGTACGGCAAGAAGGCTTCATATAAGGAGCTGTGGAAATGGTTGAGGTACTAGGGGTTACGGGTTACGGGTTACGGGTTACGGGTTACGGGTTACGGGTTACGGGTTACGGGTTACGGGTTAAAGAAGTTGCGAGTTATGGGTTACATACGAGTTATGGGTTTTTAAAAAAAGGCGCAGGGCGCAGGGCAAAATAAAAGGCACTGAGGCACTAAAGCATCAAGGCTTCGAAACCTTCTTCCTCTTGCCTCAAACCGCATATCCCTTACCCTTTATTGTCTTCGGTCTTCGGTCTTTACAAACTTTATTAACTTTAAAAACTTTTTAACTTTAGCTCACTCTACTCACTACTTTATGAACTTTATGAACTTTATGAACTTTATGAACTTTATGAACTTTATGAACTTTATATATGCCGCGAATATTGGTTATTGACGATGAAAGGGCGATACGAAACACCCTGAAGGAAGTTCTTGAATATGAGAACTATGAAGTAGATATTGCCGAAGATGGTGAGACAGGATTGAAACTGTTCGACTCCAATAGCTATGACGTAGTCCTGTGCGATATTAAGATGCCCCGAATGGATGGCGTTGAGGTTCTTCAGAAAATTACTGAGATCAGCGACAACACACCTGTCATAATGATATCGGGTCATGGCAATATAGACACCGCCGTTGATGCCATTAAAAAGGGGGCTTTTGATTTTCTTGAAAAGCCGGTTGACTTAAACAGGGTTCTGATAACAATAAAAAATGCCCTGGAGAAATCGACACTGATTGTTCAGACAAAAAACCTTAAGAAACAGGTCAGCAAAAAGTACGACATGATCGGTGAGTCAGGGGGGATAACTAAAGTCAGGGAGATGATCGACCTGGTTGCCCCGACTGAGGCAAGGGTACTTATTACCGGTCCTAACGGATCGGGAAAAGAACTTGTTGCCCATCAGATTCATGAGAAAAGTAACCGCTCAAAAGGTCCTTTTGTTGAGGTAAACTGTGCTGCCATTCCATCAGAACTGATTGAAAGTGAACTTTTCGGACATGAAAAAGGGTCCTTTACATCTGCAATAAAGCAACGAATTGGTAAATTTGAACAGGCTGACGGAGGAACAATTTTCCTGGATGAAATTGGTGATATGAGCCTGTCTGCCCAGGCAAAGGTTCTGAGGGCCCTGCAGGAAAATAAAATAACCCGTGTTGGATCAGATAAAGATATTCAGGTAAATGTCAGGGTCATAGCCGCAACTAACAAGAACATCCGCGATGAAATAGACCGAAACACGTTTCGGGAAGACCTGTACCACCGGCTAAGCGTTATTCTGATCCATGTGCCTACCCTCAATGAAAGAGCAGCAGATATACCATTATTGGCTGAACATTTCAATAGTTTAATCTGCGGCGAGTATGGAATGAGCCCGAAAAAGATAACCAGAGATGCCATTGCAGAATTACAAAAGATAAGGTGGACCGGCAATATCAGAGAGTTCAGAAATGTTCTGGAACGATTGATTATACTTTGTCCTTCAGAAATATCAGGTAAGGATGTGAAGGCATATGCCGCACCTGTATCAGGGAATATTTGACCCATTAACCCGTCATTAACTTCTTTAGTATAATGCCTTTAGATATATTGCTGATAATCTGCAATATATCCCTTAAGCCTTTTAACCTTTTTTAACCGAATTAGTGTTTATCAACACTTTTTATTGTATTAATATTGCATTTATATACAACCTATATGAAATATAAGCTGCTGATCCTGATTCTCGCACTTTCTGTTTTATCAAATATTATTGGTGCGCAAGATATTACAAACCAGAATAAGGCGACTAATCGCGACACTACGGAAAACGCTCCAACCAGATCAGACGCACTGAATATTTTTCTTGACTGTATGACATGCGACAGGACATTCCTAAAGGAGACCTTTCCTTATGTCAACTGGGTAAACGACAGGAAGCAGGCCGATGTGCATATAATAATGTCGTACCGTGCTACCGGAAGTGGAGGATCAGAAAATATCGCAACCTTTACCGGTCTTCTCAACTACAGCGGACTCAATGATACCCATACTTACTTCAATCCGCCGAACGCAACAAGAGATTTCACCAGAAAAGGACAGGCTAACCTTATTGCAATGGGACTCATGAGGTACGTAGCCAGAACACCACTTGCCAATAACATGTCAATAGTTTACCAGGAGCCCATAGGAACGAAAAAGATAAGTTCCGTTGTCGAGGGCGACCCATGGAACAGCTGGGTATTCAGGATCTCTTCAAGAGGCAGCTATAGTAAAAGCGATACATATGAAGATATTAACTACAGCGGTAGTTTCTCGGCAGACCGGATCACACCTGAATGGAAGAGTGAGACTGATGCCAGTTTCAATGTTAAACAGGAGAATACAACCTATAACGGAGTGACAAAAGCATATAGTAATAACAGTTGGAGAGTCAGCTCACAGCTGGTGAAGAGTCTCGGTGATCACTGGTCGGCAGGAGGAAGCGCAGATATAATCAACTCACTTGAAGTTAACAAAAAACTCTCACTGCAGGTTGATCCAACTGTTGAGTATAATATTTATCCCTACGCAGAGTCATACAACAGACAGATCAGGATCAAATATTCATTCCCTCTCGAACAGGTGACATATTATGATACCACCATGTTCTTCGAAAAAGAAGAGTTCATTGCCCGTCACAGGCTCGCTATAGCCGTTGGCTTTAATCAGAAGTGGGGATCAGCAAACTTTAGTCTGACCGGAAGTCATATATTGAAAGATATCAAGGCACATAGTGTTAGTATGTCAGGTGAGGTAAACTGGAGGGTGGTAAAGGGACTTTCAATAAACATGAGTGCCAGAGGCGGGGTCACAAAAGACCAGCGTTGGATGCCATTAAAAGGTATGACATTAGAGGAGACACTCCTTCGCATCAAGAGGACAAACTCGAAATACTCATATAGTATGAGTTTCGGACTAACATATACCTTCGGATCGATGTACAACAATGTCGTTAATCCAAGGTTTGGCAGCAGTGGCGGAGGCCGGTAATCTGATATCTGATAAATAGGGTATCGCATCTCCACTAAAAAATGTAAGTTTGCACTCAAGACAACTTGCATTATATGTACCGTACAGAAAAAGACTCACTGGGTAAACTTGATATTCCCTCCGGGGCATTGTACGGAATTCATTCGTTGAGAGCTTCTCAAAACTTTCCCGATAGCAATACCTTCCCTGTCGAGTGGTACAGGGCAATGGGCAAAGTAAAAGAATCCGTATATCGTACATACAGAAAGTTTCGGGATGCATCGGCATTAAAGTACGGTGAAGCAAAGACAGGAAAGGCAATTCCTGATGAAATCCTTAACGCCTTACTAAATGCAGCCGGAAAGGTCGCCAAAGGTCAGCACTACGACCAGTTCATTGTTCCCGGAATTCAGGGGGGGGCCGGAACAAGCATAAACATGAATATCAATGAGATAATTGCAAACGTGGCACTTGTATCACTCGGCAAAAAACCAGGCGATTACCACATCATCGATCCGGTTGAGCAGTGCAATATATTTCAGTCAACAAACGACACAGTACCCACTGCCCTCACTATAGCAACGATGGAGTTGCTGACGGAACTTGGAGACTCAATCAACAAAATGCGGCAGAACCTTGAAAAACTCGAGAACGAAAACAGGAATGAGCTAAGGCAGGGTTATACGCAAATGCAGGAGGCCATACCCTCATCGTTCGGAATGCTGTTCAGTTCATATAATGACGCTCTTTCCCGCGACTGGTGGAGAGTATCGAAATGCCTTGAAAGGATCAGAACTGTCAATATGGGTGGGGGAGCTACAGGAACAGGACTTGCAGTACCCAGATTCTTCATAATGGAGATTGTTCCTGAACTCCGCAATGCTACAGGATTACCCCTTTCCCGCAGTGAGAACATGCCCGATTCAACATCGAACCTGGATAAATGGGTTGAGATTCATGCTACAATAAAAGCACATGCAGTCAACCTTGAGAAAATGGTATCTGATCTCCGGCTGCTCTCATCCGGTCTTGTCGCGCCAAACCAGATCAGAATACCTGAAAAACAGGTTGGGAGTTCAATAATGCCCGGCAAGATTAATCCTGTTATTCCGGAATATGTCATCTCTATTGCACACAAAGTTTATGCAAACGACAGCCTGATTACCTCTCTCGCCGGACAGGGCTGTCTTGAACTGAATGCCTACCTCCCTGTTATCGGGTTTTCCGTATTGGAAAGCCTGAGACTGCTTATATCTGCCAACATTACTATAAAAAATAATCTCCTAGAAGGAATTATAATAAACAAAACCGACTCATACGATCAGGTAATGCTTAGTCCCACAATAACAACAGCTCTGGTTCCGTATTTAGGATACAACAGGGCTGCAGAGATTGCCAGGGAGATGAAAAACTCTGGTATGACAATAAAAGAGGTAAATGAGCGACTGAAATTTATAGGCCCTGAGAAACTTGAAGCGATTATACAACCGGGTAACCTTTTAAAACTCGGGTACTCACTTGAAGATATTTAGTGATAAAATCAGGTTTACTTTGGCAAAGAATCTAAAGGAATGGCAGGCAAAGGGAAAGACAGAACACCGCATATTGGCATTTACGGACGCCGCAATAATGGCAAAAGCAGCCTTATCAATGCTATAGCCGGTCAGGAAATTGCAATCGTGTCCGATACGCCGGGTACAACAACCGATCCGGTAAAAAAGTCATTTGAAATAACAGGATTCGGACCGGTAGTGCTGATTGACACCGCAGGAATTGATGACACCGGCGAACTCGGTCAAAAAAGAGTGCATAAAACCGTTCACTCAATCAACTCGATCGATATGGCAATTCTGCTTACCGCGGAAAACATCTGGGATAGTTTTGAAGAGGACCTGGTGAAACGATTCAATGACCATGACATCCCCTACATTGTCCTTTCAGGCAAATCAGACATTGTCGCCCCCAACGAAAAATTTATCGAAAAAGTAAAAACCGCAACCGGAAAACCGGTAAAAGTCTTTTCAGTTTTTGACAGGGAATCGAGGGAGTCGCTGATAGAATTAATCAAGGAGACCATCCCTGCCAGATCGCTTAAAGCCAACACAATGCTTGGCGACCTCATCAGCCATGGCGATATCGTTCTCCTAATCACCCCTATCGACGTTGAAGCCCCCGAGGGTAGGCTCATATTGCCACAGGTTCAGGCAATACGCGATATACTTGACAATGACTCAGTTGCAATAGTACTGAAGGAAAGAGAAGTTGATGCTTTTCTGAGGAACACAGGGGTCCGTCCTGCCCTGGCAATAACCGATTCACAGATATTTGTCAAAGCAGACGCCTCAATACCCTCAGATATTCCTCTTACGAGTTTCAGCATTCTTCTGGCCAGACAAAAAGGGGACTTCGAAAATTACCTGAACGGGACACCCGCGATATCCAGGCTTAAAGATGGAGACAGGGTGCTGCTCCTGGAATCATGCACTCATCATGTATCGTGCGACGATATAGGAAGGGTGAAAATTCCCAGATGGATAACCTCATACACAGGGAAAAACCTGATTTATGAAGTTGTTGCCTGGCTTGACGAGCTGCCACGGCCGGTGACAGATTATTCTCTCGTTATACAATGCGGCGGGTGCATGATAACAACAAAACAGCTTCAGCAGAGACTCAGAGCAGCCGTCAAAGCTGGCGTTCCTGTCACCAACTACGGCATGGCAATAGCATACGTGCAGGGAATATTTACCAGGGCCGTTGCTCCATTTATAAAAGGGGAAGGCCACTCTGGCAATTACCTGTAACCAATTTTAAAACCGGAAATAAATAAAAGGCTGAATGTCTGTGCTTTGAGTTCTGATCAGAATTACAGCAACCAGAAGTGCCGCAATGAATTGAAGAATGATATGTGACTGCACGAATAATCCTCTGGCAGATTCTTTTACCCTTCCCGGAAGAAAATGGAAAATGTAACCAAGAATCATTACCAGGATAACAGCAGTATATGATTCCCAGATTCCGTACAAATGAGCTGTTTCAAATCCGGTGAATATCTTGTTTATTATCAGCAACGCATCGGAATTGGATTCAGCCCGGAAGAATATCCATGTGAAGCTTATAAAATTAAACGTCAGGAATATCTGAATCAGGGTAATCAACTTCATCTTACGCAGGGGCGATGGGAATAGATAGCCCCATATCTTATTGACAATCAAACCTGCCCCGTGAAGCAGCCCCCAAACAATAAACCTTCCCGATGCACCATGCCATAATCCGCCCAAAGCCATTGTAATTATCAGATTCATACCCGTTCTGAAAGAACCCCTCCGGTTTCCCCCGAGCGATATATACAGATAATCTTTGAGCCATCGTGAGAGCGATATATGCCATCTTTTCCAGAAATCGGCAACACTGGTCGCCTTATATGGCGAGTTAAAATTGAAAGGAAGCCGGAAGCCAAGCAGAAGGGCAATGCCAATGGCAATATCGGTATAACCTGAAAAATCGCAGTATATCTGCAATCCGTAACCATATACCGACAGGAGATTTTCGGCACCGGAATACAACTCAGGTGAATTAAAAACACGATCGACAAAATTGGTGGAAATGAAATCGGAAATGATCATTTTCTTTATCAGCCCTTTCATAATAAGGAACAATGCGTGCCCAAATTCCCTTTTTGTAAGGCTGAACTTTGCATAGAGCTGGGGTATGAATTCTGAAGCCCTGACAATTGGTCCGGCAACCAGCTGAGGGAAGAACGAGACGTAGAAACCAAAATCGGCTATGTTCCTCACAGGTTCAATTTTGCCCCTGTAAACGTCTATTGTATAGCTCATGGTCTGAAAGGTAAAGAATGATATCCCTACCGGAAGAATAATTGAAGAAATGTCAAACGATGTCCCAAGCAGGTCATTTGAAAGTCCCGAAAGGACATCTACAGCTGGGATCGAGGTTCCTGCAATATTATTAACCGATTCAATAATAAATCCGAAATACTTGAAGTAGGCGAGCATCCCGAGGTTAACACAAAGGCTGATAATCAGCCAGAATCTTCTGGGAAAGGTGGTGCCCGACCTGTATATCAGGTGAGATGCTGTATAATCGACAAGAGTCGAAACAATGAGCAAGACCAGATAGAAACCACCCGATTTGTAATAGAAGAAGAGGCTGAAGATGAGAAGATAAAAGTTTCGGATGAACCCTTTTTTGTATATTATGCTGTAGCCGGTCAGCAGTACCAGCATGAAAATCCAGAATGCCAGATTAGTGAAAATAAATGGTGATCCCGGATCGTAGGAAATTATGCTGTGCCAGATAAGCAGACCAGGTTTTTCAGGGACAGCGGCAACAATATCGGTCCGGTTTTCAATTTTGGTCAAAACGGTGCTATCAACACCTGTCATGGCAACTGTTGTGTCGGCATAAGTTGTATCTAACAGAACCGCGGTATCTTTTGGTAAAGGTTCGACAGTTAAATCATCAAGAAGCATCATCGCCACCGAGTCGGAACCTGTGTATGTAAGGTGCGTATAATCGCTATGGGCAAGCGGGGGATCGAGTACGGCCCAGGCAACAATTGAATTTACTCCTCCCATGGCCTCCCACGTATCCCAGAAAGCAATGCTCTGAGAATCGGCTGCCCGTTTCTGAGCATCACGAATTTTATCAATATTCGGATAGGATGAAATTGTCCCTGAAAAGTCAGTTGCCATATCGGTCAGACTCATCAGAAGAATTTTACTCTCAGGCCTTATTTCTTTCAGCAGGCTGATCTGTCTTTCCAGTCCTCGCTGATAATAGGTATAATCATCATTTAAGTTCCTAACGACGTTTAGCCCGTATTGAAGAATAATCAGTTGAGGATCCATTTTCTCCAAAAGATCAGTCAGGTTCTTTTTGTCGGCCATAGTGAATTCCAGGCCGGCACTCCCCCTGTGAGGAATGTTATCGACAATAATACCTGAGTCTCCCTCTATACTGAATGCATAAATATCGGGTGAAGCAAATCCATTGAATGCAATCCGGAGATCGGAAACGGTGCCTGTTTTGAATGAATACTCGTACGGCCCTGCTCCCTGAATAAGGGTGTCTGAATCAAGATTACCGCCCGGAGTTCCTACCGAAATAATACATTCACCATTAAGATTCCCATAAAAAAGACGGAAATTATCGTACCGGGTAGTACTGCTGTCAGCATATACAGATGGTGTAATCCGAATGGTTGCGGTAACTCTTTCCATGGAAACGGAATCGGGAGGGAGGAACCGGCACATTGACATGAAAGGGCCAATTTCCCTGTGAGAAATTGTCCCGGCTTTAAAGGAAAGGTAATTATATCTCGTCCATCTTGAAGAGGATCTGAGTTCCACCGAACGGGTGTACATTACAGGCATGAGTGGCTGCAACAAGCCTGGACCAGAGCCGCCGTAAACATTCCTCAGGCGGCTCCGCATTCTGGAAGTAAATCTGTCTCCCTCCAGCTGACTGTCGCCAAAAACCATTACTCTGACTTTCCCTCTGGTTGTGTCGGAAGGAAGCAGGCTGTGAAGAGGATCAGTAGTGTCCGATAACGGTTCTGCTGTAGTGTCAGCCACCGGCAGTAAAGAATCAGAAGGAATAAACAGGGATGAATCCGGCAATGCCAGTGAATCAGGGGAAAAGGTTGAGTCGGGCCGGACCAGCGAATGGTCTGAAATAATGTAAACCGGCGAGACCAGTTCCTCTTTGTCAAGAAGCTGAGGAAAGAAAATCCTACCGGCAGCAATGAGCGCGGCAAGAAGTGAAAAAAAAATGAGTATCCTAAAAGGACGCATATATATTGGCAAGAGGGAAAGCCTCAGATGCTCTACTTCTTCCTTATCTTCAGCTTTTGTCCCACCTGAATTTTTCCTGAGCTGGACAGATTATTCAGCGCGAGGATGTCTTCCACAGAAACATCACTGAATTTCTTCGCGATATCCCAGACATTGTCGCCATATCTGACGGTGTAGTATTCATATTCGCCTGTCCCTGATGGAGGCGATGGCGAAGGGGTTGTTGAAACCGATGCCGATGCTGTTCCGCCAGCAGGTTTACCTACCGTTTTCTGCTTCTCGGCAAATGCCATGGCATTTATTTTACTATACTGGTCAACTTTGGCCGGATCGACATAAACAGTAATTTTCTGCCCCACAACTATGGTGTTACTGCGAAGGTTGTTCCAGTACTTCAGTTCAGAAAGCGGCACTCTGTACCATTCTGAGATGAAACCCAGATTGTCACCGCTCTTTACGGTGTAGATCAACTTCGATTTACCCTTAATATCGGGTGCTGAAAAGATAGATGAAGCGGGATTGGTTGAATTGCTTGTTGTTGCCAGATATACATTTGCTTTATAAGCCTGAATGGTATCATGCAGGTAAATAAACTCACCGACATTATCCATGGGAAGCGTAAGTGATGAAGGCTTTGTTCTTCCCGGTATGAGCCCTGTACGATATTGAGGATTCAGGGCCCTGAGTTCATTGTACTCTATCCCCATTACCGATGATATCTGAGTGAGATGTATGTCCCTTGTAACCATTATGGTATCAATTGCCAGAGGAAGATTTATGGGCAGCGGAGAAAGATTGTGCTC
>Ga0105099_10001596_pt1 | contig 14009 bp, 13 predicted proteins | sample PPLLak3cmMay2015_2_FD_79138 | JGI IMG/M metagenome (GOLD analysis project Ga0105099, IMG submission 79138) | Freshwater sediment microbial communities from Prairie Pothole Lake near Jamestown, North Dakota, USA - PPLs Lake P8 Core (1) Depth... | ecosystem: Environmental > Aquatic > Freshwater >...
GGTATTTGCATCCAATCGGGGGGGCAGTTATCAGATTTACTCTGTTGATTATGATGGTGCCAATCTCCGATGCCTGACCAGTAGGGGGGGGAATAAAATGCCTGAGTGGCAAAAGAAGTTCTGAACCTGAAATATTAGATGGAATTTATTTGACAAAAGAGTAAGGGTGTACTATAACAAAAATGTGTTGAATTGAGATAAGAGGAGGATACATGAAAAGAGTTTTGATCGTAATCGCAGTAATCATGATGGTGTTTCTGGTAACTGAAGGATGCAAGAAGAAAGCTGTTGTCACCGAGCCAGTGGCCCAGCAACCCGATGTACAGAAGGTAGAAGAGCCTGTAACGCAGGTAGAGCAGCCGGTTCTGACAGAAGAAGAGATCATTGAAAAAGCCAGTCTTGAAGAGATCAACAAGCTGGGGCATCTTGTGCGGATCAATTTTGATTATGACAAATACACCATAAAAGATGATATGAAACCCTTGTTGCAGAAAAATGCAGCATGGCTGTTGCGTCATGACAGGATAAAGCTGGCCATCGAAGGGCATTGCGATGAAAGAGGGACAGAAGAATACAACATGGCTTTGGGTGAAAAAAGAGCCAAAGCGGCTCAGTCCTACCTGGTCTCTCTGGGTGTTCCTGCTGATCGGATGTCTGTTATTTCCTATGGAAAATCGAACTTATTGATGTCTGGCAATAGCGAAGATGATCACTATCAGAATCGTCGTGCAGAATTCCGAGTTACCGCTAAGTAAACGTTGAACAGCAAGGTAAACTTAAAGGTGCAAAACAAGTTTAAATCCTCAAATCTTATGGTTTCGGGGCTTTTGTTACTTTTACTGATTATGCCCCTGTCTGCTGTCAAAAAAGATACTCAGTTGATTTTGGATGAAATTCAGAAATTGGTCGATTTGACTGGACGGCTGGAGGAGAAGGTCACAATCCTGTCTGCAGAATGGGTTGGCTTCAGCAAACGGATCGAAGCCCTTGAAAATCGTATTGTGGCCATGGTGAACAATCAGGCCGATTCCAATGAAAAACGTGAAAGTCTTGTTTTGGCCATGCAGTTTGCCCGAGAAGAATTGACTGAGATCAAAAATAGCATCAACTCGTTACAGAGTCAGATGGCATCGGCAATTCCGACCGCCTCCCAGGGACCTGTTGCCGGTGAAAATCAAGGTGCAGATCTGGTCGAATCCGGAGCCGGAGAAAAACCGGCTCCGGATTCGCTGGAGTCGATATATTACACTGCGTATTCGGACTATATCAAGCAGGATTATGAGCTGGCCGTTTTGGGTTTTTCTCAATTTATTGAAAAATACCCAAGCAGCCCGTTAGCAGATAATGCCTTGTACTGGATAGGGGAATGTTATTTTGCGCAGAGAAAATTTGAAGAAGCGGTTTCACACTTTTCTAAGCTGATTAAACAGTATGCTGACGGAGATAAGGTGGCTGATGCTACTTTGAAAAAAGGGTTTTCTTTAATAGAAATGGGAAAACAAAGTGAGGGAAGCGCTGTTTTAAAAGAATTGATATCCAAATTTCCTCTTTCGGAGGAGGCATCTCTTGCACAGCAAAAACTGAATGAGATTACGGGCTCTTAGAGGGGTAAATTGGCAAATAAACGAAGTCTTAACAAGGTGATTTTAATTGGTAATGTCGGGAAGGATCCGGAAATAACCCATATCCCGAATCTGGCCAAAGATGTGGCCAAATTCAGTTTGGCGACTACTGAAGTCTATAAGGACAAGAATAATCAATTTCAGGAAAACACTGAGTGGCACAACATAGTGGCTTGGGGATTTGTGGCTCAGCGGGTTGAACGGAGTGTGAAAAAAGGCTGCATGGTCATGGTCGAGGGGCGCATACGCACCAAGAAATGGCAGGATCGTGACGGTCAGGAAAGAAGGACCACCGAAATTCAGGCTGAGACTTTGGTTGTTCTAAAAGAAAGTGAGGCCCAGACAGCGGCGCGATCCAATGGCGGTTACGCTTCATCAGCTGTTCGTTCCCGCAGCAATATGGATGGACAGGACGATATGACTTTTCCCCAGGCACCCCCTGAGGTGCAGTTGGAGCAGATTGATGATTATGCTTTAGATGAGGATGACCCCTTTTAAAAATGGCATTTGTAAATTATAATAACAAAGAAATAACCATCAAGATCGTATATTACGGCCCGGCTTTGAGCGGTAAGACGACCTGCCTCAAGTATATCTATGCCAGTAAGGAATTTCAGAAAAAAGGTAAGTTGATCACCCTTGACACCGATGGGGACCGGACACTGTTTTTTGATTTTCTGCCTGTAGAAGTGGGCACTCTTGGTGATTACACCATAAAAATGCAACTTTATACTGTTCCTGGTCAGGTGGCCTATGATACCACCAGAAAATTGGTGCTTCAAGGCGCTGATGGTGTGGTGTTTGTGGCTGATTCCCAAAAAGTGATGCGGGATCAGAATATTGAAAGCTTTCATAATCTTAAAACCAATCTGGGGCTCAACAATATTTCTTTTTCAGAAGTGCCCATCATTTTGCATTACAATAAACGGGATATACACGATGTCATGAGTCTTGATCAGCTCAATGATGACCTGAATACCACTTCCCGTCCTTTTTTCCCAACAACAGCCACTTCAGGTGAAAATATTCTGGAAGGTCTCAACAGCATTATGAAGCTGGTGATCATCTATTTGAAGAACAGGCTTTCCATCTTTCAGAAAGATAAAACGGTCATGTTTTCCCGGGAGCAGATGGCTTCTGTCAAGCCGATTACAGAGCCCCCTAAGTCTTCGTCGGCTGCCAAAAGATCCTCTTCTGATTCGGGTTTACATCGGGGGGACACCGCCAAAGAGTCTCCTTTTGATCTGAAACCTCAAATGAAAGAGGACCGTATTGTTCCTGACGCATCTTCCGGTGGGGATGTGTTCAATCTGGGAGATGAGAATTTGGTTGTGGAGACCAACGACGATCCGATATTCGATATCCCGGAAGTTTCTTTGGAAGATGCCATGAAAAGTGACGATCATGAATCACCTTCCGATGAATACCTGGAACTGAAAGAACCCATCAAAGAAACAGATGATGCTTTTTCACTCTCTCAAACAGATATGATCGATGATCTGAGTTTGCAGGAAAATTCAGTGTCCGAGAAGAAAATGAGCCAGACAGATCTGGCTGTCTTCCCAGAGCAGAAGCACGCTCCTGGACAAGCCCTTACTGTTCCTGTGACCCTGACGATACCGCCGGGTGAGCGTGAAATCACTCTTCATCTCAAACTCCACATTAAGGTTTCCGGCAATACATAAAGTGTTTGTAAAAGGGGAAAAATGCTGAAAAAAGTGCTGGTCATTACACTGCTTAGCTTTTTAACCCCGCTTTTTTCGCAACCTTCTTTGGGGCGATTGGCATCACTGACAAGCAATGGGATTTATGACCTCATGAAATCCCCTAACCCTGTTTTGGCCACGGTAGAATTCAGAAATGCCAGCTTTTTGTCTGATTTTGAAGCCCAGACTTTTTACCAACTGCTTTCAATGGAACTGGAGAAGCAAGAAAATCGCATCGAGTATCGTGATTTGTTGGTTGATTTTTCGGGTGGTAATGGGAGATTCAACTTCAGCGATCTGTCAGGAATACGTTATGGGTTATATCTGGTCCTGTTGGATACACCTGAAGGGATAGGTGCATCTGCTTCGGTCAGATTACTGGATTCATCCCGTTTGTTGGGTTTGATTTATAAAACTGTTCCCATAGAGGTTAATGAACATTGGGCCCAGTCCAGCGTCAATTCGGGTGGAGTCTCAGCAGCGTTAATTCTGAAAATGCTACAAAGGTTTCGCCTTGATAACTCTGTATTTTATGTCAAACAGGATATTGAATCATCTGGACAGAACGAATTATATGCATTATCACCGGATCACCTCGTTATTTGGCAGGGTACCTTGCCGGATCAGGGGCTTGGCAAAAAAATACCAATCAACTGGACGTTTCCAAAAACACCCAGTGTTCAGAATGAGGGGCGGCTGACCTTTCTGAAAGTGGATACGAACAGGTACATCGCTATAAGTGCCAATTTTGCTCCTCAGAGTCTGATTATGCAAATAACCGGACTGGGGCTTGAGCAATATTCAGCGTATCCCTTTGTACCCTTATTGTCAGCCACACTGGGAAATGAGCGGTATTTGCTTGGCAGTCGCTTTGTTCCGGGCGCCAACTACTATGATGGGAAAATACAGCTTTTGAATATCACATCTGGATTACCATTGTTGTCTGAATCCACTAAACTGGCACAGAGATATATCGAACCATTTTTCGACTTGGCAGTGATATATCGGGATCAGGGCCTGCTGAACTCTTTTTTTATGGTGGGTGAATCATACCGTTTATCCATGTTGGATGCCGAGTGGGTTCCTCTATTGATGCCGACCCCGAGTTATGCGACAGGAGCCAATCTGATTACAATTGCCAATAAATGGTTTTTGACCAGTGGTGTTGATGAATTGGGGGACTCGCTTAACTTGTATGATGCTGCCGATGGAGGACTGCGTTTTATCGGTAGTATGTCCTTGGAAGGTAAGATCCATTCAATTAGTGAGGGAATTCTGGAAGGTCAGGCTGGTGTCTGGCTGCTTCGCTTCACGGTAGACCATAATGGCGCCAAAACCAAATGGCTTGAATTTTGGAGAGTGTCAAATGAAGAAAAATAGAGCGATTCTGGCCATATTTTTCTTCTTGCTTATCTGTGCTTTATCAGGGGCACATAAAATCAGGTATGGAGGGGAATTGCGCATCCGGCTCAATGAACCGGACACCCTCAGGCTCAGCCCCACCAGTTACTCGAATCTGTTGTTTTATTCATTGTTGTATGAAAATTTCTTTTTCTCAGTACCGGGCAAAGAAATCAGTAGCCATCTATTCAAACAATTCAGCTATGATGAAAAGACCTTGTGTCTGACCTTGGTACTCCACAAAGGTTTGGCCTTTTCCGACGGAAAGCCGGTATTAAGTCGTCATGTGAAGAACTCATTATCCAGTTTTTTCAGCCGTGTAATATATCGTTCTAAAAAACTGGCCGGGAAGGTAAAGAACATTGTCGTTAAAGCGGATGATATTTTAGAAATCCATCTGGTTTCGACAGATCCGACGATAGTAGCGGATTTAACGGCACCAGAGCTTGTTCTTATTGGTGATGAAGAAACTGCATTCTCAGGACCGTTTTACCCCAAAGGATGGGACAAAGGAGAGAAGATAGAGCTGATTGTCAATCCATATTACTCCGGGGGAAGGCATCCCATTGATAAAGTGACAGTTTTTTTTCAAAACAATGACTACCTTGATATTTTTCTGGCAGAACATGATTTCTCTTCGCCATCGTATACAGCTTACACCTCTGGATTATATGAAAACACCTATTTAACTTTTCCATCTACGGCAAATTCAGGTCAGAATAAACGTTTAGCTCTTTTTGCTTTGTGCAAAAACATAAAAGGTCTGAGCGGATTCAAAAGCCTGGATGTACTGACATCTGTGGAGGAAAGCCCTGTTTCCCTGGCTATTAAACCATTACCAGATCGAAAAGTCGTTCAGATATTAAGAAATGCCAAACAGATCATATATCTGGCTTCATCCCTTGTATTGATAGAAGATTTTTTAATAGAACGGTTCCGCCGTTTGGCTATTCCTTTGGAAATTCGCAGAATTTCTGATAATGAGCTGACTGGATATATTCAGAAGAATCCGGTTCCGGTTTTGATCATGAAGAAGCTTTTTAAAAAAGAAACGCCAATGGCAGAAAAACTGGCATCTCTGATTCGAGAATTCAGTTTCAACCGCTTTGATGAACAGTCACTGGGCATGATTAAGCAACTTGAAGAGCTATCCAGCCTCGACAGAGATGATATTGTTGTACCGGCAATGGTTTCAATAATTGAAAAATTGGTTGAAGATGGTGTCATTCTCCCCCTTTTTCAGCAACGATTTCAACTGATGGTCAAACAGGAATTCGTTCCTGTGGTCATTGACTTTTATGGACGTATTCTCTGGAGTGAACTTCGGCATGAAAAAAGATGATAAGATGAATATAATCTCGACAGGTCTGCTGATTGCTCTGTTCTTTTTCATATTCGGCAGTGTTGATATAAATGCCATTAATCTGGGTGTAATGGCCGGTACAACCAGCAAGCCTACCCAGTCATTTTGGGGGTTTTCCGGACAGATGGGGCTGATTGTGCCCACTTTAAAACTGGAAATTGAATGGATGCGCCAAAATGGGGGTGAAGGAGGGAACGTTCTCTTGGCTGGCATTATGTTCCGACCTAAATTTGGCAGTATTTCACCTTATGGTGTTCTTGGGGTGGGAACTGAATTCGACACCATCACCTTTCAATTCAACCGGTATAACAGCTTCTCTTTTTTAGGTTTTGGAGTGCATCTGTTTTTAATGGATATTTTGTCAATCCGGGCAGATTGTCGATTCCTCACTTTTTCTGAAAGAAATCGCTTCCGGATCAGTGCCGGATTGTTTGTCCATATCTGAAGCTAATTGATGCGTCATTCGAAGCAGTTGCAAAATTCAGAAATGTTAATTTGAAAAGGGCATGAACTTCGGGATACAATTCTCATTTACGGCTGATATCTCAAGATATTTGTGGGGACGTGAGGCACAGCCCCACCCCAAAAAAGATCCGAGAGATCGCAAGGAAGGCAGAATTTTGCAACTGGCTCATTCGATAATTTTAATGTAGCTGGAGCTTCTAAGATTATCAATATAGACTTTCAGTTTTTCTTCCTGAATCTTAGCCTTTAAAGTATTTTCAATCATTCCACGGACATCTTTGTATTCCTGAAGATGTTCGGCAATTCGTTCAACCATGGAGATGCGATACCAACCACTTTCGGTTTCAATCCAGGGGGTGACCATGCCGATCTTATCCAGAAGCTTGGCCTGCTCTTCAAGTTTTGGATCCAATTCACCACTTTTAAAGGACCCCAGTCGGGCTTTGTTCTCCTCAGCCGGTAATTGAGAATAGCGTTCCGCCACTTCAGTGAAGGCCTGACCTTTGCTCAAGGCCTCATCAATTTCTGACTTTTGTGTGGAGATGAATTCTGAATCCAGAGTGAGAGGCAGATAAATGGCGTCCAATGTCATGGTGAGGGGGATGGTAAATTCGGCCTGATGATCACGGTAATACGCCATTATTTCCGTATTGTCGATGGCTATTTTTGAGCCGATTTCCTCGTAGATCAGTTGTGTCCTCATCTGCTCCTGGGAAATTTGCAGGCGCCAGGTTTCATAGTCCATACCTTGTTCGGTCAGGGCTTTGCGCAAGGCATCATCACTGGAAATATTATTCTGCTTTTTTATTTCTTTTATGACTGATTCGACCTGGAAATCGAGATCATAGTTTTTTTCTTTGGCTTTAGAAAGAAGTAACTTCTGGTTGATGAGATTGTCGAGCAGATTGTTTTTCATCTTTTCAATTTCTTTCTTCAGTTCTTCATCTTTGTACTGCTGCGAGAGCATATTGGTCAGCTGAATCTCTGTATTCTTCATTTCCGAATAAGTGATGATCTGTTCATTGACAACGGCATAAACACGTTCAATAGTATCAGTTTTAGCCTGAAGTCCAACGATAAGTAAAGGGAGTAAAAAAAAGGATAACAGATTGGATAATCTAATGGATTGTGTCATGGTCTCCTCCATAATCGTTAGACACATATTTGAAGGGAAGGTTTTCAAATAAGATGACAATGGTAAAATTTTGTTTCAGAACCGCTAAATAGTCAGAATAAGCCTGGCGCAACTTTACTGAGAGCAGGTTGTTTTTGATTTCTTCCTTTACAGAATCGAAATACAGATCGTGACTGGGTCGTATCTGGCTGACACGAAAGATGTGATACCCATATGGAGACTGGATTACCTGGCTTATATCGTTCTTCTTGAGAGCAAATACATACTTTTCAATTTCCTGAGGAAGCTGACCAAGTTCAAAAAAACCCATGACCCCATTATTTTTGGCATCAAGGGCTATAGATTCCGATAAGGCGAACTCTTCAAACCGGGAAGGATTACTACTCAGTATCTCTTTTATTTCGAAGGCATGTTTTTGGTCTTTTAAAAGAATCTGGTGCAGCATGATTTGTTTATTTTTTTTGAATTGATGACGATTCTTTTTGTAATAATCCTGGCACTCATTGTCGTCCACATCGATTTCTTGATATACCTTGCTAAAAAGATACTTTTGAATCAGGGCTTCACTTTCCATGGCTTTTGTTTCGTGTTCTTTGCTGTCAATTTTCAGGTTCGAAAGGTAAGTAGCTGTTTCTGAGGGTGTGATGGTGATGCCGTCTTTTTTAGCAGAAATCAACAGCAATGAATGTTCTATAAAGGCATCCAGAATTCTGGATTTGAGCCGTTCAGACATTTCTGGCTGCTTACTCATATCTGAGTATTTAAATTGCATAAAAGAATCAAATTCCTGGTCACTGACAGGCTCTTCGGCAATGGTAAATATCGTCTTGACAGGAATGACCCCGACTGCTTTTTTGATTGATTCCTGCGTGTCATCATTTTTGTTTGCTCTGGTGCAAGAGAGCAGCATCAATACCAGGGTAAATAGAAACAACATATGGCTATATCTGGTAGGCATGTGGCTATTATAGTTCATTTGGCGACCTGTGGCAATCGGGAAGCGATGATCGCCAGAGGGCTCGCATCCGCTGCGGCATTATTGAAAAGATGTCGATGCGGTGACCCAAAAAGGGATGCTGAAACGATAAACGATGGGCATGCAGCATGATCCCTGCTTCGGAGAAACCCTGCAGTGACGTGTGACTGCCATAGAGATGGTCACCACATATCGGATGACCAATGGAACTCATATGGACTCTTATCTGGTGTGTTCTACCGGTAAAAAGACGGATGCGTAAGAGACTTTTGTTCCCACGTACAGCCAGCAATCTGAATTCGGTCAGGGCTTCCCGAGATCCGGGTGCATCTGGCTTGGCCGTGGTGTAGCGGATACGAAGTCTGGGATGGCGAATAATGGGGGTTGAAATACGGCGAAAGGGTGTTTTCACTACCCCATCCACCCAAGCCAGGTAAGTTTTTTTTATTTTTCGTTGCCGAAATTCGTTTTGCAGGGCATCCACGACAGGTGGGTTTTTGCCCATCAACAGAATTCCGGAAGTGTCCTTGTCCAGGCGATGAACGATACCCGGGCGATCCTTTTCTTTGAATAGTGTAGCTGAGTCTGGGTAATGTGTACGGAAATAATCCGCCACGGTATACTCCCTTAACCCGCTCCCCGGATGAACTGAAAGACCGCTGGGCTTTTGGATGGCAACTATCCATTCGTCCTCAAAAAGAATGCTCAGTTCTTCGAGTATTTCAGGATCAGGTGTTGGCTCAGTGGCTATTTCCCTGGGGGGTATTGTCAGAGTAACCAAATCGCCGCTTTTCAGTTTCTCGCTTTTTTTACATGACAGCCCATTCAAGAGAACCAGGTGACTGCCGAAAAAGGTTTCCAATTGAGTCCGGCTGAATTGTTTCAGTTGATCTCCCAGAAAACGGTCGATACGAAGTCCTGGGACACTCACTTTAAAGGTACGGGACTCATTTGACGTTTCAGTGATTTTTTTTTCTTGCATATTTATACATCAGAAAACCAATCAGGACTGCGCATGCGGACATCACCTGGGGAATGGAGATGCTGGAAAAAGCTGTGTTCATGCCGCCAAAAAGGTAGCCACGGCCCGTATCACCGCGAAAGTATTCGCTGGCAAAGCGCCAGATTCCGTATGCCACCAGATACAATGAGAAAATCTGTCCCGAGAAACGTTTGCGTTTGAAAAAGAGGAAAAGAGAAGTGGCCAGCAGCAGGTTGAATATTGCTTCTGCCGCCTGCGTTGGATAAAGCGGCACATCGAGAGGAACTCCGGTATGGGCCTCATGGCTGCGAAAAGTAATGGCCAAAATGCATGAACCGGCTTCGCGGCCCCAACAGCATCCTGCCAGCAGGCAACCCAGGCGGCCGAAGGCATGCCCGATGGCAATGACTGGCGCTGCAATATCGAGGACTGTCAGAATCGGCAGCTTTTTTTTGCGGATGTAGAAAAGGGCAAAAACAGTTCCGGCGATGAGACCACCGAAAAAATTACCTGCTGAAGTCAGCATGGACAAAAGCTGGCGAGGGTTTTTCATGAACAGGCCCAGTTCCGTAACAATCAGCAGTAAGCGGGCGCCAATCAAAGCCACAAGCAAGGTATACAATGCCAGATCACTGATGACAGGCAGTGGTAGTTTTTCCTTTTGGGCCAGATGTCTGCCGAGAATAAAGGCAAAGAAGACGCCCAGGAGAATCATCACACCGTATGAAGGGATGGGGATATTACCTATTTTTAAGAGAACTGGGTACATGATCAACCTCGGAAAGGGCTTTTTCCCTCAGGACAACGTTTAAAGAGGATACTGAAGATGAGTATGCTTACACCAACAGTCAGAGAACTGTCGGCGACATTGAAGGTTGGGAAATGATGGCTGCGGTAGTAGAGATCAATAAAATCAATCACATAACCAAAACGGATCCGGTCAAGTATGTTGCCAACTGCTCCACCCATGATCATTGATAAGGCGATGAGGTCCAAACGACAGGCACGATCCGTTTTATGGAATATCCAGTACATAAGCAGAAGGGCAAGAATAGAAAAAATTGTCAACAGAAGGGTGATGGTTGGGTTGTTACGGTCAAGAAGCCCCCAGACGGCTCCGGTATTGCGAATATGAAACAGGCGAAAGAAACCCTGAATGATATCGATGGAATTGTAGAGGGCAATGTTCTTGAGGACCCAGATTTTACTGAGTTGATCCAGGGTAATGATGATCAGGGAAATGGTCAGATACGGAAGTTTATTACGATGCATTTGGGCTTACTCCACTGGTTTCATGGCATCGACTACTTTTTGACAACGGGAACAGAGTATGTCTTCATGATGATCGTTTGGGGCTGGGAAGCGATTCCAGCAGCGAGGACATTTCTGCCCTGACATCCGCTTGATAACGATCTCCTCCTGATCATAACAAGATAGTTTTATGTCTGAAACCACTAAAGTTAATTTCAGCAGATCGATATTGTCGTTAATCAATTCAAAGAGAGGGGGGGAGAGTTTCAGAATGACTTTGGCCTCCAGTGAATCTCCCACTGTTTTGGCGGTTCTGGCTGTTTCGATCTCTTTAAGAATACGATCTCTCAGATCCATGATTTGCTGCCATTTATTCTCGTCAACAAGGGACTTGAATTCCTGTGGTGTCTCCGGGAAGAGTGCGCAATGAACGGATGTCTGCTTCCCGGCAAAAGCGGGCAGGTGTTCCCAGGCTTCCTCGGCGGTAAAGGCCAGGATAGGGGCCATCAGACGCAGGGATTCGTTCAGGACATGAAAGATGACGGACTGTGCCGTGCGCCGCTGTGGGTTATCGACAGCATCGCAATAGAGTTGATCTTTCTTGACATGCAGGTAAAAAGCACTGAGATCCACCGTTGAGAAATTGGTCATGGTGTGGGCCACCTGATGGTATTCGAATTTTTTATAGTGGGCGAGTATGCGCTCTTTGACCTCACTGAACCGGACCAGAATATAGCGATCGACCTCATCGGTACTGGCAATTTCGAGCGGATGGTCATCTGGGTTGAAATCGGGCAGGACGGCCAGCATGAAGCGCCAGGTGTTGCGTATTTTACGATATGTCTCCGTGACTCGTGACAGGATCTCCTTTCCCAGACGGATGTCCTCGCGGTAGTTCACCAAAGCGATCCACATGCGCAGTATTTCAGCCCCCATCTGGTCGATGATGGTTTGGGGCTTGATCACATTGCCCATAGATTTTGACATGGCTCGCCCGTTTTCATCCAAGGCCCAGCCATGGGTGATAACCTGACGATACGGGGATTGTCCGGCGGCACTGATTCCGACCAACAATGATGAGTGGAACCAACCCCGGTATTGATCTCCTCCTTCTATGTACATGTCGGCTGGGAACTGGTGACCATTCCGATGTTTCAAAATAGACCAGGAAGAACCTGATTCGAACCAGACATCAATGATGTCATCACCTTTTTTGAACTCTTCATGTCCACATTGGGGGCAACGGGTTCCGGGAGTCAGAAACTTGTCACTATCCAGCAGGTACCAGCTATCTGAACCCTGTTTGGAAAAGATTTCAGCGGTCCGCTCAATGGAGGCCGTGTCTATCAAAGTATGTTCACACTTGCAGCAGTAAAAAACCGGAATGGGAACTCCCCAATCCCGTTGACGGGAGATGCACCAGTCGGGTCGGTTGGCGATCATATTGGTGATTCGTTCTTCACCCCATTCAGGCAACCAGTCGACTTCACTGATGGCGTTGAGGGCTTTTTGCCGCAATTCAGCTTGATCCATGGCAATGAACCACTGTTCTGTGGCTCTGAAGATAACCGGTTTTTTACAACGCCAGCAATGGGGGTAGGAGTGCTGAATGTTCTGTTGGTGGAGCAGACGGTTTTTCCCCTTCAGGTCTTCTGCCACTTTGGGGTTGGCCTTAAACACATTCATGCCGGTATAGGGTGCCGCTGTTTCATCGAAGTTGCCATTGCTGAGAACCGGGGAATAAATATCCAGACCGTATTCGATTCCGGCACGGTAATCGTCTTCACCGTGACCGGGGGCTGTATGAACGCAGCCTGTTCCTGCATCCAGAGTGACATATTCGGTGTTGATGATCAGGGAGTCCCGTTGGAACAATGGATGACGGGCTTTGAACCCTTTTAAGGCTTCACCTTTGAAATTGGTCAGAATGCGATAGGTTTTACCAGTAGTTTCACAGAGCACAGGGATGAGTCGGCTGGCGGCAATAAATAATTCTCCGTCCATTTCGAACAGTGAGTAGTCAAAATCCGGGTGAACGGCAATGGCCAGGTTGGCTGGAATGGTCCAGGGAGTGGTTGTCCAGATCAATATGTCAATGGGTTTGTTTTTGGCTGCCTGACTCAGGAAGGCGGGTGGGCTTTCCAATGCAAAGCGAACCGTTATGGAGGGGGATGTATGGTTGTGGTATTCGACTTCGGCTTCAGCCAAGGCTGTCTGACAGCTTATGCACCAGTAAACCGGCCTCTTTTTACGGTAAATATTGTTGTTTTTGACAAAAGAGTTAAAGAAATGAATAATGTCGCTCTCATAACGGGTGTCCAGAGTGGTATAGGGGTTCTGCCATTCTCCGAAGACACCCAGACGTTTGAACTCTTCTCTTTGAATATCGACGAAGCGTTGGGCATATTCACGGCATAAACGGCGCACATCGCTGATGTTCATAGTATGTCTTTTTTCTTTAATTTCCTGATCGACTTTGTGCTCGATTGGCAAACCGTGGCAATCCCAACCGGGGATGTATGGGGCGTAATAACCCTCCATAGATTTGGTTTTAATAATAAAATCTTTCAAGATTTTGTTGAGGGCATGTCCCAGATGAATATTGCCATTGGCATAAGGAGGTCCATCATGAAGGATATAACGGGGTGCACCACTGCGGGTGTTCAGGATTTGCTGGTAAATATCAATCTCTTGCCATTTTTTTATTATTTCCGGTTCTTTGGCGCTTAATTGGGCCTTCATCGGGAATGAGGTTTGCGGCAGATTCAGTGTTTCTTTCCAATCCTTTTTTTGCTCAGACATGGTTAAACTCCCTATGCAGTTCACCATCATTTCCGCATTATTCTGATAAACGATTTGGAGACATTGGAAACGGATGGTGTTTGATCCCTTATTTTCGCTGATTTATGCCCCTTTTGTCAAGGAAAAGTGGGAAGTGGGGGAAAAGTGACGTGGCGTGCTTGGCGCTTTCAAAAAAGTCTGGTCAAAAAAGGTGAAAATGGTTACTATAGTCAAATGGTGAAAAAAGTTGGCGATCAAAACATAAGTGGTGTGAATGAAGGGGCTATCAATTTGAACATTGATTCGGAGCAACTTCTGGATGTCAAC
>Ga0105099_10001598_pt1 | contig 14003 bp, 8 predicted proteins | sample PPLLak3cmMay2015_2_FD_79138 | JGI IMG/M metagenome (GOLD analysis project Ga0105099, IMG submission 79138) | Freshwater sediment microbial communities from Prairie Pothole Lake near Jamestown, North Dakota, USA - PPLs Lake P8 Core (1) Depth... | ecosystem: Environmental > Aquatic > Freshwater >...
AGAACGTTCAGCCTGCTCGGATTCCGTGACGGCATCGATGACCGCGCGGGAGCCGAAGAATCTGTGCACCATATCCGCGAGGAAATCCCGCTCGCGCCGCAGATTGGACTGATGATACTCGTCCGGGCACAAGACCCGGATGGATCCGTTGTGTGTACCTATCAACCGGCTTACGCTCAACGAAGTTCCTGTCCCAACGCGGTCCTTGACGATCGAGCCGACGAATTCCGACCACCGCGATAATACGGCATCAGACGAGAGCGAGGATTCTTCGCGCGGCGTCACGATGGAAAGAATGGACGCCGATGTGTTCGCACCGCCGTTTCCGTTTCGCTTATTCTCGATGACCGGGGAGGCAGAGGGGGAATACCGGATCGCCGCCGGACTTTTCAGATAGCCGGCCGAAACCTCGCCGGTTACACGAACTTCGGTCCGGGGGGCGGGAACATCATGGAGTTTTTTTTTCAGCTCGTCGATCTGCTGAAGCAGGGCGTTGAGCTGCACGGCGTTCTCCATCCGGACCATCTGCACGAGCGTCGCTTCGACGCGGTAGCGGGGCTGAGATGCGAATCGGAGCGTTTGGTCCAGCTCGGCGGCCTGCTTGATCAAGCGGAGAAGATCCGCGTCGGCAAAGTGCGGCGCTTCGGAGGCATACCGCTGTCGGTATTGTTCGGAGACCTCGATCAGCTGGGTGGAATTGGTCGAGCGGACCACCAGCAGGTTGCGGAGGTGTTCGATCAATCCGCCGACGAACTCGCGAAGATTGTAGCCCCCCTTGATGAGAACGTCGACGAGTTCGATGGCTCCGCTCGCCGCGTGCGTGCGAAACAGATCGGTGAAACGGAAATACAGTTCCTGATCGACGACGTTGAATGCTTTCAACAGATCGGCCGCGGTGATCGAGTTGCCGCAGAAGGAACGGACCTGATCGAAGATGCTCTGCGCATCGCGCATCGAGCCGTCCGCACGCCGCGCGATGATGGCGAGCGCCTCGGGTTCAATGGAAACCTGTTCATCCTTCGCGATCAGCAGGAGACGTTCGGAGATCTCCTCGATGGAAATGCGCCGAAAATCGAACCGCTGACAGCGCGACAGGATGGTCATCGGCATCTTGTGCACTTCGGTCGTCGCCAGGATGAAGATGACGTGGGGCGGCGGCTCTTCGAGCGTCTTCAACAGGGCGTTGAAGGCCGCGTTCGAAAGCATGTGCACTTCGTCGATGATGTAGATCTTGTAGGACCCGCGGGCCGGCGTGTAGCGGACCGACTCGCGGAGATTCCGCACCTCTTCGACGCCGTTGTTGGACGCGCCATCGATCTCGATGATGTCCATGCTCCGGCCGTCGATGATCTCCGTGCAGATCTCGCAGGTGTTATCGGGATTTTGGTCAACGGGATGGAGACAGTTCAGCGCGCGGGCGAAGATGCGGGCCGTGGTCGTCTTGCCGCAGCCGCGCGTGCCGGAAAAGATGTACGCGTGCGCCACGCGCTTCGATGCGATGGCATTGCGAAGCGTGTTCGTGACATGTGACTGGCCGACGACATCGTCGAACACCATCGGCCGCCATTTACGGGCTGTGACTTGGTATGACATAATCAGAATATTGGCACGCAGAGGCGCAAAGATTTGAAAGTTCGCAGAGGGTTTCTCTTCATTACTCTCGCGGTCTTTCTTCTTCCCTTTGCGGACTTCGCGTGATTGGCTTCTCGCATGGACTTACAATATACGAACTTTCTACGTCTTCCTCTTCTTGCCGAACACCAGCGGCAACGCCTCTTCAATTGTCTCGACGGCAACGATGCTCAATCCCTCTTTCACCTTTTCCGGGATCTCCGTCAGGTCCTTCACGTTCTCTTTCGGAATCAGAACGGTCTTGATGCCGCTGCGCTGTGCGGCGAGGAGCTTCTCGTTCAATCCGCCGATAGGGAGCACGTTCCCCCGAAGCGTGATCTCGCCGGTCATGGCGACGTCGTTCCGTGCGGGACGATTACTCGCCGCGGAGATGATCGCCATTGCCATCGTGATGCCGGCCGAGGGACCGTCTTTCGGGATCGCACCTTCCGGAAGATGGATGTGGATCTCGCGCCCCTTGGTGAACTCGGGATCGATGCCGAACTTCTTCGGGTTCGATCGAATGTAGCTGAGCGCCGCCTGCGCCGATTCTTTCATCACGTCGCCGAGTTGACCGGTGAGCGTGAGCCGCTCGGTGCCGCGCATGATGGTGACATCGACGTTGAGGATATCCCCTCCGACGCTCGTCCACGCCAATCCGGTCACAGAGCCGACACGCGGCTGGCGTTCCGCCGCCTTCGTCCGGAACTTCGGTACGCCGAGGTACCGCTCGATGACTGCGGGATCGACCGTGTGCAGATCCTTCGACGTCTGCTTCTTCTGCTTCTTGTGCGTGCCATTCTTCTGCTTGGCCAGCACCATATCCTTCGCCACCTTGCGGCAGACCGATGCGATCTCCCGCTCCAGGTTTCGGACCCCCGCTTCGCGCGTGTATTCCTGGATGATCTTCAGAAGCGAAACATCCGTGATATTTACATTCTTGCCGGTGAGGCCGTGTTCTTCCAGCTGTTTCGGGATGATGTGCCGCTTGGCGATCTCCTTTTTCTCGTGCTCAAGATAGCCGGGGAGTTCGATGATCTCCATGCGGTCCTGCAACGGCAAGGGGATCTGATAGCGGACGTTGGCGGTCGTGATGAACATGACCTTGGACAGGTCGTAGTCGACATCCAGGTAATGGTCATTGAAGGCGATGTTTTGCTCGGGGTCAAGCACTTCGAGCAACGCTGCGGACGGGTCGCCCCGGAAATCCATGCTCATCTTGTCAACCTCGTCCATGAGAATGACCGGATTCACGACACCGGCCCGCTTCATGGACTGGATGATCTTCCCCGGCATCGAGCCGATATAGGTCCGCCGGTGGCCGCGGATCTCCGCCTCGTCGCGGACGCCGCCGAGGGAGATGCGGACGAATTTCCGGCCGAGCGCCCGGGCGATGGATTTCGCGAGCGAGGTCTTTCCCACGCCCGGGGGACCGACGAAACAAAGGATCTGTCCGCGCATTTCCTTGACGAGGTTCAGCACGGCGATATGCTCGAGGATGCGGTCCTTCGGCTTTTCAAGCCCGTAGTGGTCCGTGTCGAGGATGTCCTGAACGTGTTTGACGGAGAGGTTGTCCTTCGTCCGCTTGTGCCAGGGGACAGCGACGATCCAGTCGAGGAAGTTCCGCGTGACCGTGAACTCCGGAGACATCGGCGGCGTCTTCTTCAGCTTGTTGAATTCCTCGAACGCCTTTTCTGCAACCTCCTTCGGGAGTTTCGCTTCCTGGAGTTGCGTCTTGATCTTGTTGAGTTCGGGGGAGGCCTCGTCGTCGCCCAGTTCGTCCTGCAGGATGCGGATCTGTTCCTGGATGAAGAACTTCCGCTGGGACTTCTGGATGTTGTCCTGCACCTTCGAGTCGATATCTCGCTCGATCTTGAGAATGTCGACTTCGGTCGTGAGGATCTTCGAGAGTTCGTAGAGCTGATCGCGGACCGAATGAGACTGGAGAATGCGCTGCTTGTTCTCGACGTTCAGCAGGAGATTGGACGCCATGTAGAATAGCTTGCGCTGCGGCTCCTTGATCCCCTCATACGCCATGATCACTTCGGGGGGAAGATTCCTGTTGAGGCGCACGTATTCGGTGAACAACGTTGAAGTGTGCCGGACAAGCGCCTCGAGCTCGCGATTGGTCGGAACATCCTGCTTATGGATCGCGATCTCAGCTTCGAGAAAGTCGGGATTCGAGATGAACCGCTTGATGTTCGCCTGCGCGATGCCGTCCACGAGGATCTTCATCAATCCATTCGGCAATTTCAGCATTTGCAGGATCTTGGCGACAGTTCCCTCGCGGTAGAGGTCGGCCTCGGTCGGTTCGTCGACGGATGGGCTCTTCTGCGCGACGAGGAAGATGTTCTTTCCCCGTTCGAGCGCTTCGTTCGCCGCGCGGAGCGAGGTCTCGCGTCCGACGAGGACAGGGAAGATCATGTACGGGAACACCACGACATCGCGGAGCGGAAGCACCGGAAGCCGCGTCGGGATGTTCTCAAGCGTTTCGTAGTTCTTTTCAGTATCGGGAACGGGGATGTCGGCCATGGGGAGGCGATCGCAGGACTTCAAAAAGAAAATGGGGTGTCTCCAAACTCCGGATTCACCCGCATGATTGCATCAAATATACCCCAGAATGAGAGGAGAAGCAAATGAGCCTGTGAGCAGTTGAGCCTAGAGCCCACAAGCCGATGAGCCCATAAGCGAAGAGCCCCAAGAGTCATTGTAATCACCGGAACTTGGGTCACCCTGAGCCTGTCGAAGGGTGATTTCAAGACCCATGTCGCGCTTCGACCCGTCCGCCTGAACGACTCTATGCGGCCGGGCGGACAAGCTCACCGCGACGTAATATTTCAAATTTAAACTACTTCACCATCGCCGCATTGAGAAAGTCCACCAGCGGCGCGAGCGTTTCGCAGACGTCGGCGATCTCCTTCACCACGCGCGTGTTGTGGGATTTCGTTTCCGGCCACGATACCCCGGCAAAGAACTGCTTCAGCTTCAGCCACTCCGCCATCGGATGGGATTCGTCGTATCCTTTCGGGATGCGCGTGAGGGCGTTTCCTTCCAGTTTGCCGAATCGCTTCTTGAACGCACGGGCATTGATGATGGAAAGAAATTCTTCTCCGTTCGCCGCAACGTGTGCGCGGATCTTCTTAAGCTGATCGTTGTCCGGCATGTAGATGCCGCCCCCGACATACATCTCTCCTGGCTCGACGTGGAGATAGTATCCCGAACCGAGAAATCCCTTGTCCTTTCCGCGGATGACGAAATGCGCCGCAACATGCGTCTTGTACGGGGTCTTGTCCGCGCTGAACCGCGTATCGCGATAGACGCGGAAGATCGCTCGCTTCGGCGTGAGGTCGAAGTCCGGAGCGAACCGTTGGAAGTGCGGCTGCAGCGCTTCGATGAGCGAGAGCATCGGCTGACGCACGAGTTCCTCGTACTCCTCCTTATGCGCCGCGAACCATTCGCGGTTATTGTTCTTCTTCAACCGCTTGAGAAACGCGATCCCCTCCTTCGGAAAACCGGTGAACGGAGGCTGAAGATCCAGATCAGGAAGAACCAGCGACGACATAGTGTGCAGTGGTCAGTTGTCAGTAGTCAGTGGTCAGTAGAGAAGCCGAGAGCCGTTGAGCCTATGAGCCTGTGAGTCGATGAGTCGATGAGCCCGTGAGCAGAACATCGATGCTCTTCCTCATAGGCTTTAGACTCAAAGGCTTAAATACTCATAGACTCATGGGCTTATGGGCTCACTCAATCCTATATTCCTTCCCCTCAATTGCCTGCCGCACGAATCCGTCCGCGCGTTCCAGTCGCCGTTTCGCTTCGTCGCGGTCGACGTTCGCTTTGATCATCACAAGCGCGGTCTTGACGTGATAGTTCGCCTTGTCAAGGTGGTCCGCTGCCTCTTCGTACGAGACGCCCGTGATGGTCATGACGATCCGCTTCGCTCGCTCACGGAGCTTCAGGTTCGTCATCTGCAGGTCGATCATCATGTTCTCGTACACCTTGCCGAGACGGATCATTGCCGCGGTGGTGATCATGTTGAGAACGAGCTTCTGCGCGGTTCCGGACTTCATCCGCGTTGAACCCATCACAACTTCAGGTCCCACCTCGGGACAGATCGGGACATCGACCGCCTTGGCGAGATCGGCGTATGCAGGATCATCGAATCGCGAGCGGGGATTGGTGGTAACATACAGAGTCTTCGCACCCCGCTCCTTCGCGCGAATGACCGCTCCGATGACGTAGGGCGTTCGCAGACTTGCCGCGATCCCGCAGACCACATCGTTCGGTCCAACGTTGAGCGCATCGACCTCTTTGGCTCCGTTCTCTTTGTAATCCTCTGCACCTTCCTGTGCGCGGAACATCGCCTTCTCCCCTCCGGCGATGAATCCCTGAACCATCTCGGGATCCGATCCGTACGTGGGGGGACATTCTGCCGCATCGAGAACGCCAAGCCGTCCGCTTGTTCCTGCCCCGAAGTAGAGAAGCCGCCCGCCATTCCGGAAGGCATGCACCACCAGGTCCACCGCCTTCGCGATATGCGGGATCTGCGTCTCGACCGCTAACGCGACTCGCTTATCCTCGTCGTTGATGAGGGTGACGATTTCCAGCGACGATTGGGCATCGATATCCATGCTCGCCGGATTCCGCTGCTCAGTGGAAAGGTCTTTCAGCTGTTCAAAGAGTCTTTTGGATTCTGACATGGGGGAGGAAGAGGGAGATGTTTGGAAGATGTTGAGCCGGTGAGTCTGGGCTCTTTAAAACTCAACTACCACAATTTTCTTGTCCGAATCAAGAAACTCGGTCACGTCGGCGAGTGCAAGGGGTATTGTATGAACATCTTTTGCTCCTGAAACGCGTCGCGCGTGGAGGATCTCCTTGAACATATCTCCCCCTTTGAGCGTGACCAAGCGACGTGCGGGATTCGACGGATTCAAGAAGGGCTTTCCCCATTTGATCAGGTCGTTCAACGATGCAACGGCGCGAGCGACGACAAGGTCATATGCACCAGAGTGGGCAGGTTCCTTCCCAACATCTTCCGCTCTTCCCCACCGGGTCTCGATGCCGGTCAGTCCAAGCTGTGCCACCATGTCCGAGACGGCGTCGATCTTCTTTTTGGTGGAATCGAGCAGAAGGAAGGTGAGGTCAGGCCGCACGATCTTCATCGGAATTCCCGGCAATCCGCCTCCGGTTCCGAGGTCGAGAACGCGCAGGCCCAAGGGGATCTCGACCCGCATGAGCAACGTGAGAGAATGAAGGATGTGGCTCTGCCAGATGTTCGGCTCGTCCTTCCGGGAGACCAGATTGATGTCCCGGTTCCACTTGAGCAGCAGTTCCGCATAGCGGGCGAGTTGCCCGAGTTGTTCGTCCGACAGGCTTAAGCCGTTCTTCTGGCAAACGGTGCGGAGCCAGGTTTCGTGGCTCGCGTTGATTTGGGATTCGTCGTTCATTGTTTCACGTGGAACATGGTCTTGGTTATCCTCGGAGATAGACCATCAGGATGGATACGTCGGCAGGGGTGACCCCGCTGATGCGGGCCGCTTGCCCGATGGATGAGGGTTGGACTCGGCGAAGCTTTTCCCGGCCTTCCGCCGAGAGGGCTTTCAGTCTTGCATAGTCGAAGTCCGGGGGGATGAGTATCGCCTCACTTTGCTCGAATCTCTCGACCTCTTCGGTCTGCCGTGAGATGTATCCCTCGTACCGCAACTCGATCTCCACCTGCTCGAGGACCTCATTGCGGAGCCGTGCGTCCGGCATGGCGCGCAAACCGGCGAAGAAGGCATTGTGCCGGAACGATTCAAGCTCAAGAAGTCCGGCTAGCGCTGAATTCGGGCGACGGAGGATCCTGGACAAGCGGTCGGTCTCGGCGAGGATGTCGCAACCCTGCGAAGCGAGAAGCGAATTGACCTCGTTCGGCGAAACGGATACCCGATCCGCCTCCTCGATCGTTCGCTGGATAAGACGTTCCTTCTCCCTGAGACGATCCACCAGGTCTCCCGGGATGAGACCGAACTTTGCCCCGCGTTCCATCAGCCGCCGGTCGGCGTTGTCCTGGCGGAGGAGCAGACGGTATTCCGCCCGTGAGGTGAACATCCTGTATGGCTCTTCGGTGCTCTTGTTGACGAGGTCATCCACCAGAACGCCGATGTATGCCTCAGATCTTTTCAGAACGAATTCGTCATCGGCGTCTTTGGCTCGGAAGACGGCGTTAATTCCTGCGACAAGACCCTGAGCTGCCGCTTCCTCATAACCGGATGTCCCGTTTATTTGTCCCGCGAAGAAAAGGCCGTCCACCAACTTGGTCTCGAGCGTACGCTTGACCTGATGCGGGGGAAAATAGTCGTATTCGACGGCATAGCCGGGACGGAGCATCCGAACATTCTCCAGGCCGGGGATTGTCCGGAGCCCCTCAATTTGGACATCCTCCGGGAGACTGGTCGAATAGCCGTTCACATAGACGACGTTGGTATCGTATCCCTCAGGCTCGAGGAAGATATGGTGGGATTCCCGCTCTGCGAATCGATTGATCTTGTCTTCAATAGAGGGGCAGTAGCGCGGACCGAGTCCCTTGATCCGTCCGGTGAAAAGCGGAGATCGGCTGAATCCCCTTCTGAGCGCGTTATGAGTCTCCTCGTTCGTGCTCGTCATGAACATCGGAATGAGCTTGTTCGTGATGTTCGGGGTCCGGTAGGAGAATGGTTGAATGACCGGATCGCTGTGTTGCTCCTCCACCTTGGACATGTCGATGCTGTGGAGGTCGATGCGAGGCGGGGTTCCGGTCTTGAGTCTTCCGCTGACGAGTCCGAGTTCTTCGAGCCGCTCCGTGAGGCCTGAAGATGGAGGTTCGTTGAAGCGCCCGCCGGAGACCGTGTGTTCTCCGGTATGCATGATCGCTCGCATAAAGGTCCCGGCGCAAAGAACAAGGGATCGACACTTGATCTGCCGTCCCTCTCCTGTTATCACTCCGATCAGCCGGAACCCTTGTCCTGTTCCTTTCGCCTCGATGGCGATGTCAACAATGCTGTCCTCGAGGATTGTGATTCCGGGTTGCTTTGCGATCACATCGAATGCATTGCGGGAATACCACTCCCGGTCGTTCTGGCAGCGGGGGGACCAGACGGCGGGGCCTTTGCTCCGGTTGAGCATGCGGAAATGGATGCCGGTATGGTCGGCAAGAAGACCCATTTCGCCGCCGAGAGCATCGATCTCACGGACGAGATGCCCCTTGGCCGTCCCGCCGATGGCGGGATTGCAGGACATGCGGCCCGCGGCAACCTTGTCCATGGTCACGAGCAGGACGGAACATCCCATCCGCGCTCCGGCAAGAGCAGCCTCAATGCCGGCATGACCAGCACCGGCAACGACGATATCGTAGGAAACAGTAGTCAGGGGGTCAGTAGTCAGTGGTGGAGCCCATGAGCCGTTGAGTCCGTGAGCCGGTGAGTCGTTGAGCCAGTGAGCCAATGAGCCGTTGAGCCATTGAGCCATTGAGCCGGTGAGTCTGTGAGCAGAACATCGATGATTTTGCTCAAAGGTGTACAAGTCAAGACTTCATCTGACTGTTGATTATGCAACGAGCGGCGTCGCATTGGTTTCGACAAGTCGGTCAATGAGCTTTTCGTGAACCAGACGCTTTGAGTCGATAAACGTTTCCATCGGCGTCTTGCCGTAGCAGTATTTCCCGCTGTGTGTGCGAACGGTATTGTATTCGTGAAGCCAACGATCCAGGTCCGCTTGGATCTCATCGATCGATGTGTAGATCTTCTTGCGGAACGCGATCGAGTAAAACTCGTCCTTGATCGTCTTGTGCAAGCGTTCACAGATGCCATTCGTTTGCGGGTGATACGCCTTCGTCTTCGAGTGATCGATGTTCTCGATGTCCAGATACAGCTGGTATTCGTGATGTTCCCGTGATCCGCAGTATTCCGTGCCACGATCGGTCAGGATGCGCATCAGCGGCACGTCCTGTTCGTCGAAGAACGGGATCACGCGGTCATTCAGCAGTTCCGCTGCCACCAAGGCGTTCTTGCGGTCATACAGCTTGGCGATAGCAACCTTGGAGTAGGTGTCGATGAACGTCTGCTGGTAAATGCGTCCGACACCCTTGAGAGAGCCCACATAATACGTGTCCTGGGCTCCCAGATAGCCCGGATGTTCGGTTTCGATTTCACCGTGGGCTTGGTCCTGTTCTTTGGCTTTCTCCAACGCGTGGAGCTGCGCTTCCGTCAGAATGAACTGTTCCTGCGCCATCTTGGCTTCCAATGCCTTTAGACGCTTCTTCATCGTCTCCAAATCGTGCCGGATCCACACGTTACGAACCGTGGCAGGAGAGACGCTCAGACCGCGTTTCTTCAACTCGTTCGATGCCCGGAGTTGACCATGCGCAGGTAGATCGATGGCATATTCCACCACCGTTCGCTCGATCTCCGGATCGATCCGGTTCTTGAGGTTCGGCTTCTTCCGGGAGATCTCTTGCAGGGCGAGTTCTCCTCCTGTTTCATACAGGTCCTTGAACCGGTAGAAGCTGTCTCGGCTGTATCCCATCACCCGGCAGGCTTCGGAAACATTGGCGAGCGTTTCCGCGAGGCGGAGAACACCAAGCTTGGTCTTGATCACTTTCTGGTCGGCGGTCATCTGGCAGATTCCTTTCAATTGAATGAAAGATAATGATTCTGTCAGATGTAATCTTAACTAATACATCAAAGGCTCGTAGACTCATGTGCTCAAAGGCTCATAGACTCATGGGCTTTGTACTCAAAGGCTCAAATACTCATAGACTCAGCTGCTCATCCTCCCCTCGTTCCACGTGGAACATTCTCCTACTTGCCTATGCAAAACCGGGAGAATACGCTGTTGAGGATGTCGTCAGTGGTCACAACCCCGATGATCTCTCCGAGATCGTTCAGCGCTCCTCGGAGGTCAACCGCGACGAATTCGCCGCTCTTCCCTTCCCGCAAGGTCTGGAGCGCCATTTCAAGGCGGTTCGCCGCCCGGACCAGGGCATCGTGATGCCGGCTATTGGTTACCACGACCGATCCCTCCGCCGGCTTGTGGCTGACGGAGCTTGCGGCGCCGAGCATCACCTCTTGGAGATGGTTGAGTCCTTCTCCTGTTCGTGCCGACACACATAGAACGCGTGCCGGAGGAAATCCGTTCGTCTTGAGCGCGGCTTCTTTTTCAGGCGATCTCGCAAGGTCGATCTTGTTCAGCACGACCAGGACGATCCGGTCGGGATTGGCATCGCGAACTTGCTTTAAGCGTTCGATGCTGTCATTCTGGAACGGCCGGGACGCGTCGAGGACGAACAAAACCAGATCGCTGGATGCGAGAAGTTTCTGTGAGCGAAGGATACCCTCGCTTTCCACCGGATCGCGGGAATCTCGGAGTCCAGCCGTGTCGATGAGACGGAATTCCACCCCCTCAATACTGAGCGATTCTTCTATGAAGTCCCGAGTCGTGCCGGGGACTTGCGTGACGATCGCCCGCTCCTCATTCAGCAGAGCGTTGAGCAAACTCGACTTTCCCACATTCGGTTCACCGGCAATGACCGTTGCGACCCCCTCTCGCCACACCCGTCCAAATTTGAAGGTGGAAGCGAGCTCCCGGATTCGTGCTATGCTGACCTCAAGTTGTCCGAGCAGCGCTCTTGGATCCTGGAATTCGAACCCTTCTTCAGCGAAGTCCAGTTCCAGCTCGATGAGCGACGATGACTGGATGAGCTGTGAGCGCATCTGCTCGACGGAGCGGAGGACGCTGCCGCGGAGTTGGTCGAGGGATGCACGATGCGCGGCGTCGGAATGGGCATGGATCAGATCGGCAACGGCTTCCGCCTGCGACAGATCGAGTTTGCCGTTGAGGAACGCGCGTTGGGTGAACTCCCCCGGTTTTGCGTGACGGGCACCGGTTGCGAGGATCGTTTCCAATACACGCCGCGTGACAAGCGTTCCGCCATGACAGCTCAGTTCGACAACATCCTCGCCGGTGTATGAATGCGGAGCGCGGAACACAAGAGCGACAACCTGGTCGATCGAGATGCCTGATGCGTTGCGGACTTCGCCGAAGTGAGCGGTGTGCGATGCCGCGTCGAGCAGGTTGTCCTTCCCAGCGAAACGCGAGGCCGCAATGGGGATCGACTCCGGACCGCTGACGCGGATGACGGCAATGCCTCCTTCGCCGGGAGGCGTCGCGATCGCTGCGATCGTGTCGATGTTCTGTTGCATGGACGGAGAATGTACGAAAAGATTGGTACAGGTAGGGGGTGAGGAAAAAGAAACGCCGTTCCGATTTCTCAGAACGGCGCTTCGTTACACTCTCCATTCTCGCTACTTAATACTTAATACTCCCTACTCCCTACTTCTTCAATCTTGGCATATCCTTCGCGAACTTGAAAATCCCTCCACGGCTCTTCTTCTGCTCGACCTTACGAAGGGGCTCATCGCTGTGCGACTTGTTCACGAACGCCTGCTGCGCGATCGAGAGGACGTTGAAGACCGCATAGTACAGGTTCAGTCCCGACGGGAAGCTATTGAACAAGAGCGTCATCATGATAGGCATCATCCAGACCATCGCCTTCTGCCGCGGGTCTTTCACAGTCATCTTCTGCTGAACGAACATCGTGATCCCCATGAGGAGCGCAATGCCGCTGATGTCGGTGACATTGAAGAGCGGAAGCGTGAAGGGGAGCGTGACCATCACATCGGGAACGGACAGGTCGGTGATCCACGCAACGAACTCCGCCTGACGCAATTCGATCGCACCCCGGAAGACGGAGTAGAGCGCATACATAATGGGGAGTTGAAGCAGGATCGGCAAGCATCCACCCATCGGATTCACGCCGTATTCCTTGTAGAGGTTCATTACCGCGGAATTCATCTTCTGCGGATCATCCTTGTACTTGGCGCGGATCTCCTCCATCAGCGGCTGGAGCTTCTGCATCCTCTGCATCGAGTTCATGCTGCTCTTCGTGAGCGGATGCAGGGCGACCTTGATGATGATGGAGAAGATGATGATGACGAGGCCCCAGTTCGGGATGAGGTACTGAATGCCCATGAAGAGGGGGAGAAGGATGTACTCGGAGATCGGTCGGATGAGCCAGGCCCAACCGAGACTCATCGTTTTCTCGAGTCCATTTTCATACGACTTCAACACGTCGTGTTGCAGGGGACCGAGGAAAACGCGGACCGGTGTTGATTCATCCGTTCCCCCCTTGAAGGGCATCTTCAGCGCAACGGCGTAGGATTCGACGACGCCTTGATTGGCGGCGGCACGGCGCGTCCCCTCGAGATAGGCCCCCTCGCTCTTGATCTGTGCCGGTATGAGAGCGACGCCGAAGTACTTATTCCGCGTCGCGACCCAATCGATATTGCCGGCCAGTTCTTTCTGTGCCTTCTCATCGAAGGCGGCGGCGTCGATCTCCGTCAGCTCTGCGCCGGAGTACGCATAGCCGGCAGCGAACTGGGATTCGTCATCGGTGCGATGTTCAGCGTAGCGGATGCCATGCTCCCAGACCACCTGATACTCGAAGCCGGCGAGCGTCGTCTGCATGTTCACCATCCGCACGTCGGTGGTGAAGCCGTACTCGCCGTTCTTGAGGCGGATGACCTTTTCGACGCGGCCGCCGCCGGCTGACGGCAAGGAGAATATTAGTTCAAATTCAAAATTGTCTGTGAGTACCACCGCGTTGCTGGCCGCGCGAACATCGAAGTACAGATCGCGCGTGTTCAGCACCTTGCCATCTGCCGTCGTGAAGAGCAGCGTCAGATCCCCCTTCGGGGAATTGACCAGTTCGACCGGGTGGCCGTCCCAGGTCTTGTATTCCTTCATCTTCCAGGACTTGATGAGTCCGCCTTTTGACGTGAACTCTGCGCGGAACTGATCGGTCTCGACGGTGACAATGCGCTCGCGGCCTTCTGCCCGGTCGGTGAAGTACTTGCCGAACAGTTCTGAGGAGGTGATCGGCTGAATCTCCGCTTTGGCCGGTGCTTGCGGCTTGGGCGCCGGTTTTGTGCTATCGGCAAGCTGTGTCGCGACGGTGGATTCGACCGGTTTTTGCGGCTCGGGCGCGTTGAGCCACATCCAGGCGAGAAGGACGACGAAGATAAGAATGAATCCGAGGGTTGCTTGTTTATCCATGATAAGAACCTGTCATGATTGAAAGACTTCCACGTGATTCCACAGATTATCACAGAAGTGTCTCTGTGAACATCATGAGTGTCATCCGTGTAATCTGTGGTATTCTTTTCTTATGGAACCGGGTCGTATCCGCTGTGCTTCGAGTATGGATGACATCGACCGATGCGTTTGGTACCGAGCCAAATCCCCTTCAGCACGCCGTGCTTTTCGACGGCCTCGATGGCGTACTGCGAGCATGTCGGGATGAACCGGCATTGGTTGAACGG